>Ga0233415_10000005_pt1 | contig 193838 bp, 211 predicted proteins | sample Na_anoxic_12_MG_FD_188631 | JGI IMG/M metagenome (GOLD analysis project Ga0233415, IMG submission 188631) | Seawater microbial communities from Saanich Inlet, British Columbia, Canada - Na_anoxic_12_MG | ecosystem: Environmental > Aquatic > Marine > Inlet | place: Canada: British Columbia...
CCTTTCATGTTCGTTATCTTCTTCTAAATATAATAAAACGGCAGCTTCTTGTTCGGGACCAAAGTATAAATCATTTTTCCTCTTACGACCTCTCTTCTTTGCCATTTTAGATTGTTGTTTCCTCGTATGTTATTTCTCTTTCATTAGGGAAGTAATACTCTTTCTTAGCTTGGGCTAACCACCAATTAGCTTCAACTGGATTCATCTCACCTTTATATGATGCAAATAATGAACCTTCTCTCTGGTTAATATGTTTGTATCCGTATCTAGGAATAATCATTACTCTAGCATCATTGAATGTCATTCTAAGTAAGAATTCATAAATGAATGTTAATTTAATATTTTTCTTAAACCCACCAAAATCATCAAATGTAGATTTTTTCATAGTCATTCCATCAATATTAAAGTTTTGAAACGCTAAAAGAGCGTTATTATCTAAAACACCTAATTCATCTGAAAAGCTATTCGCCCATGCAGCTTCGTTTGTAAGACCCATAAACCCACCATCTGTAGCATTAACATCTACAATAATCGGTAGGAATATATCAACATCATCATGTGCTGTTTTATATTCCATGACATTCTTGAACCATTTGTTTGAATATTCGTCATCAAATTCTAGAAAGCTAAACCATTCTGTCTTAACATTCTCAACCCCAAAGTTTATTTGAGTTTGGAAGTCACTTCCATTTGGGTTACTTATTATACGAACTATACTCTTAGCGTCACCAAAATCAAAATCTTTAAGAGTTTTTTCCACCTCTGAACCAGTTGGTACTACAATAAGTAATTCATCTGGTTTAACTATTTGTTCTGTTACGCTAGTAATAGCGCCTTTGAATAGCGTTGTATCATTATCAGTTACTAATTCGTGAACTGGAAGTACTACGGTAATATCTGTTGTTAATTTTTTCTTAGCCATATCTATTTATTTTTCTGAAGTTTCGACTTGTGCTGAAACTTTTGTAATTATATTATTAAATTCGGCTTTTCTAGCCTCAACCAATCCACCATAAATTTTAGCAATCTCTGTTTTTTGATTTTCCATAGTATAAGCACCTTTAGAAGCTTCAATACCTTCCATTAAATCTGTAGGTAGGTTATCTTCTAACCATACTTTCATATAAGTGTTAATTAGTTCTGGAATATTTAAATGTGTGTTAGTCCACACACCGTTATTTTTAATTTTACTATTTCCAGCTTCATCTATTTCTTCCATCCATTCTGGAATCATATTAGGCATCTTACCAATAACTGGTGTATTACACTCAATGGCTTCTAGCGGGAACGTACCAAATCCAGAAGTATCATCAAGCCATATCGCTAAACAAGACTTACCTAATTCATCGGCAAATTGTTTTCTAGGTAATCCTCTTAATTCCTTAAATGTAACCCATTTATAAAGTGGAAATTGCAGATAAAACATCTTAGCAATTTTAGCTGCAACACCTTGTTCTCTAGTCATAATAGAAATTACTGGAATCTTAGGTTTATCAGAATTAACGAAGTAATCTGGGATACCAACTGGTACTACATGTGTATTAATTGAAGGAAAAAGACTTTTAATAAAATTACCTTGTTTTTTACTTGTAGTAATTACATCGTTAAATCCATAATCACTCCATCTTCTACCGAGTGGTAATAACTCTAATAAGTAATCGTAACTTTGAGAGAAAACAATTTTCTTACAAGGGAATTTCTTAACTTGGTCCATTACATTTGAGAATATCTCTGGAATAATGATAAAATCTTGTGGTCCAACATTTAATTGTTGACCTTCAATAGATACGTGTGGTAATTCAGCGTATTCTTCACCTAGCCAATCAGCTAGACCAATACCTTCTTGGTCACCCCTTAGTTTATAATCATTTTTTTCGTGTAGGATATGTGCGTTATAACCTAAATCAATTAATGTTTTTACGTGCTCATAAATATTTGCTATACCAGCAGTTGGATTTCCTTTTGTGTCCAACGTAAAAAAGTATAAGCCAAAATCTTTATTATCTAATTTAGATATAATTTCTTCGACTTGTTGTTTTTGTACTTGTTCTTCCATTTTATTTTTATTTTTATTTTTATTATATTTCTTTTATTATTCCGTAATTTATAAGTGTATTATAACTTAATTTAAACGGTAATGTTGTTTTACTTAAACCTCTCTCAACCCCCAATGAATCGTCAATATCTTCATTATATGTTAAAACTACTTCAAAAAGCAGTCTAACCATTTCATATCTTGTCATATCGATTTCTCTACCCTTAGTAAATGTTTTAGTGTAAACCTCTTTACCAACGCATTCATCACCTTCGTAAATTTCTTTAACATCAACTTCGGTTACTTCACCATAAGCAAGACTTTTATCTGAATTTAACATTGTATGCATAGCTTCAAAATCTATTACATATTCAACCCCACCAATATCTAGTAAATTATCCATATTAATCATCTATTTCTTCGTATGTCGTTATTTTAGTGTTAAGTATTTTTTCTCTAAGGTCCTCGTCAGCCATGAACTCAAGAATTGAGTCTAATTCAAAATCAGATTTTGAATCTTTATTGTAAGATGTGTTTATTTTGATTGATAATTTACCTTCTGGTTTTGATTCTAAAGCCATTGGGTTGGCTGTGATTAAAACATCCACACCATCCCAATATTCATTGTAGTTCTTTACAAATCGAATATTTTCTGCTCTACAAGATAATTTAGATAGAAAGAATAATGTGGATGGGATGCTTTTATTAACTTCTCTTGAAACAATTTCAATTTCATGCTCCTCTTCATCCTTAATGTCCATATGGAACATATTGAATTTATTCATTAGGTTATTGTCAGTCTGGTCAGCATGACCAAATATCTCTAACGCTGCTTCATCATAAATAAACTTATTCATTTCATCAACAGATTCGAAGTTAAAATACTTCATCAAATCAAATTCAGTTATGGTATCTTCTTCTATATCAGTTTCTCTAATATATTTTTCATATGTATAAGTTAATTGACCTAAAAAGTCCCTTAACACTTCATTTAACGTTACCCCAATTCGAGCCATACCTATTTATTTTTTATTATTTTAATAATAATATTAATAGTAAGTAGGTATAGCTATAAAGTAAACCTTAACCTTTAAATTTTCTTTTAAAAAATATTCTTAATCTTCTGAATAATTTGTTTTTTTTCTTAGGTTTTTTATCTTTTAAATAAACTGGTTTTAGAACTGGCCTAGATTGTTTGATTTTAGTTGGTCTATTATTAATTACTGTTTCGTAATTATCTAATATCTTACTAATAATTTTATTTCTTACTATATCATCATTAGTGAATTCAAAGAAACCAATCTCTGTAATATTTCTATGTCTATTCATTACGTCATATAACCCACTGTCATTTACATATTTATATTTATCTGATTGGTCTAAATCCCCAGAAAGAACATATTTAGAATTTGTACCGATTCTAGTTAGAAGTGTTTTAACTTGTTCTGGTGACATATTTTGTACCTCTTCAACAATCACTATAGAATTATCGATTGTCTTACCTCTAAGGAACCCTAATGGCTCAACTTTTATTATTTCAGCATCTTCTAATTGAGTCCTTGCTGATTTACCAATTATCTTATCAATAATATCTAAAGACGATGCAACGTGTGGTTCCATCTTTTCTCTCATATCTCCAGGTATGAAACCTAATTTCTCCCCAGCCTCAACTGCTGGTTTAACAATAACAAGTGTTTCATGTTGATTTGTTTTGTTTTGTATTAATTCAATTGCTCTAGCAATAGCTACAAATGACTTACCTACACCAGCTGGTCCAGACGAGATAATAATTTCTTTATCCGTTATTAAATTTGCGAATTCTTTTTGTTTTACATTCTTACACTTAAGTCTACGCTTTGTTTTTAAAACTTTATTTATAAAACTTACGTCTTGTTCTGGTTCTTGATTTGTCGTTTTAGTGGTATTCTTTCTGGTGCCTTTAGTCATATATTAATTTTTAGCTTCTTTGTTTTTATATTTATTATCTAATTCTCCCATTCTGTACTTCTCTAATAAATATTCACCATTTACTATAACTTCAGCTTTAAATTTAATTACATAAAAACCATTGTATTCAATTATCTTATCAAAACTAGTAATCATATATTGGAATTGACGGAAGTCTTTAGCACCTACAGTTTTATATGAAGTGAAACCCACTCCTACAATATCAAGTATGTCAGAAACCTTTGGCTTCTTTATAGCTCTTTTAATTTCAGATATAAGGAGTCTAGTCTTTCTGTCATATTCATCTGGGTATTTACTAATGTAAAATTCAAGTAATCTATCGGAATCATTAATCTTTCTAACGTTAAGCTTCTTGGAATATTTTTCTATTTCAAACTTAGGTCTTAAATCTCTAACAACTTTAATTGGTCTTTCGGCTTTAATGAAGGATTGATAATCGTCACTACTTATTTCACCTAGTGTTGCTGATTCAGAACCATCGTCATGATTAATTGACTCTTTCTGTTCTTCCTCATTATAGGCATTAATATTATCATTATTCATAATATCACTACCACTCATTGTTATCTCGTTATTATCAACAACTAATTCAAGAGGGTAATCGTCATGTGTATCCATTTTTACTTTACCTAGTAGAATCTTTTGACTAACAGAGTCTGGTGCTTTAGTATCTAGAATAGGGAAACCATCTTCATCAACACCTAAGTCTTTGATTATGTAATCATTTGAAGCGTCAAGTATCTTAAGTATTCTCCATCTTAGGAGTTTAACTTCCTCAGTTATTTCACCTTGAACTAGGGAGTCAGCTAGAGTACCTTGATTGTATCTTTGGTGGTTACCTGTGTCATTTCCTAAATCCACAGATTCTTGACCTAATGCATTCTTCTCAACACTAGCCATTGCTATTGCTATTGCACTTATTTGTCTTTTAAGCCATTTCATAATTTTTTTCATAATATTCTAACCAATATTTAACCATTTCATCTAACATTGTTTCAAACGTATATTTAGGTTTCCAATCTAATTCATTTCTAATTTTACTTGAATCTCCTTTAAGGTCTCTTAACTCTTCTGGTCTTAAGTGTTTTGAATCCATTATAATATAATCCTCATAATTTAAATCTAAAACGTTAAATGTGTATTCACATAACTCTTTAACTGAGTGAGAGATTCCAGTAGCACAAACATAATCATCAGGTTTATCTGTTTGTAACATAAGCCACATTGCTTCTACATAATCCTTAGCATGTCCCCAGTCTCTAGTAGCGTCTAAATTACCTAATGATAATTTATCTTGTAACCCTAATTTAATTCTAACTGCGGCCTTAACAACCTTATTGGTTACGAAGTTCGTGCCTCTTCTTGGTGATTCGTGATTAAAAAGAATTCCATTCCATATTTTCATATTATATGAATTTCTATAATTCCTACAAATATTATAAGAGAAAACCTTTGCACATCCATAGGGACTTACAGGGTCTAACTTTGTACTTTCTCTTTGGTATCCATCGCAATCAATATTATTACCAAACATTTCTGAAGAACTAGCTTGGTATATTTTTGATTTAGGTGATACCATTCTTACGGCTTCTAAAAGGTTAAGTGTGCCAACTCCTGTAACATTAGCGGTATAAATTGGTTGGTCGAAACTAACCCTTACGTGTGATTGAGCTGCTAGATTATAAATTTCATCTGGTTGTACTTTGGTTAGAACTCTAACTAGTGATGCCATGTCTGTAAGGTCAGAATATTCTAAATTAATTGACTCATTTCTAACTAAATGTTCAATTCTGGTAGTTTGTGTTTCTGATACTGAATTTCTTTTTACAGTCCCCCATACTTCGTAATTCTTATTTAATAGGAACTCAGCAAGATATGAGCCATCTTGGCCGTTAATACCTGTGATTAAAGCTTTTTTACTCATATGTTAAAGGTACTGCATATAAATAAAAAAATAAATACTAAATCTTATAAAATAAGTCAAAATCTTTTTTAAATGTTTTATAAATCTTATCCCTTACTTCGTCACTTAATACAGAATCATTCTTACTACTATTTAAGTGTTTTAAATCATTATTAAAACCGTACTTCTCAGCAACAACCGAAAAGTCTTCAGCTAATGTCTCTTGTTTCATTACATGGTCAACAATTAAATTACCATCATTATCCGTTACCCATTTGTGTTGGTGGAGTGGATTTGAACCATCCCAGAACGGATTATGTTTTTTATGTGACGGCCATTCCCAATGTGTAGGAAAATCTTTGTTCGCCCATTCTTCAATAGTATCTGGGTAGAAGTCTTTAACATCTTGACCTATATTTTTATGAGTCTTATGAAAATCATACCAAGATTTAATTAAATCATAGGGATTTCTAACACAAGCGAAACTATATCTATTATCCCATTCATAAGTACTAATTTGATTCTTAATCGTAATTGCTTTATTATGTTGAAATGGATAGAAATTTTTAACCTTAAGTATTTTATCCCATATTGTATTTGTTCCCGTTTTAGGTATGGCAACAAATATGTAATCATTTTTCTTTATCTCTACAATATGTTTATTTAATCCCATTTAAAAACTTTTACATTTTTACCCCTAATAGTATTTAATAAATCTTGTGTTGTTTTAACATTTTCACCATTAACAAATCTCTCATGTGTTTCCACATATAATTCATCCATGATAGATACAGTACCCTCTTTCATTAAGTGTCTTAACACATCATATTCAGCACCTTCAATATCCATCTTAACAATTACTTGGTCGTACTCACTAAATTGTTCTAAAAACTTTGAGAAGTTTATTGCTTCGATTGGGACGATATTATCAAGTCTTTTTCCATGGCCATCAATGTTCTCAATCTTATCATTTTTAATTCTACATCCAACACTAGTTAATTCACCAGGTTCTCCGCTACCACCCATACCATTGGGTGCATCATATTTCTTAGACCTAACACCCCTAGCAAATTCAAGAGTAGATTCTTCAATCCAAATCGCTTTCTGATATCCAGTAGCGTTTTTAATATTAGTATAATTTAATTCAATATCTGGGTTTGGTTCGAATGAATGTATTTCCCATTCATCATTATTAAAGAATTTAAACTTCTTGTTAAATTCTTGTAATCCTTGTCCTAGGTTTGCACCACAATCTATAAAAACTTTCATTATCGTTAATTTATTAATCTTATTTTATAAATGACACCTTTTCAAGTGTTTTTTAACTAATTCATTAAATTCAACTTTCTCAATGAATTTAGAATCTTTAGTTTTAATATAAGCGCCAGATGAATAATAACACATTGGGTACTTTACTGCTGGATTTCTAACTTCAGTAGTTGCTGTAATCAATTCGTAATTACAAGCCTTAGCTAGTTCACTCCAAAACTCTGTATTATATTCCCAGAAACCATGTTTTGGCCACGGCCTATTAAGTAGTGTTTTATGTTGTTCAGAATCCATTGGAACTGCGTGACCATATACACATCCTTCAGCACCCCAGTCATGTAATTGTTTAAAGACACTATATTGGTCTATAACATGTTCACTGGTTCCGTGATTAGTTACAATATGAAACTTACCATTAAACTCAGCTCTAGGTTTGGTTAGGTCATGTCTAACCGCACCATTCTTTCCATTCATATCAACAGATGTATGAATGTAACCCAAACTTGTGTAGTAAGGTTTTGCAACATTAAATTTTATTTTCTCAGCGTACCATGGATTAATTACCTGGTCACCTAATTCTAACATCTCTTTACCTTCTGCATTAGCTATAACGTATTTTTGGATGAATTTTGATTGATATTCGCAAATTGCCATATTATTTTTCGTATTTAAATGTTATAAAGTCTTCCTTAAAATAATTATAAATCTTATTTAGTAAAGAGTCATCTATATCTTTTTTGTTTGAAGGATTATTAATAGTTAATTCTTTATTACTATTCACAATCTCCTTTATTTCTTTAAACTCGTTATTTATTTCTTCTATCTTGATAACCTTATTAACTAATAAGTTATCACCATTATAAAGCCATTGTTTTTGTTTAAGTGGGTTTGTTGGCCACTTATGTGTTTTAGTCCAGTGTGTAGGAAATCCTTTATCTACCCATTCCTCGAATGTATCTGGATAAAAATCCTTAACTTCTTTAGTAATCTTAGGTGTGTGTTTATGGTGGAAATACCATGACCTACATAACTCATAAGGATTTCTAACAATACCAAAACTAAATGTGTCATTCCACTTAGGTAATCTACCTTTCATGTTCTTAGACAACATGTGATACATCGGCTTACTTCCATTTACCTTGTCATCCCACTCGTACAAGTAATTGAATACTGAAGTGGAAGCACATCTAGGTTTGGATACGAATATTATCTTTTGATACGGTTTCATTACTTGTTAGACCCTTTACTATAAAATTTTGTATTATTTTTTAATATCTCATTGAACTCATCTTTATCCATAAATTCAGAATCATCTATTTTCTTATAAATTGAATTACAAAAATGATTATCTGGCCATGTACCAATATTTGTGTTGATATCTATTACTTCATAACCACATTTTTCACATAATAATTCAAAAAAGTTTGTATTATATTCATACAATCCATGTGGGTTAGTTTTCCTATCATATAATTTTTGGTTTTGGGTGGTATCTAATGGTAATGAATTAACGTAAATACAACCAACTTTACCCATATTGTGTAAATTTTTAAAACTCATATATTGATTTCTAATATGTTCAGTAGTACCAGCGTTAGTTACAATCTCAAATTTATTATGTAATCCATCTTCAACATCTTTAGTTAAATCAATTTTTAATGCACCGTCTTCACCATTCCAATCAATTGATGTATGGTTTAAACCTAAACTAGTGAAGTAGTTTTTACCTAAACTTTCTTTAGCATTAAATTCCTTATTATTAATTACTTGATTACCTAACTCTAACATTTCTTTAATATTAGGGTTAATCTCTAGGGCAACAAGTATCATATTTAAATTAAATTTATTATATCCCATTAGTTATTTTTTTGTGAAAATTTAAAAAGTCATTATAAAGTCTTTGATTATTTCTCTCATGGAAGAATAAGTGGTTGAACATAATTGGTTTATTGCACTTAACCCAAGTATTTCTTTTAAGACCGTTTATTGTGTGAAAATGACATGGTAAACCAACTTCAAATGGAAGGTTAAAACTTACGACTGGATATTCTACATAATCCATTGGTGTAATATTATTCTTAGCCATTGCTATTGCAAATATTACTTCATCCGTCATACCACCTCTAAATTGTGTTAAACAACCGTAATCTGCGTAATTATCTAAAGCGTCAAAACAATCATCTCTAAATTTTTTGTAATTCTCATGTCCCTTATTAAAACATAATAAACCACCATGTATTGCTGGTATCTTTTTACCAACCTTTTTATCTACCTGTGCAACCTTACCCCAGTGCCATGAAGCTAAATAATCATAACCACAACAAACAAACGGTTCATTCTTTTCATTAATATAATCCCACATCCTATTTGGATTTGCTATACAAGCTATATCAGAATCTATAGCTAACGTTTTTTCGTATGGTATTATATCTGACATTAGGATTCTTGGTATCACACAATAAAGATTATGTGAGTTCTTTTCGTCCTTCAAATATTTCTCAGTTTCATAATCCAAAACAATTATATCATCAAAAACCTCTTTAGTCTTTGCGTATTCGTAATCAGCTTTGTTTGTAAGTATTGCTTTGGGTCTGTCCTTATCGTAGGCATCAATCATTTCGGCACATAGTTGACATTCATCAACATACTTCTTACCGAATCCCATAAATATGTAACCTTCTTTTATATTTTCCATAACGTTGTAACTTTGTTTCTTATTTCACCGTTAAAATCTAACCCTAATAACTGTCTATCGGTAGTACCGTGTAATATAAATACCTCTTCAAACTCTTCATCGAAAATATTTTTACCAATTAATTTACCGTCTTTAATTTTTAATGGCATGTGGTTCATAGAGCAATGATTAAATGAGCCACCCAATACCTTGTGTTTATTACTACCAACAACCAATGATAAGAATGTTTCATCATACATCCCAGTATTAATTGTTATATTATATTTATTATGAACTTCAAATATTTGACTTAGTATCAACATATTAACTTCATTATTGTGAAACATAAAAACTCCACCAGTATAAAATAAATTTTTATCAGTTAAATTATATTCACTAACAAATTTACCAGCGTCTGGGTGTCTGAATATTTGTTTAAACTTAGAGAAGTTTTTAACGTGAAAGTGATTAACAACCCCAAAATTATCTCCAAGCTTTTTACTTATATCTTCCAATCTATCTGAACAAACTACGGTATCACAATCTAAATATATTCCATACTCAGTATCTATTTGTTGACACAAATAAAATTTATATTTCCAGAATAATTCTTTAGTATCAATCTTTTCATTTGTATAAATAACTTCTATGTTGTCATGTGATTTTAATTTTCCACCAACATCAAGTATTTTAACTTTATGTGGTGTTTTGATTCTACTTAAACTATTTAACGATTTTTGTAATTGTTTATAGTAAACATCACCACCACCAACTATATAAAATATTGTATATTTCTCCATTATTTTTTAATTACAATAATACTATTATCAACCTCATTTTTACCTGGGTTTGGTAAATCTATCATTTCGATATACTCATAATTATTTTTATTCTCTTTAACAAATTGTTTAGCCTCATTATAATGTTTGGTCTTCATGTTTATATCTTCAATAATATAATAACCACCACTTTTTAATGAGTGAATTGAGTTATCTAAGAATATTTTATTAGCGTGGAATTCATGTAACCCATCGTCAATAATGATATCAAAATCCTTATTAATATTACTGATTAATTCCTTGACTGCGACTCCATCTGTTTGGTCGCAAAGAAATGTTTTAATTTTATCAGTTTTAACCAAACAATCAGTATCAATATCACAAGAATAAATATCACAATTCTTAAAGTATTTTTCCCACCCATATAGTGATGCTGCAATAGTACCATCTGGTCCCATGCCGTGGGTAAATCCAGGATTGGTACTACCGATACCAACCTCGAATATATTCTTTACATCATCTTTTATATCAACCCATAAAAAATTGTATAGTGTTGTGTAATTATGATGACCATTACCTTTATCACTACCACATTCATTCATAATCTTACAAAGTTTCGTTGGTTTTGTGTAACTCTCCTCTTCAATAAATTTATTTATATTTTTCATTACTTAATTATTTTTTCTATATTAGGTATGTAATATTTCTCAATGATTATTTCCCAATCAAAATTATCTTTTACATATTGTCTTATTTCTTTTCTACGTTCTCTAGATACAACTCTATTCCTTTCAATAATACTTTTAACGTATTCAATATCATTCATCTTGTTCTTTGGGATAACATCGATGAACGGTAATGATGTATCTAAGTTTGCTGTGGAGTATTCAGATATAACAATACCTAACCCAGCAGACATCGCTTCCATACATACAAGTGGATGAGCTTCACCATCACTAAGAAGAACCAGATTACTATAGTTTGTTAATTCCTTATATAATGTATCCTTAGTCCATTCTCCAAGATAATTATTTTTATTAAATTTATTATCGACAATATTACCAGCAAAGTATAAGTTTTCAATATTATGATATTTATATTGACCCTTTCTATCATCAACCTTAGCTAGATATATGGACTTATCTTCTGGTGTTTCCGTAAAATCAAATAAATCGTATCTAACTCCATTTGGAACCACTAACACTTTATCTTCAGCTTTACCATGATTAACATAAGTATCCTTTATTCCTTGAGACAATGCAAATATGTGTGCATTAACACCTATAAATTGTCTAAATAAATTAACATAACCACCATGTCTATTTGGTTGCTCTAAATAAGCATAGTGTGATGTTAGAATAACTGGTTGTTTAATTTTATTAGTTAAACCAACCCAATTATCATATTGTATGTGCACAACATCTGGGTTGAATTGATTTATTTCGTTTAGTATTGTATTAGCTTCTCTAATGTTTATTATTTTAACTTCATGACCCAACTTAGTTAATACCACTTTATAATCCCATATAAGACTTTCCACAGCACCCCATCCTTTTGGTGGTATTGCCATTAATCCAGGTCCTATTATCGCAATTTTCATATTAACTTCTTAGGTTTTTGTGTGTTCCGTGTTTATTCTTATCTAATTGAATCATTTTCATATTACTCATGTCACCACCCCAAACTTCTGGGTAAATATATGAATAAGGTAATACTAACGGATTTTTATCCTTGTAATACCAATTAATTTCTGACTCATCATGCCATAATGGTATTATATTATTTTGTGTGTCAATGTCAATATTAACAGCTAACAATTTTGACATTTCTAACCATTCTTTAGTTCTACCACCATTAAAACATCCTTGGACATAAACACTACCCTCACCTTTTGGGATGTAGCAACTAGATTTCGTATTTCTATCATATGGGAAAACTAGATTACCTTTACCGAAAAATCCAGGATGATGAACGCCCATGAGCCAATTATTATCTTCATGTGGAATTATTTCTTTCCCAATAGGGTTTAAAGCTTTCATATTGGCATTGAAGAAGAAAAGATAATCTTCATTTTTTAATTGTTTACTTATAGAGTTAAACATATGAAATCTCATCATTGTGTCATATGGCCAACCTAATTTTTCTTGTTGGATTCTTACGACATTATCATATGGTGGTATCGTCCCATCACTAAAAACATAATAAGTTTTTTCGTAATCAGTCAGAAAGTTTTTTTCTAATGACTTATAAAGGGTTTCAAAAAATATCTCGTATTTCCCAGTACATATTGTTAAAATTCCTATTTTCATTTTACTGCTTCTATATTTAAACTCATTAATTTTCCATTATCCTTGTCCATATGCGGTATATATGATTGAGAAAAGTCATCTAATTCAGAATGTTCAGTACATCTCCAATCATATCTTAACACATCTTTAAAACCAACCTTAATTAAGTCGTTCTTGAGTGATTGGAAATCCCATGTGATGTAATGATAATTTTCTGTGTAAGTTTGACCACCGTAAAGTAGTCCTATAAGTTTGGTTACGTCACCAGTTTCGTTGTAATATTCTACAACCTTACCAAAGTCTGGTACAGATATTCTAATAGTACCACCATCTTTAAGTAATTCGAACCATCTTTCTAATATAGCCATATATTCGTGTCTTCCGAAGTGTTCTAGAGTATGACATACGTAGATTAAATCTACACTATTATTTTCAATTGATTCTAATTTACCAATATCATCGATTAAATCTGGGTTAACTTCTTCTCGTATGTCTATATTGATAAAACCATCTATATGTTTATTACCACTTCCTAAGTGTAATTTTATTTTTTCCATAAAATATCAAATTTGTGTCCAACCCTCACAATATAAATCGTTAATGTGAAGGTTGGTTTGTTTGCCCCCGAACCATGTTTTCGGAGCTATTACTTTCTTATTGTCATTTTGGTTTAACCAGGCACCCCACCAACTAAAACTTGAGTTTGCTATAATGTTATTATCGCACATACTCATCAAGTATAAATCAAGGATGTCGATGTTATTGGTAATGTAATAAATATTAGCATTTTCAATAACCAAATTTTCTTTACACCACTTAATGTCATCCGAAAATACTAAAATATTAACTTCTGTAAGGTCATTTCCGTATATTTCATTTAATGCGTTCTTATAATAATCCAAACTAACTAGTGGGTGATAATCTTGCTTATTTATATAATCTCCACGTCTTATATGAAGTGAACATGAATTAACTAGAACATCATAATACTTACTTTTTAATACTTTTTTAAAGTCTTCAGATAATCTGAACGTTTCTAATATTAAGTCTCTATGGTCTTTAAAATACTTTTCGGATTGAAAATATCCCTTAAGACCATAATTAAGTGTTGTGTTTAATTCTATTTTATTATAACCAAAACCTGGTTCTTGATAATTAACCTCTATCTTTCCTGTTGGATTATTACTTAATTTATTTTCCATGAACTCATTGAAATCAGAATGAGTATAACTACACTTCCAATGATTAAAATAATAGTTTAACCCATTATCCATTCCAGTAGCAATGGTTGTAGCTATTTGGAACATTTGATTCCCAAGTCTACCCATGGAACCTAATCCGTTATAAGTTACACTACCCATTCTAATTTTTTATACGGTTCCATATTTCTTATCTTCACAGCAATATCAGTAACCAAAGTCATGTCAACCTTATGGTCATTAAGTGGATTCTGTTCATTGTAAATGTAATTAACTTCATTCATAAATCTATAATGTTCTTGTCCCGACATTTCAAGCATCGGATACATGAATGCTAAATCACCAGTTACTTTCCAAAATATTCCATTCTCGTCCTTCAAGTCATCTTGCTTAATAGCTCTCCATAAGAAAGCTCTCCACGTTCTTATATGTGAAGCTGTAAATCTAGATGTTCTAAGATTGTCAGTAATGGCTTGTTCAGAAGCAAAACCAGGTTGACCATTAGAGTATCTAAAACTACCATTGGCAATCCATACATTATCATCAGAGTAAACTTCTGCAATTCTAGAAAGTGTTTTAGAATCTGGTAACCAATCATCACCATCAACTTCAACAATAACTTCATTATCATCTATATTGTCATTCCCTCTAATAACTTGGTCGTAATTCCCAGGTTGGTAGAACTTATCCTTATTTTCTATTAGGATGAACCTTTCATCACCCTTTATCATCGATTTTACTTTCTCTACTGACCCGTCAGTACTGATATCATCAGTTATGTAACATTTAAAATCTCTAAATTTTTGCCCCATTAAAGAGCCAATACATCTCTCAACATATTCTTCCGCATTATATAGTGTTGTAACTATTATCATAATTCTAAAACTTTTAACCATTTAGATATAACTTCTTCATTAGTAATATCTATAGTATCATTATTTGTTGCATGATTACCTTTAAATTCAGTACCAGTACTATAACACTCATCCTTTACTAATGAAGCTACTTCACTTTTTGAGGATAAGTAAGCAGTACCTATCATGTCATACATTTCTTGTTTATTCGAAATAAACCCATATTCTGAAACGTTGTCATACTTGTCTATAAGTGGTTTAACGAACTCATTATAATAATTCTGGTTAGATACCGCTCCGAAGAGTAAAACCTTCTTAAAACCATCATTAACTGCTCTCTCGATTGATATGTGTGTTTGTTTATTAATATCGAATGAACCAATTATCCCAGCAGTATTTTTTGCTTCTTCAGATTTGGGTTTATTTTCAAATAAAACCTTTACGTTAGGTATTATCTCATAATTACCGAAATAATTCTTGTGATATTTTCTTTGTTTATCATTAAGGAAAACAACTGTATCCCAGAATGGTCTTACATTACCCACTTCAAATATATCCTTCTCGTGACAAGCTAAAATTATCTTCTTAGGTTTTGGAATTCCACTAGGTAACTCAATAAAATGAGCAATAATTATATCGTCTTGATTTATAGTGAAATCCTTATGCATTGCACCATTACATTTATCTAAATGCCATTCATGAGGGCCATAAAGTATTGAGTCGTAACCAGCTTCCTTTAACTCTTTCATTAGGTTAATAAAAGCAAATGTAGAACCACCTTTATTGCTCCATCCAGTTATTATCTTTATCATGCTAACGTAATTTGGTATTTACCGATTATCTCTTCAATTGTTGATTCATTTTTAAGTGTTACTGTTGGTAACTCTGGATAAAGTTTAGCCAAATGTGTAGCCATTTCTGTATTATCGGCATGTATTATATCAAAATCAGCTTCACTTATTCTATATAACTTATTTGGTTCAGATGTTACCGTACCATTAGGGCTATTTAACCCCCATTTACCATCACCTACTTTATAACCTGGTGGTTGGTTTAATGGGGCAAACTTACCACCTTTAGCCATAAGCCTTTTAAAATTGGGTTCATCATCAGTTAATACTGGTGAAACCACAGTAATGTTATGGTTCATACTTTTTAACTTACCAACCAAATCTAAAGATTCTGAAATATTTAGACTACCAATTAATATCTTAAACCTTTCATTACCCTTGAAAACTCTATCTATTTTAATTGGTAAATTAGTTTTATACTTCTCAGCAAATTCTTTTCTATTATCTTCCCATTCTTGGTTAGTTTCACCTATCGATTGGTGATTGACTCTTACGTTAGTATGAACACCAACCTTAACACCAGCTAAGTAATTTCTGAAACAAAAATCAACATCATAGAAATGAAAACCTTTAACGTCTAAATTAAATTGTTCTTTAATTCTACCCCTATGTACAGAGAATAAAACACCATCAACTATTATAGCTTCCTCAACATCATTCCCTAAATCATCACTGTATTTAGAAAGCCATGTTTTACCCTCGTGAGTATGTGCAACTCTACCATACATCTTCTTCTTATCATCCCACCATCTACCCGTTTCACTCATATATTTAGTTCCAGCAACACCAAGAATACCGTACTCTGGGTTATTATCAAATAATTTACTTATCTTATTGGCTATTTGTTTAGTTTCGATAGTAATATCATCGTGACAAAACACTATAATGTCATTCTTAGCTTCATCTAAAGCCTTTTGATAGAACTTAGTAAGACCCTCTCCTTTATTTATATATTCAATAATTTCTACCTTTGGATTTCCACACGCTTTCTTTAAGTGTTTAATGTGGTCTGGGTTATGTTCTCTTGTACAATATACTATACTAATCATTTTATAAAACTTTTATATTTCTCATTATATATTTCTACGGCTTTATCGTAGAACGCTATTTCTACCTCAAGTAGTTCTTTTAATTTTTCTTTATCCTCATTACTAATATTTTTTTTAGTCTTTGTAGTGTTAGTTATTCTATATTGTGGTTTCCATTTATTAATATCACAACATAAGTCAATAAACTCATCATACTTATTAGTAAAACCAAAAAGGAATTTATCATCCTTAATATTTTTTAAAGCAATATCTAATTTTAATTCATATGGCGTATCTTCTGGAAGTCCACAAACATGATGTAATTGATAATATTTCTGACTTCCATTATCGTGAAACCAATCTATTATATTAACCTTATCATTAATCCAACCTCTATCATTTGCATATTTATAAGCTGATATAGTTCTTGAAATTGGTTCCCTAAACATTGTAATATATTGATAATTCTTAGTACCTAAATATGGGTGTAATCCATATTGAAAATGTTCAGAAAATAAATTAAAATGTTTGAATACTTCCATACCATTAGGTTCTGACTCTAAAAACTTTTGGGTATCTCTAACGTCAGTTAAGTACCATAACTTACTATAACCAAAATAAGCTTTAGGTATATTCGTTTGTAAAAACGACCTAAAGCTTGTTCCAGCAGTCTTACCTATATGTACAAAAATATATTTCATTAAAATTCGTATTTGTAATTATAAAGTTCGATGTCCTTACCCCAAATTTGTTCTACTATCTCTCTAGTCGCTGGATTGTAGAAAAACTTATAATCTGGTATGATAGTATCATCACCTTCTCTTGTTATAATATCTTTAGCTCTCTTATCAAAAGCAATGTCACCAAAGTCTTTTATCTTCTTGGTGTAGTGGAATGATTTACCGATATCACCTTCAACACTTAAGGTTGTACCATGAGCTTTATTAATCTTATCAATTTCATTCTTAATATTTTCAATCTTTACAATGTGGTTCCAATTATTCTCAATATCAATTGAGTCATGTTGCACCTCTTGATGGAACTCAGTTTTACCTTTACCTACATCAATTCTTGAAACATAATTCAAGTAATCAATAAAGCTAATATTATTAGGTTCTTCTTCACCAGTCATTTGCTTTATTTGAGCAATTACTGGATGATTCTCAGCGGTGTAAGCGTCTCTCATATAGTGAACGTAACTACTTACTGCTCTCCTATATGGGTCACGTACAACTTTGAACTTAATCATATCCTTTTTATGTAGGTAATTAGTTAATACAGGATTCTTAGGTTCATACACACGTTGTCTGTATTGGTGTATGAATGGATGAAACTCAATAGCATCCTCCAATAGACCTAATTCGTGGAAGAACATCTTACATGCCGTTGTACACGCACACTTAGGAGTCCAACCCATCATAATATTTTTATCCTTGTTTACTAGTATCATTTTTTAAAATGTGAATTAAACCTTTAATGTTATAATGTTTACCACTAACTAATGGTAACCTAAAAGTTAAAACACCCCTTTCATCTAAATCAGTTAAGTCATTTATTAGATTTTTAATTAACTTTTCCTTTTTCATCCTTATTATCAATTTATCTAATATACATTATTTATTAAATCTTTCATATGCGTTGTTACTAATCTTAATAAACTCTACTTTATTAACAAACTCTTCTAGATTTATAGAGTTGGAGTAGCTCATTGCTGAACGCAAGTAAGATTCAAAGTTTTCAACCCACCCTTCGATAGTATATTCTACTTTCCTAAATCTTACAATACCTTCAGATGTTTTAAGTATTGTATTACCCCATTTCTTTTGAACTTCTTTAGTACTCATACCCCTGAACTTCTTGTATACATTCATACCGATTTTATAGGCTTTTTCAGCACCCCCCTGGGTTATTGGCATACTTTTAAGAACATAGTTACTACCACAAGACTCAAGACATTTATTTAATATACTACCAAGCATAACATAATCAGCACCTAAAGCCAAAGCCTTAATTATATCCGAAAAACTTTGCATGCCACCATCAGCTACAATTTTAGCTGGTTCATCTATTATACATGATGCGTAATAACATTCCCTAATCAAAGAGGCCATTGGGAAACCTACACCCGTTTGTTGGGTTGTTAGGCAACCTCCACCATTACCAATTCCAACTCTAATATAATCAGCACCAGCATCTGATAACACCTTATATGTTTCAGAATTAGCCACATTACCAACCATTAAAATCATCGTATCACCCCATAATGATTTAGCTATTTTAATGATATCAACCATTTCTTTTAAATGACCATTGGCTGTATCGATTAATACAAATAATTTATCTTCAAGAACTATATCAAAGTCAACATTATTTATGAATTTTTTTTTAAATTCATTTAGTGAGTATGATGCGAAAATAGAATTACTTACCCCACCTTCACCTCTAGGTAAACATATATTTATTCCTTGTTCTTTAAATAATTCATAATTGTGCCTATTCACAACTGTATCCATTGGAGCTGTAAATAATGGTAACCTACCATTACTATCAAGTATGTCTATTTTGGACCTAGAATTTATATCACCAGACATACTTGGTTTTATTAAAATATCATTAAAATCTAATTTAATGTCACTATGTGCTACACAATCTTTCATCATCATTTTATACCAGTACTACCAAGTCCACCTTCATTTCTTTCCGTATTATCATTTAATTCAAATACCTTATTAAATTTAATCATTTTCTTTGATGTAACATTAGCTATAACTGCTTGAGCTATTCTATCCCCAATCTCTATATTAAAATTAGTAGTACCTTGATTAATAAGTATTATCATTATTTCACCTCTATAATCAGAATCGATTGTGCCAGGTGAATTTAATACGGTAATACCATACTTTGCAGCTAAACCACTTCTGGGTCTAATCTGCATTTCTAAATTAGAATGTAACTCAAAATAAAGTCCTGTTCTAATTGTATTAAATTCACCTGGACCTAATGTAATATCCTCATTAGCTCTTAAATCAAAACCAGCCGAACCATCAGTGGCATACTCTGGGTCTTGGTTATTAGATTTATTAACAAAATTAACTGGAAATTTAAACATGTCTAAATTACTATCATTATTATTATCGGCTGTGTGACTTACATTACTATATTTACTATGAAATTCTTCCATTGTATAAGAATTTGATTTATCCATTGCTGATAATAATTTATTTTTTATTTCTTCAATACTATATTCCATAACTTATTTTTCTTCAACCATCGCAATCATATTCGCAATTCTTAATAAGGCACCTAATTTCTCACCCTTACTAGTCATTGGTCTTTGTGCGAATTCACTATTATAATTATATATTGCAAATACTTCATCTTCAGTTAAGTCAACCCCAGACTTTAGTGCGTAATATACTGAACGTTCAGAAACACTCATACTTAAAGCAGTGTTATTCCAAGTATAATTCTCACCTAAATTGTTTTTTCTCCAGTCATTAGTTTGTTCGATAAACATATTACATTTACCTATTTGGTGAAGTAACGACACTCTAATGATTGAGGCATTATCAACTTGCTTTGCTTCAGGCAAACTAGCGTTAACTGAAATAGCATGTTTAGTGGTATTGATTATGTGTTCAATTAATCCACCTTCATAGGCACCATATAACTCTTTTTTAGAAGTACATGGGGCACCTATGAAACCATCACCTAATAACTTAAGTAATTCATCATTAATAACACCGTGTTTAATACCAGTCTCGTTAAATTTAGTTGCGTTATTTAAAACTTTTTCTTTTGTAAGCATAATAATATTTATTTGGTTAATTTATTTTTTAAAAATATCACTTATTTTAACATATTCTGTTAATGGTCCAACTTTTACTTCAGAAATCTTTCCAGTGTCATCAAGTGTCACACCAGTTCTTTCCTCAAATGTCTTACCTAATTCATCAGTATTTAGTTGTTTCGTTAGGACACTACCAAAATTTTTGTTAATATTTGTGGTTTTTTTAACTTTATTAGCTGCTGCATTAACTTCGTCCATTTCGTCCATCTTTTTCATTATACTGTAAGCTCGTTTAAATACGACATCATCTTCAGTCATAGTAACTTCTTCTATTTCTTTTGAGTTAATAGTAGTCTCTTCTTCACTTAAATAGTCAGCAATAAAATCAAAGACTATTTTTAATTTTTTAGTATTTTTCATTATCATCAAATTTACGCTTTTTATTTAATAGTTTCAAGTTCAATTGGAATTATTTTCATATCTTTAACTAATTTATGATATAAATCACGTCTACTAGATGTTACAGCATCAATACTGTAAGTATCTTTAACGGTGTTGTGAAGTTTTTCACTCATCTCAACCACAAGTTCTGGATTTAGAATCAACTTTTTAATATTCTTATACCAATCTTTATGGTTTTTATTAGTCTTAATAAGTAACGCATTACCTAATTCATTCTTAATTGGACCTTCGTTTTTACCGCCCTTATCAAACATATTTTTTAAATCTATTTGGTAAGGTCCGTAATCTTGGGCAATAATGGCTTTTTTGTGAAATCCAGCTTCAATAACCTTTAACTGAGATTTAACCTTATTAAATAAATGCTCTTCAATTGGGGCTAGTGATACATCAAAAAGGTTATAATTACTTGCATATGTACTAATTGGTTTAGTCCATACTCTTCTATATGGTTCATTTTCTACGCCTTCAAATTCTTTCTTGTTAAATGTAAGTAAATGATTCTTATATTCTTCACTAACTGTTGTATAGTCATTTGTAAAGATTTGTTCGTATTTATACCAAACACTTTCTTTAGGTCGTATTGGCCTTTGACTTTGTTTACCAGAGGCTTCGTCAATCATTGTAATAACACCTCTAAGGTCAAACCCGCAAACAACAAATTGAACCTTATCTATAAGGCCATCATTTTTAAGTCTACCTACAATACCTTTAAGAATCTCCAAATCTTTTAAATGAGATGAACCTCCTAACCATCCAATTCTAAGTCTTTCAGACGGTTCTGGGTTAGGGATATATTGTTTTTCATTTGGGTCTATTGCATTAGGTAAAATATGAACATTATTAATATCATTAAACTTACCAATCTCTTCAGCAAATATTGTGGTGGTAGTGGTAATATTTCTAGCAAGTTTAATATTATTATGAATCATCTTATCCATACCAGAATTCTTAATCATAAGATGGGCTGGGTGATGGTGTCCTGGAGCCCAGTGGTCATCAATATCCATAATAGTTGTTATTCCTAATTTTTCTATTCTATTAAGAGTTTCTTCTACTTTATCGTATGGTCCAAGTGTTCTGTGATAATGAATTAAATCGTATTGTTTAAGCCAATTATCATCATTTAATTTTGGTTCGTAATCAATATCAATATGAAATTCATCTGGGAAATTCTTCTCTAGTGTAATGTGTGGTTTGGTAGAACGAAAATAACCAACACCTGTACGGTCACTAGGTACCACAAGTACTTTAATTTTTTTACTCATTTTCTTTTTAATTAATTTTATTATTTATACTCAAGTATAATGAATATATTAATTAATGTAAATAATAAAGGCCCATGAAATAAATTATGAGCCTTTTTATCTGAAAATAAATTATTAATTATTTTTTTGTTTTGATTTTACCTTCCTTTATTAGTGTGTTTATTGTTTTTTTAATTACACCTTCAGTAAGATTTTTAGAGTAATCAGCAGAAAGGTATTCAATAAGAACATCTTTGATTATTCCTCTTAATGATGACTCACTAACTGTGAATGTGTCATTATTGTTTTGTACCATTGATTCATTCATACCTTTCCTAGATTGTGTTCTAGGTGTAGATGGAAGTGGTAGTGGTTTATTGTCAATTAAATCAGAAACATCATCTATATTAAATGTGTGATTCATTGTTGGTTGAGATATTGGGTTTTCCATCATTGCTTTCTTAATAGCCTCTGGCATATTAGAGTTAGCGATTGCCGCTTGATTAATATTCCCCATTTGTCTAGCTGGGTCCCCTAATGTTTGATGTTGTCCTTGGTTTTGTGTTGGTGTTGAACCTTGGTCAACATAACCACTTGTATCTTGTCGTAACGCTGAAGCATCTACATTACCTGTTTCAAAATCATTATTATTGACCTTATTCATTATAGCTTTTGCGTTACCTAAGATTCCTTTTAGTTTACTTAAATCCGCTGCTGGTGGAATTGCATTCATATTTTTTTATTTATTTATTCTTTTTATTTTTAAAATTTAATGTAATGTGTTAACATATCATTTTTGAAACTTCTATCTCTAGGACCAACGTAGTCTGGAATACCTCCACCACCACTAACATCACTAGGTTCCATGTAGAATTTAAAATCTTTAACCTCTACTATCTTAGTTATATTATTAACTAATAATGTTTTCCAGCTTGAATTAACGGTTTGAGTATCACCAAAAGCTTGGAATACTCTAATAGCGTCATTACCATTCCCATCCTTACTTTTTAAAATACCTCTACCATATATCATTATTTGTCTGGTAGACTTCTCTTCACCACTCTTCTTACTACGATATATAATTTCAACTGGATTCCAGTATTTTCTACCATTATCCGCAACGTGTCCAGTAATAATATCATTAATATCATTACCAATACTTTCTAATATAAGTTGTTCATATAGATTGTAAAGCTTCATTAATTATTTTATTTTTAGCTGAAAGAAAATTGTCCAACGTTACCAGAAGTATCTGGGTGCTCGTAATAGGCATCTGGAGTATAACCCCAAGTACTACCATTATTAGCAAAAGCTGCTAATCTACCAGAACCACCATAAGTTGGGTTACCGTTGATATCTAAATCTCCACCACCATTGTAAGTATCTAAAAATATGCCAGTACCTTTACCCTTAACTGGGGTTGTTTGGTCTGATATAGCTTTAGTATGTGTTGCGCTATAGTTGTTATCATCACTTGCGTTATCAAATGCGTTAATAGCTAATAGTGCGTTTCTTGTTGCAATTGCTGCTTCTTCTAATTTATTACTCATAATTATTTTATTATTTTATTATTGTTATTCATGTACTCTATTAAATATCTCATAGAATCAATTTCTGCGTCAATTGATTCAAAAACTTGGATGCCAATTCGCTTATTTTTTTTGTTAAGATTAGTTGTTTTACCTTTATTTGGTTCTATCTCAGTACCTGTATTATGAATACTATCGAACCCATTTTTATTGTGGGGTTTTAGGAATGAATTATTCTTTCCAGCATCCATTTGGGTCTTTTTACGACTATGTATTACTTTTTGCTTACTATTCTTAACATCCTCAAGATTACTTAAGATAATTTCTTCTTCATCAGATAACCCTTCGTTATCTTTCTTTTGTGAAAGTCTAGTGACTCTAGTGGCTACAGCGTTACCCTTAACGGTTTCACCATCAATCTTTAAATTAGACTTATCGAACTCATCACTATTTTCTTCTAAGTTATTCATTTATATGCCAATATTAATTTTTAAATGATTTAATACTATTTCAGCATCGTCATTTTCTGCATTTGATAATACTTTTAAAAATTCCTCTGTTTTAAGTATAAGGTTTATATCATTAACTTCTCCTAAGTCTGGTTGGTTATTAGAATTAGTGTCATTATATTGGTCTGAAGTTACGATATCATTTTCCTTAGTTCTTTGTTTAAGTAACTCTTGAACCATAGCTTTCATTTTATTTCTTGATTCTTCATCTATTGCTTCTATACTCTCGTTGTTAACACCAAATCTAACACCCATATTACCACCTCTAGCCATATCTGCACCTTTATTCATTACGTTAGTTGCTTTCTTATTTGTTGTAATAGGGATATCAATTGTAAAATAAGAACTAGTATCATTAGGTAATTCTTGTGTATCAGTATAAACTTGATTATGAGTAATTGGTGTATTACCAGGTCTTAAACCATAATCAGACTCATCAACATCTTCTTCGGAAACATCCTTTGGTTTAGAATTAGCCTTGTTAACCTTTGAGGTAGCCTTCTTACTATTATATTTTTTCTTAAAGTCTTTTTTAGTAAATTTCATAAATATACTTTTAATTATAAATATAACGAAATATGGTAATATTTATATTAAAAGATATTAATTATGGCTTTTAGAACAAAATTAGATTACTCAGATAATAGACAAATAAATCAAAGGCAAAGAACATTCACTAATTTAGAGGGTGGTAGTGTCTTTGGAGTGGCTTATAGTGCTATGACTACAGGGGTTGACCCTACTTGTATAGCTTCTACTGAAGAATATGTATTTACTGGTAGTACGTTCTCTGGTAATGGTACAACAACAATGTACACTTGGTTCGACCAAAGAATGGAAATAGCTGCATACACACTTTCAGCATTAACATCATCAAATAGTGGTGAAACACAAAATACTGGGAATGTATTCGTTATAGATACTACAGCAACAACTGTTGATGGTTACACTTATACACTTACCTATACTGGTACTAGTTTTGATGTGTTTGTTGATACGATGTATAGTGGTGCTGGTCCAGTTTTTACTGGTACTGTATCACATGATTTTGTAGAATTCTTAAGTGCTTGTTCATTAGATTATAGTGGAACTACACTTTGGTTCGATAATCCAGAAAAAACTAGAACTAAAAGACTTGTCATAACTGAAAACGCTACACCTAATTATGTTTGGACTTGTGTTAATGCTGATGGATTAGGTGGGTGGTTACCTTCTAGTGGTGGAACAACTGGTTCAACGGATACTTTTGTAACTGGTGGTACATTAAATGGAACGAATTTAGATTTAACTTGGAATACTGGAGGTAGTGTACCTTCTATAGACCTTTCTTCTTTATCGGCTGGTGGTGGCGCATTTACCTCAACAACAGCTAATAATAGAATAGTCCCAACTAACACATTATCTAATTCAGTATCTAGCGACAACTCTTCAATTTTAGGTGGTGATAGTAATACTATAAACACAAATAGTGGAAGGTCAATAATAGTTGGTGGTCGTGGTAATGGTGTTGAAGGGGAGTATTCATTTATTGGGAATGGTTTGGGTAATTCTATAAGTGGTAGGGGTTTTTGGAATACAGTAATAAATGGTAATAATAATGATTTATCATTAGACCCATCCAGTAATTATAATACAGTTGTTGGTAATAGTCATTCTATAACTGGGACTTCATTAGTCGCCAATTCTATATTAGGTGGTCAAAATAATAGTATACACACTAGAGGTGGTTCAAACCCAATTAACTCATCTATTATGGGGGGTAGTAATAATACTGTTTATGGTCCCGATAATGTTGTAATAATAGGTGGTGAAGGAAATCTAATTGACATTATACCAGATAGAGCTGTCATAGCTGGTGGTGAAAATAATAATATAAGTGGTGAATCTGATGATTCATTTATTGGTGGTGGTGTCGGAAATATAATTGATACTAGTGGGTTTAGAAATAGTATCGTTGGGGGTCAAAACAATAGTATAGAAGGTAGTATTTCTAATTCAGTTATTCTTGGTGGTCAAAATATCACAGGAACAACTGATGATACGGTTTATGTTCCAAATCTTAATATTGATACGTTAGGGGTCGGTACATCAGTTAATAACTTAGGTATAGATTCAAGTGGTAATGTTGTAACAGGAACCACTGGCCCATGGACTGCTGGAACTGCAAATAACACCGCAGCATTAATTGGTTACACTGGATTAACTAATAACCCAGATACCGCATACTTTGAACATGGTGTTACAGATATGATTAGTGGTAGTACTTTTAGTGGGAATACTATTGATATGAATGATGGTCTTAATAGTCCATTAACATTATCACATGATGACCAATTTGGTGGGACTGAGTTTCTAAAATTAGATTCGACAATATTATTACAAAGAAACGTTTCAAATTATTTAAGTGTTGCTAATGGAGTTGTTTTTCTAAAATCTAGTAACCAAAGTTCTGTACAAGCAGCAAATACTAAATTAGAAGTTAAAACTTCATTTGGGATTTTCACAAGTACTAATAATCCTGGTGGGGATGCTTCCATACACGCATTTAAAAGTAATGCTAGTTCTGGTTCAGTTGATTCTGGTGGATTACAAAATGGGGAATTAAGTGCTGAAATTGTATTTGGTGGTCCTAGAAATGGTGTTTTCGATTATGATGGTGTAATGGGTACTGGATTAGGTGTGGCAGCAACTGGTACCACTGGTAGAGAATTTATGCCTGTATTTATTTCAGCACCTAGAGCTCAAGCTAGAGATAATACATCTTATAGTTCTATAGTTAATTCAGTCTTTTTAGGTGGTTCAGATAACACAATGCTTACTGGTGTTACTGGCTCTGCCATTGTAGGTGGTACTGGCCATACAATTGACACTGGTGTAATTCGTACAGTTGTGTTAGGTGGTATTGATATCAGTGCTACCACTAGTGATATGGTTTATGTACCAGACCTTGTTATAGATGGTCTTAATTCAACTGACCCATTGGCTACCGATGCAAATGGTAAGATAATAGCTGGTGCTTCGGATGCTAGACTTAAAACAAATATTAATAATTTAGAATCAGCATTAGATAAGGTATTAAACCTTAGAGGTGTATCTTATGAATGGACTGAAGAATCTAATATGGGTGCTGGTATAACTAAGTATGGTCTTATAGCTCAAGAGGTTCAAAAAGTAATTCCAGATATGGTTAGACTTAGAGCTAAGGCTGATGATACACTAACACTTAGTTATACTGAAATAGTTCCATGGCTTATTGAAGCTATTAAGGAACTAGCTTCAGATGATAGTCCATTAATTAAAAGAGAAGAGTTAATTTTTGAAACTCAAACAATTGTTTCGGAAGATAACAATATAGAACTTAATTTTAATGGTAGTCATGATTCAGCACTTAATGGTGGAATGAAAGTGATTAAAGGAATTAATGATACTACTGATTCAGAATTTAAGATTAATTCTGATGGTGATTGGGTTACTAATAATTACATAAAACCATTCGGTTTAACACTACCAAGATTCACTCCAGAATCCACAAATGATATAAAAGGAAAATTAGGTGAGGTGACTAGGGATAATGACTATATTTATATTAAGAGCGAGAGCGGTTGGAAGAGGTCTAACTTAGAAACATTTTAAGTATGGGTAATTTAAAGAATTATAATTTTAATAAGATTGATGCTTTTTTAAGTAATAGTGCATACTATGACTTTTATTTAGCACAGGATGGTTATGCTACCCATACAATGTATGATGGTATTATAACTGATTGTTTAATTGCACACTTCGATTTTAATGATAGTAACACATTTGGTTCTGGTACAACATCCGCTAATACAATATATAGTCTTGTTACATGGACTGGTGCCACTAATACTGGATATACATTTCAAACATTCGGGCTTACTGGAATTGATAATGGTTATATTCCGTTAGAAAATAATCAAACGTTATTATCTGCTTTAACTGGAACTACAATAATAATTGCTTCTGGTGATACAAGACTAACTCTTAATAGGGTTAGTGGTGTGACTGGTAATTATGTTTATCCGTTAGAATATTCTTTAGATTTAGAAATAGAAGAAAACTATATGGGGTTCTGTGGTGGATTCTATCAAGGTTATTATAAGCTTGATGGTTATTCATATGAAGTGTTACCAACTAGAGTACCTAAAGCTTGGGTTGCTGAATTTATACTTAAGAAAGATGAAACACTTTGTTCTACTGGAACAACTGGAACAACACTTAATGATACTTACCCAGACAATAAAGGATTCTTCTTTTATATGGGTACAAGAGCTGAAAATAAGTATTGGAATATATTTGAAGGTAATAACACTGGTTGTACTAGTGGTTGTACATCTGATAGTGGTTGTACTGGTACAGTTACAACTTTCTGTACAGTACCAAAAGAAACACAAATAGCAATAAGTGGTGATAGTGGTTATCCAATTAGACTTAGCCCACCACCACTAATTGTAGATGTAATAACTAACCCCTTCTTAATATATGGTAGAGCTAATGATAATAATAGATGTGGTACATGTGGAGCTAGTACTGGATTGGGTGATAAAACAGCTTGCAATTATAGTGGTGGTGGTGTAACTATTACGGGTTATACTCAACAAGTTACTAACACTGAAAACCCCTTCTTAATATATGGTAGAGCTAATGATAATAATAGATGTGGTACATGTGGAGCTAGTACTGGATTTGGTAATGAAACAGTGTGTTCGTTTAGTGGTTTTACATCACCTTTACTTGAATTAGATAGGGATGCTGATATAATTGATAATGCAATTGGTTTTAGAATTAAAGATGATGGTAGTATTGGTTATAGGGCTCTTAAATTAACTGGTTATTGTATTGATGACGTATACACAACTGGTGTAACTGTAGAGGAACAATATTCTGAACCTGGAATAATTACTGATGGTGAATGGGAACAAGTTGCTATTAGATTTGTAATGCCAGAATATGATGAGTGTGATTTAAAGGATGGTAAACCTAGAAAGGGTAAGCTTATGTTTTATGTTGGGTGTTTATTAAAGTTCGTTGTTGAGGAAGTCGATGAATTTATAGCTAGAAGACTCAATGAATATAAGGATAAGCAATTAGGTGTTCCATTTAATATTAGTCTCGGTGGTGGTTCACAAGGTCTTTTAGAGTCAATGACGTTTGATGGTCAAGACCCAGATGATTTAGGTTTATCAATCCAAGAAAACTTCGCTGGAACATTTATTGGTGGAATATCACAATTCAGATTCTATGATTGCGATTTGAATTGGTGCGATTTGAAAAATAATTGTGCTGATGACTGTAAAAGATATGATATATGTGCTGGGTGTAAGTCTGAATTGACCATTCCGTTGGAGTCACTATTAGCACCAGGAACAGCACCAGCACCAGCGCCAGCACCAGCGCCAGCACCAGCGCCAGCACCAGCACCAGCACCAGCGCCAGCGCCTCAGAGTAATAGCACGATATATTATGGTAAAATAAATAAAACAACAATACTTAGTGGTGACACAAGTTCGTTGTTAAGTGATGTTAGGGTACAGTTAGTTGGTAGTCATGTGGAATTACCTAGTGGACCAGGTTATGGTTATATTTTAATACCAGATACAATGGATAGCCCATCTGTATTTAGGAATAGTACTAGTGGATGTGCTGGATTCTCAATACCTTTTATGTTACAAAATGATATAGTATTAACTTTATCGGGTAACCAATATATTTATAAAGTATACAGAACATTTGTCTCAACTCAATCATTAATTAACGTTTGGGCTTGTGTTTAATAAAAAATAAAATAGTTATATAGATGTCAGATTTTAATTTGAACGGTGGTATTGGTGTGATGGGATTCATTAGCCCCATGAACACCGAAGATACGTATTCAGTTATTGACCCAATATATGGTATTGATGGACTGAGGAATGTAGATGGAGTTTCAGACCTTAATAATATAACAATCGAGAGGCGTAGAGCTGGGATGTTGGTAGGTGTTGGTGGTGGAGAATCTTATTATAAATTAAAAAACATAATATGGGACTTAACTATAAATGATTGGGAGCCATTCACATTAACTAATGAAGTTAATTACGCTGATAAAGAGACACCATTAGGTGATATAGATGATGTTAATAAAAACTTTACATTACAAAATACACCAACATTATATAGTGAACATATTTACATAAACGGAATACTACAGGAAGAGTTATATGATTATACTATGAGTGCTAACACTATTTCGTTTATTGAATCTCCGTGGATAGGGGCAAGGATTAAATGTTCATACAGATATTAAGATAATAAATTACCTAAAGGGTGTTTCTTAATATATATAAGAAATATTACTGAGTTTAAAATTAAAAAATAGATAAAAAAAGGGGTATTAAACATTACGTTTAATACCCCCATTTTTTTTGTGAAATAATATATATTATATATTATTTACTATGATGGTTTATCACCTTCAGGTATTTATGCCCTAGGAGCTATCTTATCTCCATCACCTAATGGGGGCTCTCCACCTTCAGCATTAGGGTCAACGATTCCAGATTCTACTTGTGAAATATTACCAGCTGGGTTGCCTGGAGTTTGAGCACCAAAGGTTGGTATTCCATACTCAACCATAATACCACCCTCAGCAGCCAACATTTTAGATTCACCATTTAGAGTTATAGACACCAAAGATTTGTCTTCTCCTATAGTAGCAGTATAATCTCCTAGTTCTTCGTCTAACAACAAACCATTCATATAGAACATAAACGAACTAGCCATATATTCTTCTCCCAAATAAACTATACCTGTTTTATCATCATAATTACCAGGGTCAACAGTAGTTCTTCTAGGGGCGAATGATATAACGTTTTCCAACATTGCTCTATTAACTCCAGTTATTATTTCATCCATTGAATTAATACCTGGTGTAGTGTTAAATATCGCTTCATTTACTCTAACATCTAAAGCTTCATCGCCACTAATTCTAGCAATTGCTTCAGCATCAATAGCAGCTTGTAGTTCCGTTTTAGAATTCTGTGCGCTTTTAGATAAAGCATCTAAATTTTTGGCTAATCCATCTTCTGCTGCTAAAGCTCTTTCTTCTTCAGCAAAAATAGCATTTTCGATTTCAGCTTCAGCATCCTCTGCTCTTTTAGTTTCAGCATCTAAATTATCTTGAAGGTTAACAATTTCAGCATCAGCAACAACTTTTGCAGCAGCAATTTCAGCATCAGAAGTAGCTTTTGCAGCAACTATTGCAGCGTCAGCAGCAGCTTTATCAGAAGCATGTAAAGCTTCTAAAGCATCTGTGTATTCCTTAGCAGAAGCTAAAGTCGCAGAATCTCCAGAAATTCTAGCAGCTATTTCACCAGCTAATTCAGAAGTGTGAGTTCCTAATGCAGCAGTAATAGCAGCAGAAAGGTCACTATCGGCAGCTTGAAATGCTCCAACAACTTCAGTTAAAGAATCCAAGGCAGATGGGTCAACATTAGAAATGATATCAGCGATTTGGTTACTCAATTCTAATTCAGCAGCATCAGAAGCAGCTTGATTAGCATCAACCTCAGCTTGTAAAGCAGCAATTGAAGAATCAGAATCAACTTTTGCAGCAGCATCAGCAGCTTTATAAGCCAAATCCATAGCAGCAAATGCAGCATCAGCATCAGCTTCGTTTTGGTTAACGTCAACTTGTAAAGCAGCAGTAGCAGCATCAGCAACAACTTTTGCAGCAACTATTGCAGCGTCAGCAGCATCTTTTGCAGCAGCAATTTCACCATCAGAAGTAGCTTTTGCAGCAACTATTGCAGCGTCAGCAGCATCTTTTGCAGCAGCAATTTCACCATCAGAAGTAGCTTTTGCAGCAACTATTGCAGCGTCAGCAGCAGCTTTTGCAGCAACTATTGCAGCGTCAGCAGCAGCTTTATCAGAAGCATGTAAAGCTTCTAAAGCATCTGTGTATACCTTAGCAGAAGCTAAAGTCGCAGCATCTCCAGAAATTCTAGCTTCAATTTCAGCACCTAATTCAGAAGTGTGAGTTCCTAATGCAGCAGTAATAGCAGCAGAAAGGTCACCATCAGCAGCTTGAAATGCTCCAACAACTTCAGTTAAAGAATCCAAGGCAGATGGGTCAACATTAGAAATGATATCAGCGATTTGGTTACTCAATTCTAATTCAGCAGCTCTTGCAGCAGCAGCTTCAGTAGATATAGCCTCAGCGTTTACCGCTTCAGCAGCTCCAGCTCTTTTTGACTCAGCATCTAAATTATCAGTTAATAAGGTTAGGTCACCTTCTAATCCAGGTAAATCACTTTTCTCTATACCTATCGGTTCGTTGATAATTGCATTATCTAATCGTTTTAACGATTGTTTATTTAAATCTATTTTAGACATAATTTTTGTTTTTTATTTTATTTTATTATTATTATTATTATTATAACGTGTTCGTTTACACAAGAAAATTAATTTTCTTTTGGGGATGAATAAAAATATGAATATGAATTTTAGATTAACCTGGAATATGATGTGAGGAGATTCCTCTATATTCCACTTGATAGTAATTTAAATAAGATGTAAATTTTAATATAAATAAGAATACACATTGTGCATTCACGTATTATAAATATGTGTTAATTTTTAAAAAGACTATTTTTTTTTTAATTAAAATTAAAAACTTAAATATTGTAAATTAGATTTTTTAAGTTTTTGATTGCATTCGTGTATGATAAAGGGGTGCAGCTACCTTCTTCTGTTAGATATAGATTAACTAAATCTAATAGTTCGTCATTAGATTTAAATGAAAAATTAGTTTTACCCTTAACTTTTTCAGCCTTTAGTTTTTGATTGTTTAGCTTTAAAAAAGCGGCTAGGTATAAATCTGTTGTTTTGTAGTTTTTAGTTTCTTTCATGGTTATGTTTAGTTCCTACATATAAATATAATAAAATAGATTAAAGATTTATTTTTTATTTATTTTATTAACATATAATTGTATTATTTTATCTTTATCCTCATCCGATTTAGTGTGGACCCATAACCATAAATAAGACTTTTCAAAGTCAATGAATTTTTGTTTTTCCATATTTAATAACAACCTTAATGTGCTAACATGTTCTTCCTTAAGGTTAACCTCAACATTTAATTCATTACCTATTACAGATAAACCAATTAAATCATTTGTATCATAAGCTAATTTAGCTGAATTATATAACCCCAAAAACTCATCTGTCTTTATTGAATCAGGGTGGGTTTTTTTCATCACATCTCTAAAAATCTTTTTCATTAATTTTTTAGTTTCTGGTGTTAATTCTTCGTCAGCTATTTTTTTAATAACTTTAATATCTTTATTTATTGGTTTTACCTCACTATCCACGTCTGGTTGTTTAACACCACAATTCACCTCTTCAATAAATTTTGATGTGTATTTATCTATAACCTCTTTTTTATATTCTTCATCTAACTTAAGTAAGTCATATTCCTTAAGTAATTTTTGTATTTCTAATTTCTTTAAAGTGTCCATATTCTATAAATATTACAATTAAGACTATATAAGTTAGTTTTTAGAAATAATTGTGATAATGACTTTGAAAAATATTATATGTGTTGGGTGTAGGCTATTATATATTGATACTTAATTAATGTGGAACCTTACTTATATTATAGAATTAGTTAAAATACTATAGTAATAATTTTAACTTATAAGTTAAAATTACATATTTATATAATAAACATTTACTGTAGTAAATTTAAACATGTTGTAATTAACTTAAGATAGTTTTTATGTTTCGGTAAAATTAAAAAATTATACTAGTAGTAAGGTAATAGAAAATGTAATAAATAATTACACAATAAAAGATGTTGTGTTGGTGTTTCAACTGGAACATATAAGATAATAATAAGATAAAGATATAAAATAATGGCTAATAATAAATTAATACTTAGAACCCTTAATAGTCCATGGGTTTATCCTACAACAGATATAACTAAAAATTCAGTTTTAACTCATTCCGATGTAGATAATAACTTCATTTATCTTAAGGGTGAAGTAGTGTATACTGCTCAAACTTCTGGTACAGATTTAATACTTAATAAGGTTAATAATTCCAATATGGTAGTTGACTTAAGTAGTGTTGGTGCATTCACACATGTATCCGCTGGAACTATCACGCCAACAAACGCTTATGGTAATACAAATCCATCTAATTACTCATCAATACTTGGTGGGTCTGGTAATACTATGAACGTAACAGGTTATTATGGGGGTGTAATGACATCAATGGTTATTGGTGGTGGTAAAGGAAATACTAATGGTAGTATATATTCAAATATTGGTGGTGGTTCAAATAACAATATTGGTGTTGGGATGAATTATGTTTATGGTAATTATACTTATATATACGGTAATTGTGTTATCGGTGGTGGTTCAAATAATAATATAGATGACCTTGCTATAAATTCTGTAATAGGTGGTGGAGGAAATAACAATATTTCGTTCTTGGGGTCCTATTCTGTAATAGGTGGTGGTATAAATAATAATATTACTAGTGCTTCTAGTAGTTCATCAATCCTTGGTGGTGAAAATAATAATAATAATCATAAAAATTCACATATAATAGGTTCTGATATTACATCTGTAAGTACTGATACAACTCACGTTGAAAAGCTTAATATTAAAACGCTTAATGGAACAACAGCAGTTACAGCATTAGGACTTGATGTAAACGGAATGGTTGTGGATGGGTCTACTTTAGGTGGTGGAGCTGCATTCACACATGTTTCAAGTGGTATAATTACACCAACAAACGCTTATGGTAATGTAAATTATTCTGACTACTCATCAATCCTTGGTGGGTATGGTAATTCTATTAGTGGTAGTGGTAACAATAATGGTTCTGTAATTAGTGGTGGTTTTTTAAATACTATCTCTTTATTAGGTGGGAATGCTATTATAGGTGGCGGTGTATATAATACAATTAATTCAAGTGGTTCTATAATTGCTGGTGGTCAAAATAACGAAATAAAAACAAATTCAAGTTTTGTATCAAATATTAGTGGTGGTAAATTCAATTTGATTTATAGTTCTGGAAGTGTTATTGGTGGTGGTGGAAATAATGTTATTGGGACAAGTTGTTCTTATTCAACAATAGCTGGTGGTTCAAATAATAATATTACTGGTGGTAATAAATGTGTTATAGTTGGTGGTTCAAATAATAATACAATTAATTCTTTACAATCTTTTGTCGGTGGTGGTATAAATAATACAGTTAGTGGTTCTTCTTCTTCAATAATAGTTGGTGGTGAAAATAATACTATAGAACCCCTTTCTTTCAAATCTATAATAGGTGGTGGTGAATTAAATGTTATTACTAGTGCTAGAAAATCTTTTATTGGTGCTGGTGAAAATAATAGTATTAGTGGTGGTGGTAGTGATGTTTCTCACGTAATTGTTGGTGGTTATGAGAATAAAATTTTATCTTCATCACCTTTCAGTAAAGAAAATAATATTATTGGTGGTAGATTAAATTTGATTGAAGGTGTTTCTTCTTCTTCAACAATAGTTGGTGGTTCAAATAATAATATTACTGGTGGTACAAGTTCTATCATAGGTGGTGGTCAAACAAATATAATTAATAGTAGTTTCTCAACAGTTGGTGGTGGGCGTGATAATGTTATTGATGCGTATCATGGATTCATCGGTGGTGGTGATGATAATCATATTGTTGATGGTGTAAAATCTATTATCGGTGGTGGTGAAAGAAATGAGATTCACGAACCTCACTCATTTATCGGTGGTGGATTATATAATAGAATTCAAACCTCTAATAGTGGTAATAATAATAGTATCGTTGGTGGCACTGCTAATATTGTTAGTGGTACCTTCTCAACAGTAGGTGGTGGTAAACAAAATAATATAGTAACTGGATGGTATAATACTATCGCTGGTGGGTTTAATAACACAACTAATCTTGGTGGTAAAAATATCATTGGTGGTGGTGAAAATAATAGTATTAATTATTATTATTCATCAATCCTTGGTGGTAAAGATAATACCGTTAGTAGTAGCTATTCAATAATAGGTGGTGGTTATAATAATACTATTACTGGTACTACTGGTACTTCATTATACATTACTCATAACTTTATTGGTGGTGGTAGTGATAACATTATAAGTGGTGTTAATTACTCTACTATTGGTGGTGGTTATAATAATGCAAATAATGGGCCATATAGTGTTATCGGTGGTGGGCAAAATAATACAATTAATTATTATGGTAGTTACTCATCAATCCTTGGTAGTGATAATACTATAAATCATTCAAGTTCACATATAATAGGTTCTGAGATTACATCTGTAAGTGCTAATACAACTCACGTTGAAAAGCTTAATATTAAAACGCTTAATGGAACAGCGTTTAATGTTGGTTTAGGTTTGGATGTTAATGGAATGGTTGTTAGCGGTTCTACTGGTGGTGGTGGTCTTACCATTGACCCTTATTATGATGAGGGTAACGTTAATTCCGTTACTTGGGATGTGTCAGGTACCTCAACAAATTATGAAGCAACACTTACAGGTGTCACAACACTTAATATATCTAATGTAAGAAATGGTGATTATGGTACAATAATAGTATCACAAGATGGGGTTGGTTCACGCACATTGTCTTTTGGGACTGTTAATGGTGGTGGTGGTTTACATAAAGTTATAAATGGTGGAGGTGGTGTACCGACACTAACAACAAACGCAAACGCAATAGATATACTTTCATTTACGTATAATGGTGTTACGATGTATTGGACAGTAGGTAATGATTATACTTAAAATTAGTAATTATGAGTAGAGGACAATTTAGGTCAAGAAATAGGGTAGGGGAAACAATGTCGTTCCAAACTAATTCTAGTAGTACATTAAACCCAACGGTATTTTTTTTACCTGGTCTTTCTGATAGGGTTTCTTGGGATTTAGGTGAAGGTGGTGAAGGTGGTAGATATGTTGCGGATAATAGTTTATCTTATACCTATCCAGATGGTACAACAAAAACCGTTGTATTACGAACAAATAAATTAAGTAATTTGAACTATTTCTCATCAGTTAGTGATAATTTAGTTGGTAATTTAGATATGTCTGGATGGGATAATTTAGGTTATTTTAGGGTTACTTATAGCCCATTATTAACTAGTATTACCCATACCACATCAACAGGGGGTAATTATCAAGCTAATAATTGTGGTTTAACAGGAAATCATGATGTATCAATGTTATCTGGATTAGGTGGTCTTTTTTATATTAACAATAATTCATCATTAACTAGTATTACTCATGGGGCATCAACACAGACATTTGGTAATTATCGAGCTCAGAGTTGTAATTTAACAGGGAACCATGATATGTCAATGGTAACTGGATTAAGTGGGACTTTTTATGTTTATTCAAATTCATCATTAACTAGTATTACCCATGGGGCATCAACACAGACACTTAATAATTATAGAGCTAGTTCTTGTAATTTAACAGGGAACCATGATATGTCCATGTTACCTGGATTAAGTGGGACTTTTCTTATTGGTGATAACCGAAATTTAACCAGTATTACCCATGCAGCAATAAGTGTATTAGGAATACCTACTGGAGCTTTTGGAACACCAATACCAGGACCACCACCACCATCACCACCAACACCATCATTACCACCATGGTCTAGCACGGGAACAACAGATGGAACTTCAGTCAGTGGTCTTACGATGACTGGTTTAATAAGCAGTGCTACTGCTGATGTGAGTGTGTGGATTTTATTTGGTATAATTACAGTAACTGTGGACTCAGTAAATTCTCAAACCTTTGTTGTAGGTGAAACAGTAACAATTCCCTCATATGATTGCGGAGGTTGTGGTGATTCTGAATGGACAGAACCACTCACATATGTTCTTGTGGATGCTGATTTTAGTTGGGTTGTCGATACAATACCAGTGTTTAATAATTATAAAGCTAATAATTGTAATTTAACAGGGAACCATGATATGTCCATGTTATCTGGATTAGGTGGTCTTTTTTATATTAACAATAATTCATCATTAACCAGTATTACCCATACAGCATCAACAGAAGTGTTTAGTGAATATATCGCCAATAATTGTGATTTAACAGGAAATCATGATATGTCAATGTTACCTGGTTTAGGTGGGAAGTTTTACATTTATTCTAACCCGTTATTAACTGGTATTACCCATACAACATCAACAGAAGTGTTTAGTGAATATTACGCTCATTCTTGTAATTTAACAGGTAATCATGATATTTCCATGTTACCTGGATTAAGTGGGAGGTTTAGAATACACAGTAATCCATTATTAACTAGTATTACCCATGGGGCATCAACAGAAGTGTTTATTGAATATCAAGCTCAGAGTTGTAATTTAATAGGAAATCATGATGTATCAATGTTATCTGGATTAGGTGGTTCTTTTTATGTTTATTCTAACCCGTTATTAACTGGTATTACCCATACAACATCAACAGAAGTGTTTACTGGATATCAAGCTTATGATTGTGATTTAACAGGAAATCATGATATGTCCATGTTACTTGGATTAAGGAACTGGGTACAGCTATACGGTAATTCAGCATTAACGGGGATAACGTTCCCACTTAGTTTACAAACATTTAGAAATCATTCGGTGGGAGGTAGTATATACAGGGATTACGCATTTAGTTTAAGTGATTGTGATATGGGTTATTCTAGTTTTTTACCATTATCTGGTGCAACATTAGATGTTAATTATTTTCAAGGGGCGTATATTGATTTAAGTGGTAATAATATGTTAGCATCAGAAGTTAACCATTATTTATTTGATTTTAATAATTTATCAACAAACCTAAACCCAACTGGGTGGTCTGGTGTTACATTATTTATTGATGGAACTAACGCAGCACCAGACTCATTTAGTGGTGGGTATGATGGTATTGCCGCTTTAAGTAGTTTAACGGGTGGGACAAATAATTGGATAATAACAACAAGTTAATATATATAACATTATCAATATTATGTATATTTATATAATAAATAATAAATAAAAAAATAATAATATGAAAATTTTATTTAAATACAGGGCAGAAGGTGGTAGGGTTATCACAACAAATAACGGTGATGAAAAAATAATGGTAATAAGAACAGGTCCAAGAGGTATTGTTGCTAGAGTTTATGAGAGTCGTCTGATAGTTATTTGGAGTAAAGAAGATGCTGATAGCCATATCGATGATTCAGAAGATGATTTGATTCAAAAAATAATTGAAGTGTTAAACGTTTAATACTTTATATTTTGGTTTAAAGAGTTATATTTAATACATGAAAAAAATTAATTTAATAGCTGGAATGCCACGTAGTGGTTCAACATTGTTGTGTAATTTACTTAACATGAATCCAAAGTTTCACGCAACACCAACGTCCCCAGTAATAGATGTATTACAGAATATTAGAAGTAGTTACTCACATAACATTACTTTTAAGACTCAAGATAGACTCGAATTATTTGAGAATATGAGTAAGGGACTTAAAGGATTTATGGATGGTTATTACTTTGATAAAGATATAATCTTCGATAAGAGTAGAGGTTGGGCTAATAATCTACCATTACTTGATACTATATTGGAACACACAGATACCAAGATAATATGGACTTATAGAGACCCAGTTGAGGTTGTTAGTAGTATTGAGAAACATTATCAGAAAACAATTCTCTTAGAAAATTCTGATGAAAATGGTGGTGGAAATTTCTCAACACTTGGTAGTAGAGTGGATAACTTCATTAATGATGGTGGAATTATTGCTAGACCAGTATGGCTTTTAAATGATGCTTTTGAAATGGGTTATTCTAATAGAATACTTATTGTACCTTATAATCAATTGACTATTAACACACAAGAGGTTATGGATAAAATACATGATTTTGTGGGGGAAGAAAGATATCAATACGATAAGAATAATTTTAGTGATTTAAAACAAACTACTAAAGAATTTGATGGGCTTTATAATTTTAAATTTCCACACTCTATTAAAGAGGGTGAAGTTAAATATGTAAAACATAATATTAATTTACCAGAACATATTATAGAAAAGATTAATCATAGGTTCACTTGGATTAACGATTTACTAAAAAGATGATATTTATTAATAAATAGACTTATGGATTTCAGCATTAATAAAGGTTCAACTTTACCCATTTTAAAAATGGAGCTAATAAAAGATGGTAGATATACTTATCATGAATTTAATAATATGTTACAGAATAGTAAGGTCTATTTTAGTATGGCTAATATCACCACTGGAGTTAAGAAGATTGGTAAAAAGTCAGCTATTTGTATTCTTAAGGATGAATATGATGGGTGTAAAGATGAAGAATATTATATAGCTTATCAATTCACATCTAAAGACACCGCAAAGCCTGGTAGTTACGTTGGTAACTTCACAATTGAATTTCAAGATGGTTCTGGAACACTTGTGGTTCCAATTAGAGAAGAATTATATATTCACGTTCTGGATGGTTCAATAAAAAAATAATTGTATTTTTATACGTCATTATATGTAATAAAATTACTAAATATGGGTGACAATTAGAATATAAATTAAATTAAATGAGAATAAAAGTTGCATCTTTAATTTTAAAATGGTATTTTTGTTAAGCAATTTGCAAATTGCTTAAAACACCTATTTTCACCTTACCCCTTGATTTATAACTTTATTAACAATACTTTTACTAAAAATGTAATAACATGGAAAAGGAGAAAGTTAGTTTTGAAGTAATTGAGAAGTTCTTAGAGGGTAGAGACCCACAGAAGTATATTGTGAGTATTGAAGCATCATACCATGAACAATTCGTATCACTTATTATTAATGACCCAGATAAGGGTAAATTTATAGAGAAGCACTCTTATAATCCATTTATATGGATGAAGCACAGTGTTGCTGATATAATGTATAATGGTAAGCGAGGTGATATAAAAGCGGCCATGACAAAATATGGTGTAAAGATAAAAGCTTTAACTATAGAGGATAGTGATGGTAATATTCCAGAAAGATTAGAGGATGGTTATAAATTTATGGCTAGTTGTAAAACTAGTTATTCAAATCTTATTCAATTCTTTAGAGATGGTGGTGTAGATATCTTTGATGAGAAATATAAAAAGATGTTTGTTGCATTCGCACCAGCAGAACAATTCTTTATTCAAACTGGTAAAAGACTTTTTAAAGGGATGGATGAGTATAATGATGTTCATAGATTTCAGTTTGATTTAGAAACAATGGGTCTTGATGGTTCAGTTAGTCCAATATTCCAAATAGGTATTAGAGATAATAGAGGGTTTGAATTAATTCTTGAAACAAAAGGAGATACTGATGCTGAAAAAAGAGATTCTGAAAGAGAAAATATTTATACATTCTTTGAGGCTATAGAAAGAATATGTCCAGATATTATCACTGGATATAATTCAGAAAACTTTGATTGGCCTTATTTAAAGAAAAGGTGTAATAGGCTTGGTATTGATATAACTAGTATCGCTAAAACACTTAATAAGAAACATAAGATTAGATGGAAAGATTCTATGATTAAGTTAGGTGGTGAATCAGAATATTATCAACAAACAATGATGTGGGGTTTTAATATACTTGATATATCTCATTCCGTTCGTAGAGCTCAAGCAATTAATTCAAATATTAAATCTTGGTCACTTAAATATATTACAGAATATTCTGGTGTAGCTAAACCTAATAGAGTTTATGTTCCAGGTGATATGATTTATACCACATGGGCTGATGAGAGAGATTATTGGTATAATGATAGTAATGGTACTTATGGTTTAATGGAGACTCTTATTGAAGAGAAACAAAAAGAATTATCAAATGAAACTGTTGACAAATTACTTGAAATGGGTGGTCTTACTAGGGTTAGTGGTGCTTATATAGTTCAAAGATATCTTAAGGATGATTTATGGGAAACAGAACAAGTGGATGGTATATATAACCAAGCAGCTTATTTGATTGCTAAGTTATTACCTACATCTTATATGAGAAGTTCTACAATGGGCACAGCTGGACAATGGAAACTTATTATGGCTTCTTGGTCTTATGAACAAGGGTTAGCTATACCAGCATTAGAGCCAAAAAGAAGTTTTACTGGTGGTCTATCTAGACTTTTAGAAGTAGGGTACGCTAGAGATGTTATTAAGTTAGATTTCGCTGCACTATATCCAAAGACTCAGTTAACTCATGGTATATTCCCAGAGCTTGATATATCTGGAGTTATGGAAGGTTTATTGACTTATGTTGTTGATAAGAGAGATGAATTTAAATTCCTTACAAGTGAACATAAAGATAAAGCTAGGAAGTTAAAGGGTCAATTAGATGATAATATAGATAAACTTACACCAGATAGAATAGCTAAGGCTAAAGAGATGATATCTAAAGATAAGAAGATAGCTTCTGATTACGATAAGAAACAGTTACCACTTAAGATTCTTGCTAACTCATTCTTCGGTGCATATGGTGCTCCCTATATATTTAACTGGGGCGATACTGATTGTGCTGAAGAAACAACTTGTAGAGGAAGACAATACTTGAGGCTTATGGTTAAGCATTTTTATGAGAAGTATGATTTCAGACCACTAGTTGGAGATACTGATGGTTTTAACTTTGCTATTCCAGAATCAGCTAAAGACATTAAATACACTTGTAAGGCTAATCATTGGAAAACTAATCATTATACACCAGGAACTAAGTTGGATGGCTTAGATGCAGTATTAGCAGAGTTTAATGAAGTACATATGATAGGTAGAATGGGGTTAGATGTAGATGATATATGTTCTTCAACAATAAACTTCGCTAGAAAGAATTATGCAAATGATATAGATGGTAAGGTTAAATTAGTGGGTAACTCTATTAAGAGTAAGGCAATGCCAGTTTATATCGAAGAGTTTTTAGCTAAAGGTATTAGGTTTCTATTAGATGGTAAAGGATATGAATTTATAGAATGGTATTACTCATATGTGGATGACATTTATAATTATAGAATTCCAGTTGCAAAGATTGCATCTAAATCTAAGGTTAAAATGACTGTTAAGAATTATAAGAGTGTTTATACAAAACAAACTAATAAGGCTGGAAATCTTAAAGCAAGACAAGCTCATATGGAGTTAATAATTGCTAATGATTTAGATGTTAATTTAGGTGATGTAATTTATTATGTTAATACTGGTTCTGCTAAATCACATAGTGACGTTAAAGCTATAAAGGATAAAGAAACTAAACAAGTTATAGAGATTAAATTTAATTCTAAGATTATTTCATCTGAACAATTAGAAAAGAATCCAAACTTAACTAATGATGAATATAATGTCTCTAAATACTTAGATGCTTTTAATAAAAGAATTAAACCTCTATTGGTTTGTTTTGACCCAGAGATGAGAAGTGAAATCATTATAGATGTTTATAAAGATAAAAAGACTAAGGTTCTTAAATTAAAAGAAAGAAGTGTATTTACTGAAAAGCAATGCGTAATGATGGCTGGTAAACCATTTGAAGATAGTGACCAGGACACTTATGATGCACTTATGACAATGGAAGATAAAGAAATTAAATTCTGGGATTCTGTTGATAAGCTTCCAAATAATATGGAGCAAAAAGAATGGGATATAGTTAGGGGTGATTATCTTGAAAGAATGAGGGTTGAGAGAATATCGGGTATTTCAAGTGAAAAGGCTTTATTAACTGATATCTGTATGAGATGTGAAATTTCTCAATTAGAATCTATTAGAGAAAGTGGTGAATGGCCAAAAGAAATAATGGTGTTCAGTGAAGTAGTTAAAGATGAAGATGGTGTATGGTATTTTAAATCTAAGAAATGGGAAGTTAAATTACATGATGCTGACGAATTATTTAAGTATTATGAAGAAGCTATGCGAAGAGCAAGTTATTATAATACTATAGATGATGTAGAAGATAGATATGAGATGTGGTTAGATTATAAATCATCGCAAGAACATACATAAACAAGAAAGGAGCTAATTAAAGCTCCTTTTTTTATTTTACCCAGAATCCTAGTGGTCTGAATTTTAAGTGTTTATTTAAGTATTCAGCTTCGACAGCCCCTCTTTCTAATTGTTTTGTAGTAGAAAGTCTATCAAGTCTAGTATCAAGTCTTTCAAGAATTGCTTTTCTTTCTTCATTACCTTCTGATAGTAGTGATTCATAATCCATAGTTCTTTCAGCTTCTGGTGGTCCAATAACCCCACCGAACTTACCTCTTGTTCTACCCAATGCTCTTTTAGATTCAGCAATAAATAAATTTCTAACAAGAACTTTAGTAGGTTCATTAAAGTCAGCAAAGTCTAATTTAGCTAAAGGAACATCATTAGGTAATTTAATAATATCTGGATTATCTTTTCTACATTCATCTACATTTTCAGCTGTTGTGTCATAATAATGATACCATACTTGACACCCAGTAAGATTAACTGAACTTAATTGACCACCACCAACTCCATGACCAAATGACATCTTAGAACCTGGAACACTCATTAAGTGTAAAAGTCTTGTTCCATCTGGACCAGCAGTTACCTTATATGTTAAATCACTTCTAAGTATTCTATTTTTAAGATTTAAATCTTGTGCAGTAAGAAGAATATCGTAAGCTGGTGCAATATAATATCCACCATTTCCACCCATTCCATAACCACTTCCACCGCCACCACCAGTACCTAACTGACCAAATCCACCACCATATCCGTAATCGATTCCACCGTAATTAGCGAAAAGTGCCATTTGTGTTGTGGGAGGTGTAATCCAGAGTACTTCATTAATTTCTCTACCAGCTGGTATTTGATAAACTTGTCTACCAGCTTCTATTGTTACGTAATCCTTTTTTAATTCCCATGGACCTCTTGATTGAAGGCCAACTTGTTTTGAATAAGCGTAAGTATATTGACTCATGAAATCAAAATCTCTAACACTTAATGCAAATGCCATATCTGTTGTATTTATATTCTCACCTAATAATGATTGCCATTGATGTTCTATAAGCCATTCTTGTACATATTGTGCGTAATCTTCCGTTGCTATTTCTAATAACGTACATAACATATCATCAGTTAATTCAATCTGACGAAGAGGTGCACCCATTGATACACGAAATTGTTGGAATATTCTTTCCTTGTCTGTTATACTTATTCCCATAATATTGTTTTATTATAAATATTATGAAATAAGGTAATATTTAATCATTTAAGAATTTCTTTGTTAATTCTAGTGCTTCCTTAATACTTTTAAAACTAATTTGTGGGGAAAGTATTGTTTTATTGACCAGTATAATTGGTACACTCTCACTTTTACCTATCTCCATAATCTTTTTAGTTTCTTCTTTATTTTCATCTAATTCAATATCTACATAAATAAAATCAATGTTATTATTTTCATAAAATTCTTTTAATTCTTGGCAGTAAGGGCATTCTTCAAAACCATAAAGTCTAACTTTCTTCATATTCATCTATTATTTCTTCAAGCATTATTTCTATTGTTTCTTCTTCATTAATATGTTTTTGACCCATTATTATGTTAATGATATCTTGTTTTCTTTGAAGTGTTTCCCACATTCTTACTGAAACTGTTTTTTCAAACAACTGATAATAAACCGTTACATTATTCATTTGTCCTATTCTGTATGCTCTATCTTCAGCTTGTTCGTTGTTCCCAGGTACCCAATCAAAAGAATTAAAAATAACATGAGTAGCTTCAGTTAGGGTAATACCAACACCAGCAGATATTATATTACCAATAAATACTTCAACCTTATCATTTTGTTGAAACTTATCTATTGATAATTGTTTTTCTTTATCACTCATTTTACCATAATGTATAACACATTTATTACCAAAGTGTTTTTGTAGGGCTAATAGTTCATCAGTAAAATTTGTAAATATAATAACCTTGTTATCTTGTTCTATTATATCTTCTGCCATAGCTATACTCTCTGGTATTGCTTCCATAGCAACAAACTTTCTAAGAAGACCTAGTTCAACTAAATCTCTTTCTGGTTCACCTCTTTTCTTTTTCTTTTTTCTTTCTACTAAATATTCTTCCCAAAGGTCATTATATTCACCCCATTGTTTATCGGTAAACTTATGATATGTTGGGACCATTAACTTATCTGGCATATCCTTTATTTCAGTCTTAAGTCTTCGCTTATATATATGTTTAGTCTTAATTGCAAGTTCTTCTAAGTTTGAAGCGCCATTAGTGAGCCATATCTTCTTCCTTTGACCATTTTTAAGCGTTGTGGTGATTTGTTTACCTTCACAATACCTCAGAACATAGAATTTAAAGTTATCCACTAAGGGACTCTTAATAAGCCTTAAAAGATTATAATAATCCATAGGTCTATTTGCAACTGGTGTTCCACTTAAAAGCCATACCTTTTCGATATTATGATTAACACAAAGGTCTTTCATGATACTACCTCTATTACTTTTAGGATTCTTTAACTTATGTGCTTCGTCTATAATAACTAAATCAAAATTACCTTGTACTAAGTGTTGATTATCCCAACATATATCTTCTTCTTTAATATTCTTTCCAGGTACTTCATGGAAGTTTTTAAGTATATCATAATTAATGATAGTAAATTTAGCTTGGTCCCATTTCTTTCCACTTATAATGGTAGTATCAAAGTTCTGGAAGTAATTGATTTCTCTTTCCCAGTTTATCTTTACGGCTGAAGGACAAATAATAAGAATCCTTTCAGCGCCACACTCAAGTGCCGCAACTATTGATTGTAAACTTTTACCTAATCCCATATCATCAGCTAAAAGACAACCGTTATTAGTTAAAAGGAATTTTATACCATCTTTTTGGTGGTCATAGAATTTTCTACCGATACTACCATCCTTAAGAATAAATGTATCTAATTCCTCGTACTTTTCAAAATCAACATCAATATCCACTTCTTCATGATAAAGGTCATCAAGTATTTGAGTCTTAGGGATGAAATACATTCTAGACTTTTCTTGATTTCTTTTTAGTTTACCGTAAATATGGTATGTCTTTTCGTTATCAGCAAGTAGGTATTCAACAAGTATTCTTTCTGGTTTAAAAGAAAGTCTTTCGTTTCGTTGTAACTCTTCACCTAAATAATCGGTAATCCCAATTACCTTATTAATATGTAACGGTATAAAATCATAATTATGAATTATATATTTTGTTTGGTTGGTTGTTAATTTTAACTTACCGTCTTTAGCTAAATCACTCTTAAGTTTTTTAATGTAGGGGTTCTTACCTTCATATTTTCTTAGTAGTTCAATCGCATCTCTACCTTTTATATCATCTAAATTTATCAAGTTAATTTAATTAATGTTATTCGTTATAAAGATTTAATATAATGAATTTTATTAAAAAAATCAAGTCTTTTAGAATTATTACTTATTTCTAAATATTTATCTAATAAAGACAATGGCAACACCAAGAAGAATACCTATAAATCGTAATAACAAGTTTTTTTCACAGGAGGATTTTGAGTTGGATGTGAATATGGGTAGGGAAGCAATTGAAGGTGATGGTAATTTTGTAGTAATACTTTATAGGGTTGATAGGGAAATGACCGCATCTGATGACTTATATGGTGAAGCTGGTAAAGATGATATTAGATTCTTTCCACCAGTTGAATTAAGGGTGGCGTTAACATTTAATGAGGCAGAAAATAAAGCTTATAATAGTGGTTCTGGTAGTCTTAGATATTTACAAGATGGTCAATTATCTTTTGGGGTATATGAAGCTCAATTAGCAGAATTAGATGTTCAATTAAATTATGGTGATTATATTGGTTATGCCGTTAGCGAAACAGATGTTAGGTATTTTTCAGTTGTTAATGATGGAATTAAGAATTATGATAATAAACATACCATTATGGGGTATAAAGGTGCATTTAGAACTGTAGTTTGTGCTAGTGTAGATGAAAACGAATTCAGAGGATTTTAGAAGATTTAAAAATAGGAAATTATGTGTGCACTTCCAAAGGGATTTAAAAAAAATATAAAGATACTGAAAGATAAGGTTGGTTTCGATAGAAGGCAAGGTATTCTTGACGATATAGCTGATAATGGTACATTCCTTCCTAGAGGGGTTATGTATGAAGATATGGATAAATCTTTTATCGAATTCGTTGATAAGGATTTACAATTAGTTATTGATGGTGAAACTGTACCTGTTATTTTTCTAACACTTCAAAGATGGTCGGAGTTTTCTAAGACTTGGCAACATGCTGATAAATATAAGGATATTAAGATGCCGTTTATTACGATTGTTAGACAACCTAATCCACAAGTGGGGAATAACCAAGCTGGGTTATTTAATATTCCAGGTAGAAGAACTTATACATATATGAAAGTACCCACTTTTGAGGGTGGTAGAAAGGGTATTGATGTCTATAAGATTCCACAACCAACTTCAGTAGATATCACTTATGAGGTAAGACTTTTCTGTAATAGAATGAGAGACCTTAATAAACTTAATATAAAGGTAGTTCAAGCGTTTAACGCAATTCAATATTACATAAGGGTTAATGGTCACCCTATGCCATTACTTCTAGAAAGTATTGGAGATGAGAGTAATATAGATGATTTTGAAAATAGAAGATTCTATGTTCAACCATATGAAATAAAGTTAGAGGGATATGTTCTAGATGAGGACCAGTTTGAAGTTATACCAGCTATTAATAGAGCGTTAGTTATGGGTGAGATTTCTGAAACGCCAATAGTACCCAGGTTTACAGCTAGTACTAATAAAACTGAAGGTACATTCTCATATAATGTTATATTTAAACCTCAATCAGAACCATCATTTAGTTATATAGTTGACTACGATAGTAAGTATACTAATATCGTTAATATTGAAGGTGCTACAAACATTGAGATTAGGGTAAATGGAGTGCAAGTATTTAATGGTATAGATTTTACCACTTCTTTTGTCGTAAATGCTGGTAGCGAGATATATATTAAAGTAAGTAGAAATATATATTCTACTGCTAAATTTACACTAATAGGAAACATAATATAAAAAAATGAGCTGTAATAGTAACACACCAAATGTAAATAAAACATTTATTATAGAGCCTCAATCACTGACTGGGGGTACACCAGTATTATCCGCATGTACGTCTTTATATACTAACTTAATACAGGCTTGTTCTGGTGGAACTGTTAACTTCAGTGATAATATAAATATTAGTGGTGCTATTAGTGGTGTAACATATTATGGTGATGGTTCAAAACTTACTGGTATATCAACTGTAGATAATTTTGTAAGTGGTGGTACGTATAATAGTGGTTCTACAGTTTTAGAATTTGTTGGTAATAGTTCAGCTACAACATTTAATGTGGATGTATCTGAATTATTAGATAATACTAACTATTATGTTACTAATGCACAATTTAGTGGTTCAACACTTATCCTTACAAGAAATGGTGGGTTATCAGCACTTACATCTGAATTCACAGCTACAACAGTAGATACATTTGTTAGTGCTGGTACATTTAATCAAGCAACTGCTGCAATCGATTTCAGTGGAAATAGTTCTGGAACAACATTTAGTGTTCAGTTAAATTCTTTAACCGCTAATACGTATACAAATAATAGTGAATTAGTAAATAATACGATATTCTTTGATACTAACTTGGCTCTTTCAGCTTATTCAGTTGATTTAACCCCATTAGTGTTTACTGGTAATACATCTGGTGATTGTATTACTGACTTACATATAAGTAATCTTTATGGATGTTCACCAATAACTACACATGATAAGTTAATATTATTAAGTGGTTTAACTTTTTCTTCCATAACTAAAGATAATTCTTTAATCCAAATATTAGGTAGAAATTCTACTACTGGTGATGTTGAATACAGAGATGTAAGTAGCATTATTACAGGGGCAACATCTACAATAACTGCGTCAAACGGACTTACAAAGACGGGTGATAATATAACCCTTGGTGGTGTATTAACTGGTGATACAACAATAAATATTGATAATAACACATTCGCACTTTCTGGTGGTAGCGTCTCAATGGATGACGGTACAGGGATTAATATCGGCACAAATATAATTGATGGTGGGTCTGGTTTCTTTGGTTCATCAAACTACATACAATTGAGAACTAAGTCTGATTATAGTGAACCTTGGTTCTATATGAATGGTAGCCAATCTACAAGCTCTATCGGTAAATTCTTTCAGTGGAATCTTGGTGACCAAAGTCTTGACATTGCATTCACATTTGCAAAACCTTCAGCTAACCATTACCAATTCAACAATAACCAATTTGCCCTTTATGATAATAGTGGGTCATATAAAATTTGGAACTACTTTAACAGAGAAAGTGTTGTAGGATTTATCGCTGCACAAGGTATTGTTAATTCTAATGTTAATGGGTCTGTTGCAATAGCAACAAGTGCAGTTACAATGACTGCTAACTATACACTTTATACTGATAAGTTAAATCTAGTCGATACCCCAACGAACAATGACCTTAATACTAACATACTTACAAGGAATACAAGTACTGGTAACGTAGAGTATAGAGATGTAAGTTCTATTATCAATGCTGCAAGTGCTGATACATATACAACTTCTGCTAATCTTTCTGGTGATAGTATTACCTTTGATAATAACTTAGGTGGAGTTAATGTTTATAATGTAGACTTACTTCCATTACTTAGTGGTAAAACAAACAATACACATTTTGATAGTTATACATCTGCAACCGAAACAATTTTAAATACTAAGGTTGAAGATGGTAATAATGTCGGTGGAGCAACTGAAATATTCTCTGGTAAATCTGGAACAATACTTAACTTTAGAACACTTTCGGGTGGTTCTAACACAACATTAACAACTGTTGGTGATGTTGTTAAAATAGATGTTTCTATCCCAACTGACCAAGATACTCAAGTAACCGCATTTACTTGGAACCAAACAACTTTTGATTTAACAATAAAACAAAATGGTTTATCAGATGAGACAGTTAACTTAGCTGTACTCGCTACTGACATTTATGTGGTTAGTGGTTCTTATAGTGCTAATACAGGTATTGTAAGATACACAAACTCTACGGGTGGTACATTTGATGTGAGTGGGTTCACGACTGGTATGACTGACACTTATACAACTGATGCTAATCTTTCTGGTAATAGTATAACATTCGATAGAAATATAGGTGGTGGAAATGTTTATAATGTAGACTTACTTCCGTTACTTAGTGGTAAAACAAATAATACAGATTTCAACACTTATACAGCTGCAACTGAGGTAATTATAGACTCTAAAGCTGACCAATCTGCATTTACAGCTCATACTGGTGATACAAGTAATCCGCATTTAACTGCATTTAGTTCACTTACAACAACAGCACATACACATACGCTTAACGATATAACTGATTTTGATGCTTATAGTGGTAACGTACAAACAATATTAGATAGTAAAACTGACCAAACACTTTTCGATTCTTATTCAGCTACAACTGATGCGGCAATAGCAAGTAAAGTAGACCAAACACTTTTCGATTCTTATAGTGCTGCTACAGAGATTACATTAGCTACTAAGGTTGATGGTGGTATTAATATTGGTAACGGTGCGGAGATATTCTCTGGTAAGTCTGGTACAACTCTTGTATTCAGAACACTTAGTGGTGGAACAAATACAACGGTAACAACTATTGGTGGTCTTAATGTAATAGACGTTGTAATACCAACTGACCAAGATACTCAAGTAACTGCATTTACCTGGAACCCAACAACATTTGATTTAACAATAGAACAAAATGGATTATCGGATGAGACAGTTAACTTATCTATACTTGCTACTGATATTTATGTTGTTAGTGGTGTTTATGACCCACTAACTGGTATCGTAACTTATACTAACTCAACTGGTGGTACATTCCCAGTTTCTGGTTTCACAACTGGAATGACTGATTCATATACTACATCTGCTAGTCTTAGTGGAGATAGTATTACTTTTGATAATAATATACAAGGTTCAAATATTTATAATGTTAGTCTTCTTCCATTACTTAGTGGAAAGACTGATGTAAGTGTGTTTAATACTTATACTGGAGATACGGAAGCAGTTTTACTTACTAAAGTTGAAGATGGTAATAATGTCGGCAGTGGTGCTGGTGAGATATTCTCTGGTAAATCTGGAACAACACTTAACTTTAGAACACTTTCGGGTGGTTCTAACACAACATTAACAACTGTTGGTGATGTTGTTAAAATAGATGTAGCAGTACCATCTGGAGATAATTTCTTCTCAACCGCTGGTACCGTCACACAATCAGCCACAACTGGTAGTACTGAAATATCATTACAAATAGTAGGTACTAGTGGGTTTACACCTTACACAATAACAGGACTTACAGATACTTTTGTAAATGATTTCACATTTAGTTCGAATACGTTTACAATAACTCAAAATGATGGTAGTAGTTTCGATAGTAGTGTTGAAACCATTGAGTTGGGTAATATACTAAGTGCGGTTACCTTTGATATAGGAACCTCTGGTAGTATATCCGCAACAACATTTAACGGTGATACGTTTAGTGGTGGTACTTTTTATGGTGATGGTACTAATTTAAGTGGTATAGATAATTTATATGTCACAGGTGGTACTGTAACTGGTGAAACAACAATTGTTCTTACAAGGAATGATAATGTTAATATCCCAGTAACTGGAATCACAAGTACAGGTTTATTCGGTCAACATACTGGAGATACTAATAACCCACATGTCGTAACAATAAGTCAACTTAGTGGTGTTAGTGAAACTTTATTCAACACATATACTGGAGATACGGAAACAGTTTTACTTACTAAAGTTGAGGATGGTAATAATGTCGGTGGGGCTACTGAAATATTTAGAGATAAAACAGGTACAACACTTAACTTTAGAACACTTTCGGGTGGAACTAATACAACGGTTACAACTATTGGTGATATTAATAGAATTGACGTATCAATACCAACCGATTTAAACACTTTTGTCACTGGGTTTACATACAACGATAATAATACTTTTACAATATTTGATAATGTAGGTTCAGCGTTTACAGCAACAATTAATCAAGTTAGTGGACTTACAGTTAACGGCACATTATCGGCAACAACATTAGATGGTAGTATACTATTAAGTGGTGGTACAAATTTATTAACTATTATAGACGATAGAGATACATTCGTAACTGGAACAACATTTACAGGTAATCAATCTATATTGTCAAGAAATGATGGTAGTGATGTGTTAAAAATTAGTGGTGGTACAAATGTTACAATTACTAGTGGTGGTACAAATTTAACCGTTATCGATGTATCAATACCATTATATAATAATACATTTGTTAGTGGTGGAACATACAGTGACTCAACAGACATTATTACGTTTACAAATACAACTGGTGGTACTTTTAATGTTACAGGAATTACAGATACCTTTGTAACTGGTGGGACATATAGTAGTGGTACAACATCGTTAGATTTTAGTGGTAACACTGGGTTTATACCATTCAGTGTAAATGTTTCTGAATTAATAGACGACACAAATACATTTGTCACTGGTTTTACTTATAACGATGCTAACACATTCACAATAAGTAATAATAATGGAACTAACTATTCTGCTTCTATTGATGTGATGTCAGGATTAACAGTTAATGGGGAATCGGTATTTAGTGGTACAGGTACAGATGTTGTTCAAATATATGGTTCTGGTTCAACAACACCGATTTTTAGGGTAGAAGGTTCATCTGGTGAATTGTTTAGTATCTCAGATAGTTTGATAGGTGATTTATTCACCGTTAACAATATTTCAGGATTACCTATTTTAGTGGTAAATTCAGATAACACCATATTATGGGGTGATAATACGGTACCTTCACTTAACACAACAGTTAAAAAATCTATAAATTCAGGGTTAACAGAAATATATTCAGTACCTGTAAGTGCTTACACAGGTGTATTCTTTGATTATACGGTAACTGGTGCTGGGGCTAGGGCTGGTTCTATATCCTCAATATTTAGTGGAACATCAGTTCAATTTAACGAAACAACAACAAACGATATAGGAGATACAAGTGGAATTACTTTTGATATGAATATATCTGGTGGTACCGCTAACTTAACTGTTTCAGCTACAACAAACAGTTGGGAAATAAGAACGATTGTAAGAAGTATATAAAATGAGTTTTTCATATGGTGCCAAAATAGTGACTGATGGTTTAGTATTCTATGTGGATGCTGCTAACCCTAATTCATACGTAAGTGGAAGTACAACAGTTGATAGTTTAGTAAGTAATGTAACAGGGTCATTAAGTAATGATACTGATTTTTCTACAGATAATCAAGGGGTTTGGGTGTTCGATGGTGTGGATGATAATATAACAACCCCATATAATGATATTTTAGATATAACATCAATCACTATACAGTGTTGGTTAAATCTTACTGGTGCCCAACAATTGTATCCCACAGTATTTGGAAGAGCGGGTGGGGGTAGTGCTGCTTATAAGATTAGAACTTACGGGGGGGTGGGTTCAGATATAGGGTTACAAATTTATGATTCTACATATAGACAAGGACCTAAATTAACAACAGGGGTAAGCGGTAAAGACTTAAATTATGGGGAATGGAACTTTTTAAGTTTTTCATATGATTATAATTCAATTGACGGTCAAAGATTTAAAGTATATCTTAATGGTGTATTAGATTCACAATCTACAACAGGTGTGGGGACAATAGTAAATACTTCACAAACAATGGAGTTTATGGAAAGTGATTTTGATAGTAATTCCAATTTAGCGGGTTCTTTAGGTCCATGTAATATATATAACAGAGAACTCACATCAACAGAAGTATTACAAAATTACAACGCTTTAAAGGGGAGGTTTGGGTTATGAGTACAATAGGAGGTCCAAGATTATCGACAATACCAACATTTCAAAACACTTATTCAATGGATTTTGATGGGGTGGATGACGTACTTAGTTTAGGAGAAAATTCAACTGTTGGTACAGGTGGTACTAATACTCTTTCGTTTTGGGTAAAAGGAGGTGCTCAATCAGTTGTAACAATTTCAGATTATCTCTTTAGTAGTTACGGTACTTATAATTGGTGGAAGTATTTTCATGGTCATGATACTAATTTATATTGGAGAAATATTAATGGTGTAGCGTTTAATGTAGCTCCAAATGTGTTTGACGGGGATTGGCATAATATAGTGATAATTAGAAATCCTTCTGATTTAGTTGATGGGTCATTAAGAATCTACGTAGACAACGGTACACCTTTAGATAGAACTTTAGATTATCGTTATGGTGTTGCTGGGTTTTACAATGGACCTCTAGGAACAATAGGTAATAATATCACTGCTTCTAGTGGTTTTAATGGTAAGATTGATGAGGTTTCGGTTTGGGACTCTGAAATAACTCCTTCTGATGTATCTACCATATATAATGGTGGTGCACCTAATGATTTAACTGACCTTTCACCAGACTATTGGTTAAGAAATGGAGATAACGGTTCTTGGAAATCTCCACAATGGTTACTACCTTCAAATGAGAATAAGGACAAAGTAAGTAATTATAGTTTTCAATTAGATGGAATAAATGACTATATCGATTTAGGGGATAGTGATGATTTTAGCTTTGGTGATGGTGCAACAGATTCTCCTTTTAGCATTTCTGCTTGGATAAAAATGGATAGTACTTCAGGCTTTAGAATTTTTAATAAGTATTCTGGTTCAATAAATGAATATCAATTTGGAACTGGTGGTGCTCAAAAATTACAAATGTATATATTTGATAATACAAGCAGTTTTAAATATAGAGCAAGAGTATATAACACAATTTTAAACACAGGACAATGGTATCACGTAGCTACTACATACAGCGGAGTTGGTGGAAGTAATGCTCAGGATGGAATAAAAATATATGTTAATGGAGTTAGAGTTGATGACTCATCTGTAAGTGGTGGTGCTTATGTTGCTATGGGTAATAAAACAACTCCCGTTTACATAGGGAAATTAGACTCAAGCTACGCTAATGGCAATATAGATGAAGTTTCGCTTTTCAATTCAGAACTATCTGCAAGTGATATTACAGATATCTACAACGGTGGAGAACCTACAACACTACCAAGCGGAGCAGTAGTACATTATAGATTAGGTGAAGAAGCTACTTTTAGCGGTGGAGTTTGGACAGTGCCCGACCAAGTAGGAACTAACGATGGAACCTCTGCAAATATGACAATAGAAGACAGAGTAGGAAGCGCTCCTAGCATCTCAAACAACGCTGTAAGTTTCAACATGGATTTAATTGACAGAACTACTGATGTTCCAACATGATAAAAGATATGTCACATATAACAATAATAATAGAAACTGTTTAATATTTATATTATATGATAATAACACATAACAATATAATATTGAAAAATGAGGGAATTATTTTAAATAAAATTACCACAGTACCACCAACCCCACCTTCTCCTTTCGCTAATACCTATTCGCTAGATTTTGATGGGGTGGATGACTATGTTGACGTAGGTAATGTTATAGATAAAGATAAATCAAATGCTTTCTCAATTTCTGTATGGATTAATATACCTCTTACTATTTCTAATAACATCATAATAAGTAAAGTAGAAGATAGAGATAATGGTGGTGCGCTGTCTAAAGGTGCTGTTGGTTATCAGTTATATTTTAATAATACATTGTATTTTAGGTTTCTTTTAGACAGTCATTTTTCGCATCAAATGTATGTACAAGATGCTAACTATTGGGGTCTTAGTGACGGGTTAATTAATGGGTGGCACCATATTGTAGGAACTTATGACGGTAGTGGATTATCTTCGGGTATGACACTATATGTAGACGGATATGATGTATCTTTTAATAGAGTAGACATTGGTACAGGAGATTTTAACAATACAGGAGATTTATATGTAGGTGGACAAAATTATAACGGAACTCCTCAATCTTCCTTTAGGGGTAAAATTGATGAACCCTGTATAATACCCACTGAGCTAACTCCAGCAGAAGTATTAGACATATATAATGGAATAAGACCTTCTGGTGGTGGAGTAGTAGACGGTAATTGGAATGACGGAACTGGAAAACCTAAAGATATGAGCAGCTATAATTCTGATTTATGGCTAAGAAATGGAGATAACGGTTCTTGGAAATCTCCACAATGGCTGTTACCTAATAATGAGAATAAAGACAAAGTTTCTAATTATAGCTTTGATTTTGACGGAATAGATGACAAAGTAACTTTAAGCTCATCTGTTGATTTAGGAATAAACAGTACTATTTCTTTATGGGTTAATTTGGATAGTGGATTTAATGGTGTTATAATAGGAGAGACTTCATACGCTGTCCCTTATATCTTATATGTAAGGGAGAACGTTGACTTCGTTGTTAGAATAGATAATGTTTTTAAATATTATACACAAATGTCCAATGTTGCAAGTGGTGGATTAGCTTCGGGAAGTTGGAATAACATTGTTATTCAAAGGAGTGGTGATGTAATAGAATGTTTTTTAAATGGTGTTAGTAAAGGTACTCAAAGTGGTTTTGGAACATCCGTTAATACTTTATTTGACACGTTTGGCGGTGAACCTCCTAACTTATTATATCAAATTGAAGGCAAAATAGATGAAATAGCGGCTTGGAATACAAATACTATTGACCCAATAGACATCTACAATGGTGGAGAACCTACAACATTACCAAGCGGAGCAATCGCACATTACAGAATGGGCGAAGAATCTAACTTCACAAGTAATTGGTTAGTTGATAATTCAGCGTTAGACAATTACAGTAAAAGGAGCTTTGCTTTTGATGGATTGGATGACTATATAGATTTAGGTGATATATCTGCTTTAAACAATACGACTAATTTTACTTATTCGGGTTGGTATAAACAACCAATTTTAGACGTAAGAGGCACTATGTTGAGTAGTGGTTATCTTTCTTCGAATCAAGAATTTATTTTATTTTACACTTGGAATGATGGCCGTATGATTTTACAGATAGGGGACTCTGGAGTAAACCCTTATGCAAGTTTTGATTATTCATTATATGTAACTGCTGGACAATGGTTTCATTTTGCTTATGTGTACAATGGTAATGGTATTACGGAGGCTGATAAGGTTCAAATTTATATTAACGGTGCTTCTATTACCTTAACTTTTTCGGGAACTATGCACACCTCAACACCCGTAGGTGCAAATATAACAAAAATAAGCTCCACAACGACTGATGCGTGGGGTGGCGGGGTTGACGAAGCAGCCTTTTTTGATTATTCATTAAATGCCACAGAGGTATTATCTATTTACAATGGTGATGGTGCAGCAACACCTGGAGATTTAACAAGTCTTTCACCAACTAATTGGTGGAGAATGGGCGAAGATGCTTCATTCAACGGTACTGATTGGACTGTACCCGACCAAGTTGGGACTAACAATGGTACATCTAACGGAATGATGGTAGATTCTTTAGTAGGTGAAGCACCTAATTATAGTGGTGGTGGTATCTCAAACGGAATGACTATCGAAGATAGGGTTGGGAATGCACCAAATTCAGATAACAATGCTTTATCCATTAATATGGAGAGAGAAGATAGAGTAGAAGATACACCATAAAATTACAATAAATATAAATTTTAACATATTTATAATAAAGACAAAAAAATGCATAATACAAAAACATACGCAGTGATTAATTTAACAGACGTTGGATTAATCGATTTTTCTCAAGTAGGAGAAACTTCACCATCCACAATTAGAAAGTCATTAGACGACACCCAATTTGTCATTAAATGGCAAGAAGGTTATATACCAACATTTATAACAGATTCCTCAGTAGTTCCTGTTGGAACTTATGACCATCATGCGATTTTAGAATTAATGGCAACTTCAGCTTGGAGTTCACCTATTGAAGAGATAGTTTAATATTAATAGTTATGAGTGGATGTATAGGGGGTATTAATATCGCTAGTAGATTTATAATTGCACATGAATTGGCAACGGGAGTTGTTATGGACAAACATCAACGGAATGCAATAAACGGTTATGTTGAAAGGTTGAGCGGTGTAGGTACGGTATACGGTAATAACCTACTGAATATGTTTATAAAATACGGAACAACCCTAATGCCATGTTGCCCATCAAATGATTCAACAGCATCAGCCGCTGGTTATCAAATAGATTTATTAAGTGCAACACAACAGGGTGAGTTCTTAAACTTCTTACCAGAAGATATAACAGTTATGGGTGTGAAAGGTGGGTCATCATCAGCAAAATATTTTAAAACATTTAAGGGTCCAATTGATTACCCTTTACTATCTGGATTTGATTTCTTTTATATAAAAGAAACGTGTGCCGTTTCATCAACAGCAACCCATAGAGTATATAGAGATAATACTAATAATACATATCTTGTACCAAGACATTTCAGTAACGGTTGGGTATATAGTGTTTTTAATGGTAATTTTGATGCTGGTATTGGTAATGGTAAGGTACACAAAGGTTTATGTGGTCTATTAAATAGGGAAGGTGTATTAAAGTCAATGTATGTTGATGGTACTGGAACAAGATGGAGTAATTATGGTGGGTATTCATCTACACCTTACACTAATAATGGTACGTATTTTAAATTTCATGATGGTTTATGGTTAGGTGAAATTTCTCTATATTCAGTTAGAGCACCAGAATTAACAAATGAACAGATATATGACCTTATAGAAGCAACGAATTGGTATCAAGATAACGTATTGTCAAACGCATCAAGAAAATTAGTGATATAAATTATGGAAACAATATTAAAAGTGGATAAAGAAATAATATTCTTAGAGAATAATATGAAGTATCAGTCAATTGGTTATTTAGATTTTTTCTACTTCCCTATGGGTATGGAACCAATGTTAGATAAAAGAGGTGTTTCATATGTTAAATTAGATTATGAGTTTCCAACTGACGACCCATTAGATGTGTAATACATTAACTAAATAACGATATAATAGTGTCATTTTAATTAATTCTACATATTTATAATAAAATAACATTTAATCTACTGGATAGGGAAAGTAATTAAAGAATGAACGAATTTATAATTAAAAATGGATTTATCTCCAAAGGAGATTCTGTGGTTAATGGAACCATTTCTGGTGAAACATTTTACGCAACAACAATACCATCAAACGATAATTCACAAACACAAGTATTAGTTAGGAATTCTACCAGTGGTTTAATAGAATATAGAGACGCATCATCATTAAGTGGTACTCCTGGTACAAATACTTTTGTTACAGGAACCACATTCGGTTCAAATCAGTCTTTAACTAGAAGAAATGATGGGGCCGATGTTTTAATATTAACTGGTGGTACAAATGTAACTTTATCCAACCCATCTACAAATCAAATTAAAATAGATGTTACCATACCATCAGACTCTAATACATTTGTAACAGGTTTTACATACAACGATAATAATACATTTACAATATTTGATAATGATGGTGGTTCATTTCCAGCAACAATAAATCAAGTTAGTGGGTTAACAATTAATGGTGATTTAGATGTTACAGGTAATACAACACTTAATACGTTAACAGCTACCAGTATTACATCAAACTCAGCAATAGATGTGTTTAACGGACATATTAATTTAAGAGATAATTCTTATTTCTTACAAGGTAGAACGGTTGCTGATGATAATGTCTCCTTAATTGGTGTAGATAATCAAGACAGGGTACTTATTGGTAATGCTGGATATGATACGTATATAGATAGTGATACTATTGTAGATGGTGATACTATTGTAGATGGTATATTGTCAGCACAAACCGTATTCCTAACAACAACACCAACACTTAATAATTCTGGTACAGATATACTACTTAGAAATAGTACTACTGGTGAAATAGAATATAGACCAGTTAGTGGTATCACACCAGATTTAAACACATTTGTAACTGGATTTACATATAACGATAATAACACATTCACAATCTCTGATAACGCTGGTTCATCGTTTCCAGCAACAATTAATCAAGTTAGTGGGTTAACAGTTAATGGAACATTATCAGCAACCACATTAGATGGTAGTATACTATTAAGTGGTGGAACTAATCTAACCACTATAATTGAAAGTTTAGATACTAACACATTTGTTAGTGGTGGTACGTATAATGATACAACAAATAATATTAACTTTAGTGGTAATTCTTTAGAAACTACTTTTGATGTAGATTTAACTGATTTGGTTAGTTCGGTTAGTGGGGATACTTTTGTTGTTGGGGGAACTTATGTAGATTCTACAAATACTATTGCCTTACTAAGAAATGATGGGAACTTTGTAAATGTAACAGGAGTTACTAACACATATGTTACAGGAGGAACTGTTTCTCCAGCAACAGATAACAGTAATGCTGGTTCTATAGGGTTGTTCTATAAAGATTCTGATGGTATACCTAGAACTCTCCCTTTTGAAGATACATATACATCTGGAACAACATTCGGTAGTAATGAAGCCACATTAACAAGAAATGATGGAACAGAAATATTTAAATTATCTGGTGGTACAAACGTAACCTTATCTAACCCATCAACAAATCAGATTAAAATAGATGTCACCTCAATAAGAGAAGTTACTGGTACAACTACCTTCGCAACGGCTAATGAAACTGTAAACTGTACATCTGGGACTTTTATAGTAAATCTACCAACAGCGGTAGGTATTCAAGGAACTACTTACACATTAGTTAATAGTGGGACTGGAATAATAACATTAGACCCATCTGGGTCAGAAACAATAAATGGGTCATTAACAATTGACTTAAAACGACAATACATAAGTAGAACTGTACAATCAAATGGTTCTAACTGGATAGTCATATAATAAAAAGAAATTAAAAATTAAATAATATGAGTTATACACCACCATTAGACGCTGAAGTAACAGCATTCAAAACAACAGCACTGTTAGCAAGTGGGGCAACTTACACCTCATCCGTAGATTGGGATGGGAATGTAGATGGGTATTCACAAGTTCAAACAGAAATATTGTCGTCACACGATGGGACAATTGCTATTGATTTTTGTGAAGATGCGGCATTTACTGATGTAGTTAGAAGTTTATCAATACCCTATGTAGGTGCAAATGGTTATCAGTTTTTTGCAGCACCCGCTTTTGGAAATTATATAAAGTATGAGTTTACTAGTACAACAACTGGTATGACTGATTTTTATTACACAACAAAACTTTTAACAACATCGATAAGTCCTCAATTACTTACAACGGATGCTTTTATTGCACCATCAATGGTAACTACTTTAGGTAGAAATATACAGGTTGGTACTAACCCTAGCGGCACATTCTCTAATGCAAAGGTTGATGGTGTTGGTTTTCAAACAACAGATAATTTAGTAACTGGTGCCACTTTTAGTTCTGATGTTATAGACGCACAAGGATATACGCAAGTACAAACACATATTGTAGCCGACCAAGATGGTACGTTAGGGTTTAAATTTTGTTCTACATCAGATTGTAGTGGAACTACTGTTGGTGTCGATGGGGTAGAAAGATATCTTTCCGTTCCATATACTTCTACCAACGGATTTCAACTCTTTGCAGCACCAGCATTTACACCTTACGTTCAATACACTTTTGAAAATACAGGTACAGGGACAACAACACAATTATTTTATGAAACCAAATTATTAACTAAGGCTTTAAGTGGTCAATTATTGGGTCTTGATGCGTTCATATCTCCAGCGATGGTTGCTAACTTAGGTAGAAATGTTATTGTAGGAGAAAATGACGCTGGTAGTTTTAATAATGTTACATTAGATAATCAAAATCATTTGAAGGTTAATGTATCTAGCCCGAAAACATCGTATGAGGAATTGGTTATTGCAAATCTTACCCCACTTGCCCAAGTTACGTTTCCATACAACATTAATTCTGATATTATTGAAACAACTTTATTAGGTTCGGGTACTGCAACACAGGACGATAATATGGCGGCTATCTCTACAAGTTCAGCAACAACTGCCACAGAGGGTGCCGCTATTGAAAGTATAAAAACCCTTACATTCAGAGCAGGTCAAGGTACATTAGTAAGGTTCTCATGTTTATTCACAGATTTATCACCAAATGGCGCAACAAGTGTTCAAGGTGTTGGTGTTGGTGATTCTTCGGATGGTTATGGGTTTGCTTTTACAGGAGATTCGTTTGGAATCGATTATAGAACAAATGGGGTACAAACTCATATCCCACAAACGTCTTGGAATACAGATGTACTGGATGGAAGTGGTGGTTCGAACAACCCTTCGGGAATGTTATTAGACCCAACACAAGGAAATGTATACCAAATCTCTTATGGTAGTGGTTTTGGGTGTATTAATTTCTCAGTTGAATCACAAACAACTGGTGATATGGTGTTAGTACATATATTACGCTACGCTAATTTAAATATAGTGCCGTCAGCATATAACCCTACATTTCCTATGAGGGCAGAGGTTTTTAAAGATGGTACATCCGATAATGGTAATTATATTGTTAAGGTATCTGATATGAGTTCATTTATTGAGGGTAAAAATGTAATTACTGGACCACTTAATGCTCATTCAAATACATTACTTACACAAGATGGTGATGGTGACCAAGAGTTTTTTACGTTATCTGGTAAAACCACATTTGCTGGTAAAGTGAATAAGGTTGAGTGTATATTAGAAACTATTTCTGTTTCCCAGGATTCAAATGCTGGTGGAACATTATATGTTAGAGAAGATGCTACTGTAGCAAATCAGAACGCTTTTTCAGATATTTCAACAAATACTTCAGTAGTGGCAGTTGCTGATGGTGATGGTGTTGGTAATACTGTGAGTGGAGGAAAGTTGTTATGGGCTGGTGGAGTTGGGAAGGAAGCTGGTGCATCATTTAATGTTCTAGATATTGGTATTAAATTAAGGCCTGGACATTCATTAACATTTAGTTTAGAGAAATTAGACTCAGCTAACGACAGAGAGAGTAACATTTCTGTTGTTTGGAAAGAAGATTTTTAATATATGTGTGTGGTTTAATTAACCTCATCACCATAGATGTCTTTTTTAATTATACATCTTTCTTTTATGAGTTTTTCCACGTAGGCAAACATCTTTAACCCATTCTTTTCACAATACTCTTTTAATAGTTTATGTGTTTGTGGTGTTATTTTTATCTATAGTATATTAAAATAGATATATAATTTATATAATAAACCGAATTATTTAAGTATTTATAAGTAGTTACTTAGGTATATGAATAATAAAAAAAAACGTTGTATCGTTATTTCTGGAGGTGGGGCAAAGGGAGCTTTTGCTGGTGGAATAGTTGAATATCTTACTTTAGTGGAGAAACGGGATTATGATATGTATGTTTCTTCCTCCACTGGAACATTAGTGCAATTACTATCATCAACTGGGGATATACAAAAATTAAAGGAGGGTTATACAACGGTCACTAATAAGGACATATGGAAGATAAATCCATTTAAAGTTACCAACAATAAAAATGGTAAAATTAAAGCTGAGATAAATTGGTGGAGTGTTATTAAGAATTTATTACCAAGATATAGATTAAAAAAAAGTGAAGGTTTTCCTTGGGTTAATATTGTTAATACTAAGGTTTCTATTTCTTTTGGTGATTCAAGTAATCTACTTGGGTTGATTAAAAGATTTATGAGTCAAAAGGAATACCTTAGAGTTAAAGAAGAATTAAATAAAGAATTAATTGTTTGCGTTGTTAATGCAACTCTTAAGAAGGTTGAATATAAATCTTCTAACGATTGGGGTTATGATGATTTCTGTGAATGGACACAAGCATCATGTAGTGCTTATCCATTTATGAGTCCAGTACTAAAAAATGAATATCAATATGTAGATGGTAGTATATTGGAGTCAACTCCAATTCAAGAAGCGATTAATAGAGGTGCTAAGGAAATCGATGTAATTATACTTAAAGAAGAGAACCCTAAATTCGAAGTAGAATATATAAGAAATTTAATTCATGGTATACTTACTGAAATTGATATTATGCATAATGAGTTATCAAAGGGTTCTGTTCAAATAGCTAAATTAAAAGTTAAGGATGAGGAAATAATACTTAATTTTTATTACACACCTAGAAAATTAACTAATAATAGTCTTGTATTTGATAAGGACATTATGACTGAGTGGTGGAAAGAAGGTTATGAATATGCTAAGACAAGGGAATTTAAATCATATAAGATAATTAAGGGTAGAAAAGCTAAGTTAATCAATAAGGTTTAGTTATCACCATATATATCTTTAGGCTTTTTACACTTATCTTTAATTAACTTCTCAACAAATGCAAACATCTTTAGACCATTATCTTCACAATAATCTTTTAATATTTTATGTGTTGTTGGTGTTATTTTAAGGTTTTTAGTACGTTTCATCACTATTTATTATATAAGTATGTCGAAAGTAAGAAAAAAATCATACTAATTATGGTGTATACACACCATAATAATTTCTTTTGTATTTTTCACGCATATTTATTATTAAACAAATTAAAATAATAACTTTTTAAAAAAATTAATAAATGGCTGATAAAGTATTCGTGAGTCCTGGTGTGTACACATCGGAAAATGACTTAACATTCGTAACACGTCAAGTTGGTGTAACTACACTTGGGCTTGTTGGAGAAACAACACAAGGACCAGCGTTCCAACCAATATTCGTAAGTAATTACGATGAGTTCACATCATTCTTTGGTGGACAAAACGCAACAAAAATAAAAGATACAGGGGCACCTAAGTATGAATTACCATATATTGCTAAATCTTATCTATCACAATCAAACCAATTATACGTAAGTAGAGTTCTTGGTTTTTCTGGTTATGATGCTGGTTTATCTTGGGGTATTACGCTTGACGCTGCTTTAGATAGTTCAACAACTGGTGTAACTGGTGGAATTTCTTCTGCTTCTTTAATTGAATATACCGCAGATACCACTACTGGAGTACTTACAACTATTGTATCAAGTGACCCATTGGTTCAATCTCTTTGGGATGATGGACTACTTACAAGTGAATTAGCCTATTTAGGAACTGCTGCTACTGCTAGTACACCAACAAATATTGGTGTTGTTTGGGATAAGACTGGTGACACATTTAGTGGTGCATCAATTTCACATTATGTAACTAATACAGGTACATTTGGTAGTTCAACAACTGGTGTTACGAGTGGTGTAACTGTTCATTATACTGGTACTGGGTATTCAGATACAGAAAATAAATTAGTTTCACTTTTAAGAAGTAGAGGTTCTTATGCTGGTGAGGAAGTAATTAACTTTGAAGTTACAGGTTCTACTGATATAGGATTTAGTTCTACATTAGTTGATGCTGAAACAAACGGTAAAGGTACTTTCGGTATTACTGGAACATCAACTGCAAGTGGAGCATTTAGTTATTCATTATCATTTGATAAGACTAAAAAGAATTATCTTACTAGAGTACTTGGTAGATATGCTGATGACGGTAAGACTGCATTATTCGTTGAAGAATTATTTGATGGGATGTTTGAAGATTTATACGATGCTGATAAAATTAGAGGTATAAATATTGATTCACTTATTGATTATGATAATGACTTCGATAATTATAGACAGGAATATCAACCAGCAGTAACTCCATGGGTTGTTTCTGAACTTAGAGGTACAAACCTTTTAAGACTTTTCAGACTCCATACAATTTCTGATGGTAATGCTGCTAATAGTCAATTTAAAATATCTATACAAAATATTAAAATAACAGATAAAGAATTTGATGTTGTTATAAGGTCATACTATGATAGTGATGCTAAACCAGTTATTCTTGAGAGATTCTCAAGATGTGACATGAACCCAACATCTAAAAACTTCGTTGGTAAGAGAATCGGTACAACTTCTGGTGAATTTGCTTCTAAATCTAACTTTGTATTAGTTGAGTTGGAAGAGGAGTCAGATACTTCGGATTCGTTTCCAGCTGGATTCTTAGGATTCCCAGTTAGAGATTACCAAGCGTTTAACAATGTAACGGTACAAGACCCAACAATTGAATATAAACAAACATATGGTGAATTCGAGAACAAGCGTAAATTCTATTTAGGTCTTTCTGCTACTAAAGGTATTGACCAGGATTTCTTTGATTATAAAGGTGTACCAGAAAATGATGAGTTAAGTATGTGGACTGGTTTAACTAATGGTTTCCACATGGATAAAGATGCAACTGGAGCAACAATTGATAATGTTGAAATAATTATCAACAATACAGGTGGTACTTATTCTCCAATTTTCTTATTTGATGTAGGAAATGCTGAATTTAGAACTGAAGCTGATGTTCAAGGTACTGATTATGAAAAAGTTTATGCTAGAAAATTCACATTCGCACCTTATGGTGGTTATGATGGATGGGATATTTATAGAACTGAAAGAACAAATGACGATAAATACTTAATTAACGGTACTAAAGGTCAATTAGGTCTTTTGACTGGTTCATTCTCTAATAGAGCACTTTCTAATGGTGATAATGGTATTAATTCAGATTATTATGCTTACTTAGAAGCAATTTGGACATTCCAAAATCCAGAAGCAACAAATATTAACGTATTCGCTACTCCTGGTATTGATACATTTAATAATTCTAACTTAATAGAGGAAGCTATTGAAATGGTAGAGCAAGATAGAGCTGATTCGCTTTATATTGTAACTACACCAGATACAGATGCTTCTGGAGATGTACTTTTAGCTGAAGATGTGATTGACCAATTAGATGGTGAATTTGATTCTAACTATACAGCTACATACTGGCCTTGGATTCAAATTAATGATGCTGAGAATAATCTTTATATCTACGTTCCACCTACAAGAGATGTTGTAAGGAACATTGCACTTACAGATAATATTTCTTTCCCATGGTTCGCAGTAGCGGGTGTGCAAAGAGGTGATGTTAATGCAATTAAAGCTAGAAAGAAACTTACACAAACTGAAAGAGATACACTTTACGATGGTAGAGTTAACCCAATCGCAACTTTCGCTTCAGAAGGTATTAAGATTTGGGGTAACAAAACACTTCAAGTTAAAGATACTGCTCTTAATAGAATTAACGTTAGAAGACTTTTATTACAGTCAAGAAAACTTATTTCTGCTGTTTCTATTAGATTATTATTCGAGCAAAATGATGATATCGTAAGAAACCAATTCTTATCACTTGTTAATCCTATCTTAGATAATATTAGAAGTGAAAGAGGTCTTACAGATTTCAGAGTTGTTTTAGATAGTGACCCAGAATCAATAGATAGAAACGAACTTTGTGGTAGAATATTCCTTAAACCAACAAGAGCGTTAGAGTTTATTTGTGTTGAGTTCAATATAATGAACACTGGAGCAAGCTTCGATGATATTTAAATCGATATAACTTATAAAATCAATTAAGTCCCTTCTAAGGGACTTTTTTGTTTTTTATGAGTATTTATATATAAACAAATAGTATGGCTAAGAAACTAAAGATAAATGAGCAACAGTTAAGTGTTATCGTTGAATATATTAAAACAGGTGATGTAAAGCCTATTATAAAGGAAGAGCTATTAGAAGAGGGGAAATTAGCTAACTGGATGATGGCTGGTCTTGCTACATTAGCTAGTATGGGTGGTTCCGTACAAGCTCAAAGTGAAATAGATAATAGTGGTATTAATAATGTAGAAGCTTTAATATCGCAAGCACAAAAAGTTTCTAATGAATTAAAAAGTGATGGTGATAAGGCTAAATTATTTAGAGATGCGGCCAAAGAACTTAATATTCAGAATATTGAAGATTTAAAACAAATAAACCCAAAAGATGATAAGATAATAAAATTATTTAAAACTAAAAATCTTAAGACTGCTGACAGTAAGGTAAAACGAGGTGGGGTTGTAACGAGTATAGAGATTACTAGGGATACTACCTTTAGAGAGTTACCAGCACCGTTAATAGTTGATTCAACAATGGAAACTAATTTAACTGGTAACTTATTTGTTACGGGTGCTTTTGACTTAAATGAAGATGTTGCTGAAGAATTAGCTACCTCATTAGAGGCAATTAAAATGCAAAATGGTACACTTAAAAATGTAAAGATTCATTCATCAACGGATAAAGAACCAATTAGTGATGAGTTATCAATAAGACTTGTTTCTGGTGGCTATACTGGTGATAATGAAGGTCTTTCTAAAGCTAGGAAAGATGGTATTTATAATTACTTAGTTAAAAAATTAGGAATAGATTCATCATTAATTAAATTAGATATACAATGGGAACAAGGTCCAGATGTATATTCATCATCAATGAGTAGTGCTGATAGAGCGTCAGCAAGAGATTTAGAAGGTACTAGTGAGGCTAGGGAAGTAGGTGTTACATGGGGTGCTACTTTTATAGTACAAGGTGATGACAATGATAAAGTTTATGATGTAACAGTTAGTGTATTAATTGGTATTAGTAGTGTTGAGACTCCACTTAAGGGTGGTTATAAACCAACTAAGAGTGGTAAAGGAAAAATGACAATTATGAAGATTGTTCCAGGTATGAAAAAATTGAAGTGTGATAATAAAAAATGTTTCTTCACTAACTAATTAGCGAAATTTTGTACACACACTCCACCTACAACTGATACAGAAATGAATCTAATATTATTATTTAAAAGATTTTTTCTGTGACCTCTATTTTGTATACCAGCATCAACTAAGAGTGATAATATAAGTGGTATTGGGTCATCCTTTGTGAATGTTCCAACAGAAACTAAATTTTCAGATACATTTAGATTAAATAATTTAAATCTATCACTAGCTCGATTACCATTATAATCATAGTGACTAATCTTATTAGTATTATATAAGTATTCTGCATGCCCTTTAGTTATTGTATACATGTCATAGTTAAACGCTAAAGTATCTAATGGTGTTATACTGTTTAATATAATTATTAATTCTTTAGCGGCTTTAATTCGTTCTAATATTACATCTTTACCACTTATAGTTTTTGAATTACTTGTTTTATTAGACTTAGTAACACTTCCAGATGTTGATTTAATTTTCATTTTACCAGAATTAATACGTTCAATAAAATTATTATTAAATTTAATATATACCTCAACATGAGGTATGAATGACTTAGGATTAGACCGTAACTCATTTATTTCAGTAACCATACTTATTTCTAAGTTAGTTTGTGTGAAAGCTAAGGCTGATATAAACACTAATAAAATTACTGTTAAATTCTTCATAAATTTATAATTATAGTACAAATGTACAAAAAAGTTTTCATTATACCAAACATTTATTACATTATTTTTTCATAAGTTATAGTACCACAATCATAAATTCTATAAATTTGTCGTTTAAGCATTATTTCATGTTCCGTTAATTTAGAGTCATAGCCATCACTAATTAGTATATCTTTTCTATATTTAAATCTATGTTCTCTCTTATTGTCAATTATGTAAAAATAATTAGGTTTTGAATTATTCATATACTTGAAATCTAATTTATCATATAAATTACCAGTGGACCATCTTCTGTCAGCGTAACTTATTATTCTAGTTGGGGTATATGTTTTAATAAAATATTTAAGTAATTTACTAGCACCACCTGTAACAGTTGTATTTAATTTATTACAGAACCTAATTAATTCATAATTATTATCTTTATGGTTCAACCCTAATACCTTCCTTAAATTACTAAAAGTCATTATGCTAACTAATTCATCATCGTAATATAGACCTATATTATATTTACTACCAACAGCACCTTGTATATGATTTTCATTAAGGAATATAGTTTTATCTTTTGTTTTAACTTCTTTTATCTCACATTTTCTACCATATATCCTTTCATCAGTTAACCCAAGTAAATTTTTAAGTCTTGATTTAACTATATCTTGTTTATATAACCATTCATCTTCAAATATATGAATTAATTTAACATTAATATTATTACATAGTTCTGTTTTATTTAAATGATAACCATTATCAACATACTTTTCAGAATGCCAATAAAGACCGTTAAACTCAATAGCTATATTTTTATCTGGAATATAAATATCTAACTCAAGAGGTGTGATAATATCTCTGGTATTACTTATTAAGTTTATACCAAGAGAGCTTATAAAATCAAAAACTTCAAGCTCACTTATAGATACCCCACTTTTTTTGGGGTGACATATCGTACAAGGGTTAGTTGTTATTTGGTATCTATGATATAGTACATTTCTGTTAATACTGTAATTATTATTACATAAACCACATTTTATTATAATATCATCTTTTATTATATCTATTATATCTAACTCTTTATATTTTATAATAAAATCATTTTTTTTCTTATCATAACCTTTAACTCTATTCTTATTTATTAGTAATGGACTTGATACACCATACTTAGTAATATTAGTTTTTCGTATCTTATCCTTGACTGATGGTAATTTACTTATATGATTAATACCATGTTTATCAATAGTTTTTTCTTTGATATATTCAGTATCCTTAAATATATTATCAACACCATATTTATTCAATGTAGTTTTCTTTATTTTATCTTTTACATCATCTGAATGTGATGGTGATACCCCACCATATTTTTTTATATTAGTTTCCTTTACTAAATTAATATGTTTATCACTTTTATTAGTACAAGATATCGAGCAATATGTACCATAACCTTCTCTAAGTGATTTTTTAAAGTTTAATTTAGTACCACATTCACATTGTGGTATGGAATTAATATCGTTAATATAATGCCATATTTTAACTTTAAATTGTATCGTAGATAACTCACCATTACAGTAGTTAATAATACTATTATATAAGTTAATGTTATTATTGATAAGCCATTTTTCTCTAGTTCTATGACCAGATTTATTATCATCTATAAAATATTTTATTAAATTATTCATTTTTTTATAAAGTTAGATATTTATTATTAAAGTTAGATACATTTATCTAGCAAATATAATGATAAATATTAACAAAAACAACAAAAACAACAATTATGGCTGATTTATTAATGAAAATGCCTGTTCCTTACGAACCAAAGAAGAAGAACAGATGGCTTTTAAGATTCCCAGCGGATTTAGGAATTCAAGAGTGGTGGTTAGCGTCTGCTTCAAGACCATCTATAACACAAAATGAGGTTGAGATACCTTTCCTTAACACATCTACATGGGTAATTGGTAGATTTACATGGGAATCTATTTCAGTAACATTTAGAGACCCTATTGGACCTTCTGCTGCACAAGCAATTATGGAGTGGGTTAGACTTCAATCAGAGTCAATTACAGGAAGACAAGGTTATGCAGCTGGATATAAGAAAGATGTAGAGCTTGAAATGCTTGACCCAACTGGTGTTGTGATTGAGAAGTGGGTACTACAAGGTACAATGCTTACAAATGTTAACTTCGGTGATTTATCAATGGATGATGATGCGATAGCTGATATCACTGCTGATTTAAGATTCGATAGAGCAATATTACTATTTTAGTAAATATTTAATTTTAAGACACTTATTAAAATATACGGACTTAGGACCGTTATAGCTTCGGCTATTTAAAACACTCATACATATCGCTATCTATGAGTGTTTTTTTATGCTTTAAATTTTAATTTTTTGTAAAACTTTACTTCATATATTTATTTAGTAAATTAATAACATAAATAATTTTATAAAAAAACGTTTTAAAATGAGTAATAAAAAACCAAGTGTATTTCCTACGCAAGACCAAATTTCTTATGCTAATGAAACTGGTGAATTAATTTCAAATCAGTTAGAGGAAGAAAATGTTGTACAGTCAACATCTGGAAGTGATGCTGAAGCAATGGCTGCCGCTGAAATGAAAAAAAGAACTGATGACCAATTAAGGATGAGAGAAGAGAATCTTAAAAAGAATGAAGAGATTTCTAGACAGATAGATAATAAAAGAGAGAATCAGATGAGTGAGAAACAACCTTATAATTGGGATAAAGAATCTAAAGAGCTTCCAACAGAAGGTAATAATAATAATAATCATAATTACTATGGTGGTAATGGTAATGACGGTGGTAATAATAATAATACAGGTATGAATAGTGAACAACCAAAAAGTAATCATAATGTTTATATTGAACAATTAAGTAAACCTCAAATGAATCAACCATTTGACCTTATTCCTTTACCATCTGAAGGTAAAATGTATCCAGGAGTTAAAAAGAATATTAAAGTTGCATTTCTTACAACTGCTGATGAAAATATTCTTACATCTCCTAATCTAGTTGAGAGTGGTGAGTTTTTAGAAATACTTATTAATAGAAAATTACTTGAACCAAATTTAAGATATAGAGATTTATTACCAGGTGATAGAGATGCTATTATGATTTGGCTTAGAGCAACTGGTTATGGTGAAATGTATCCAGTTACATTATATGATAATAAAAATGAAACATTCGATACTGAAGTTAATCTTTCAGAATTAAAAACTATTAATCTTAATGTTAATCCAGGTACTGATGGTTTGTTTGATTTTGAGTTACCATTATCTAAGAATAAGCTTAAACTTAAATTACTTACAGTTGGTGATGTAGAGGATTTACAAGAAATTGTTAAAGAAAATGAAGATAATCTAATTAATGAAGAACAAACACTTATACTTGAGAATCGAATTGTTTCGGTTAATGGTAATAAGGATAGAATATTTATTAAAGAATTTGCGGCTAATATGAGGGTTATTGACGCACAAAAATTAAGAGAATTTATGTCTAAAATAGAATGTGGCGTTGATATGACAATCGAGGTTAGGTCTCCTGGGGGTGAGACCATAAAAACGTTTCTTCCCCTTACAACAAAGTTTTTTTGGCCTAACTCAGAGTTATAAAGAAAAACTATTAGAAGAAATATATGTTTGCATTAAACATTTAGGTATGACTTATCAAGATGTTTTAGCAGCACCGACTTATGAGAGACGTTTCTTTCTTTTATCTTTTATTAATGAAGGGGAAAAGAAAAAACAGAAATACGAAGAAGAAAGAGATGCGGCTACTAATAGTAATGCTAAAGGGAGTAGAACCACAAGAGTGAGTGGTGACCAATTAAAATCAAAATTAAAGAGTGGAGAGATACCTGGCTAATTATTTAGTTAGGTATTTTTCGTTCTAGGAGATATTTATATATAAAACAATCTTAATATGAAGGTAGTAATCAATGAATCGCAGTATAATAAACTATTTAATAAAACTAAAACTAAGTTAGTAATAGATGAATCTCAATATAATAGACTTTTTAATAAGACTAAAACTAAGTTAGTAATAACTGAAAGTCAGTTCAATACCCTTATGGTTGAGGCTGAGATATCAAAATCACTAAAAAATGTTAAAACAGGTGATTTATTACAAATAACTAAAGAAAATGGTAGCGTATATCATTTTAAGGTTGTTGAATCTGTTATGGGTGGTTCAATTTATATGGTTAGTACTGATAATGGAACTTTAAAAGGTTTCTATATTCTTATAAATGGTGCTACTAGTTTTCAAAATAAAGAATTAAGATATCAATTTAAAAAAATAGATGAAATAGAAGACGAATCTAAAATATATAAGGAATCCCCTAGTTGGAAATTTTCAACTATTAAAGCTATAACAAAATTTGAAGTGTTTAATTCAAATCAATCCCCTAAATTTAATGTTGATATTAAAACGGGTGAACCTAAAAAACCTAAAGAAGAGAAAGAAAAATTTAAAGGTAGTGAGTCTACACCAGAAAAAGAAGAGTTAATGAAGTATTTAATGAATATGACAGAGGGTAAGGATTACACTTTTAAGTTAAAAAATGGTAAAGAATTAGCTTTTAATGTTCAGACTGTTGAGCTTAAGAATATTGGTATGGAATTAATGAGTGCTGATGGTGATTATAGTTTTGATGTTGGTAAAACTTTTAATCTAGAAGTTAAGAATGAAAATATTTTTTTTAAAAGTGATGGTGATTATGATATTCAATTAACAATGTATTTAGGTGGTGAAGAAGAAGGTGCTGATGTAATTGATTCTAAGAGTAAAAAGGTAGAAATTAAAGGTATTTATGATATTGAAGAAAAGGGTGTTAATAAGGAAGAAGAAGAAGATGATACCTTTGATTATGAAGAATTAAAGGCTAGAATGGAAGATGACCAAGTATTAAAAGATATTATTCAAACAAGACCAAGTGCTGCATTAGAACTTATTCGTGTGTCTAGGAAATTGGGAGTTATACCAGCAAGTGATAGACTTGCTAAATGGGGGTTAGGCGTTAATAATGATACACTTAGTTACAATGGTAAGAAATTCTTAGCTAATAAAAAATTAATAATAAAATTTATTGGTGATGGAAAGATAAAAGATACTAAAAATCAAGAAATATTAAATGATTTTAAAAATAAATTATTATCAAAAAATAGTGAGGTTGGTGTTAAGGTTGCACCATATAGACAGGGTGATAAACATACAACATTAAATGGTGGAATTGATAAATTAGTATATAAATTAGAAGTTCAAAGTGAAGTGGAGGATAAAAAAGATACTTATATAGTTAATGTAAAGTTAACTAATAAAGATACTAAAGTACCATTTATATTAGCTTCTTATGAAATAAAAGTTGAGAATTATAACGCATAAAAAAAATTAAACTATAAGTAATGGCGAAGGAAGATGACATGAAGAACATATGGGATGGAATGAAAGCGGAGCAGCGTAAGATTAATGCTGCCGCTAAAGAGCTTGAAAAAGGACTTGGTAAGCAAGTCGAGATGCAACGTGATATCCTTAGAACTAAACAAGACATTGCACATATAGCTAAGAAAAATGCAGTAATTGAAGAGCAATTAGCAGAAGACTTAAAAGAAAGAAAAGTTTTACAAGATAAAATGTTAGTAGCTCAACAAAATGGTGATAAGAAGGCTAAAAAGGCTGCACATGATAGACTTATATTACTTAGAAAAGAAATTAAATTAAAAAAAGAAAGTTTAGGAGTAGGTAAAGAAGAATTAAAAGACGCTGAAAAAGGTCTTGAATTAATGCAAAAAAGCGTTAAACAAAGTAATTTACTTAAGTCTAGTGCTAGGTCAGTAGGTAAGGCTATGAAGACTTGGGGTTGGGATAAACTTAAGTCTTGGGGTGTGTTTGAAATGGATAAAGCTATCCGTGATAGTGCTAAAAGTATGGGTGTTGGCGCTAAGGGTTTTGAATCTTTCTCTAGTAGTATAAGTGTTGCTTCTGAGAAAACTATAATGATGGGTGCTGGGATAAAGGACTTAGCTAAAATGCAAGGTGGTTACAGTAAGGAGATTGGGAGGTCAGTTCGATTAACTGAAGAAGGTATGATAGCTATGGCTGAAATGGCTGAAGGTACTGGTCTTGGTGCGGAATATGCTATAGGTATGGCTGCTGGTATGGATGATTTTGGTGCTAGTGTTGAAACATCAAGAGATTTAGTACAGGAAACTCTTGATATTTCTGGTGAAATGGGGGTTAATAGTGCAGCAGCTGCTGAAGGTCTTAAAAAGAGTCTTAAATTAGCTCAAAGGTTCCACTTTAAGGGTGGTGTAAAAGGACTTGCTAAAATGGCTAACGAGGCCGCTAGACTTAAGTTAGATATGGATGGTATTGCTGGTCTTGCTGAAAAGGTGTTTAGACCAGAGGGAGCTGTTGAAATGGCAGCTAAGTTACAAACTATGGGTGGAGCGTTTGCTCAAATGGCTGACCCTATGCAATTAATGTTTAAAGCTAGAAATGATTTTGAAGGATTTTCTAAAGATATTGGTAAGGCTACATCTGAATTTGTTGAATTTAATAAAGAACAGGGTATATTTGAGGTTAAAGGTGGTTTAGCTGCGGATAGAATGAGGGAGATATCAACTATTACTGGTATTGGTGTTGAAAAGTTACAAGAAATGGCTGTTCAACAAAAGAAAATTGAAGCTATTGGTTCTATATCACCATTTAATTTTGATAAAGATGAAAAAGCATTAGTGGCTGGTATGGCTGATATGAAGGATGGTGAATGGCAAGTTAGTATTGATGGTCATGCTAAACTAGTTAAAGATTTAAATAATAATGATTTGAAAAAACTTAGATTAGAACAACAAAATCTTGATGAGAGAGCTGAACAATCTAGAACATTTCAAGATGTAATGATGGATGTATGGGAACAAATACAAAGTATTTTATTACCATTCGCTCAAGCACTTAAGAAAAATCTTGGTGGGCCAATACAAGATTTTATTAAAACGTTATCTGATGGTGGTAAAGATAGTTTTATTGGTAGTATTAAGTCGTGGGTTAAATCAATTGCTGAATTAGTTACTAGTGTAGGTAAATGGATTATGGATAACCCTATAAAAAGTGTATTAGCTGTTGCGTTATTTAAAACGGCTGGGTGGATAGCTAATGGTTTAGCTTTAGCTACTGGATTTAACTTAGGTGCTAGAATGGGTGGTGGTATGGGTATGGGTCGTGGTATGACGGGGCCTGGTGCTGGGTTTGGTGCAGCAAGGTCTAGAGCTGGAATTACAAGAGGTGTTAATGGACAAATGGTTAGAGGTAGACCAGGTATGAGTACTGGTGCAAAAATGGGAGCTGGTCTAGGATTAGGTATAGCTGGGATGGGCTTAGATTATGCTAGAAGCACTATGGATGACCAAGAAAGTAGAGGTGCTAAGGCTTTAGGTGTTGGTTCTTCTGCATTGACGGGCGCAGCATTTGGTATGATGTTAGGGCCTGTTGGTGCTTTAGTTGGTGGTTTAGCTGGAGCTGCTTATGGTGCTTTTAAGGAATATGGTGGGGGCGATGGTTTTGAAGAAACAGATAATACTACTGCTGATATGAGTTCATTATATAGTAAAACTAGTGAAGTTAACGATGCTATTATAAAGTTTAACCCAAGAGATAAGTTCACAACAGTTAACGATGCGATTATAGCTTCAACAAGTCAGAATCAATTAAATACTGCCACTAAAAAACTTACTGGAGGTGATAGTAATAGTGAAACTAAAGTTAAGATTGATGATGTTAAGGCTGATTTTAACTTTAACTTTAATGGTATTGATAATGAAATAGGTAAAATGTTATTAGCTAATAACCAATGGGTAAATAAATTAAATACAGTACTACATGAAGTTAGTAGGACTTCTTTATCATATAAATTAAGTCCACAACCTATATAATTTATTATTATTTAAAAAATAAATTATATAAATCTTGACTTTATAATTTTAAAATAGTATTTTTGACTTATATATATAAACAGAGGATTGAAAGTATAATACATATATAATAGATATATAATAGATATAATACATATATAATAGATATATAATAGATATATAATAGATATAATAGATATAATAGATTATATATAATATATATAGTAATTTTAGTAATTTAGTATATATTCCCCTAATTCCAAGACTACAAGTATTTATTTTATTATAATTTTGATTAGCATAGTATTTATATATAAAAAGAGTTACTATGCCAAATTCTATAAATTCGTTATCACCAGATTTAAGAGATTATTTACTAAATAGAAATATTATTAGTGATACTATAACTTCTAGTGGTTTAGATACTCTTCTTCAAGGTATTGGTATACCTTCAGAAATTAGCCATTCCCCAGAATCTGTACAACCATCAGAGAATATTGAGGTTGATGGTGTATTCTATAAAGATTTAAATGTAATCATAAATAAATACCAAGGTTCTGATGATGATTATGAAAAAGTAAGTATAAATTATTTACCAGGTAACACTAACTCAACATGGGCTGGTATTCCTTTTAATCATGAGTCATATAAACCTGGTGTAGCACAGTTATTCGATTATACAGAGACTAATGTTCCAGCTAATGGACCATTCCAAGGTGGGAACATTAGAGAATTTAATACAACTAAGAACAATTTTTTAGATGTAAGTAAACAAACTAAGATAGATTTTAATACTCAACCTGTTCCATCGTATCAAATTGGTTCTTATTTAGATGAATATGGAGCACTTAATGTAGGTGGTGCTGATACTCAAACATTAGATGTTCTTGGTAGTATTTTAAATGGTGGTGGTGTAGGTTTTGACCCTAATGGGGGTGGAGTTGTTCCAGATTTTGATGTTAGGTCTTCATTAGTTGGTAGAGCTCTTAACGCTGGTGGTGCAATCAATGATACAAAATTAGGTACATTAGCTGTTAAGTATTTAGCAGCATCAATTGGTAATAGTGTCGCAATGAATCTTCAAGAGGAAACAATTGGTAGAATAAACCTTAATCCATTAAGTCTTTTAAAAGGAAATAATATTATAGTTCCAAATTATAATATTACGGTAGCTAAAGGTACACTAGGTAAGATTTTAGATTTAGGTGAAAGAATGCTTGGTTTTGAAACGCCAGTTAGTCTTTTAGGGCCAGGCTCATCAATATTTAGTAAAGAAAACCCAGTAGGAAATATTGAGAGAGCTCAATCAATGATTTTAAATACTGGTAAAGGGCAAGTATTAGCTCTTATAGCTAGTCTTGACCAAAACTTATATAAACCACAAATATCAGATGATAGAAAGAAAGAAGGAACAGCACCAACTGGTGAAGATGGTACAAATGGTACTCTTTATGCTTTTAACAATGGTGATGGTGGTGTAGTTGATTTATTAAATAGTTCAAATATAGAAGGAGTTACCCCAGCATTTTTACCAAATGGATTACCAGACCCTACTTTTATAGCTCAAGTTTCTAACGCTGGTGCTTTCGAATCTGAACATGGTAAGATAACAAGTGAGTTAAATGGTGGATTTAATGATGAATTTGGTAATTTAACGCATGCTAATTCAAGAAATGATAGTGAAGCTAAATTTATGTGGGCTGATAAAGGAAGTAATAAAACTAACTCTGAAGGTGCTAGTACGGGTCTTCAAGCATTTGAAGATTTAGGTGTTAAGAAAAGTTTACTAAGTAAAACAAAAGAATTATTTAATAGTAATAAAATGAGAACACTTACCTCTGGTCATTATGTTAAAGATGAGAAAATTAGTGAAATTCAAAGTGGTATGCATACCAAATTTTCTGCATCTGGTAAACTATCAAAAGGTAGTGGTGTATTATCTAAAGGGGTATTAAAAGGTACTGCAACTGATGGTGATAAAATATTTTGTAGAACATGGTCAACATATGATAAATACTCTAGTGTTAATGATTTAGTAAGACATAGTGGTTTAAAAAAGAATTTAATGATAAATCCACACGCTAATGTTGATGCATCTGTTTTAGATAAACAAGGATTTCCTCAAATAGGACCATATAATGATAGAGTTAATACATCAGTAGATGCTAACGGTAAAAAAGTAAACGTTGAGAATTATATGTTCTCAATTGAGAACTTAGCTTGGTATGGTTCAGATATGATGAGCTTTTTACCAGATTGTGAAATAGGTCCTGGTGACCCAGTAACAGGTCGTAATGGTAGAATAATGTGGTTCCCACCATATGACATTTCATTTAATGAAACAACATCAGTTAGTTTAGAAAGAAATAATTTTATAGGTAGAGGTGAGCCAATATATACATATAATAATACTGAAAGAATGGGAACACTTTCATGGAAGATTATTATTGACCACCCTAATTATATGAATTTTTTCCCAGAAAATTGGGGTGATAATGAAATAGCTTCATTTTATGCTGGATGTTTAGAAGATGAAAAAATAGTAAGAAAAGTATTTACTAGTAATGAAAGAAATGAAATTGAATTAGCCGAGAAACCAATTGTTAAAGAAGTTGTAGATGAAGCTGAACCTGGAGAACTCACATTTATTGTATATTTTAAAAATGATACGACAGATATATCTACATTATATGAAAATGGTAAAAGAAATAATGCTCCAGACGGAGACCCAAATGGTTACATTGAAGATACCGATATAATGGGTTGTTATAAATCAAAACTTAATGATGAAGGAACTGCTTTAGAATGTATTGCTGGATATGGTTTAGGTACAACAATAGGTGAAGGTATTGTTGGTTCAAAAGGTAAAGTATATAATGATTTAACTAATTTTGGTCTTAATGGTCAAGACCAACCAATATCATTTAAAGGTAAAACTCACAGAGGTTGGATGGATGATGATTTTCTCCCAAACTTAAGTGACTATATTTCTAATGAATGTAAATATTGTAAAATAACAATTGAAGGTTATGCTAGTTCCCAAGGCGCTTCATCTAAGAATCAAAAACTTTCACAAAAAAGAGCTGATAATGTTAAATCTTGGTTAATTAGTAATGTAGTACCTAAAAATGATACTGTTAGTCCTGAAAAAAGAGTTGTAATTTCAGAACCAACTGGTAAAGGTGAAACTGAAACTGGATGTACTGGTGAAGGTGGTCAAGATAGAGGAGCTTGTAAATTAGGTAGAAAGACAATAGTTACAATTAAATATGATGCTGACTTAAAACCAGCACCACCACCACCAGTAGTAGATAAGAAAGTAGAACCCCCTATTCAAAGTAAACAAAATCTTGCGATGAACCCTAGTAGATTCTTTTCTGAATGTGATTATTTCACAAGATTAGAAGAAACATCACCAATAGTATATGATGAGATTAAAAGAAAAATCCCTTACTTTCACCCTAGTTTTCACTCTACAACACCAGAAGGATTTAATTCTAGACTTACATTCTTACAACAATGCACAAGGCAAGGACCAACACTTTCATCTGATAAAAGTAACCCAAGTAATTTAGCATTTGGTAGACCACCAGTATGTATACTTAGAATTGGTGATTTTTATCACACAAAAATAATGATGGAGAGTCTTACAATAGATTATGACCCACTTGTATGGGATTTAAATCCAGAAGGTGTTGGTGTACAACCAATGATTGCTAATGTTACAGTTAGTTTCGTATTTATTGGTGGGTCAAGTCTTAAAGGTCCAATTAATAAATTACAAAATGCAGTATCATTCAATTACTTTGCTAATACCGAATTATATGATGTTAGAGCAGACGTTGTTAAAGAAGATGGTACTGTCGGGAATTATATTAATGAAGCTGCTGAAAGTGAAAAACAAAAAGATAAAAATACAGAACCAATTGTTGAAGACCAAGAAGTGGTTGCTAAGGAAATAGTTGAAGAAGAACCACCAGAACCAGAAGAAAGTGATGCTGTTAAAGCATTAAAAAACGCTCAGTTGAATGGATGGACTGATGATGATAGTGGACTTGTTACAGTGGGAGTTTGGACTGATGGAGCATTTAATGATAAAGACTGGAATTACAATATCACAGTATTTCAAAATAACCAAAGAGTTAAAATAGATACAGGTACACTTGATTTGGAAAAATTCGATGATGATAATAGATTTGAAATAGTTGTATCTAAATTAACAAGAAGTTTTGTTGGTAAAGTAACTCGTGAAGTAGATACTGGTCGTAAATATAGTAAATATGGTCCTAACTGTTTTAGTGCTAGTACAGACACAGTTATAGTTGATGAGATACCCATCGGAGTTGAATTTTGGAAAGATGGTGAAGAAACAATTCAACGTGGTTTAGCTCCTTATGTGTTAGGATGTGATGATTTAGATAATGAGCAAACTAGAGGTGATTTAGTTCCTGGTACAGATAACGCTGTATTTAATTTAATGCGATGTATAAGTTGTCCTTAATAAATTAAATATAATAAGATGTTAAAAAAATAGATTATGGCACAATACTTCGATAGATATGAAAAATTTAAAATAAACGGTGTAATGACACCAATTCCTGGATTAAAGATTCCAATAGACACAAGAGATAAAACAATTGTTTACAAATTAGGTGACACAAGACTTGACATTGTGAGTCAAAAGTATTATAATAGTCCATATTATGGGTTTTTAATTATGTTAGCAAATCCAGAATATGGTGGATTAGAATTTAACATTAAAGATAGAGATATTATTAGAATACCTTTCCCATATGAATCGGCAATTGAAAGGTACTTAAACCAGATAGAAATTTATAAAGCATTATATGGCTGAAGAAAAAAAAGACCAAGTTGAAAAGTTATTATTATTTGAACCAAACCCATACGATAATGCTTTAATTCCAAATGAGAATTTAACTATTTCAGTTGATTTAAAAACAACTAGAAAGGGAAGAAGTGTAATTTCTATTCCAGCAACAGGTGTTGGTAAAATAACAAATAATAATAACGGTAAAAGGTCTACTACTATAGGTTTTATTGACGGTACCCCAATTGGTAAAGATAAAAGAGCTTTAACAACTAATTATACTGAAGCTAATAGTAGCTTAACAGTTGAAGGTGAGAATGATTTAGAAAGTCTTGGTATTGAGAGTATTAATATTGAATTTGATACTGCTTATACACCAATGATTAAGATTAAATTTATTGATATAAGAGGTCAATCTGTTTTTCAACAAGGGGTTAATTCAAAATATAAAATGTTTTTTGAATTACCTTACCCAATATTTGATTTAACTGTTAAAGGTTTTTTTGGTAAACCAGTTAAGTATTGCCTTCACTTAATTAAGTGGAATTCTGCTTTTAATTCAAATACTGGTAATTTCGAGATTGAAGCTGAATTTATAGGGTATACATATGCCTTATTAACTGATTTACTAATGGGTCTTATAAGAGCTGTAGTTTATACACCAGAAGGAAAACCAATTTTCGATGAATTTAAAGAAGAATGGGCTAAAAATGGTAGGACATTAACAACAATTGATGATATGTTAACAAGTATTGGTCAATTGGGTGATGAATTCGACAAGATAAAAGAAACTGATAAGAGTATACAACAAATAAATGATAGTACTGTAATATATGATTCAATAGACTTAATAGAAAGTAATTTAAATGAGTTAAATAAGAATATTGTCTCTGACCCAAGCACTTGGTTCGTACATGATAATGGCATTTTATGTACTGATAAAGCCAGAGCAGATACTAATTTCGTTGAAACAGCTTTAAAAACATTTAAAGAAAAAGTTAGAACTGATTTAGAAAGACTAAATGAGACCATATCTACACAATATTCTAATTTAAAATTGGATGAACTTGAGATTAATGATATAAGAATTACTAGAGGTATTACTGTAGATGATTTAAAAAATAAATCTACTGGTGTAAAAGCAATGTTTGACGCATCTAAAGCAGTAACTTCCCCATCTTTATATGATGAAACGGCTGAAACTACAAGTGGGTCAAATAGCTTTGACTATGTTGGGGAAATGATAACTACAGTTATAGCTAATGTACCAAATATATCTACCCTTCCATCTAGCGAGGAAATTGTTATATATGACACAAGACCAGCCTTAATAGAATTAAATAGAGTTAAAAAGGAATTAAAAGATACTAATAGAACTTTAAGGAACGAAACTGGTGAAAAGTTAAGAAAAATTGCAAAAGAACAATTAAATTTCGACCCAACAATATATAATATATTCTCAATACTTACTGTTCATTGTGAAGTATTATTAAAAACAATTAGTAAAGTATCTAAAGCTGCTGAAAATAGCAGTAGTAGATATGGTGTATTAACTAAATTAACTAAGTATTTAAATAGTACAGACACTAATAATACTATATTTGCTTGGCCAGAATATAGAAAAGCAGAAAAAAATGGTTATCAAGAAACATGGTTAGGTACTGATTTAACAGATGGTGAAGCATTAAAAGTTAATGAAATAGTATTTATTGAACATTTATTAGAAGAATTAATGAAGCTTGTAGAAAGGGATGATGAACTTGGTGATGAAATTGGTAATGAAAAAGCACAGTTCTGGCCAATATCGACACTTGATATCCCCATGAGTGATAACTCATTTATCACTCAATCACCCTACACTGAAGCGTTAACTGGACCTACTTCGAAAACAACACCACAAGAAGCAACTAGATGTCTATTAATGAGAGCGTTTCTAGGTCTTTCGATAACCACAAACACCTTAACCAGAAATGTACGCAATGTGACTTTTTCCAAAATAGCTGGAATGACTGACAATGATGTAAAGTTCAAAGGTATATTCGAGGCTGAAAATCTTTATCGTACTATTTTAGTAGACATTGATAGAATTCGTGCTAGAGATATTATAAATGGTATTATAGGATTAGGTTACGGAACAGAAGAAGGTAGTGAATTTGATGCTTCAATTGCTTCAAAGAAATTAATAGAAGAATGGGGTGTCGGTTACGAAACGGAAGTTATAAATCCGCACGAAGGTCTCGTACCCCTACTTTATGACTACGGTGGGAGTGTCGGTTATAACTACATCTATAACACTAATGGTGATGGAAGGTCGTATCTACCAATTAGCGGTAATTTTAGCGGTCAAGGATTCTATGAATCACCAGGAATCCTTAAATCTCAAAAGGAGATTAGTTACCTAGGTAATAAATATCTATTCACTGGTGGGGGATGTAATGATGCTCTGAATAGTGAAGCTAACGAAGAAGCTACTTATAAGTATCCAAATGATGGAGCTATTTATTTAAAAATATTATCAAAAGATGAATTTGAAAAAGGCTATAAAACCCAACCACAATACGGTGCTGATTCTCTAGCAATATATAGAACAGTAATTGCTGAAAATTCTCCTATATCACAGAATACTTTATCTAACCCACTATACAATGTAGTACCTGATTTAAGTAATGATACTGGTATAGGTACTATTGATAGATACGGTGATAGATTTTTAGCACCTACTTTCAAAAAAATACTTTATAATGGCCCTGGTGGTGACAAATTAACAGATACACTTCATTATTTACTGGATAATAGTAACGATTATATGTTAGGTAATATATTATGTTCGTATTGGAATGGTGATATGAAAAGAGGAGAGTCAGAACCCCGACATTGGTCTGGTAATTATTTAGCTAAATCACCTGAACCAAGGACCTCCAATAATCAAGAAATTGATTGGGATGATGATGACCAATGGATTTATGGAAATAACTCAACATATAACGTCCTTAGAAGTGATATACCAGATTTATATGGTAATACTAGAGATTTAATAGGTCATTTATACGGTGATATTAAGGGTGGTTCTCAGAGTAAAGTATTTTTACCATATATTGAATTTTCTGTTTCTAATGCTGAAGATTATGCCAACCATCATTTTAGTCTTTTTGGTAGTAAATGGTATTACCAACAAATAGAGCCAGAATCAAAAGCATTTTTATTTCTACATTCTTTCCCATGGCAAGGGTATATAGGTGATATAGGTGGTACACAAACAAAATATGACCAGTTAAATTGTAGTTTATTTGATATTTGGGAAAATATGTCCCCAGGTAGTGATGATACATATACAGTTAAAAGTTTATATAGAAATAATGGTGCATTTGTTAAAGCACCTAAGTTATGGGTTTTATTTATTGGGTCATTACTATATAGAGAACGATGGTTACATGGATATGGTGGACCTAATGCAGAAATGCCTAATTTCGGAACATATTCTCCGTCAAATACACCTAGCGGTTGGTGGAATTTTTCTTCTTCATTTGCTTGGCAAGATAGCGCATCCTACCTCCCAACAGGAAATAATATTGGTGGAAGAAATTACTTTAGAATGATGTACGATACTAGAGCCCAATCTCCATGTGGAATGAATTTTGTAATGGATGGTAATGATGAGAGCTCTGGTGGTATTAGAGATGATGAAGTGGAGAATCAGCGTTATGCTATGGTAGAGTATACAATTTCTGGATTGCCGCAACAAGTAAAGGAGGAATTTATAAACCAATTTGAAGACTTTGTTTACGATGAAAATGGATTCATTGCAATTCAAAAAAACTTTGAATTAGTTGACAATCCCCAAGAACTTGAAGAAAAATGGAATGAATTACACGCTTTACAAGAACCCGTATCGGAGAATGTAAACAACTATGGGTTTGATGGATATATTTTAGACAATATTCGAACTTTATTTTACCCACCAACTCAAAAAACTTTAAGCCATGGATTTATGGATACATTAGAATATGAAAAAAATTGGGTAACCGTCAAGTCTTTAAAACAAGTGTTTCCAGATAAACTAGATGTATTAAAAAATTACGAGTTTGTGATGGCTGCTAGTGACTTTCCTTGGAATTCAGATTCGGAAGGAGTTAAAACAGGTAAAATATCGCAATTTAACTTAAAAAATAAATCTAGTGGCCCTGGTCAAAATTTACTTAGAAAATTAATGAGTGAATATGTATATATTAATAATGCTAAACCTGAAGTATTTGATAGTTTCCTGAGATACGGTACTTTCGGACATAAAACAGACCCTGGTGGTGTTGGCGCTACTGGTAATGCCCCTAATACATTTAACGCTAATATTCTAGATGGCGAACCATTTAGGGAAATTAACGTTAAAAAAAGCGTGATGATTTCGTTCTTAGATGAATTTTTTAAAAGATTTAAAAAATTAACAGATGATTGGAGTGCGAATAATGACACCAAGGATGATGAAATACAAAACCGTCTTTTTAATACTATTGATGATGATACTATAAAATTAAATCTTTACAGAACGATTGGTTCAATTCATAATAAATGGGTAGCTGGTACTGATAACCCATTTTATAATTGTGGTTTTAGTAATGATTATGATAAAAAAGTAGCTAAAAATAAAAGAAGTTCGTCTAATACTCACTTAATCGATTCATTTAGATTCTTAGATAGAGCGTTCAATGATATAGGTGATGAATTCATAATAAACCCATTAGCTATATCAAATATGCTTGTTGGTAATTATAATCAAAGTTTTTTTGATATAGCTAATAAAATACTTATTGATAATAACTTTAATTTCATCGCATTACCAACATATGTTAATTTTAAAGACGAAAATGAATTGGCTGACATGTTTAAACCATATGCATATAAAGACGTTAATTCAGCTTCTGGACCATCATTCGTATGTGTATATGTTGGTCAAACATCAAAACATTTAGATTTAGGTGTTGACTCAGACTATGATAATGATGGTATTATAATTAATGTTGACAGTGAAGGTAAATATATTAATGGAGCGCCACCAGATTTTACTTTTAAAAAAAAGGATGACGGAAGCCTTAATATACCCTACTTTTTGGTTAGTTACGGACATTCTAATCAAAGTTTTTTTAAAGATATTAAATTAGACCAAAAAGAATTCGTTGAAACGGCTGAATCACTTCAAATAATTGAAGATATATCTCAGCAAGCAGATAATAGAAAACCTAATTCTAATGGTCAAAACCTTTTTAATGTTTATCAAACAAGGTCATATTCAGCTGAAGTTGAGATGATGGGTAACGCCATGATTCAACCAATGATGTATTTCCAATTAAATAATATACCAATGTTTAGAGGTGCTTACATGATTATTAAAACATCACATAATATTACGGCACATAATATGGTTACTAAATTTACTGGTGTAAGAGTTAAAAGAACCAAAACACCACTAGTTGAGGCATCAACAATATTTATGAACATTCTAGGTTCTTTAACTAGCAGTGAAAGTGAAGAACAGGCTCGTGGCGGGAGAGATGTTCCGTTTGCATCACAACCAAACCCAGGTGGTATAGTAATAAGTTAATAAGTTAATAAAATAATAATTATGGCAGAACAAAGTTTTATAAATGTTAAAGAGAAAAAATATCAAATATTAGTACCATGGTTCCAATACAAAAGAACACTGAGTCTTGATAAAATAACTACAGTAGTTTTACATTGGACTGCTGGAAGTAGTGTAGGAAGTGATTACAAAACACTTCAAAAAAAGGGTTATGGGTATCATTTTATAGTAGATAAAGAAGGTAATATATTCCAAGGAGCTCCACTAGACGCTAGGCTTAGTCATGCTGGTAATTCATATGGACCTAAAGGTACAGGTACTAATAACTATAGTCTTGGTATTTCATTTTCAACACGAGGTGATGAAGATAAAGAAGTCGGTAGTACTAAATTTAATACGCAACAAATAGAATCAGTAGTAAGGATTCTATCAGATTGTAAAGTTGCTTTACCTAATTTAAAATATATAAGTGGACATCACTGGGTTTCACCTGGAAGAAAGATTGACCCATGGACATTTCCATTTGACAGATTAATGAAGTACCCAATTAGTACGGTAGACTCAGTAGAGCAAAATCTAACAAGTTTAGGTTTTGAATTATGGAAAACTGGTTACCTACCATTTCCAGAAGGCTTAAGTGATTGTAAATGTATTGAAAAATATTCTGATGGTAATTGTAAAAAATCAACGGGTGACTGTATAGGTCAAGGTAAATATAGCTATTCTGAAAGAAAGTTATCAACTGTTGTTACTGATGCATCATTCCAATCAGATTTAGATTCAGCATAAATTAGAATAATTAATTTAATTACCGTATATTTGTATTATATGCAAATAGGTAACATAATAATAGATGATTATATTAAACTTGATGATAAGTTTAATATAACCAATTCATTAGATGATATAGTATCTGATATTCCTACATTAGTAATTGGTTTAGATAACGCTAAAAAACTAGGTGTAAATCTTAATTACTTAGATAGAAAGATTGATGATAATACATTCTGGACATTTAATAAAAAAGAAAAGAGAGTATTATTTGAGGAAGATTTATTTTATTTTATAGAACATTCTTATACTTTATTTAGAAAAAAAATATGTTTTAAATTTATAGACCTAATACTATCTACTTCACAAGAAGTTAATAATATTTTTAATGATATTAAAGAATCTGATAATGTTATATCGTTTATTCATATCGATATGGTTTATATTTTTATAGATAAAACCATATATGGTTTCGATTTAAGACAGATTAAATTCATAGGAAAGAATAAAATTACATTTATAGAGTTAATAAAGAATTTATCTGATGTCTTTTTGGATAATGATAAGATACTTATAGAATATAAGAATGAGTTAAGTATGTTTAATGATGAGATTAAATATACCCCTTTAATCTATTCTATAAGAAACAATGACTAAAAACATATTATTAGCTTCATTTATCTTCCCAGAAAGACTAGACTGGTTTCTAGGACACCTAGAAGATAAATTTAATATACCTAAAGAAAAGGTATTTATATTCCAAAACTTAGATGACGAATCTAAAGTAATAGTAACATTCAAGTTTGTAATCTCAAAAGATAAGAGAGTAAACTTTAATAGTTTGTTTCCAAATACTATTCTTATTCACAAAAAAGGTAATGCAATATACACTATAAACGCATTAAATAAATTGATTGAAGAAATTTCAGATGGTTCAATAGGTAATATTGATTATAAATCAGTAAAAATCAATTGGAAAGATTACCAAGATAAAATACTACTAATAAACAATAATAAGTTAAAGATATCTAATATAAAGCGTATTTTTTAACAATTTCCGTATATTTATTAATATAATAAAGATAAAAAATAATCATTATGAATAATAAAGATAATAAGTTACAAGATGGAATAAACAACTTTCTTAGTGATGACGAAAAACAATCTGACCAAGCCAATATGGACTGTAGTTCTGGTGTTTGTGTTATAAAGGGTGATAAAAGCTTAGTTGAAAGAATCAACAAAAAAATAATAACAGAAGATGGTAGAGAATTACTTACCTAATAAAATCATACAAAGATGAATAAAAATAACAATAAAGATTTACTTAATGAAGAGATTAAGAAATTTAATTTATTATCAGAATATGCTTTTTATACAGAAGATAGAGCTGGAGATAAATTAGATAATTCAGATTTAATACTTGGTGTTGCTGAAGCTGAAGAAGAAGAACCAGCGTTTGGTGATGAAGAACCTTTAGATGAACCAGAAGGAGAATCTTCTCCAGAAGGTGGAGAGGAAGAACCAGCAGAAGGTGGTTTTGGTGATGAGGAAGTTGGAGATGAATTTGACTTCGGTAATGGGGAAGATTCAATGGAAGAACCAGACCCGATGGATGATGCGGTAGAATTAGATGTAACTGAATTAGTTAAAGGTTCTGAAGAAGCAAAAGCATCAGCTGATTCAGCTAATATGAAAATAGACCAATTATTAGGAATGGTTAATAAATTAGAAGGTCAATTAGATGGTATGTCAAAAATATCACAAAAGATTGATAGTCTTGAAACTGAAATTGAAAAGAGAAACCCAACTGAAGATGAAAAAATTGAGATGCGTTCTTTAGATTCTTATCCTTATAATCTTAAGTTAACTGATTTCTGGTCAACCCAAGAAGGACAATACGATATAATGGGTACAGGAAATGAAGAAGAAGAAGAGGAATATGAATTAAATAAAGACTCAATTAATAGTGATTATGTTGAATCAGATATTAAACATTCATTTGATGAAGATGATTTTACTGAAGAAGAGATATAAGATATTATATAATTTTAATTAAAAATGAGACGGTTGAAAAATCTTCTCATTTTTTTTGTTTAAAGGGTTGTGTAATTAAAAAAAATATAGTATATTTGTAGAAATAATAGTTATAAAAAATAACTCAAAATAGTTTACTTTTTAATATTTTTCTTTATATATATTATAAACGAAATTACCTTTAAAAGTATTTTCTATACTATAGCAAATAACAAATAATAATAACAAATAATAATAACAATAGCAAATTAAAAACAATTATGAGCGAACAAAAGAAGAATGACGAGTACGAAAAAATGATGAAAGCGTATGAAGAGTCACACCAGCCTAAGATGGCAACAGTAAAAAAGTACGAATTAAAGAATTATTTCAGTACTCACCTAGATAAAAATACCACCAAAGCTTCAAAAACAATTAGAATATTACCACCACTAGAAGGTAGTAGTACTTTCTACGAAGTATTATGGGGTCATAAGATTGAATTAGATGGTTCTTGGAAAACATTTCCATGTCTTCAACATGAAGAAGATAAACCATGTCCATTTTGTGAAGCTAAACAAGCCCTTTACGCAAGTGGTACTGATAGCGATAAAGAATTAGCGAAAAAATACAACGCTAAGAAAATGTATGTAGTTAGAGTTATTGAAAGAGGTAACGAAGAAGAAGGGGTTAAGTTTTGGAGATTTAACTACTCTTGGACTAAAGATGGTACTCTTGATAAGATAATGACAGCAATGAAAGCAGTTGCTCACGACATCACTAACCCGAATACTGGTAGAGATTTAACACTTGAAATTAACAGGAACCAATTTGGTATTCCAGTTGTTAATTCTATAACATATCCATTAGAATCTACTACATTAACTAGTAATGTGGAACAAGGTAAAGAATGGTTAGGTGACACTAGAACTTGGAGAGATGTTTACAGTACCAGAGATTATGATTACTTGAAAATTGTTGTTAGAGGTGATGTTCCAGTATACGATAAAACACAAGAAAAATTCGTAGGTAGAAAAGAACAGGAAGCTGCTAAGGCAGCTGATACTGTTGAGGATAAATTTGATTCTGAATTAACTATGGAAAATCCAGTAGCTACAGAAACTACTACCCCAGTAGCAGAAAGTACTCAATTAGCTACAGAAACTGCTACCCCAGTATCAGAAACTGCAACAGCTGAAGAGGACGATGATTTACCATTTTAAAATAATTACAATATAATAAAACAATGGGCGGTGGAAACTGCCCATTTGTTTCTAACAGTTTTAATAAATAAAAAGTAATATGGCAAAAACACCTAAAAAACCAATTAGTAAAAAGACATTCGATTTAAGTTCTTTTAAAAAGAAGAACGGGATGGATATAACAGTAAAAGACAAAGATTTAACTTGGATACCTTTATCAGATTCATTTCATGAAGCACTTAAGATTCCTGGATTAGCTAGAGGTTATTTCACTAGTTTTAGAGGTTACTCAAACACAGGAAAGTCAACCGCAATATATGAAGCGGCTGCTGGAGCTCAAAAGATTGGCGATTTGCCAGTTATAATTGAAACAGAAACAAACTGGTCATGGGAACACGCTAGAAATATTGGGTTACAATTCGAAGAAGTAGTTGACCCAGAAACTGGAGAGGTTATAGATTACGAAGGAGATTTTATTTTTCTTAGTGGTGATGACCTTTTAAGTAGATATGAGTGTGTAGATTATTCAAATGGTAAAGAAGGAACAAAGGTTTTAAGAAGTGAACCGATAATTGAAGACGTTGCAAGACTTATAACGGAATTACTTGACCAGCAAGCAGAAGGAGAATTAGATAGAAATTTATGTTTTCTTTGGGATTCAGTAGGTTCCTTAAATGGATTCCAATCAGTAATGTCTAAATCCAATAATAACCAATGGAATGCTGGTTCAATGGAAACGGCATTTAAATCACTAGTTAATCATAGAATACCAGCATCTAGGAGAATGGGTAAACCATTTATTAATACTTTTGCTGTTGTTCAAAAGATTTGGTTAGATAATATGAATACAGTTATCAAGCACAAAGGTGGAGAAGCATTCTTCTATTCACCAAGAGTTATTGTTCACTTCGGTGGTATATTAACTCACTCAACTGTTAAGTTGAAAGCAACGTCTGGTGGTGAGACATACCAATTTGGTATTGAAACTAAAGTTAGATGTGAAAAGAATCAAGTTAACGGTGTTGAAGAACATGGTAAGTTAGCATCAACTCCACATGGCTATTGGAATCCAGCAAAGATTGATGATTATAAAAAGAAACATAAGGATTATATCCTTGAAAGACTTAATACTAATATTGATGATTTCATAATTGAAAGAGAAGTCGTAGAAGATTTAAGTCTTGACGATTCGAAAGCGTAGTAATAGATTGTTTAACCCTTTAAATGGGCTTATATGAAAAGGACACCACCTAGAAATGGGAATGCAACACATAAACAAAATACTTTACTAGTAGATGGTAATGCCCTTTATAAAAGGGGTTTTATCGGAGCTAGAAATGAGTATAATAGAGCTGGCCACCATATTGGCGGTGTTTATCAATTCTTAACCGTACTTAGAAAACTAATTAATGAAGACCTATATCATAAGGTCTTTGTTTTCTGGGATGGTGAATTTTCTGGTAAATTAAGATGGGATATATATAAAGATTATAAGAGTGGTAGAGGTAAAGATTATATAAATGGGACTAAACCAGATGACTTAGAGGAAGTTGCACAAAGAGGGGTAGTATTCAACTACCTTGAAGAATTATTTATTAGACAATTAGTTGACGATAAGGTTGAAAGTGACGATTTTATAGCGTACTATTGTAATGTGAAGAAGGATGTAGAAAATATTACAGTAGTTACTAGTGATAGAGACCTTACTCAATTAGTTGATGATAATGTCAGAATGTACATGCTTGATTTAAAAAAGTATATTAACAAGTCTAATTTTAAAGAACAATTTAAATACCATTATGAAAACGTAGCTATAATAAAAATACTTTGTGGAGATGCTAGTGATAGTATAAAAGGTGTTAAAAGACTTGGTGATACAACACTAATAAAACACTTCCCACAATTAAAGGAAAGAAAGGTTAATTTAGATGAAATTCTTGAAGGAGCCAAAGTCCAACAACAAGAAAGATTAGATAGTGGTAAAAAGCCATTACAAGTTCTAACCAATATAGTTGATGGTATAACCGATGGTGTACAAGGTAATAACTTATACGAAATCAATAAGAGGCTTGTAGACCTCACAATTCCATTATTAACTACAGAAGCTATAGAAGATGTAAATAGTCTCATAGATTCACCCTTAAGTGATGACAGAACGATTAAGAACGCTTATAAGATGCTTAAAGATGATGGAATAGATATAATGCTAGGTGAAAGCCGATATAATGAATATCTTTTACCTTTCAAAAAATTAATGGAAAGAGAAAAGAAGAATAATATTTTATAAAAAAAAATAACTATGAGTAATTACAAAGTAAAAAAGAAGAATTTTTGGGATAATTTCAGATTTGAATTTGTCCTTTACATTAATGAGCAAGTTAAAAGAGAAGATGGTAGAAACCGACCAATAATATGTCAAAGGTTATTTGATGTAAAGGGGTTTAATGAAGATTCATTAAACTCTATTGAGTTGAAAGAGTTAATGGATGAATTAACATCTATTACAAGTCCAGGAATGGGTGTTATACCGAAGTTTCTTAAAGCTACATCTAAAAAACATTGTTGGGCAACTTATAAACCATGGAGTGTTGTTGATAATAATGATATAACTAATATTTTTGAAGATGAAGATATATTCACGTTCGAAATTAAGGTTGATAAAAGAGTAGTGGCTAAAAGTCAATTCTCTGGTAATTGGTTTCAAAGAGATGTTAGATATAACGTAAATATTAGGGATATTATTCCAGCAGTTATAAGTGAAATTGAAGAATATCTTAGTAGAGATGAATATACAAGTACGTATGAAGGATATGATTTAAAAAATGTCATGGCAGACCATGATTTTGGTAGAGTGTAGTATATTTATTTAAAAGAGTTTCAATTATAATGGGTAAAATTAGTAAAGATAGTTTAGGGTATTTAGGGTTAGATTTTCAGTATCGACTTATACAACAAATGTTAGTTGACCGAAAGTTCGGTGAGTCAATAATGGATATTCTAAAACCTAATTACTTTGAAGATAGTTTCTTAAGGACTACTTCAGCGAAAATAAAAGATAATTACGATAAATATGAGTCGATTCCAGATGTAAATAATCTAGAATCTACAATATTAGGTGCTGTATCTGACGATATTGATAAACAAATGTATTTAGAACAGTTCAATAGAATAAAAAATGCTGAATTGAACAATGGATTGCAAATCCAAGATACAGCAATGAAATTTTGTAAACAACAAGAATTAAAAAAATCAGTTAGAGACATTCAACAAATCATAGATAAAGGAGATTTAGAAGATTATCATATGTGTGAAGAAATCCTTAAAAAAGCCCTAGAAGTTGGTAATACAAAGGATGATGGTATTGATGTATTTCATGATATCGAGAATGTAATGTCTGAAGATTTCAGAAGCCCAATTCCTACTGGAATTAATGGGTTAGATGCCTATATGGATGGTGGTCTATCTAAGGGTGAGTTAGCTGTTATCTTAGCTCCTTTTGGGGTTGGTAAGACAACTATCATGACTAAGATAGGTAACAACGCTAAGAATGTAGGAAATAACGTCTTACAGATATTTTTCGAAGACAACCCAAAGGTAATCCAAAGAAAACATTTAACATGTTGGATGGATGGTAAATATTCACTTAATGAGTTATCTGAAAATAATGTAGAAATTCTTGCTAACGCCACAATTAAACAATCGCAACCAGGTAAGATTCAATTAAAGAAGTTTCCTAGTGATGGAACTACAATACCAATGATAAAACAATATATAAAGAAATTAATATCTCAAGGTTTTAGACCAGATATAGTTTTATTAGATTATATTGATTGTGTAGTACCAACTAAAACATTCAAAGATGAATATGCTGGTGAAGGAAATGTAATGAGACAATTCGAAACAATGCTTGATGAGTTAGATATTGCTGGTTGGACTGCCGTACAAGGTAATAGAAGTTCTATTAACGCTGAAACAGTTGATGCAAGTATGATTGGTGGTTCTATTAAGAAAGGTCAAATTGGACACTTTATACTTTCAATAGCTAAATCATTAGACCAAAAAGAAAATGGTCGTGCTAATATGGCAATTCTTAAATCTAGATTTGGTAAAGATGGGATTGTATTCGAAGATATAGTATTTGATAACGGCACTTTAGTTATTGACATTACCGAGAATGAACAAAGAGGTAAAACATTCTTACAAGCTGAAGAAGTTAAGGTTGAGAGAAATCAAAACAGAGTTACTGAAGTTTTTGATGCAATGCAAAAAAAGAAAGATGAAGATTATCAAAGCGGTATAACTAATAATTAAGTAATTAAGTAATTAAATAATTAAATATGTATTTAAAAAATTCAGATACGGAAAAGAGATATTCTATTTTTCCAATTAAAAATCAAGATTTATGGGATGCTTATAAAGCAGCTGAAAAACAAACTTGGGTAGCAGAGGAGATAGATTTAGCGCAAGATAAATATGAGGATTTAAATGATGATGAAAAATTTTATTTAAAGAATATATTAGCCTTTTTTACTATTTCAGATGGTTTAGTTATAGATAATCTTTGTGATAATGTAATCGACAATATAGATATTTCAGAAGCTAAATATTATTATAATCACCAAATGTTTATTGAGCAAGTACATGCTAATGGATATTCTCTATTAATCGATACGTATATCAAAGACAATAAAGAGAAAGAAGATTTATTTAATTCTATGATAACTAACGATGCTGTAAGGGCTAAAGCGTCATGGGCTGAGAATTGGTTAAACAATGGAACATTTGTAGAAAAGTTAATTGCTTTTGCTTGTGTTGAAGGTATTGCATTTTCATCAGTATTTGCTGGAGTTTTTTGGTTTAGAAGTAGAAATAAAATGCCAGGTTTAGGTGAAATGAACGAACTCATCTTAAGAGATGAATCTTTTCATTATGAATTTGCATTACAAATGTTTAATAATTATGTTAAGGATGATTATAAACCTTCTAAAGAAAAAATTAAGGAAGTAATTTTATCTTGTTTTGAAACTGAGAGAAAGTTTGTTGAAGAGAGCTTACCAGATGGTCTACAAGGAATGAGTAAAGATATGATGATGGGATATGTTGAGTTTGTTACTGATATTGTATTAAATGATTTTATAGGTGAAACTAAATTTAATACTAAGAACCCCCTTGATTTTATGAAAAAGATAGGTCTATCATCTAAGAATAACTTTTTCGAAAGAAGAACTGGAGGTGGATACACCAGAGTTGACATACCAACAACTAATGATGGAATTTTTGATGATGACGATTTTTAAATATAAAGATAAAAAAAGAAAGATATGAAAATTATAAAAAGAGACGGAAGTAAACAATCTTTCATGCCAAATAAAATACTCGTTAGGTTAAGGCAACAATCTAAAGATTTAAATGTTAAACCCGATAAGTTATTTCAGAAAGTTATACCACATATAAAGGATGGAATGACAGCTACTGATATAGATGAAATAATTGCATTTCAATCAGCTGATTTACAAATCGAACATCCAGATTACGCTATATTAGGTGGTAGAATTCTTATATCTAGACAAGCTAAGATATTAGAAGTTGAAACTAAAGAAGTTGATGAGAAGTTTGATTCATTTGCCGCATCTACATTTTTAAAGAAATATTCTGAAAAGGATGATAAAGGGGTTCCAATTGAGATTCCATCTATGATGCATAACAGAGTAGCAAATCATCTTTACCCAGATTCATTTAAAGATAGAAGAAAACTTTTAAATGAACTATATGAAAAGAAAATTAATTTTGCTACACCGATATTAAGTAATTCTGGTATTGAGGGTAGAAACGGTCTTATTAGTTGTAATCTAACAACTCTTATGGATGATAGTATTGAAGGTATTAATGAGACACTAGATAAAATCTCACATGGTTCAAAAGAAGGTTCTGGAATAGGACTTTGTATTGATAGATTAAGAAGTTCTAGTAGTTTAGTTAGTAGCTTCAAAGGTTACGCTGGTGGTGTAATTAGATTTGCTGATATGGTACAGTCTCACATGAGATTTTATAAGCAAGGTAATAGGTCTGGTAGTTGTGCTTTATATTTATCTACTTGGCATAAGGATATATTATCATTTTTAGAATTAAGACTCCCAATTGGTGAAGAATTAAATAGAGCTAGGGATTTATTTACAGCTGTAACTATTGATGATGTATTTATGGATGCTTTAACAAATGAAACACCGTATTACTTATTTTGTCCTAACGATTTAAAGAAAGCTGGATTAAAACCATTATATGAGATACATGGTGAAGAATTTAAAGATGTTTACAATGAAGCTATTGAATTAGGTTTAGGTGATAAAGTTGAACCTAAGAAAATATGGGATGCCATTATACGTTCACAAGTTGAAAGTGGTACACCATATGTATTCTATAAGGATAACGCAAATAAGGTTAATATGCAAGATAATATCGGTATAATTAACCAGTCTAATTTATGTATAGAAATTATGCAAGCTAGTAAACCAACATACACACCACAATGTACTTTAGCTTCAGTTAATTTATCCGAACATGAGACATTAAAGAGTATTGGTAAATCAACTAAGGTTTTAGTTAGAGCTCTAAACAAAGTTATTGATAATAATAAATGGTCTGACGATTGGAGTAAAAATGCTGGGGTAGACCAAAGAGCTATTGCTATTGGTGTTGCTGGGTTAGCTGATTTCTTTGCTAAGAAGAAGATATCTTTTGAAAGTGATGAAGCGAAGAAATGGAATGAAGACATTTTTGAAATAATGTATAAATCTGCACTTGAAGAAAGTAGTTTATTAGCTATTGAAGAAGATGAAAATTATCCAGCTTGGGAAGGTAGTAAATATAGTAGAGGTGAGACTTATATAGAAGGATGGTCACCAGTAGAACCTGGAGAACCAATTCCAATGCGTAACTCATTATTAATAGCTTTAATGCCTACAGCTTCAAGCGCAATCTTATTAGGTGCTTTTGAATGTTTCGAACCAGTAACTTCTAACGTATTTACTAGGATGGTTGGTGATGGTGAGTTTATTGTCGTAAACAAATATCTAGTAAGAGAATTAGTTGAGTTAGATTTATGGAATGAAGAGATACGTGATGCTATTATTTCTAACGAAGGTAGTATTCAAGACATACAAATAATACCAGAAGATATTAGATATCGTTATAAAACTGTTTGGGAAGTACCTCAAAAAGTATTATTAGAATTAGCTATAATTAGAAATAAATTTGTAGACCAATCACAAAGCATGAATGTATATCATAGAGATGCTAAATATAGTAAAATATCTAGTGCTTTAGTATTTGCTTGGAAGAATGGTTTAAAAACTGGTTCTTATTATACCAGAACTGAATCTAAGTTAGGTAAAAACAAAAAATTATCCGCATCTGATAATATATCAGCTAATCTAGTTAAAAAGCCAGAGAACTCAATGTTTAGTTGTGAAGGTGGTGGTTGCGATGCTTAGGGTGTGATACTTAAATAGAGAATTAATTTAAATAAAAAAGGGGATTTCGAAAGATTTCCCCTTTTTTATTTACACTATTTATTTTCGAAAAAGATTTATTATAATATTTATCTAATAAAGAAAGTAATATGGCTGGTAATGGTAAATTTATAAATATTGCGTTTCCGTTTAAGGAAAGTAGTAGAGGTGACTTTTTAGAACTTAATAATATCGATAAATACGCAATTAAATCTGATTTATTACATTTACTATTAACCAGGAAGGGTGAACGACTATATTTACCAGATTTTGGTACAGACCTCATTAAATACATTTTTGAATTAAATGATGAAACTACTAAAAATAATATGAAAAAAGATATTAGCGCAACTGTTATAAAATATTTACCTAATTTACAAATAGATGAAATAACTGTAAAAGAAAATGAACTAAGTGAATATGGTGTTACAGTTAAAATTGATTATACAATAACAGAAGATGTGTTTAAAGAAACTGACTTCGTAATTATAGAATTATAAAAAAAATATTATGGCACAAAAAATAAATTACTATTCTAGGAACTTTGCAGATGTAAGGTCAGAATTAATTAATTACGTAAGAGAATATTATCCAGATATTTTTAACGATTTTAATGATGCCTCTGTTGGTATGATGCTTTTAGAACTTAACGCTGCCGTTGGGGATATGCTTTCGTTTCAAACGGACAGAATGTTCCAAGAAACTCAAATTGATTTCGCACAAGAAAGAAGCTCCATCTTATCAATGGCTAGAACATTCGGACTTAAAATACCAGGTAAAAGACCTTCTGTTACGTTATGTGATTTTTCAGTTGTTGTACCAGTGTTTGGTGATACTTTTAATATTCAATACGCACCAATTATTAGAAGAGGAGCACAAGTTAGTGGTTCAGGGAAAGTATTTGAAGCTTTAGATGAAATTGATTTTTCATCACCATTTAATAATAGTGGAGTCCCAAATCAATTAGTAGTTCCAAATTTAGATTCTAATGGTACAATAATTAATTATACCCTAACTAAAAGGGAATTAGTTACTAACGGTACAACAAAAATAATGAAAAGAATTACTAATAGTAGTGATGTTAGACCATTCTTAGAAGTATTACTCCCAGAAGATAATGTATTATCGATTAACTCAATAATCATGCTTGAGGGTACTAATTATTCAACAAATCCACCTACTGGTCAATTCTATAACGAAAACTTAAGGTGGTTTGAAGTTAATGCATTAGCTGATGACATTGTTTTTATTAAAGATAATACCATAATTAGTGACGATTCAGCAGTAAGTCCAGGTAAATTTAAAAAAATAAATCAAAGGTTTATCAGAGAATATACAGATAAAGGGTTTACTAAAATTATATTTGGTGGAGGTTCCCAAGATATAAGTGAGTTATGCGAATTTGACGTTAATAAATCACTTGTTAATCGAGTAGGTGATTTTATCAATAACCTTTCATTAGGTATTACACCATCAGCCAATCAAACAATGTTTATTTCTTATAGAATTGGTGGTGGAGCTTCAACTAATATTGGTCCCAATGTAATTAAAACAGTTTCAACTGTTGACATGGTGGTTAATGGTCCTAATAACTTAGTAAATCAAAAAGTAATTAATTCTCTTTCAGTTAATAATCCAATACCAGCATTAGGCGGTAAAGATGAACCCTCTATTGAAGAATTAAGAAATCTTGTTAGATATAATTTTGCATCACAAGAAAGGTGTGTAACGATTGAAGATTATAAAGTTAGAATAGGACTTATGCCAGGTGAATTTGGTATTCCATTTAGAAATAATGTAATGGAGATTCAAAATAAGATTAAAATTTTCATACTTACACTTGATGAGAATGGTCAACTAAGTACTAATACAACTACAACACTTAAAGATAATATAACAACATATTTATCTGACTACAGAATGCTTAATGATTATGTTGAAGTATCTAACGGAAAAGTGTATAATTTAGGTTTTGAAGTAGATTTATTTACTGATTCACAGTTTTCAAAATCAGAAATTATGACACAAGTCATTACAACAATTACAAGTTATTTTGATATTAATAAATGGGGTATGGGTGAAAATATATACATGGCCCAATTAATTGAATTAGTTAATAATGTACCAGGTGTATTAAATGTAACTGACTTAAGAATTTATAATAAGGTTGGTCAAGGTAAGTATTCATCTAATGAAATACCACAACCATATATCGATGAAGCAACAAGACAAATTGACTTATTAGGTGACTATACACTTTTCGGTGACCCAGTAGGTATGTTTGAGATTAAGTTTCCAGATACAGATATTAAAGTAAGGGTGAAGTAACCTTCACTTTATCATAAATTTTTATTATATTTAAATAAAAAAAATATGAGTTGTAATAGTTGTAAAAATAGTAGTAATGTTACTAATCTTGGTGGGCTCTCCATACCAACAGATAATAGTGAAAAAAGTGTTGGGGTTAAAATATTAATATTTACAGTTAAGATTATGTTATTCTTAATAGCTTCAGTTATCTTAATAATAACTGTAATCCCCTTTAGTATTTATTTATTAGTAAAGGTAATTTTCTTTGATGGTAGATTAGATATTGGAAGTTTTATAGGTATGATAAGTAATCATTTTAAAAATAAAAGAGAAGAAAAGAAATATAAAAAAGAGTCAATAAATGAAAATGATGATGAAGATGATGAAGACGATTATGAGGATGATTATAGTGATATTGATGAAATAAAATAGGAATAAAGATAGTTATATGTATGTCTGATAACATTAGAATAAGAACTACACCTGGTGATGGAATTAAGAGTGTAAATATTAATATAAATCAAAAATTTGATTTTATTGAGATTCTTTCACTTAAGATTTCGCAAGATGAAGCTTATAGAAGTTTTTGTTCTGATTATGGTGCAGTAGTAGGTAGAGTTATTGTTAATAACGGTGTAGGAGTACCAAACGCAAAGGTATCTATTTTCATACCTATTGATGATAACGATGCTATTGACCCAGAAATTCTTGGGTTATACCCATTTGAAGTAGTTACTGGAAAAGACTACAACGGAATAGGTTACAACTTATTACCAAGGAACGCAAGAGGTAAAGGTGATTGTTTTACACCTATCGGAACATTTCCATCAAAAAGAGAAATACAAGATAACCCAGAAGTTAGTTATATATATTGTAAGTATTATAAATATTCGACAACAACAAATAACTCTGGTGATTTCATGTTATTTGGTGTTCCAGTAGGACCAAACTTTTTACATTGTGATGTTGATTTATCTGATATAGGTATACTTTCACAAAAACCTTATGAATTAATTAATGATGGTGCTAGTGAAAATTCATTTGCATCTCCAACCGAGTTTAGAAGTCGTGATGAAACTGTAAATTTAAACCAATTAAAAACAATATCACCTATAAGTGTTGATGTAGTACCATTTTGGGGTGATAAAGAACAATGCCAAGTTGGAATTAGTAGGGTTGATGTTGACTTAAAAACACAAATTATATCTACCGCAATATTTATGGGTTCTATTTTTAGCGATACTGAGAATGCCAGTATTAACAAGAGATGTAGACCTAAAAAAGCAATGGGTAATCAAGCTAAATTAGTTGCTGGCCCAGGTACAATTGAAATGATTCGTAAAAGTTCTACGGGTCAAATATCAAGATATGATATAAATGGAGGTCAAAATATTGACGATGACGGGACATGGAGTTATTTAGTACCAATGAACTTAGATTATAAGGTTACTTCTGAAGATGGCACAATGATACCATCAGATGACCCAACAATAGGTATTGCAACTAGAGCGAATGTTAGATTTAGAATTTCAATGGGTAGTAATGGTGCAGAAGGAAAACTAAGAAGTAGAGCAAAATATCTTGTACCTAATAACCCAGAACATCAAAATGATGTTGATTATAATTTTGATGGAAGTACTAAACCAGAAAGTTTTGTTGATTTTTATTGGAATAAAATTTATACAGTTAAGAATTATATAGCCAGAGTCCAACCAAATAAATCTGTTGAAAATAGAAACTTTATAGGTATAAAGGATGTAGATGAAGGAGCGAACTCTCCGTTCCCATTTAATAGAATGGATAATTCAGTAAACCCAATTATTGGGGTTTTGTGTCTTATGTTTAGTATATTTTCGATGATAATATGTGCAATTAATAGTGTGTTAATAAATATTCTTAATCTAGTTCTTCTAATACTTAATGTAGTATTAGGGATTATTTGTGTTGTTTTAGCTGCTATTAGTGTTCTAGTTTGTGGTTTAGCTCATTTATTTTCGGAAGCTAAACGAAAATCATGTAGGTGTAGATTGTGTCTTGGACAACCCTGTACTAATGGTGATTGTTTTGGTGCCTGTTTAGATGGTATTCTACCCTATATACCATATATATCAGTAAGTTGCCCAGGTGACCCAGATGGGATGAATTACGCACCTTGTGGCTTTAAACTTCCTGGTTCTTGGCAAGCTACGGAAGACCTTTCCCAACAAAATAATGGAACTAGCTTTCATTATCCATTTGATGGCCACCCTGGTCATGATAACCCTACGGCTGGATGGATAGATTGTATGATGCTTGGACTCATGGAAGCCTGGAACGCATTCAAGTTTGATTTTTATAATGATTGGGTTAATGGTACACTATACTCCTTCTTATTTAAAGTTAAAAAAAGGAAGAAAGGTAAAGGTAAAATGAGATTCTGTGACACTGATTGTGAAGACAATATTTTAGGTGTTGATAATAATGAAGATGGTCAAGCAGATACGACATGTCGTAAAAATTACGTTCTTGATTCTTGTACTAAAGTACAACCAGACTCTTATACTGATAGTAGTGGAGATAAAAAAGGGGTTAATACTAAAACATATTATCAACTTAGAGAAGGATATATAAAGTTATATAAGGGTGAATTTTATTATTCGGCCATTTCTAAAAAAACTGGCGTGAGACTTTTTGCTACAGATATAGTTAATCTTGGTTCAATGGTTGATTGTGATTGGCAAGGAATACCTAAGTTTCAACAATATCTTATAGATACAACCCACAATAAACCACCATTACTTGCTGAGTATGATGGAGATGTAGTACCAACCGACCCAGCAAATATCGATGTGACTGGTTATGATACTAAATTACCTGGTGGAACTGGTGATGATAAGTTAATTGGAAATGTATGGTGTATAATTATGCATGCATCTATGGGGACAACACCACAAACATGTATTAATGTGAGAAGGTTTTCAGAACTAGGTGTTGGTTTAGATGAAAATAGAAGTGAGGATATTCCTGGTGATTACGTTGATAATAAAATTACAAATAATGATGTTGATAATGCATTTGTTAGAGGTGCATTTCTTAATGCCAACACCCCCACCTCAACAAGTATACCTTTAGTTTATTTCGATGGTATGACACCACCAGCTAATTACCCTACTAATAATTTTGGTTATGATGATGAGATAAATTATTCAGAATTCAGAGACCGAAAAATTGTAAAAAATTTAAAAGAACATGAAAATTCATTTTACTTTTATTTTGGTCTTAAACCTGGAAAAACTGCTTTAACAAAAATGAATAATCAATACTTTACGGAATGTATTCCATTTGATGATAGGGATTTCTTTATTACTGGTACCATTGATACACCAGATAATGAAGACCCTCTAGGTCAAGGTCAATTAACTATTGAAATGATTAATGGTAAGCCACCATTCCAGATTGAATGGGTAGGTCCAACAATTAGTGGAACCCTATATACAAACTCCCAATCTGGATATAATTCTATTACACAAACATTAAGTAATCTTTATGTTGGTAGTTATAATGTAACGGTGGTAGATGATTTAGGTAATACAGCTCAGGGGGTGTTTTATGTTCCAGGTCCAGAACCTACAACATGTAATATACAACCAACACCAGCATCTGCTAATGGTGTTTCTGATGGAACAATAAGTGTAAATATAAGTGGTGGTCAAATTCCGTTCACGATAAATATATATGAATCTGACCCAGCTATACCAGGTGGTTTTGTTACAACTCCAACTGATACAGCTTCAATCACCTCAACTTCACATGTATTTAGTAATTTACCAGGTGATAATTATTATGTTGAGGTGATTGATTCTGGAACGCCAATAACAGAATGTAGTAATGATGTAGAAATAACAGAACCAAATGCTTTAATTGTAAGTATTAGTGGTAGTTCATCACCATGTTACGGTGAGAATGCTGGTACTGCGACTTCATCAGTAAACGGTGGTACTACACCATATACAGTAGAATGGACAGATTCAAATAATAATAATGTTAGTAGTAATTTTACTGCTAGTAATTTAGGACCAGGCACTTATACTGCCTCAGTTACTGACTCTAGTAATCAAACTGGTGGAGGAACTTGGGTTGTAACCGAACCAGGAGACTTGACGTTTACTACTGGTTCTGATGATGTCACCTGTTTTAATCAAAATGATGGTATAATAGGTATTGGTTCCGTATTTTCAGATAATACTGTTGAAATTACTGTTGAGGGTGGTGGTACTAACACTTACCAGGTAAATTCACCTGGTACTGGTAGCGACCACCTTTTTTATAATTTAATTGCTGACACTTACCAAATTAAACTTAGAGATATTATAACTGAATGTGAAAAGATAACTTCTTTAGTAATTAATGAACCAACATCTGAACTGACCGTTAGTATTATAGAGACAGTTAACTCATTAACCGCTACAATAGTTGGTGGTTGGGGAAATGAACCAGGTGGTGAATATATTACAGAATGGCAAGTAAGTAATACCCAATATGGAAGTTATAGCGCACCAAATCTAAATATGTTAGACCCCTCTGTTTCAGCTTCCATAGCTGGGGAAGATGTGCCCCCTTATAGTAATAAAGTAAATTTAAGTCCTACCGCTTACGTTCCAGTCGTCTTCCCCAAATGGTGGAGACTTAAAGTAACTGCAAAAAATCAAACTCACGAGACTAATGAGGGATGTACTAAATATAGTAGTCCAGTTGAACTAGTTGGAGCTTATGTTCCATAATAAAAATATGAAAAGGTTAAAACATAAATTAAATGAATTTAAATCAAAATCTGACGTAAATAAAGAAATTTTTACTAAGGTTGATTTTTTTGGTGAACAAATGCTTTTACCACCAGGAGAGATTAATCATATAGTAGACGTTGGTAAAGAATTCGAAAAGGAACGTAAGGAATCAAGTATTTATAGGATTAAAGGTACGATAACACCCCTATTCAGTAATCCATTAATGAATATGAACACAGACCCAGAACCAACAGGCATCTTTGGTTCAAGTTTTATTTCTAATTCTGGAAATGGTTTAGATATTTTTAATAATGACTTATTTAAATTAGACCCAAATGATAATGACTTTGTTGGTAAACCAACCCTAACATATGCAGAATCTTATGAAAATAAATTAGCTGAATCTGACGGTTGGTTCGGATTTTATGAACCAGACATAACCAAGTTAGGTATATGTAGATTTTATGATATCGAACCAACTAGAGAAAGATTCGATTTAAGCTCATATAAAGAAAAGAATTGGGATATAACCATCACATACCCACACAGAAAAAATAATACCCATACGATAGTCCAAGATGGGTTATTAGTTATAGGTTCTGTTGAGGTCGAAGTTGGAGGTGTACCTATGACAGCAATTGCGACCTCAACATATCACGGTTTAAATAATGGTGATAAAGTCAGACTTACCAATATGCCAAATATACCTTATAATGGTGAATTCACAGTAGTTAGACGTGGATTAGATAATGGTGATTTAAAAGATAATTACTTTGTAATAAGACTTGACCCTTCAGTAGTTCCAATTGGTCCTTTGACTGGTAGAATGAAAAGAGTTGTAAATGGACAAGAATCTGAATATTATATAAGGATGTTTAAAAAGTTATTAGAAATAGATGGGGATTATGAGATGTACCAATTAGCATTTAGTATTAATGTATTTAATGACCCTAATTATCAATTTATAATTAATGAAGATATAGATATTGAGGGGTTAGTTGATAATTTAGGTAGACCACTTAGTGAGTTATATCTTACACTTATTAAAACTGATAGTGGTGGGGTTTTCCATAAGACTCAATCTGGATTTGATTTAGAATTTATTGCTGGAAATATTATTAATGATGTCTCAAATTCTAGACAAATAACATATGATACATCTACCACACAAACACCACTAGAAAATAATATTATACCTGGTCCTGGTACGACTGAATTTTACGGTGATATTGTGGAGTATAATAAATTTGAATTAAGAGAAAAAATACTTTCAGACGTACTACATAGATTCAACACAACCAATAGAGAGATTAATTACACTAATGGTCTTGCAGATGGACCTAGAAGAGAAGGGTATTTATACAACCCACATCATATAATTAAAATAAGAGAATTTTCATTATATATAGAACAAGGTGATATAAATACTATAGGTATTCCAGATTACGCTGAAGATTTAGGTGATGGTAGATGGCTTTGGAGAGATTTATTAGATATTGGTATATATGACGGAGAAGGTGACTTTTTAGATTACCCATTTACGAATGGGGTTCATTATTTGCACCAAAATTATTGTTTTAAAACAATGAGGCAAGACCCATTTACATCATATGACCTATATTATGGTGGGTCATCATTAAGTGACCCCACATTTAACCCACGAGACCCAATAGGGGACCCAATAACGGATAGGTTTACAGTAAAACGAAGCGATAATGTTTGTTAATAATTATAAAATAAGAAGACCACATTTAAGTGGTACAACTGAGATAAGTATTAATGTTCCATTTGGTCAAACACCATGGTTAGTTGACCAAACGGATATTATTAACAATAAATTTGTGAATGTTGAGGTTGAGAATTCTATTAACCCTATACTTGATTATGAAAATGTTAGGTTTGTACCCATCATTACTATCAACAATAGTAACATACCTTGCGATACTGTTAACTATAAGTTAAACATGTTAAGTAATGGTAGTTACCCATCTAACACCTATTGGAGTGATGTTGACTTTACACTTAATGACCTTGCATTAAAGAAAAATTCATATGTTAAAACATTTTTAAGGTTAGATTTTTATGACACTGATATCGGGACAAATCAAAGACTTTTATTTTTTAAAACTATTTTTCCAGAAATAGTAAATCTACCAAACCCCACTATCTTTAATTTGTCATTTAATACGGGTAATACTCTTATAGATAGAAATTTAAGAGGTGAAGGATTTTTCCTTTATTATTTTAAAGAAGATGTACTACCTACAGTACCTAAATATTTATATATGAAAGCTACATTTCTTAATGCTAAAAATGGTTCACAAACAAGCTTTATGTCATCAAACATAACGAATAACCCAATTGATGAATTAGTTCAAGAAGGTAGTGGTTTATTATATACTAGATATATATTAAAGAGAGAAGTTGAAGGGTATTATTATGAGATTGATGACACCTACTCACAGAACATAACTAAATTAACTAGTAGTGAAATTAATTATACAGTTAATTTATATGAAATAAGTGTATTATAATGGAGATAATAAAGAGAAAAATACTTTTAGAAGACTACACTAGTAGAGAGCAAGGTAGTTGGGGAGAACTAACCGCTTCAGCTTTCACTATGAATGTGTTCTTTACCCAAGATGCTGATGATATGGGTATTTCAACAAACCTACCTTTCATAGCTAAAGATGGTACGTTACCAACATATCAACCACTACTTGATAAATTAAATTCTTCTGGATATTCATTTAATTTCATGGCTGGTGCCACAACAAACATAATTGAAGATGGTACTTCACCAAACACAAGATATCCAGGTAAACTTAAGAATGCTTATTTTATAAATGGAATAAGGGTAACTGGTCTTACAGAAGATAAACTTTTTACGGTACAATCATATAATAATACAATGCCATATATCCCACTATTTAATATTACTGAAGGGAGTTATTTAGATTTTGAGGGTAATCCTTACCAGGGCGGTACAAGAGTAATACAAAATAGTAATGAAAACCCGATATCTTATATTATTGATGGTGATGTTACTGAAATTATTAATCTTAATAACCCATATCCAGATTTAGGTATTTTATATAAGAGCTATAGTGGTTTAACAAGAACGGATTATCTGTATGCATTAAACGGGTCTATGCCAATAACTGAATTATATTACAAATCTCAAGGATTTAATAATACAAATACCATTCTATCAGCTGAAACAAAAGAGGAATATCTATTTGGTATAACCTCATCACCTACAGTTGAAAGTGATTTATTCATTGATAGAGGTATAACCAGTGTTATTCAGAGTCATATGCAATTAGGTGAGGTAGTAACTATGAGGGAATTAATAAATTATGGTAATGGATATTATGAAATACAAATTACTTAATACTTATATAGAAAGAAAATTATATAAAATTATAGTATTTATAAAATAAGAATTAAATATTCTATAACAATAAAAGAATTAAAAAGAATTAATTATGGCAAGTGGAACATACGGTACAGTAAGACCAGCAGATTTATCACCAAGTGATGTTGAGATAACAGTGTTTTATTCACAAAATAGAGAAACTGAGAACACAAATGTATTTAAATTACCTTCATCTAATTTAACTTCAATTAACAACCCATCTAATACTAACGGATTTGAGACGTTTGGTGGTCTTTATACTCTTAGATTACCCATTACTGATTTTAGTTCTAAAGGAATTTACACTATTGTATTTAAACCACTTGAGATAAGAACTAAGGTCATTGATTGCGGTGTATTAGCTGCATATCCAGATATTAAGGGAATTCTTTTCGATACTTCAGACCCAGGACTAGCCACTGTTGCGGATAAATTCGAAAATAATAACCTTACAGGGTATAGAGTAGAGTATTTAGATACTAATAGTGGGGCCATTGACAAAAAGATGAAAAATCTTTTTAGACTTATCACATCTAACAATAGAGCTGAACCAGTTAGTCAAAATCTTACAAATACAAATCAAAAAGCTATTAGATATAGATTTAACGATAATTCTACACTTGTGTTTTGTACAATGACACCATCATCATCTACTAATGTTAAACCAAACGTTTTACCATTTATTGGTGTACCAAATCAAGACGTAATTATAACAAATACGCTTTTCACACCATTCGTTATGGAGATTGAATTAGTTGAGTACGATATTGAAACACTTGCCATTGGTATGTTCGGTAATCAAGCGAAGGGTCTTGAAAATGGAGTTTACACAGTTTATAACTTTAACTCCGATATTTATAAACAATATAATCTTTATGAGATTAAAGATAGGTTTACTGGTAAACCATTATTTGAGATTAAAGAAAACAGGAACAATAATATTGACTTTTCACAAAATTTTAATGACATATCAAACGTATAATAAATGGCTGAAAGTAATAAAATAAAGGTAATAGGTTATGCACAAAGAGTATTCTATAACGATGGTATCGAGTATAGAAATTTTAGTGATGATTTAGTAGGTAATCAACAGACTAATAATGGAGATGGTGGTAGCTCTGTTTTTACCTTTGGTAATTTTGTTACAACAACAAATTACGAAGGAAAAGTAAGTAGATTATATAGTACTAAAAAATTCGGTGATTTTTATTGTCTTGAAAACATGGAGCTAAATCTAGAAAGGGCTCAGTTGTTACTTAATAATAATGTTAATGTAACATTAAACTTAGATAATACTAACTTATGTAATTTTGCTTATTTTGGTTCATCTACTGAATTCGTTAGAGTTAGTCTTGAAAATATAATTACTAATTGGCCAGCATCACTTTATCTAACCCCTACTAGAGAAACAGATTTAAATACTCTTGTTGGTGATACCGTAATAGATTATTCTTACGACAATAACTTTAATAAAGGAACATTCAAAGTTGATACGGATTTTATTGATAATAAGTTCGACATTAATTATAAAAAAAATGGTGAAATAATTGATACATTTAATGAGGGTAATGATTTAAGAAACCTTACAGTTAATTTTAGTAATTATGTTATATTATTTAATGAAACAGAATACCCAATAATTGGGTTCACTGCATCTACATACGAAAGAAATGATTTCATAAGCTTTGAAGTTATTGGTAATCCATTTACAAATATTAATAGTGGCTCAACTAAATCAATTTATCACATTAAACCCAAGAAGGAATTAGAAGAACAATTCTTCAATTCACTTGCCCCATTTGAAAATAACCTTTTAAGTAGACTTACTTCTCCTAAGTATACCTCTAAGTACGAATATAAACAAGAATCTGATAGTGGAGTAATTAATAATAAACGACAAGTACTTACCTGGCCAGTTACCGATGGTTATAATATTGATTTCGATACTACTAATTACATTACCTACGTTACATCTTTACTTGATATAACTACAGCAAAGGATGGGACTGAAACTGACCTTATAACTAGATTCCTTACATCTGAATCTATATCCGATTTTGATACAGTACCAATATGTGATGGAACAGAAGAAGAACATGCTGGACAGAAAATGAATAAAACTCTTAAGATTTATGGTAGGGAGTTTGATGAAATTAAAAAATACATTGATGGTATCTCATTTGCTAATGTAGTATCTTACGATAAGAAGGAAAACACACCAGACCAACTAGTTAAATACTTAGCTAGAATACTAGGTTGGGGGTTAACATCATCAATAGTTGATAATGGACTTATTAGCACATATTTAAATGTTAGCTCAAGAACGTATCCAGGTTATAGTAGAGGTCTCACATCAAATGAAGCTGAAATAGAGCTTTGGAGAAGGCTTATCCTTAATTCTGCGTGGATTTGGAAGTCTAAAGGTACTAGGAAGTCTATTGAGTTCTTTTTTAACCTTATAGGGACTCCAGATGGTCTTATTAACTTCCAGGAATATGTTTATGTGGCTGATGAACCTATTGATATGGATTTATTCTATAGTGTTTTAGAATATAATCAACTTAAAGATGATTTAAATCTTTATAATGTGGATTCTGACGGATACCCTAAGTTTTTTAGAGACACCTCAGACATGTACTTTCAAAAAGGTGGTCAATGGTATAGACAAACTGCTGGAAGTGGTGCAACACAATACGTTCTAGAAGGTAATAATCCACATGTTGGACCTTATGACGGTGGTAAAGAGTATATTGCACAATTAGAAAATATTATCCCTAATTTTAGTGCTTTTACAATTACATCAACAACTATTACTACTGGAACAACACAAATTTTCACAAATTATAATAGTGGTTTATTCAATCAATATACTGGTGATACATATGTTGATTTACAAAACGATAATGGTATTGATTTAACGGATATTGTATCACTTAATGTTAGCATAATAGATGACCCATGCCCCATGGTCGAAAAAACAGAATGTGGATGTGATATTCCAGAAGATGATGAAGCACTTTTAATTTATGTAATTGCAGATGATTTATCACAATTGCAATTAGGAGAAAAATGTGATGATTTATTCTCTAATTATAGTTACAACGGTAAATATGGTTTTTGGGTTTTTGATTATATATTATACGACCAATACGGTGTCGAATCTATTAATGTTAAAAAAACACCTTTCGTATCTCAAGAATGTTGCGATACACTTGTGGGTGGACATTCATATTACGCTGAAGATTACACCAGCATTCCACCAAAAGTTGAAGGTGAAGAGTCAACGTGGGAATTATATAATTCTGGTTATTTTTGTTGTGAATCACTAGGTATAACTAAAGATTTTAGCAAAGAAGGTTGTGGATGCTCAATATCATGTCAATGGATTTTAGCTGGGCCTAGTCTTGCTGATATGTGGATTGACACCGCAGATAACTACGCACCTTATTTAAAGTTTATTGACCCAGCTGGAAATGAAAGAGTAGTTAATAAAGCTGATTCCTGTTTCTGTCCATTAAATTATTCAGTACCATCTATTATTACAGACCCCTTTACTGGTGAAGAAGGTTATGGATGTAAAATGAATGATGAAGCTGTAGCGGTTATGGTAAATACCCCAGTAATTACTAATGGACTTTATCAAATATTTTTACAAAGAGCTTATGGACAGATTGATTGTAAATCAGATGTTGCACAGCCAGTCAGTGACCTAGAGAGTGGAAATTAGTTTTTCAAGTGGAATATGAATGATATAAATTAATAAATTATTGACTATTAAATAAAATAAACTATATTAAAATAATTATAATAAAATAAATAAATGTTAGTAGATTACGGAATAGGTTGTATGACCAAACAACAATACATTGATGATGGGTTTCAAGTTTTTGAGAATCCTGATGGTACTATAAGTATATTTGACCAACATCAAAACCCGATTACAGCTCATGAAACTACGTCATGTTGTTCAGTTTTAGGTAATGGTGTTATTGGTACAACTGATAGTTTAGGTTATTTTTTTGATATTGAAACTCAAAAGTGTAGGTGGAGTAACCCTATTGTTTCTGATGAATTATTTAGTATAATACTTAACCCTGAAGGTAATTCAAGTACTTTATTTGATGTAGAGGAAAACGAAACGTGTTGTATTGATATCTCATTCGATTATTTATTCAAGTTTGATTGTGAATCACTTAACAATGTAATAAACCCAATTCATGATAGTGGTAGTGAAAGTTTGGTTGGAACAGTAGACACATCTTCATTACAACTAGAACTTTTAACAGAGCAATTAAATTCTCAACAAACAGAATGTATTGAAATACAAAATCAAATAAATAACTTACCCTTCGTACCCTATGTTTTATTATGTAAAGAAAATAACTTTTGTTTAACAGATGCTGGGTTAGCTGCCTGGAGATTAGAAATTGGTGACCAAGATTACAGTCAGTGGTTAACGAATAATGGTACAAACACCAGTTTATATAGTTGTACAGATGTTGAAAATTTTGTATCCCACGAACCAAATCCAGGTGATTGGTATAATTCACCTTGTAACTATACTATTTGGGATACTGAGATATACTATGAAACACTTTCAAGCCTTGAATCTAAGCTTGAGGAATGTGATAATAAATTGGAATCTATTCAAGCGGAAATTGATGCTCTACCACAAGAAGTAATTAAATGTGCATCTTTAATTGATATATTTGAAACTTTTAATGTATGTTTTACTCTTGAGGTATATAATCAAACTACTGGAGCATTAGAAACTGTTTATGAGGAAACTCTTTTTAATATTGGTAGTGGTAATCTTTATGATTATATTGACGCTTCATCTGGAAATACTGGTATTATAATTAGTGGTGCCACAAGTTCAGTGTCGGGTAATAAGTCTTTACCCGAAAATCAACAAAACTCATGTGATAGGTTAATAAATACTATGTTAAATGAGCTGTATGCGGACCAATATTTAATTGATAATGAACCCCCAGCAAGTAAATCTGAAGAAGAGGCTTTAGTAACACAACTTAAGGGGTGGTATAATTCATGTTGGTTACATTATGAACGTAAGATTTGTGACCCAGATATAATTTCGTTAATTGAAAATGAAAAAATTAATTTATCAATTTCAGTAAAAGATTCCTGTAGTGATTTCTCAATACTTCTTGATAGAATTAAAATGTATAAGAATTGTGAGAAGGTAGATAATTTTGAAACATTTATATCTGAACCACCAAAGTTCACACTTAGGAAAGTAGCGGATAATAAAAAATCATGGCTTAGTAATACTTCTCCAGATAATAGAGATTTTGAATTAAAATATAGAGATACTGAATATAATACCAATCACCATAGATTAGTAATAAACACAAAGGAAGTTGATTTAAATCTTTCACCAGCAAGAGCTGTTGAGCAAGATGTTTGGTGTTACATAAATGATAATAACTGTATACTTGAGGGGTGCTTAGGTGATGATAGTTTTAGTGCTTTTACGTGTCCATCTGGATACACAATGACATCTGATGGTAATGTATGTCAAGAATTAATATTAACAGCGTCAACAAGTGCTGTTACACAATATACAGTTGGTACTGGAAATATAGTTAGAACTTCAGAAACGTTCAACTTAAGTAGAGGAACTATATTTGTTAATAATATTGATGGTAAAGATTTACCAATATACTGGACTGGAACACCTAGCGAAAGTTGGGTTGGGCCTTACTATAATAGTGATTATTTAGTAGATTCATCTGGGCAATTTATAACTCATAGTGGATTTGGTGAAAAATATAATATTGATGGTTCATTAAAATGGTCATCACCAGAAGCGTTTAGTGGTATTCATAGTGTATTTGGTACAAATAATAATACATTTATAGGTACTACATTAAACCCCAACATATTATGGGGTGGTAGTAATAGTGGTAACTCTGGTAGACTTAGAAAAACAGCCGTATGGGCTTCACCATCAACATTAGCGGAACAAGAATGGATTGGGTTTGCTTCATGTTTCGAACTAGAAGAAACTAAAGTTTATAGAATTGGATTTGCTGCTGATAATATGATTAGACTTAAACTTAATGGTGAATATATATTTAATAATGCAATTACACCAGAGTTTGATGAATTAACCAACGGTCAGTGGAGTCCTTCATTATCAAGAGATATACAAGCATGGCTTGTAATTGCGATAACAATTCCATCTGGTAAGAACATTATTGAAATGGAAGGGTGGAATTCAGTATCAAATAGTGCTGTAGGTTTCGGTCTTGAAGTATACGATGCCACTGAAGAACAACTTAAAAATATGACAACTGAAAGTGAGTTAGCTTCAGTTACGTTATTTAATACAAATGATGAAGTAGGTAATACTTTCCAATTAGGTGAAAATAGTGGTTTCTCATGCCCAACTGGATATGCTTTAGATACATGTATAACATCACCATATCAATGTGTTAAGATTGATAAAATTAGAAGGGATGAAATACAAGATAATTGCTGTTGTGAAGGTTTCCCAATACAAGCAATAACTTATGATAACTCAACGGTAGAGTTACCACTTACAGGTTCAACTGGAACTACACTTGATTGTAATGAGATACAAACATTAATAAATAATTTTAACGGTACAACGATATTTGAATCAATTAAAACACGTAAATGTGGTAATATAAACTCTATAGGTGCACCTATTAATACTAAAATATGTGATATAAATGGTCTTTCTTATACTAATATATTTACTGCAACAACAGAATGTTTCACAAGTAACGCTTTATCTGGCGCTTGCTTTAATAGTGTAACCTGGACAACTAATCTTTATGAAGATAATGTGTTAGTTGGTAGTGATTTATTTTACACTTCCACAAGTATGGGTGATGCGTTGCCAAGTAACATTGAACTTAGCGGTTCTGTTGTATCATTATTTGATTCCATGGGTTATGATTATGCATTTAATGGTACAGAATTTACAATAATAGAAAATGGGTTTAATGAAATAAGGTTAGATGTTAACACAAGTCTTAGTTATGATTCTAATTGTACAGTTACTGGTAATACTACAGGTGATACATTTTGTAGTTGCCCTATTGGTACAACAGCTACAACAGCTAATGATTCCTGTCAAGGATTTCTATATACAGCAGCTACTTTTAATGGTAGTGGTTCAACTATCGTTGCTGGTACCATAAGCTCTTCTTACGGTGAGTTTGGTACTTTCTTTTACCCAGATATAACCGATATAACCGACTTACCACTTACAAGGACTAGTAATACATATCATATGGTTACTCAATCTGGAGGTACCGTAACTGCAACTAATATCTCTAATAATATGTTTTGGGATTCTAATGGTTCATCATCAAAAGGTAGACTTAATAATGTAGGTATTTCAGCTTCAACTACAGAATGGGTTGGTTTTTCGGAATGCATTGATATTCCTACTAGTGGCACATATTATATAGGTGTGGGTGCTGATAACTTCATTAGATTTAGTGTTGATGGTACCCTAGTTGTATCAATCGAACCACCTACCACTTACGATAAAAACCATAAGATGTGGCATGTATTTCCATATTTTTTAACGTCTGGTAAACACGTCATAGAGATGGAGGGTCGAAATGATTTACCTGGTTCTACAGCATTCGGTGCGGAGATTTATTACCCAACCGATTTCGCAACGCTTACAGGTGCAACAACCACTGGTGATACTGGACTAATATTCTCTACAGTGAGTAAGGTAGGTGATACTTTTGATTTAGGTGATACTATGGGTTACTCATGCCCTAGTGATTATACATATGATTCATGTAGTACTAGTGGTACATGTGTTCAAATTATAAATGAAGATATTAGCTGTATTTACAGTGGCTCATGTACTGGCGGCACAACCGAAGAAATATGTGATATATCTTTTACTGGTCTTACAAGTGGTTCTACTTATCCGCTTAGTAGTTTTGATGGTTTCTGGTTTGTAGAAGAAAATGATGGAACAATTGGGGTTTATATGGTAGATTATATTTCTGGTCTAACTCAAACATATGAAAATGTATCAGACCAAGTAACTATTGAATGTTGCGAAATTATAAATGATTCATTTCAAACATATAGTGATATGTTTGAACAAGGTATAAATAGTTATGTAAATGTATCTTGGGACCCCAACAAAGGAAGATGTGTATATAGAAAATGTGGTGATGATGGTTGTATTAATATTGATACAATGCTTACCACTGAATTAAATACTATAGATACAGTTAAAGAATTTGAAGTGATATTAAGTTCTGAATTAATTGATGTTAAGAATAGACAAACTATAGGTTCTTACCCAACACTCAGAATGCTTTATGATAGGTACAATAATCATGCGTTAGATTATTGTGAAGTTGATAGCTCAAGATTTGATTATTTCGATATGGATAATTTTGGACAAACAGTAGGTAATTATTGGATTGACCTTATTGAACAAGTTGTTCCAGCTACAACAATATGGGCTTCAACATATACTTATAAGAATACTATATTTGATGCCCAGAAATATAATTATAAGAGAAATAATTTATTTACTTGTGAAGACCCACCAAACGATTTCCCATGGTCACCCATAGGTAGTTATTACGGAGTTGATGTTATTTTAGAAACACTATTCAATCCAAACGAGAATGATGAAGTTATTATTTCTGGAAGTACTACGGGAAGTACTACGGGAAGTACTAATGAAGAGAAAGCCTTGTTAAAAAGGGGAAGACCACTCATAGTTACCGAACTAGATGATGGAACTAGAATCTGTAGTGGTGTTTGGGCTATGCAACACACTTGTGGTTCTGAATTCATAGGAACAGTAAAAACAATAGAGACGAATGCTTTAAGTGGTGACACCAGTGGCGTATTCGGACCAGGACATGGACTACCCCCATCTGGCCCATAATTAAACGAAAAAAAAAATAAATAAAAATTAAATAAAAATTGAATACTATTTATATATATGCCAATATTAATACAAAACATAACCGCAAGTTTATCAGATGACATCTCTAATGATGTTAGTGCTATTAAATTCGTTAAAGCTAATTTTGGATATAAAGATTGGTTTAAGATTGGGTATTTAGAAGTTTTCTTACAAAACTACAAACAAGTAACCCAACTTACCGATTTAAATAAAATAAAAGACCTTGGGTTACTTGTAAATTATGGTAAACCATTCACTGAAATAAAGATATCATATTAATGAGTCACCAAGACCCAATATATAATCAAAATGGTAACTGCGATAGAAATCAAACAGTACCAGTTGTAAACACTAGTTCTGACATCTGTGTGTTCACTATACCTTTCTTTACAATGAGTGGTGGAAGTAAAATTAACTGTAGTGAGAAAATCTGTTCAATTAGTGGTGTTTCCTATGATAATATACTCACAGCTACAACAGAATGCTTTACAAGTAACGCTTTATCGGGCTCTTGTTTCAACAGTATTAATTGGACTACTAATATCTATGAAGACAATAACTTAGTTTCATCAAACATGTTCTACACATCAACAAATATAAATGACGTAGCAACAGAAATTGATTTTAGTGATTCAGTAATAACTTCATTCAATACATTAGGTTATGATTATTCATTTAGTGGTACACAATACACAATAACAGAAAATGGCTTTAATACGCTAAGAGTAGATATCGACACATTACTTAGTTATGACGATAACTGTCTAGTCACTGGTAACACTACAGGTGATACATCATGTTCATGTCCATCTGGATACACACTTACTATTGGTAGAGATTCATGTTTATTTAGCGCCACAACTGCGGCAACATATAATGGTAGTGGCGCAACAATTACTGCTGGTGATACTAATGCTGATTTTTCTACTTTGGGCGCATATTTTTATACTAATGAAACAAATAATGAATCATTACCATTATATAGAATTGGTAGTAATAATTATTTAACAGACCAATCTGGTAACACTATTAACATTACCAATACCTCGGATAATTCTAACCCATTCTGGGATTCAATGGGTTCAGTAATGAATGGTAGACTTAATAATGTTGGTTTATCTGCAACAACTACAGAATGGCGTGGTTTCTCACACTGTTTAGACCTTAATGTTTCTGGCACATACTATATTGGTATTGCTGCTGATAATTACTGTAGATTCAGTATTGATGGTGAATTATTTTTAGAATTAAATACTTTTATTGATAAAAATCATAAAATATGGCATGTATTACCATATGATTTCACTTCTGGACTTCATATTATAGAAATGGAAGGTAGAAATGCTGGTTTATCTCCAACAGCATTCGGTGCGGAGATTTATTACCCAACCGATTTCGCAACGCTTACAGGTGCAACAACCACTGGTGATACTGGACTAATATTCTCTACAGTGAGTAAGATAGGTGATACTTTTGATTTAGGTGATACTGCTGGTTACACATGCCCACCTGGCTATTCACTTGACCTTTGTGGCGGTTCAGATTGTGTACAATTAAATTATACTTCGAGTACCTGTACTTATAGTGGAGACTGTTCTGGTAGTACAAGTGAAATAATATGTGATTTAGATTTCCCTGGTCTTACAAGTGGCTCTACAAATGTTTACCCTCTTACTGGTCAAACCAACATTGATGTTGAATTTACTTTTACAGCTAACACTTCAAATCTTAATAGTGATAGTATATTTAGGTTCGAAATATATAAATATAATAACACTATTGGTATATTTGAAGAACCGTACAGATACCAATCAAGTGGTTATACTTGGGATTCATTTAGTGGTACAAGTGCGTTTACAGCCACAATACCAGTTACTAATCTAAATGTAGATGGTGATTATTTAGTTAAAGGATATTACGTTCACGATGTTTGTACTGAATTTGGTGGTTTATTAGGTAATAAATTTAGTACTTCTTCATTTAAAACAGGTAATAATTACGGGCTTTACCAAGAAGATAGAGATTCATATTTTGTAGCATTTACTTCTGCTGACAAACCACTACTTAATATAGGTGATACTTTGCTTGAACCAGCTGGTACGTTACTTACAAATAGTATTCTATTAGATGGTACTGAGTTAACGTTTGTCTTACCAAGTTCAAGTCTAGGTGGTAGTCACATGGTTGCATTAAATGGTTTAACACTTTCTGAAAATTATGATTATAGTTTAACTTCTGAAGAGGTTACTACTATATTTACTGCCACATCAGAAACAGTAATACTTAAGTTAAGTGGCGAAACTTTTTCTGGTGATATACTCACATATGTTTATATCAACTCTACTACTGATTCAGCATTTAGGTATGATACTATCGACATAATTACTACTATCGCAAGTGGCTCTACTAACAGTCAAGGGTCGAATGACGTTTATTATAATACAACAGAAGGTAAATATGAAATTTACACTTCATTAATACCAGCCGAACTAAATAATATGGTGGTAACACTTAATGGTGTCACCCTAGCCAATAATATTGACTACTATCAGTCAATTACAAATCCAAAAAGAATTATTCTTGAAGGTGTTTTAGCTGTTGGTGATTTAATTACTATATATTATGTAACAAGTGTTGCATTCCAAGGAAACATAACGACAACTAATATAAATTTTTCTTGGGGTATTACAAATCAACCACAAACAACAAATGGATTATTTACTGTTGAAATTGCTTCTGATAATTTATTTACTACAATAGTTGGGACAGGTACAACAGAATATATAATTGGGGTAACTAATTATTCACTACAACTACCAACTATTGGTGAAGTTGGTGATGTATTATATTATAGAATAAAGAATGATAAAAATTATGTAAATTTATGTGGTAGTATAATAAATACAACCGCATATAGTGAAATAATTGATATAAGAATACAAACAAATGCAACTAATTCATACTAATTATTTATTTTTTAGTATTTATTAGTAATATAATAAGAAAAGATATTTTAAAATATGAGCTATTTAATTAACAGTACAGATGCTTTCGTTAATATTAAATTAACCCAAGCTGGAAGAGAAAAGTTAGCCCAAGGGCAATTAAACTTTACATCTTGGGGTATAGGTGATTCAGAAATCAACTATGATAGAGAAACCATACACAATAATAACATTACTGATGTAAGGTTGTCTGGTACTAGTAAAGTATTAAGGCCAGTAGATAATCAACCAGACATTAAGACTTTCATTACCGCTACAAGTAATGGTAATGTTAATTTAAACCCCCTTAATGCCTCTCAAATTACCACTATTAAAGCGATTGTAAATAATCAAGCTACTGAAAGAGGATTCTTTAGTGGTGATGGCACAACCTATATAACCTATACAGGTGATACTTATATTCAAGCTCAAGGTACAGTTGTCGGTTCTTCAATTACTGGTGGAACGTCACTTGTAATTGGTACTGGTTATACATATAATAGCGGTGACTTTATTCTCCTTAAATTAGGTAATGATACTATTGGTTCTTTAACTAACAACCAAAACACAATACCAGTACCTCAGTTATGGTATAAAATTAATTCAATAACAACGACTACCAACTTAAATGACACTATAATAGTAGATAGAGATTTACCAAGTAATATTGCAACAACCGCAACAACACAATGGATTATTTACACTAGTGATGAAGTTTATGGTGGTTTTGGTTTTCAAGAAACAACACCTTATTGGAATACGAATACACTTGCTTTTGCTGGGTGTTGTGACATAACCTGTGGAGATGTTCCAGTTTGGAATATGAATAACGTGTGGTGTGAGAATATGGTAGGTATGAGCGGTACTGGTGTCAACAACATACCAGCAACTCCTTATCAAAGCTTCGAAAAATTTGGTTCTAACGCTTATTTAGGTCAAAAATATCCTTACTTTGATTATTCTTGTAATGAAGGTCTTATAACAGATATTGATATTTGTGGTAATCCAGGAGAATCAAGTCTTGATGGAACTAAGAAATCAATATCTATAATTCATTATACAAATAATACTATTTCTAATTTCTATGGAGAGTATTTCTTTATAGATGGAGCAAATAATAAAGAAGTTAGACTTACATTACCAGACCTTATGTATCATAGAAGAAACTATTCCACTGGAACAGGTACAACAATGGGTATGGATTTTATAGCTACGGGTACAACTAAACTTATAGGTACGTCAGATATTCAGTATGTCGATTTAATTGAAGACCCAACTATGGTTAGTAATGGTCCTAATGTAGTTGGTAAAGTATTTCCACAACTAAAGACTATTCTATTTGATGATGATGAAATTGTTGCTGCAATGTCTTATAAATCAAATAGAAACTGGACACTACCTCCCTTAAGTGCTAATATGGTATCATCATCTAATGGAGTAACAGGTGGTATATTAGACATAGCCAAAACAATGTATTTAACATATTCATTTGAGAATTCGACTGGAACTGGTCTTACAACTACACTACCATGTCAATATTACACTAAGATAACAAATAATACATCAAACACTAAAGATATTCAATTCAAAATTGGTGATATTGATTTATTACCCTACATGCGAAAAGAAGAGAAAGTAACTTACGATGGAATGGGATTCTCAGCTAGAGAATTTAAAGTATTATATCAAATAGTTAATGATGCTGATGATAGACCATTGGCTGATGCTTGGAAAGAATATGATTTCACAAGTACTGCTATTACATCTGTTACTGGTGAAACAATTGACCCATTACTTTTAGAGGTACAGAACCCAATATCAACTGGATTCCTTATTGATAGTAATGTAAATTCTTCTGCCACTACGTTTAGTATTATGTCATCCCTTAACATGATGACAAATTCAAATAATAATGGTTTGCAGTTTGGTGATGAGAGATTCTTCTATGGTAATTTAGAAACGTATATTGGTGCTACCATATATAAAACAGTATTTAACCTTAATATATCGGCAGATGATTTTAAAACCACATCAAACCCAACAAGACTAAATAGTAGTACTAACCCACCAGATATTGAAGTAACTGAAGTTGGTATATATGATACTACTGGAGTTTTAGTTATGATAGGTAAATTAAGTGCGCCAGTTAAGTTATCATCAGGTAATACTATTATGGTGGAGCTTGCGATGGATTTTTAACATATAAGTAGTAAAAGAAATATAATAGTAATGGAATTTTAAGATATGGGATATTTAGACAACACATCGGGGTATGAGTTAACAGCAAAGTTAACACCTCAAGGAAGAATAAAGTTAATAACAAACACTAATAACTTAATCACGCAATTTAGTCTAGGTGATTCAGATGCGTATTATGGTGCTTATACTGGCCTTACAGGAGGTCAAGTACCAGCAATTTCTGGTGACAATGAAGGTATCGATGTTAATAACGGTGGGGTTAATTATATATTTAAAAGTAGATTGAATTATAAAGGTTCTGTAGGTAATAAATCAGTAGAACTTGGTTCGATAAGTGTTAACTCAAATTATGCGTTTATAGGTTATCAGAACATTCAGTATAGTGGTGGTAATATTACACAAAATGTTATTAATATTAATAATTTAACAACTGACCCACTTACAAATCTTTATTACTCATTTGGTTTACCAATTACCTCTCCCCAAATAAATGAATTTACTGGAAAAACAGTATCAGTTGGTGGTTGGTCAGATACTGCATTAAGTGGAATTGCCCAAACTAATATACTTGTAATTGGTATTGATAATTCTAAATATTCAGAACTTATTGATGGTAAGAGTATTAAGTTAGAGATGGAGACTAGTGCCTCAACATATAATATTTACGGAACATACGAAAATAAAGGTGGCTCACTTACTACTGAAGATTCAATGATTTATGATAGCTCTGGTAATATTATGCAGTTCGGTCCAAATAGAACTCTTTTATTCTCTGATGACATCCTTAAACCTAATGGTGGTGATGTTACTAAGAGCTGGAGCACTGGATATGCAACAAACAAACCATTTAGTATTAATAATAAAGAACGTTGGAATATACGAACCAACACTAATATTAATTTAACCGCTGACAAACCAGTAGGTATAGCATATTTAGATAAAGGATTCTTAGTGATTACAGAACCGACTATTGTTGATGCGTATAATTCTGGGTTCTCTGGAGCTACTGGGACAACAATAACCTATAATAGTGCTAGAAATAAAGTATCACAATCTATTACGTGTATTGCTGGTAGAGGTGAGTTCGGAACATCCACTAACAACAGTTGGGCACCTGGTGATACACCTAGGATTACTGAATTAGGTCTTTGGGATAATACTGGAACGTTAATAGCCATAGCTAAACTTAATAAGACTTATTATAAACCATCAAATGATTTTGTAGCATTTAATGTTACTATAGATTATTAATACTTTACATTTAACAATAAACCTTTATACTTATTAAAAATTAAGTATTATGGAAAGTGATGAAAATAAAGGTCTTATTTTAGGTCTTGACGTATCAACAAAAACAATAGGTATAGCCTTATTTGAAGATTTAGGCAATAAAGGTAAATTAAAATTATTACATCACGTTACCCCAAAGATTAAACCGAAACCATCTAATAAGATGCAAGAGCTCTTTGAAAAAGCTAGAGTGTTTGAGGATGAGTTCTTAAATGGTTATGCTGATATGGGGATAACAAAGGTTGTTATTGAAGAGCCACTTCTACGTTCAAATAACGTAAACACTGTCGCTACATTACTTAGATTTAATGGTATGATTTCAAGGTCAGTATATGATACACTTGGTGTTATCCCAGAATTCATTTCATCTTACGATTCTAGAAAATATGCATTTCCAGAACTAATGCAAATTAGGACTCATAATAAAAAAGGTGAACCATATACAGAAAAAGAAATATCTAAGAAGAATCCAGTTTTATTTGGTGCTTATTCTTGGGATATTGATAAGAAAGAAATTGTATGGGGAAAAGTTGCTGATATAGAACCACAGATTACCTGGCTTTATACTAAAAACAAAACACTTAAGAAAGAAAATTTTGATATGACCGATAGTTATATATGTGTTATAGGTCATATGAATATGGGTGGTAGATGGAGTAAATAGTATTTTAGTCAAAGTAAATTTGTTTTATTGATTTAAATGTCGTATATTTGTTTTAATTAATATGGGAAATATTATAATTAATATATTAGAATCATTCTTAGGTAAATGCCATAATCATAATGAGGATAGTGGACAATCAGAATTTGATTGTCCAGCATGTGCTGAAGATAAGGGGTTAGCTCATGGTAATAGTGATGGTAAACATAAGTTAGCAGTAAACTACCAAAGAAACATATTTAGATGTTGGAGATGTGGTTTTGAAAATAATATGCATGGTAAGGTACCTAAATTAATCAAGAGGTACGGTAATAATAGAATTTTAAAGGAGTATGTATTAGTTAGACCAGATAATGATGATGAAAAACAGGTACTAACTCAAATCGAAGTAAAGTTACCAAAAGGGTTTAAGAGACTTTCAGATTGTGATGGTAATTTCTATAAATACGACACAGCTTATAAATACATAACTGATAGAGGTATTACTGATGAAATGATTGATTTCTATGATATTGGATATACCGTTAGTGGTAAAAGACATGACAGAATCATAATACCATCTTATGATAGCTTTGGTGATTTAAATTATTATATTGCTAGGTCATGGAGTAAATGGAATAAACCTAAGTATTTAAATCCACAAGCTGAAAAGCAATTACTTATCTTTAATGAAAATAAGATTAATTGGGATGGTACTATCTATCTAGTGGAAGGAGCATTCGATAGTATTGTAATACCTAATTCCATACCCCTTTTAGGTAAGATGTTATCAGAGAAGCTTAAAATAGCCCTACTAGATAAAGCCAGAGCTGAAGTTGTTATTGTATTAGATGAAGATGCGTATGATGCTGCATTAAAAATTTACAGGAACTTAAATGTGGGTGGATTATATAATAGAATTAAGATATGTATTCCACCATATGGGCAAGACCCTTCATCCATATTTGAAAAGGATGGTAATAACGGAATAATAAAGTTTTTAAAGACTTCTATGCAAATTCCAGAAAGTAGATTATATTAAATAACTCTTTTAGCATTGGTAACATGAATTGTTGATGGGTTGTATATCACAATATGTGCATCATCACCTTTAGCTGGTAAGTAAACGCCATCATAACCTAACTTCACCATATTTTTAACATAAGCTACTGGTTCTTCTCTGTAAACATCATAATAAAGGGTAACAAAGACTTCCTTTTCACTTTGAGCCATACTAATGTACCTTCCAACCATTTCTTCAATACCATCATCATAACCTTTAGCTATTGCTTTCCAGTTAGATGCCATTTTGATTAATTTAGTTACAGGTTCTATTAAGTATTCTAAATCATAAGCTTTTTCGTCAGATACTAAATTTTTAACTTTTAAATCCACTTCATAAACAAATCCACCAGCTGCGTATTTAAGGGCTTCATCAGATTTTGTTGTGAAGTAAATACCAGGACCCTCTTGGTCATTAGCTTCTTTACCACCAACAAACTCATCACTAAATTGTCCTATTTTATTCGGTGTACCATGAAACGCTTTAATTGTACCATTAACTTTTTTAACTGGTTTTTCAGATGGCATATCTAATACATCGTCAAACTCATCAAACTCATCAAAGTCATCATAATCATCATACTCACTTAATTTAAATTTATCGTCAGTTGCTGAACCAACAACATGACTATCACGTTCTAAATTCTCCCTAAGTTTTCTTTTTATGAAACCTTTCATAATAATTCTTTTAATATAAATATGTTGTACTTTTATTAAAAAGTCCGTATATTTGTAGAAAGTAAAATATTAAAATAAAAAATTAAGTGACATAATTAACAATGGGTGATAAGAACGAAGAATTATTAAAGATTGGTCAAGAGATTAGAGATGTAATCTCAGAAAAACAAAAGGAATTAAATTTAACCTTTGTTGAGGATACTCATACCTACCATATTAGAGATAAACATGGAAATATGACAACAAAGTTCCCTAGCGTATCAACAGTTATAGGTCAATTCTATAAACCATTTCCAGATTTAAATAAATCATACCAAATGTGTGATGGTGATTTAATAGACCAAGATAAGTTACTTAAAGAATGGAGAGCCACAGCCGATTATGCTAATAGTAAGGGGTCCAGAGTTCATTATCTATTGGAGATGGACCTACTTAAACAATATGGTTCTTATAAAGAAGTAAGAAAACCAATATTTGATTGTGATGAAGAACAAACGGCTGATGGCAATGCAATGATTGATGCTGGTCATGACTTCATAAGACTTATGCATCGTAGAGGTGCTGTATTGTTAGATACAGAGATGGTATTAGGTTCTTCTACATTAGAATATACAGGTCAACCAGATAAGGTATGGCTCATACATGATATAGATGGTTCAGTTGGATTTATAATAACTGATTGGAAAACCAATAAGGCAAAGAACTTTGAAGTACATGCTTATACAACAGAGATGTTACCACCATTTGAAGAACATATGGATACAGCGTTAGCCCACTATAAAATACAGTTACCATTATATGGTAGACTTATATTAGACATGCTTAAAGGAACTAAGTATAAGGACCTTAAGTTCTTAGGTGCAGTTATAGTTCATTTAACGGCTGAAAGAACCTTTAGAGAGATAAGAGTTGAGAATTCGTTTATAGATACGGTTTTAACTATGGACCCATTACCAAGAATAAAAGAAGTGTTAGATTATAAGTACCTTCAAGTAGACAGAGAAGAGAAAAGGAAATTATTAGTAGAAAATTTAAATAAATGAGTAAAGAAACGACACATATATGTATAGGATGTAAAATAGAATTACCAAAAACTACTGAGTTTTATAGGTTTAGAAAAGATAGGGGTAGGTTTAGTACCAAATGTATAACGTGTGAAAGGGTTTATGGTAAGAAACACCATGAAAAAAATAAAGAAAGAAATTTAGCACTTGGTAAGGAAAGATACCATGAAAATATAGAGCAAGAAAGGTTAAGAAGTAAGAAATATTATGAAAATAATAAGGAAAAAATATCAGAACAAGCTAAACAGTATTATGAAAATAATAAGGAAAAAATATCAGACTATCAAAAAAAACGTAGGGTAGAAAATAGTGAACACTATAAGAATATCGCTAAAAAAAGTTATGATAAATGTGTTGAAAGTCGTAAACGATATTATGAAAATAATAAAGAAAAAATAAGTGAGGCTAATAAAAAGTGGAGAGAAAATAATGTAGAAGGTAATAGAGAATATCAAAAAGAGTGGAGAGAAAATAACGCAGAAAGTCAGAGAGAATATCAGAGAGAATATTATAAAAAAAGAAAAAGTATAGACCCAACCTTTTCTTTAGGGATTAAGGTTAGGTCAACAATTAAAAATGCCTTTATATATAAAGGTTATAAAAAAAATGGTAAATCAAGTGAAATATTAGGTTGTTCATTTAAATTTTTTAGGGAATATATTGAAGAACAATTTGAAGAATGGATGAATTGGGATAATAGGGGTTTATATAATGGTGAAGAAAATTTTGGATGGGATGTTGACCACATAATACCGATATCACACGCTGAATCTGAGGAAGATGTAGTTAGATTAAGTCATTATCTTAATTTAAGACCTTTATGTAGTTATAAAAATAGAGTTGGTAGAAGGGGTGAAGCAAAAAGAAAAAAGAAAAAATGAAGATAAAGAAAGTAATACACATTGCTGATATACATATCAGAACATTTAGAATGCACGATGAGTACGGTGCGGCTTTTAAGACGTTTCTAAAGAAGATTAGAGAATTAGTGAAGGATTATGATAGAGAAGAGATTCGTATCGTTATAGCTGGTGATTATGTTCACCAAAAGATAACCATATCCAACGAGTTACTGATACTTGGTACTTGGTTCCTTAGAAAGTTAGAGAAGATTGCTCCAGTTGTTATTATAGCTGGTAATCATGACCTTTTAGAGAATAACAAAGATAGGGTTGATTCTATCACCCCAATGGTACAGTTACTTCCTGGATTAGATATTAAGTACCTTAAGGATTCTATTTGCTATCCAGACGAAAACATTGTTTGGGCTAATTACTCTATTTTTGAGGAAAACGCTAGACCAGACATTGAAACTAGTAGGGTTGACCATGACGATAAGACTTATGTAGGTCTTTACCATGCACCGATAATGGGTGCTACAACCGATATAGGTTATGAGTTCGATGAATCAACTTCATTAGAACATTTTGAAGGTTGTGACATTGTAATGATGGGTGATATTCATAAAAGACAGATATTCAACTATAAGGGTATTCCTATTGCTTATCCGTCTAGTCTTATTCAACAAAATTTTGGAGAGACAGTTTCAAAGCATGGTTTCTTGTGGTGGGATATTGAAAGTAAGACATATGAGGAATTTGATATTGATACAGACTATGGTTTCTATCAATTTAAGATTGATTCATTAGATGATTTAGAAAATGGTACAGAAAGACTCACTAACGCCTAATGGAATTACCAAAGAACATAAAAGATGAAATCTGGGAATATTGTCGTGTAAATGATATTTCTGGTGTTGATGACTTTATCACAAAGATGGTGAAGCAAGGTTTTACAGCTGAAAAGTTCGGTTCAACACCATGGGAGAAAGAACCAGAAATCAAAGAAGTAATTAAAGAAGTTATAAAAGAAGTACCAGTTGAAAAGATTGTGGAAGTTGAAAAGATTGTAGAAGTCATTAAGGAAGTTACGGTTGAAAAAGAAGTAGTTAAAGAAGTTATAAAAGAAGTGCCAATTGAAAAGGAAGTTTATATAACTAATGACGATGAAGTTAAGAAGTTAACAGAACTTTTAGAATCCCATAAAAAAAATGAAAGTGTACATAAGAAATCACTACTTGAAAAAGTACAGGAGTTAACTGAAATAAATGAAGTGATTGATAGTAAAGATTTGGAGATAAATAATTTATATAAAGACTTAGAAACAAGAAAAAATAAAATATCTGGTTTAAATCTTAAAGTAGGTAGGTTAGAAGCTAACATTATAAAGCTAGACGAAGAACTAGACGTAATCAAGACGGAGTTAGAAGAAAGTAAAAAACAATTAGAAGAAGAGGTTAAGAAACCAAAACAAAAAGAAGATGATATTTACGGGGAAAATAAAAAAGGTTTATTCGGGTCAAACACAAGTGATATATGGAAAAAGAAGAAATAAAAAAAATGGTAACTGTACCACCATACGCAAAGATAAAGGTCTATTGGGACGATTCTCCAGAAAACTATTCAAGAGAGTCTAGAAATAGGGTAAAGAAATATTTCTCAACCAAGTACGGTATACCACCACAAAGCGTTAATGTTGTCTATAGACCAGTTAAGATTAATAAGAGTGGTGAAGTAATACAAATTGATGGTGCTACCATTGATAATATTATGAATTCATCTCACCAAAGAGAATTATTCAAAGAATGGTTAACTAGAGAAAATAAAGACGTAGATTTTACTAGAATAGTTGCGTTAGACAATAAGGTTAATTCTGAATTAAATATTGACCTAGAAGAGAAGATGCATAGGAAGTATAGACTTAAATGGCTTATGATAAATAACTTCCTATCCTATGGTGAAGGTAATTTCTTCCCCGTTGATAAATTTAAAGGGTTTACAGTTGTAAATTCAAATCCAGCTAATCAAGGAGGTAAAACGACACTTACGATTGATGCTGTAAAATTTCTTTTCTTTGGTAAAACCACTAAGACAGATAAGAATGAAGAAGTGTTCAATACATATAATGACTCTGAAGAAATGACCGTTAAAGGTCTTATAGAGATTGAAGGTGAGGAAGATATTATTATTGAAAGATTATTAACTAGAAAACCTAAAAGAAAGGGTGGGTGGAATATAAGTAATAAATTATCTTTTTATAAGCTACTTCCAGATGGTGAAGAAGAAGAGTTGAATGAAGCTGATGCAATTAAGACAACACAATTAATTAAAGATACGGTTGGTACTGAATCTGATTTTGACCTTGTAGTGTTAGCAACATCTAGAAATTTAGATAGTCTTATTGATTCTACTGCTGGTGAGAGTGGTAAATTACTTACTAGATTTATTGGGTTGGAAATAATAGCACTTAAGGAAGAGGCGGCTAGAAAGATGTCTAACACCTTCAGCAAGACCATGAAGTCAAATCTTTATGATACTGAAACACTTAAAGAAGAAATCGGTGAACATAATATTACCTTAGAATATCTAAGTAAAGAAACGATTGAAATTAATGCTAAATTAAAAACTGAGAAAGCGATACAAAAGAAATATAACGATGATAAGATTAAATTAGTTTCATCAAAGGATAAAATTGATGCTAATATACTTTCCATGAACCCATCTAAGTTAGAAGGTGAAATTAAAACTATTATAGGTAAGGGCGTTACAGCTAAGAAAGATATTGAAGATATTAAGGCTATAGTTAGAGATATTGGTAAAATTGAATTCGATGAAGATAGAGATTTCCAATTAGGTAAAGACAAGGGTGTTTTAGTTAGTGATGTAGCTGTTAAGGAAGCTGAAGTAGTTAGACTCACTAAGGTAATTGATGATTTAATTGCTGGGGGCATCTGTAAGGCTTGTAATAGAGCTTTAGATAATATTGATAATACAGAACACGTCAATAAACACAATGACCAGATAAAGGTTATTAATGATGAATTATTAACTCTTAATAATAAATTAAAGGTTGTTATTACTGAAATAACATCTATGGCAGACACTAAGAAGAAGATTGAGAATAAAAACAATCAAGAACTTAAAAAAGATAGACTTGAAGTAGAAATGGATAGTTTAAGGGTTAAATTAAAAGAGAAAAAAGGTGATTTAAAGAAGTATAATCATAATTTAGATGCTATTGAAGGTAATAAGAAGATTGATATTGAAATAAGTGCCATTGATACTAAGATTGCTGTTTGTGATAATAAAAAAGATGAGTTAACTGCTACCTTACAACAATTTGCAATAGACACAAGCTTTAATACTAAAGAAATAGTTAAAAAAAAAGGTCTTATAGTAACTATAAATAAGGAAAAGGAAGTAGATACTTTATTTAAGATTTATATTGATATGGTTGGTAAAAAGGGTATTAGTAAACTAGTACTTAGGTCAGTACTACCAATAATCAATAGTGAACTACAAAGACTACTAGAGGACATAACTGATTTTGAGGTTGAAGTTTTTATTGACGATAAGAATGAAGTTAGATATTTATTAGTTAAAGATGAAAAAGAAAAACCACTTAAGTCTGGTAGTGGGTTTGAGTTGACAACTGCTAGTATTGCTTTAAGATGTGTCTTAGGTAAGATGTCATCGCTACCGACACCTAACTTTGTGACATTTGATGAAGTACTAGGTAGGGTAGCACCAGAGAACATCTCAAAGATGAAACCATTATTCGAAAGAATATCGGACATGTTTGATATTGTGTTCTTTATAACCCAAATCACAGAGGTAAAAGATTGGAGTGATAACATCATAACGGTGAATAAGGATAAAAATATTTCACAAATTAATATAGTTTAATTTGCAAAATATTAAAATTATTAGTATATTTGTATTATAATAAAAAAAAAAGAAAGATGAAATTTAAAAATTACTGTATTATAGTGTTAGGTAAAACTGAAGGTTGTTTAACGGAAATTAATAAAATTGCTGAAGGAAAAGTAAAAATCTTACCAGCTAAAGGAATTACAATCGGAACCTTTAATAGCGTATTTAAAGTTATGGAATTAGATGATTATTTTAAATCACTTGGAAGAAACTTCTTTGTATTTGAATTAAACCCTAAAACATCTGGTTATAATATAAATAATGAAGAAGTTCGACATGAATTATTTGGGAAATCAAAAGATATCAATCTTGAATTGGAGAGGATGTCTGATAACCTTATAGATGATATTAAATCCACCATATCTGGGTTTAATCCAAGACCAATAACTGGTTCTAGTAAAAGCTTTATAATAGGAGACGATGATTCAGATATTTCCAGTGATTTTTACGAAACACTAAATCCTAAAGAAAAACAAACCTTAATGGACAATATTATAGATAAGGGTGTTGATAATTTAACAGACGCTGATAAAGAAATATTAGTTATTCTATCAAAAAAGCAATAAAAAGCAATAAAAAGTAAACTTTTTAATATTAATACGTATACTTATATGTCCTTATGGATGTAAATAACGAGTTTTTATATGAATAGTAAAAATGACAAAAGTATATGTTAATGTAAGTGGAGATGATAGCATCTCAAAGTATTTTAAAGATGTAAGAAAGTCTGAACTATTAACTTCAGAAGAGGAAGTTAATTTAGCAATAAGAATAAAAAACGGTGATGATAAAGCAATTGAAATATTAGTTAATTCAAATCTAAAGTTTGTTATATCGGTAGCCAAGGAGTATCAAGGCCAAGGTCTTGCTCTTCCAGATTTAATCAATGAAGGTAATTATGGTTTAATCAAAGCGGCAACACGTTATGACCACACCAGAGGTTTCCGTTTTATATCATACGCTGTATGGTGGATTAAACAATCGATTATCCAAAGTCTTAATGACAACTCAAGAACGATTAGGTTACCATCTAATGTGATTAGTAAAGTTTCTAGTACTAGGAAAGAAATTGAGAGATTCAAGTTAGAAAACGAAAGAGAGCCAATTTACGGTGATTTATTTGATGATGACGGTAATCTAATAGATATTTTGTCCACCCCTAGATGTACGTCATTAAATCAAACAATCAATGATGAGGGTGATGAGTTATGTCTTCTTTTAGAAGATAAAGACGCACTTAAGGAAGAAAACTTCTACGATGTTGATGAAAGGGTTAAATATGAAATAGATAAAGTATTATCTTCTTTAAGTGATAGAGAAAGGGAAATTGTTGAATGTTATTATGGTATTAATAAGGATTTTGATAGTATGACTCTTGAAGCTATTGGGGATAAATATAATCTAACTAAAGAGAGAATTAGACAAATCAAAGAAAAGGCAATAAGAAAAATAAGACACAACGCTCATGGTTTATTTGATGCGTTAAATGAATAGCCTAATATTTATATAATACTATGAAAAAAATATTATTATATTTTATATTGATTATGGCTGTAGGTATGGCTGGAATAGTGGCTTATGTATCAGTTAGTGGTCTATTAAAAGTGTTTACTGGAGCTGGTACCCTAGGGCTTTTATTGTTCTCATCAATAGAAATTTCTAAAATTATTGCTACGTCAGCTATACACACCTATAGTAACCGAATAGGTTGGTTCTACAAATTACTTCTATCGTTAGGTATATTAATCGCTATGGTTATTACATCGATGGGTATATACGGATTCCTATCATCAACATATAAGGAAAGCTTCAGTAAGTTTGAAAATATGAATTCTCAAATAGAATTGCTTGAAAAAAAGAGAGATGGTTACCAAGAACAATTTAATTATGTAATCGAGGAAAAGACATCAGTTAATACAACTATTAATGAATTAAGTTCTGGTCTATCAAACAATGTTATTCAATATAGAGATGAAGTAAGTGGTGAAATAATAACAACAACTTCATCATCAACTAGACGAGCTCTTGAGAAACAATTAGATAATGCAATCATAAGACAAAATGGCCTTAATGTTAAAGCGGATTCAATAGGAGCACTAGTTTTTGACCTGGAAAACCAAATACTTGAAACTAAGTTAGGTGATGAAACATCATCAGAGTTAGGTCCATTAAAATATTTAGCAGAGGTAACTGGTAAATCAATGGATGAAGTAATGAAATGGTTTATACTTCTTTTAATCGTTATAGGTGACCCTATGGCAGTTCTTATGGTTATAGTATTCAATAAAGTTATTAATTATAATAAATACGATAGACCAAAAGAACTTTTAAAACCTATAATAACCACCTCTAATGACTCATCAACAAATCTACATTCAGAAATAATAGAGGATAGTATAGAAGTTAATAACGAACCAGAAGAGGAACCAATAAAAGAGGAACCAATAAAAGAGGAATTACAAGTTTATATTGCACCAGAGGCTATAGAACCAGAGGTAGAGGCTATAGAACCAGAGGTAGAGGTTATAGAACCAGAGGTAGGGGTTATAGAACCAGAATTCGAGGTTCCAGATGAAATTATAGTTACTAATATTAAATCTAAATCAGATAAAATAACATTAGATGAAATTAAAGAGGTTAAAGAACGTGAAAGAGGTTTCTCAGTAACAATACCCTCTAGAAAAAATAAAAGTAATACCGTTAGTAGAATAGGTAGTAATAAAGAAGTTAGAGATAGTGATAACAATACTATTTATTTTAAAAGGAGAAGATGATAATTGATGATGAAACACATAAATTGAGTAAAGATAATTTTATTCAACAAGGTACTAAGAAAACTAGGATAATAATAGGTAATAGTTTCACGAGTGGTATGAAACATTGTATTGGTTGGGTGAATAGATGGAATGGCAACTACACTAAGACGGCAATGTTTACAATAGATATCAAAGGTAAGGTATTCCAACACTTCTCCCCCATATACTTTTCAAACTTTTTAGGTGATGAAAAATTAAAAGAAAGTAGTATAACAATACTGTTAGAGAATGAAGGTTGGTTAACGAAAGATTTAAGTGATGAAAATAAGTACATTAACTATATCGGACATATTTATAATAGAAAGGATTCAGTTTTTGAGAAAAGGTGGAGAAACCATACGTATTGGGCACCATATACTAATAAACAAGAAGAATCACTTTATAATTTAGTTAAGGAATTATGTAATGAATTTGATATCCCTTTAAAAGTGATACCTCACAACACTAATTTTTATGACGCTTATGATTATGAGGGGGTTCTTTATAGGAGTAATTTTGATAAACATCATACTGACATTAGTCCAGCTTGGGACTGTCTTTCTTTTAAAAATAAAATAGAATTAAATTAATAATTATGAGTAACGAACACGACATAACAAAAATGATGCTTGAGACAATTAGATTTCAAACATCAAAAAATAAGAGATTTATTACAGAGAATGAGGAAATGGGCACGACTGATGTGCCAGTTGTTGGTTCTGACGTTGAAGTAGATGCTGAAACTGAAGAAATGGGTGCTGAAGTAGACACAGAACAAGAAGGTACTGAAGGTATTGAATCAAGTTCTGATGTAAATAGTCAAGAAGCTAAGGAAGAAGAAAGTAAATTCATGGACACGGTAACACCTAGAGTTACATTCACATCATTCAAGGTTTATCCAGATACGGCAAATGTAGAGTTTTCTGGTAAGTTCGATAACGGTATTGAATGGCAAATGTCTAAAACAGATGGTCTTTTCTTAAATACATCTAATATTGAATTAGATGATGAAATACTAATATTACTTAAGAAATTAAACGGTTATTATGTAAATTGGACAGATGAATGGTCAAAGAAGATGAACACTGAGTATAAAAAGAGTGATGAGGAATAAAATAGATATAAAGATTATATTTATTCTAATATTAGCTATTGGTTTAATTCTTAGTTTAATCTTTAGACCATCCAAAGGTATTGACATACATAAAGATGAACTTAAACAATTAGAATTAGATAATAAGATTTTAAAAAATGAATATGATAGTATAAAGCTTGATAACGAAAAGTTGAATCAAGAAATACAAATATTAATAATAAGTATTGACAGTACTGAATCCGTACTAATTGATACTGAAGGTAGATTAAACGATTTAGAAAATGAAGACAGTAAAGTTTCTGATTATGTTAGGGATTTGGATGCTGATGGCATCTCAAGGTCTCTCACAGAATTCCTCAACAAACAGTAATAGAGTAAGAACTATTATTACAAGTGCTGGTGATACATTAGTACAGATGCACTACGAGGACGCTAGAACCCTTTTAAAGTTCGTTCTACATTGTGAGTACAGTGATAGTATTTTATCCGTTTATAAGGAACGAGACAGCCTTAATACAAGAACAATCACACTCCAGAAAGAAGTATTAATGAAAATGGGTAAAGAAAAGTTAAATCTTGAGGTTATGTTATCTAATTTAGATGAGATAATTCTTAATAAGGAAAAAGCCCTACTTTTAAAGGATAATACTATTAAACAACAAAAGAAAGAGATTAGAAAACAAAAGTTTTTAAAGATATTGGGTTTCACTGGCTCAATAATATTACCTATAGTGGTATTAATAGCAATGTTATAATGGGGAGTAATCACATGCACAATATGTTAAGAACATCAAAACAGAAGTACGAAATTCCAGAGTATGACCCACAAACTGGGGAAATAAATCCATATTGGAATGAATTAATAACAAAGGAAAAGGTAGAAGGTATCACCAACCAACCAGATGCTATTAATATGAATGAAATGTCATTAGATATCTTAGTTGATATGCTTGAGGAAAAATACACACTTCAATCAATAGGTGATGGTTTTGCTATAATGAAGTTAGTAGAATTCTACAGAAAAAATAAATAAAATGGTATTAGTATTTTAAAGAACTCATTAATGGGTTTTTTTGTTATTATTTTATATTTATAATAAAAGGTAAAAGATGAAAGATTTAATTAGACAACGTTTAAATGAAGAAATGAACAAATCTGACGTAAAGAGTGAGGTTAAGAAATATATGGATTCTTCTGACTTTAAAGTAAAGGTTGAGAAGATAGTTAAAGATAGAATTAAAAACGATAAAGTATTAGAAGATAAGGTGGTGGAAATATCTAAGAATGTGTTAAGTCAATTATTCAAACAATTATGGGTTAAGAGGTCAGCATATATTAATGGCATAACAAATAAAGCTAATTAAGATGAAGAAGATAAAAATAAACGAAACTCAAGCTAATATGCTTAAAGAAATTGGGGTATCAAAAGTACTTAAGGTAACCCAAGAACAATACAATAGAATTGTTGAGATGGAGCAATTAAGTGAAAAAATTGATTTAGTTAGTAATGAAGGTGATAACTTCGATATAATTAAAACCGACACTGATTATTATATTAGTAATAGAACAACAAATTATAACCCAAAAGACACTGCACATATTGGCAGCATTCAAGAAATAGGTAATGATAAGAAAAAAATATGTATTATGGCTGATAGAGCATTTGAACTTTTTGAAGAAATGGGGTCAGATGGAAATAAACAGTCCGACTTTGAAAACTTAGAAGCTAGAGCTATTTTTAAAACACCATTTATCTCTGCTTGTAAAAGCAATATATCTGAAAAATTTATATCCAATCCAGCTCACCCAATATCTATGTCTTTTCGTAGGGAACTAGATGAAGCTAAAACTAGCGTAAGAGAAATGTATGAAGAATTCGTTAATGAACTTTATAATGTTAACGAAGGTGGTGAAAGAAAATACGAAAGTCTTATTAGTCTAATGGAAACTGTAGGACTTATTGAAAATAGAAGAATTAAAAAAGAATCATTTAGAAATGACAAAGCTATTGTTGAAAAAGTAATAAGTGCTGGTCTTCACGAAATTAGTAATGGTGGTAGTAAGTATAAAGCAATGGAAGCTATTGAAGAAGCATTAAGAAAAGGCCCAACTGGCATTGACCCTAATGTAGATGTTGAGCCTAGCTTTGTAAGTTCTAAAACTGGTACATCACCAGAAGCGTTATTACAAAAGATTAAGGATGCGAGAGCAGAGTCAAATAGGTTAGTAACTAAGAATGATATTGAAAGAGATAGAATGAATAGTAAAATGGTTTATGACCCAGAATCTAAAGATGTTCGAGATGAAGCTGTTGATGCTTTAGTTGATGGAATGAAAGGTGACCAACAAGAAATGAAGAAGGAAACTATTACTAAGATAAAGGAAGAAGGTAATAGAGATAATTGGAAAGGTGATGAGATACTAAATCACCCAATGTTAGCTAAGTTACCAACAGATGTTATGAAGGCAGACAATAGTATTTATTTTAAATTACCAAGTCTTGATGGTGGACATTCAGCTACACTTGCTACACATATAGGACATGTTATGGATTGGATTAGTGACTTAAAGAGTATTGTTCAAGAAATTCCAGTAGTTGATTCTGAAATGAATGTATTGAATAAGGGATACGTAGGTAGAGATATTGAAAAACTTAGAGCAATTTCTAACCATGAAAGGGAGTATGGGGACAGAAAGTTTAATACTGACGAAACAACTGCTGATTCATCTGGACAATCAACTGGTCCTTTAGGAGGTCCATCACATAAATCAAATGTGGTATCAAACCTTGATGTTGACGAAATGACATCTATGGGTGGTACAAATGGTGTGGGTGGTTTACAAGCTAATGGAAATAGTATGGCATATGATGCACCAGGACTTAAGAAGAATAATTTTATGATGGCTGGGAATAAAGAAAATAAATCTGAGAGTGTGATTGATAATACTAATGAGGAAATTACAGAAGATGCTTTTAGTAGTACACAATATCCAGGCGGTACAATAGTAACACCAAAAGAGAAGTGTAAAAAATTCCCTTACTGTGATGAAGGTCCAGGAAACTTCGATGAAAAGAAGACAAAAGAATCAGTAATATCAAACGATACTAATGTATATGAAACGATAGCTAAAAAGACTGGTAGAACTATTAGTGAGATAAAAGAAATAATAGAAAATAGTATTAATTAACTTTTTACTAAAAACTTAGTATTTATAATAAACGCAATAATTATGAACAAAAATATAATTAAACAACATCTTAGTAAGACTTTTATATCTGAAGATACAGCACATAAAGCAACTAGTGAAACAAAGAAAGTTCAAGACCTCTCAGGAGCGACAAATAAGGATGCAATGAATAATGTTGCAAAAGAAATGAAAGACTATGATAAGTCTTCCAAAGAATCTGAAAAAGAAAATGCAGATTCTGTAAAGAAATACGAAAACGATAATAAACAAGATGAGTTACATGATTTAGGTGAATTACAAAATGGTAGCCTTGCAGCTACTAAGTACGGTAACGAGCCTGGTAAGGATTTTGAAGCTATGCAAAAAGCTGCAATTACTGGTACTGACTCTAAACTAGGTAATAGTAAGGACTATGCTAATGTAATACCAGCTGACCAAGCTGGATTCACTGGGCCAGAGTTCGGTGAGAACTTATATAGTGATATTAAAAAATCTGCTAAACTTAGAGCTGACGCTGAAAGTAAATATAATAGATTATCAACTGGGGTTAGTGGTGCTGATTTCGATGATAAAAAAATAAATGAACCTAAAAAGATTAATGAAGGTTTAAAGCCAGATAATATTGCGTTAATTAAGAAATGGGTTGATGAACTTGGTTGTAGAAAAGCGGGAATAAAGTTAATTGATACGTTTCTAAATAAAATGATAGCCATGTCAAGCTCAGATTTAGGTGACACGTATATTTTTGTAGATGGTTTGGATGCTGTAGAGGAAGACCTAATTGTTGGTGAATATGATAATGCATTTGATAATGCCAAAGAAACAGCAAGAGAAATGATTGCTGATGAATTTGGTACATTAACTGGAGGTATAAAACATTTTAATGAAAATAAAGTAATAAAAAAAGAAAAAATGAAAAGACTTGTATTTAACAAACCATTCAACGGTGTAACGAACGCATTAAATCTTATTCCAGAATCTTATAAAATTAATAATAAAGAATTTCACATGACTGATGGTGATGAGAAATATGAAATCAGATGGGAAGGAAACCTTAATGAAGGTAAAGCTATCATTACTAAAGCGTCCGATAAGACGATTATGAATGAGGACATGGTACAGATGAAACATCTTATGGGATATAAATCAGAGAATACTCTTGGTAACCTTAAAGGTTCCGAAAGAATTAATGAAAACGCATCATTCAATGATATATGGAATAAAACTAAAGGACTATTAAATGAAGATGAACAAGAAGTACAGAGAATTAAAGATTATTTGATAAAAAAAATGAGTGTTGATGGAATTGATAAAAGAGAATTCTTAATGAAGTTTTTAAAAGGGCAAGCACCTGTTGGGTATAATGGTCGTGAAAGAATGGAAGATAGAACTACAGCTGCTAAATCTTTATTAAATGCGTTAGATTCAGAATCTTACGAAGAAAACCAAACATTAAGTGAATCTTGGGAATCAGAATACTTAAGCAACACTCTATTCAAAAAGTTAGAGGATGAAAAAGGTGTAGGAAGAGGTAGTGACGAAGGTCGAAAACTAGTAAAAAACGTATTGGACCCCTTTGAAGTTGAGATGAATAAATTTAAAAAATTCATCACAAAAAGTTATAATAACCCCGATGAGAACGAGGTAAAGCGTAAGCTAAAAGGTGAGATTGAAAGAATAGTAAACGGTGGTAAAGAATTAGGAATAGAAGAAGATGTGATGATGGATGCTATTATTGGACAAATATATTCTGAATACTTTAATAGAGGTAGTGGTTCTTTCGTAAGGTTATATGATAGTAACCATGTCATGTTTATGTTAAATGTCGTAAAAGAGGTGTTAGTAGAGCTACAATATAACGATAAAACATTTGGTATTACATCAAGAATTGATAGATATTTAAAATCAGCCTAATGAAAATTTAGTATTAAAAAAAAAAAGAAAAAAATGAAAAAAGCTACATTTAAAAAACCATTTAATGGTATGAACAACGCTTTAAAGCTTATTCCAGAATCTTATAAGATTGATGGTAATGAATTTGAAGTAACAGATGGAATCGAATCTTACAGAGTAAGATGGGATGGTTCTTTAACTGAAGGTAAAGGCGCTATACTTATAGCTTCTGATGAGAAAATGATTAATGAAGATATGGATAAGATTAAACACCTTATGAACTTCAGCTCAAAAGAGACTCTTGGCAACCTTAAAGGTTCTGAAAGAATTGATGAAGACAAATCATTTAAAAACGTATGGGGTAAAACTAAAAAGATTTTATCTGAATCAAAAGAAGATAGAGATGTCATCAATGAAATGGATGGTGGATACGGATTCACAAGTGAAAACAATTTCAATGGTAATGAAATCGAAGTAAAAGAGATTAAAACAATGGACATGCCAGGTAGTAATAACTTAGTTGGTGAAATGGATGATGCTGGTGGTGGTGTTATGAGTGTTGCTGAGATTAGAAAACAAATGAAAGATTTGCTTTACACTTTAAATAAAGCAGATTTTACAGCTAAAGAGAGAATGGTTGTTGGTCTTCTAATAGATATGATTAAACAACTTGGTGGTGAGGAAGACTCTTTCAGTCCAAGATTACTTAGTAAACTAAAGTTAGTACAACAGGCAATTAACGATAAAACCCCAGAGTCAGAAGAATTTGCTGGTGATGGTACTGATAATGGTTCCACTGAAGCACAACCAGGTGAAGCACCAATGGGAGAAGGTTCAATTAACGAAGGTTGTAAAGAAGATTGTGAAGAAGATTGTGAAGACCATATTAATATAAAAAAATCGGAAATTATAGCTGCTAAATTAGGAGATGAACAAAAGGAAATATCTAAGAGTGCACAACCAACATCTGGTCCAAATGAATCAATTGAAGAAACCGATAGATTTAATGAAATATTTGAAGGTATGTATGAATCTGACATTAAACCAGTAAAAAAAAAATTACTAACTGAAAATGGTGAAATGTGGGATAGAGATGCATCACACAGAGATGATAGCGGATATAATGACTTTGACCCATCAGACCCGTCAATGGCTGGTGATAACGATATGGGTGATGATGAACTAATTGACAAACAAGCCAGAGAATTACTTATCAGTGCAATGGCTGAAGAAGGTCTTAATGATAATCCACTAGCAAGACACACAACTTTCTACGTTGATGGGTTAAACAATATAACTGCTATGTTATATGATGGTAGAGATGAAGAGGCTAGACAACATGCTGGAGCAATTGCTAACCAAATTACTAATTTATTTTAATTAAAAATAGTTAATAATAAAATAAAAAAAGCCCTACTAATAGGGCTTTTTTTATTTATGGATATATTTATAATAAAAGAAAGATATGGTGTTGAAGAAAGGTTCAAAAGGGAAAGAAGTAAAAGAATTACAAGAGTTTTTAGCAATATCCGCTGACGGTGATTTCGGTCCAAACACAGAGAAACATGTTAAAAAATGGCAGACTGAGAATAATTTAACACCCGATGGTATAGTAGGCCCTAAAACATGGGATGCTATGGGATTAGCCACCACAGATAATTCTGAATTATCATATATAACAGAAAATGGGTTAGAGGTAGAAAGATACCTTTTACCTAAAGGTGAATATAAATCTGGTCCCACAAAGAAAGAATATTTATTTCTGCACCATACGGCTGGTTGGCAAAGCCCATATAAAACAATTGACAGTTGGGGTAGAGATGATAGAGGTACTATTGCAACTGAATTTGTAATGGGAGGGCAATCTGTTAAAGGTAATGATAATAAATATGATGGAAAGACACTCCAATGTATGCCAGAGGGTGCTTATGGTTGGCACTTAGGTAAGAACGGTTCACAACATATGCACACACACTCAGTAGGTATTGAAGTATGTAATTTCGGTTATATTGAGAACGGTAAAACATATGCTGGAACAACAGCAGACAAATCACAAATAGTTACACTTAATGAAGAGTTTAGAGGTCACAAGGAGTGGCATAAGTATTCCGATATGCAAATAAAAGAATTACAAAAGTTTATACTTCATATAGCATCTAGAGATAATATAGACGTAAGAGCTGGCCTAGTTGAAGCTATTAAGAAAAATGGTGCTGGTGGATTTGATTTTAATAAAGATGCTTACTATGGTAAGGTAAAGGGCATGTGGACGCATACCAATACAAGAAAAGATAAATCAGATATGTTCCCTCAACAGGAGTTATTAGATATGTTATTAAGTTTATAATATTTATTTTTCCATTGTATGTAGTATATTAACGTTATGATGGATAATAAGAATAAAAAAAGGGATTTTTTGAGCTATATTAAAACACCATTAAGTGAAAACAGTATTACTGTATTATACAGTGCTAATAACGTAAGATATGAGCGTTGCCAGTTATACAGTGATTATATTCAGTCGTTATTATTTATAATATTTGATACTTATATGGGTGATGATATAATGTCAGATAAAGAAAAGGTAGAACATTTTAATTGGTGTTGGAATAAGAATATTGAGAACTTTAAAGAAGAGGGTATTATATTCAACGCTAGTGATATAGCGTTTAATTATTTTCTTGAATTTATTGTTGAGATTTTCTACAGTGTCAATGATAAAGAAAGTAAACCACACATAGCTGTAACCATTAGAGCACTTTGGTTATCATTATTTTCTTACAATAGTGTAAAGACTCGTTCTGATGTTGATAATTTCATAGAAATATATGGAATTTTAGATAAATCACTTAAAAAAGGGTAATAAAAGGTGTTTACACTTGATTTATATTTTTTTACCCTTATACTTAACCCCATGAGAATTATTAGTATAATAATAACAGATTTAGCTAAAGATAAATTAATAGCTGAAGAAAAATTACAAAGACTTATTAATGATAAGGGTGATTTAGAAACGAACATTGTTCACATCAAAGACCAATTACGTGAAGTAGTAAATCTTGATAGAATGATTATTAAATGGAAAGATTACACTAACATGGATGAACTTAGTAATAATAACGATAACGAAGACAAATAAATTTTAAAAGATGGAAATGTATGAAAATTTAAAAGCTTTAGTAGAAAGTATGGAAGGTGATGTTACCAAGTTTTACGAAAACGGTAATAAAGCTGCTGGAACTAGAGTAAGACAATTATGTCAAGAAGGAAAAAAAGTACTTCAAGATATTAGAGTTGATATTTCGAGCAAGAAAAAAGCTTAATAATAACAATAATAACAATAATAAAAATTATGTATATGGACGTACTCAATAAGATATTACTAATTGTGTTATTCATGTCTTCACTCAATGTAGTTAGACATGGATATTATTTTATTCAAGCTTGGTTTTCATCAAGTGACGATAATCCACAAAAGTATAGAATTAATAATTCTTCTTTATGGATTTTGAGTATGTCTCTTGCATATATTTTAACATCGATATTTAATGGTGTTTATTTATAAATAAAAGACATATGTCAAATATACAAGAAAAATTAGACTCACTACAACCTCATGTTGTTGGTATTAGATATATTCAAAAAATACAGATAGTAGATGCTGTATTTAAAGAAGGATGGACAGTACCAAACTCAGATGTAATTAAAAAAGAGTTCGTAGATGAAGCACAAAATTATTACATGTTCTATACAGAAAAAGAAGGTGTAACAATTGATGACCTTTTGGACTATGTTGAAGGTATTATCAATATCAATATAGAAAGAGAGAAAAAACACACCCTACTTAAACTTAAGGTTAAAGAATTACAAAAAATATTTAAAGATAGTACCCTTTCTAAATTAGAAAGACTTAAGTTCTCATTTGGGGAAGATGATATAGTACCATCCCTCATGGATATGGATATTGATTTAGAAGAAGACTTTTCGGTAGTTACTGAAGAACCAGTAATCGAAGAACCAGTATCTGAAAGTAAATCAAGGTCAGGTAAAAATAAAAAAAAGGTGGGTAAAGCTAATACCGCTAATATAAAAGGTCAAACTATAGAGCTACCACCAAAGGATGAAAAGATAGTGGTAGAGGAATATGACGCACCAACTAATATTATATGTAACTGCGAAGGTCCAGACCAAGTATGTCCAGTCTGTCAAGAAGAAAAAATAGGAGCGTACTAATAGGTTTTCAGTACATACTCAAATAATAAATGAAAAGACTCTTAATTGGGTCTTTTTTGTTTTTAAGTATATTTATAATAAAGGAATTTACCATGAAAAAGAATAGAATACTTACGGAGTCTGAAAAGAAAGAAATATTAAATAACAAGGAACAATTAATTATTGAGAGTTTCAGAGAAGAGTTTAATAAGATTAAAAGAACTAATGAATCTAATTTAAATGAAACTCCATGGAATGGTAATCCAGAAAGTAATTGGGTTCCATTTGATGATAAAGTAGAAGTAGAGCTTTACGGACTTAAAGACGTTACAATCACCCTACCTTTTAATGGAGAGTATTCTATTGATGGTGAAACAAGTGGTAACGGAAGTTTTAGTTTATCGGCTGAAGATTTAGCTAATATTTTTCCAGAAGGGTATGAAGAAATTAAAGCGTTTGGAATTGAAATAGCTGACGCAATGAAAGCTAAAGCAGTTAACTCACATGAAATAAGCCGACCACATACGGTAACAATTAACGCTAATAAATTAAGAAATTTACCACACTATAATGATGTCGAAGGGTATATGAGTCATTATTTTGATAATGGATTAGAGCACGGTAATATTACATACGACAGAGATTAAGGTGAGAAGATTTGATAAGAAAAATAACATAAGTAAGGTTAATCTATTAGCCGAACAAAGATATCTTAAATCGAAGAGTGAGTCTAACTCTAATCAAGAGATATACGATGCTCTATCAGACAACCCAAATAACTATAAGGTTGTTATGAGTAATAATTCAGAAGTTAATTTTACCCCGATATCAACGCAAAAACCAGGTATGAAACCAAAGGGTCTTTGGTATGGTATCAATACATCATGGATTGATTGGGTTAGAAGTGAAATGCCATCATGGGAAAGTGAGTTTATTCATATTATAACTCTAGATTCATCCAATATGTTACAAATTAACAATATTGAAGAGTTAAGCGAATTCACTTCAATATATACTTATGAGGATAGTGAATATATTAACTGGCAAGAAGTAGCTAATAAATATAACGGTATTGAAATTAGTCCTTATATTTGGGAAGCTAGAATGAAATTTATGTGGTATTATGGGTGGGATATAGCATCTGGATGTATATGGGGTAACGGAACCATTGTAGGTTCGAAATTAATCACTACCGCAGAAGGATTATAATTACCCTTCTAGTTTTTCTTGTATTGTGTGGATAAACCATACACCACCAGAAGCCAAACAACCATCAAAGAAAGTACCTAAAATTTCTTTAGGGAATGTAAACCCTTTTATTACTATATCTTGTATCCCAGTAGATAATGCTGGTGAAAACATAAGAAGTGAAAGTATTACTCCCCACCAAAACGGTAAACACATCATACACCCAAATAACTTCCCAGAGAACCCAGGATTTGTCGAACCAACCTTAAAGAAGGTTCTCCACTTCGAAAAAATAGTACTAAACACCATTATATTACTAGCTCCATAAGCCACTAACATGAAAATAAATAAATTTGTCATAATCTTTAATTTTATACAAATATACGTATTATTAATCAATAAGTCAATATTTATATTATATGAGAGTATTACTAATAAATAATATTAACAAACAGTCTTTACAAAGTCCGAATTTTTATCTACATTAGATGAAGAAAATCTAGATTATAGATGGTGTGATAAGAATTACCTTCCATTACCATTATATCCAGAGCTAATCAATAATATTAATAAGATATGAGTGATAAATCAAAAATAATACCACTAGAAGAAGTTCTAGTTAGATTTGAAGACCATAAGAAGGGTTTTAAGCAAGAATTAGAGCGAGAAGAAGGTACTGAAAGAATAGAATCGTTAGATGCCATACAAAACGATATAAAGAGTGTTAGACAAAACACCGAACTAAAAAAAAAAGAAATACATTTATGAATTAAAAAATGGATTAGGTGAAAAAGTTAAGAATAACCCAACAACAATAAAGAAGATTAATAATAAATGGTATCAAAGATTTGGGTTAGTGATAAAAAGAATATTTACAAAGTTTTAATATATGAAATACGAAGATTTAATAGCGACAGTTTCTGAAATTGTGGAAAACGATAACATTTACAAACCAGGTTTAGTGTTGTTATATGAACTGGATGAAAAAAGACATATAGAAATGGATGAACATTTATTCTACAAAGCTAATCCAGAAGACACTGAATTTGTACATAAAGATGTGGTTGAAGTAGAGATTGGTGGTGTAATTGTAAGATTTGTTAAAAAAGATTAGGTTAATTGAAATATTATTCTTATCTTTGTAATGAATTAAAAAAAAACGTTATGAAAATTTTATTATTATTATTAGTTATTGTGTTAAGTTTCGCTGCTTGTAATAAGCAAGAGCCATTAGTTCCAATGGAACAAGTTCCAGACGCACAATACCAAGACTCAATTACTAATCCATATATTAATGGTGGCACACTACCAACTGGTACTAGTAATGGAGATAATCAATTAGTAGGTACATCATGGGTATTAACTAAGATGGTATCTTCATTCGCAACAGAATACCCTAACGATACAATTAACTTTGTTAGTAATACGGAATACACACTTAATGGTGGGGCAGTTAGACCTTACCAGTTAAATAGTCTTCCATCATCAACCAATTATGATTTATCACTTTACTACTTCATGTCATTCGGTGGGAGTCACTACTCAGCAAATGTCGGTTTCTACTTTGTAGATGATGCAGAGATTAACAATGTAGAGTTTACTGATATACAAAGTACAAGTACAACAATTAGAGCTTGGTTCACAAAATTATAATATGAAAAAGATATTATTTTTAATTTTATTAGGTAGTTTAATAACATGTGGTAAAAGTATAGATAGTCCAGGGTATCAGCATTTTGATGACACGAAAGAGTCTCCATATATTAAATCTTATGATGTTGAGCGTGATACACACGTAATATGTATAGATATGTCAGAAGATACCAATTCATAAAGAAGATAATTAAATAAAATATTAAAAAAATAAAATATATGAAAAGTGAAGATAAAGGACAACTATATGATGATTACATAAGACAAGGTGATGTACTACAAAGAGAAATTTCTAAAATTAAATCAGAATACCCAGTAAATATCCCAGAAGATAAACAAAAGATTATTAATGTTAATCAGAATAAAATCAACATATTAGAATCAAAGTTAATGAATTTATTTAAATAACTTTAAAAAAGTTATAAAAGTACTTGACATGTAATTTGTTTTATGGTATATTTGTGCTAACTTTAAGAAAAATTTTAATAACTAAATTTTAACACTATGAATAAATTAATCGATACCCTAAGAACTAAAGATACCACTACAACCAATGGTATGACAACTAATTCAACAACACTTAATAGCTGCGTGGATTTATTTTTCCAAATTGGAGCTTTAAGAGGTCAAGATAAACAAAAGAAAATTAACGCCTTTTCGAAAGCATTTGCTGAAGATTCATTGACAGCAATGAGGATACTTTTCTGGGTTAGAGATATTAGAGGCGGTGCTGGTGAAAGGGGTACATTCAGAGATATAATTACTTACCTTGCTAATTCTAGAACAGAGACTCTTAGAAAGAGCCTTCCACTTATATCAGAGTATGGTAGATGGGATGATTTACTTGTTTTAATTGATACTAAACTTGAGAAGGACGCACTCACTGAAATAGCTTCTGCTCTTGAGAATGGTAATTCATTAGCGGCTAAATGGATGCCAAGGGGTAATGGTAAGAATAGAGAAAAGAAAAGATGGGCTAACGCCTTAAGAAAACACTTAGGTCTTACACCTAAGACTTATAGAAAAATGCTTTCTGAATTATCTAACACTGTTGAGCAATTGATGTGCGCTAAGAAGTTCGATACAATTACATATTCACACGTACCATCAAAAGCTATGTCTGATTATATGAGAGCATTCTCTAAGAATGATGGTGAGAGATTCCAAACTTATATTGAATCCTTATCCAAGGGTGAAACTAAGATTAATACTGGTGCAATATATCCGTATGATGTTACTAAGAATCTTAGACTTGGACATGCAGCTGGTGCTATTGAACAATGGAAATCTTTACCTAATTATATGAAAGATAGTAAGGAAAGAGTTCTACCAGTGGTAGATGTTTCTGGCTCTATGGAATGTCCAGCTGGTAATAATGATAATATTAGCTGCATGGATGTTGCTATATCATTAGGTCTTTATATTTCAGAAAGAAATGAAGGACCATTTAAAGATGCGTTCTTTACGTTTCATAGTTCGCCAGAACTAGAATATTTAAGAGGAAACCTACAAGAGAGGGAGAATCAATTAAGTAAAGCTAAGTGGGGTGGTAATACTAATTTAGAAGCGACATTCAAAGTCCTTTTAGATAAGGCTAAGGGTGGTGGTGTCTTGAAAGAAGAAATGCCAACAATGATTCTAATCCTTTCGGATATGCAATTTAATCAAGCAACTAGTGATGGTTGGACCAATTCAGATTGGAACCCAACGGCACATGATATGATTAAGCAAATGTATATTAATGCTGGGTATGAAATACCAAAGGTTGTGTATTGGAATATACATGCGTCTAGTAGGAATAACCCCATTACGTTTAACGAAACCAAGACATGTTTAGTCAGTGGGTTCTCACCTTCACTATTAACTAGCTTATTAAGTGGTAGTGAAATGACCCCACTTAGTATGATGATGAATATTATAAATAGTGAAAGATATACGCCAGTAATGGTGTAACAATATAAAGAATGTATACTGCAAATTTAACTAAAAAAGAAAAATCAAATATGGTTAAGTTGGGGATATTCAACCCCTATTAAAAAATCGGATAAACTTCTAACTGGGTTTTATAGAAGCAAACGCCCCCACATTCTGAAAAATTAAAAGGTTTATGTATTTTATTTTGCATAAACCTTTTTTTATGCTTTACACTTTCATTTATTTTCATTAGATTTAGGATATATAAAATAATAGATGTTTTAAACAAGAAATATGAAGATAGTTTCAAAAGAAATTAAAAGAGATGGTTCACAATCAATAATATATCTGATTGATGAAAATGGTAACCCACTTAAGGGTGAGATTGTATCAGAAGGAGAAAAGTCAGAGTTAATTAATAATTTACTTAGTGAACACTTCACACCAGAAGACTGGGTGAATAATAAAAATAATCTACTAAATAATGTAGAGGAAATAACATATGAAGAATATATAAATCAATAAATTATGAAAAAAGAAATAAATGAAGGACATCCTTTACTCATTGTATTTTATCTCGACAGAGAAATGATGAGTAACCCAGATATAATACAACCATTCGCTGAATCAGTTAATCAAGCAATAACACAAAGAGAAGCTAATGCAATGGCATTCTTCATACCGACAGATGGTGAAGAAAGAATCGAATGTATTAACCCAATTCAAGTTGAAGAAACTGAAATGGAAAGAATAAATGGAATTATTGGGGATATTGTTAAGAATTTTGATATAGGTCAAGGTGCTGATAAAGGAAAGAACAATCCTGATTCTGAAATTGACATAGATACTCCAAGCGAAGAAGCTGACGTAGTTAAAGAAGATTAATAAAATGGGAAATGACAACAGAGAACATCAATTACTAGCACTCTTATATCGGGTAGAAGAACTTCTACTCGAATTAAGGGTGGGCGGTAAAGACTCTAAGGATTATAAGAACTTAATTATTATAATTAATAATCTTGAGAATCATATTCAAAATAATCAAGATATATTATAATATGGGTAAGTTATTAGGGGATGTTTGGTTTGTTTACATTGTTAAATGTTCAGATGATTCACTATATACTGGGATAGCTAAGAACGTAGATAAACGAATTGAGAAACATAATAATGGTACTGGGTCAAAGTACTGCCATAGTAGGGGACCCGTGGTCTTAGAATGCTTTAAAATAGTATTCAGTAGGTCTGAAGCGTTGAGGTTAGAACTTAAGGTTAAAAAGAAGAGTAAAAATAAAAAGGTAGAATTTTTAATGAATTACAGTTAAAATAAAAAAAATTATAAGAAAAATAGTTTTTAGCGGAATACCTACATATTTATATAAGCTTAGGTAGTATAACTATTTAATAGTTTTTTTTATTAGTATAATCATTGAAAAGTTTTTTTTATAAATCTTATGATTATGATTTTTTATATAAAAAACGAAGTAACACCAGAAGTTAATTTTGATAAACATTCCAGAACACTTAATATTACAGGTATCTCATACCCAGAATACCCAAGAATATTTTTCGATAAATTATTAATATTAATACATGATTTACAAAAAATTAATAATGAACACTTTGATTTCAAGATACAACTAGATTATCTCAACGCATCTTCAGTAAAAACATTATATAATATATTTAAGGAAATAATTCTTAAAAGTAAAATTATTTGGTTACATGACGAAGAAGATGAATATATAAAAGAGCTTGGGTTGATATTTCAAACGTTATTAGGTGAAAATTTTAAAGTAGAATTGTTTGTTAGGGGTGAGTCGAAGTCCTAGTTATCCTTCTTAATGAATCTATTATAATAACCACATAATGGTTATAAATTAGTATGATGGTTCAGTCTTATCATATCTTCCTCAGTTTTGGACGAGGAAGGGGTATTTTATGGTCTAGTCGATGTCCTTCTAATCTTTGTCATTAACCATCCAGTCTTTTCTTGAATTATTTCATACATCCTACTAACTGTACTCGGACTAGCGGTACCCATAAAGATAACACTTTTTATTTTATGTTTCTTACAAGCCTTATGTAGTGCATGGTGAAGTCTTTGAGCATCCTTCTTACACTTACAAATAACCATTTCAAATTGGTCTTCATTATGAAGTATTAATTTATTATGTACTACAATCATTTGTTTTACCATCTTCTTTTGGTAAGCACCCTCCATCATTGGTTTAACGATATCGTGAATTGTTACTCTATCTACTTTTGGGTCTTTTGGCCACATCCAGAAGGTCTCTTCCTTTTGGTATTCATGGTCATTTAAAATAGTCCAATCCCCTAATGGCTTTTCTATATAGGTTCTACCTAACTTATCCCTAAGAGCTCTAAATTCATCCCCCTCTTCAGTATCTTTGATAACTAGTATTTTATATTTAACTGGTTTAATACCATTATTATTAACATATTGTTTGGGGAACACAACTTCCTTATTATTATCAATCAATAACCTATAATTAATAAAAGAAGTCTCTTTAGTCATACACCTATGTAGTGTTTTTTGATATTTTCCGTTCTTTGTTACAATTACCCTGTACATATTCAATAAATATACTTATATTTATTTTAAATTAAACACTATGTATGAAGAGAATCCAACACCACTTAGAGAATTAAAAGATGGTGATAGATTTATAACAAAATCTGGTTCGGAATTAATCTATAATTATGCTATAGATGATGATAGACATAATATAGGTATAATAAATGGAAGTTCTTGGGATGTACCTAATGGGAACTACCCAAGTTTTAAATACAAAGGAAATGAGTAAAAGGGATTACTATAAAGTTTTAGGTCTTGATAAATCAGCTAGTGATAGTGAGGTTAAGAAAGCCTATAGAAAGATGGCTATTAAATATCATCCAGATAAGAATCCAGATGATAAAGAATCAGAAAATAAGTTTAAAGAAGCTGCTGAAGCATATGAAACTTTATCTAACAAAGAGAAGAGAGAAGTATATGATGCGTATGGTCATAATGGTCCAGGTAACCAAGGTCACCAAGGTGGTCAAAATATGAATGACATATTCAGTTCTATGTTTGGTGGTAGAGACCCATTTAATAGACAAAGAGAAAGACAAAGAAAGGGACAAGATTTAATACTTAATATTAGAATTAGTCTTGAAGATATATTTAATGGCTCAACTAAGAAATTTAAATATAAAAGAAATACACCTTGTGGTACCTGTGATGGTGCTGGCGGTAAAAATGAACGAAATTGCCCAACCTGTCAAGGTAGAGGTCACGTTATAACCCACATCAATACCCAAATGGGTGTTATGCAACAAATGACCGAATGTGGTAATTGTAAAAGTATTGGTAAGATTGTAGATGATGTATGTAATACTTGTAATGGTCATGGTGTTAATCTAAAGGAAGAAGTTATTGAAGTTAAAACACCACATGGGGTTAGTGATTCAGACACCTTACAATACGTAGGGATGGGTCATGGAATTAAGAGTGGTCCATCTGGTAACTTATTAATTAGACTTACAACCACAAACCATAAAGACTTTATTAGAAATGGTTATGACTTAAGATACACACTTAAATCATCTTACCATCAATTAGTATTAGGTGATAAGATAGAGGTACCAACAATTGAAGGTAGAAATATAAAAATTACTATACCAGAATATAGTAAAATAGGTGATGCACTTAGGATAACCAATAAGGGGTTAAAACATAAAAAAAGTCAAAAAAGGGGTGATATGATAATTATTTTAGATATAGAAATGCCAACAAAATTAAGTGATGTAGAGAGAGAGACTATAGAAAAATTAAAAAAAATAGGTGAAGGGGTTGAAACTTTGGAAAATGAATAATATATTTGGGTAATTAAAACAACAAAATGAGTAAAGAAAATACGGCATCAACAGGAATAGGATTAGGTGGATTATTATTCATCGTATTCTTAATCCTTAAGTTAGCTGAAATTGGTCAAGTATCTGATTGGTCATGGTGGTGGGTTACATCTCCATTATGGTTACCAGTAGCATTAGTTTTAGGTATGTTTGGTATTGTCTTTATATTTTTGGGGCTAGTAATGATTTTCGAAGAGTAAATTAATAAACATAAATAAATAAATAAAAAGAAGTATGGCAAATTTTGAAGTACCTTACCCAGACACCGCAAAGATTTTTGAAGGTGCAATCGCTAAAGTTAATCTTGATAGAGTTATCAATATTGAGCTTTTAGCTGACGTTAAATCTAAAGATGTTTATAAAATCGTTAAAGCTAACGAGATTACAAAGTACGCAACTAAGAACGATGTCTATATAATAATCAATGACACAATCTTTGATGGACTAGAAGAGTGGCAACAACTTATTATTGCTGAGGAAGCAATTACATGTATTATATTTAATGATGAGAAAGATAAGGTAGAAATTAAAAAGGGTGATGTAGGTATCACTAAGGTAGGTGCATTTTCTGGAATCCTTTCTAAATATGGTGCTGAAAGATATGAAGCAATTCAAGAAAGTGTTAAAACACTTTATAATGTTGAACAAGAAGAAGCTGAAGTATAATGACTATTGAGGAAGTATCAGAATACAACGAAGAAGCATTAATCTGTGATGGCTTAGATGAAGCCATTATAGGTGTTGCTGAAAGGATAAACCTTGGACCCGTTGCTGCGTATAGTGTGGAAAAGATATTAGATATCTTAATTCCACAAATGGAACTTGACGAAGAAGACTTAAAGTTACCTATAGAAGAGCAAGAGAGTGTTTTATATGGAATGGCTATGGAACACTTTGAATATAATATTAAAGGAGCATGGATGGGAGAATTTACCCCAGTGTTTATATATACAAATTAAGATATGATAGATTTTTATAATGAATTTCAGAACTATGCTACAAAGCACATGGGAATTAGTTCAGTCCAGTTTCATTACTGGGAGACACTACAAGCTAGTTTATATAATAACGTACAAGTAAGTGGACAAGTAAGTGGACAAGTAAGTGGTAGTATGACACCATATATCTTAGAAGAAAGAGAAATGAGGGTAACCCAAATGGATATATTTTCTAGACTTATGATGGACAGGATTCTTTGGGTTGCTGGACCAGTTAATGACCAAATGAGTACTGTTGTGGCAGCACAATTAATGTTTTTAGATAACATGGAACCAGGAAAACTTATTACTATGCACGTTGATTCCCCAGGTGGTTCAGTTAAGTCTGGGTTAAGTATGGTGGATGTTATGAACTACGTATCATGTGATATATCAACTATTAATACTGGTATGGCCGCATCAATGGGTTCAATACTATTAGGAGCTGGAACAAAGGGCATGAGATATTCTTTACCTAATTCAAAGGTAATGTTACATCAAGTATCTTCTGGAGCTCAAGGACATGTTGAAGACATGAAGATTAGTATTTCTGAAGCTGATAAGTACAATCAAAAACTGTTTAAGATGCTTGGTGAGTATTGCGGTAAAAGTAAGAAGCAAGTTCTTTTAGATTGTACTAGAGATAATTGGTTAGGAGCAGAAGAAGCTCTTGAGTATGGTATTATCGATGGTATTGTAAAGACAAAGAAATAAAACTAAATAACCTCTTGACTATTATTTAGTTTTAATTATATTTATTATTAAGCGTTACTTCATTAAAAATAACAATGCTTATGGAAACAATAATAGTATCAGTGTTGTCAACACTAGGTGCAGTTGCTTTAGTCTCGACTATTGTGGTTGCGTTTATAAAACTGACAAAAAAAGTTGATGTTACTATTTTCGATAGAGAAATAGAAAACATTTATAATGAAGTAAATAAGAGGTTTGATAATTTGAATCGTGATTTAGAACATAATGTCACGGAAATATATCAACAAATTAATGAAGAAAATGAAGAAATAAAACGATTCATTGATTCTAGGTGTGATAAGTTAGACACTAAAATAAAAGACTTAAATAACAATAAGGTATCAAACAGTAAGCAATTACTGACTGATTAAATAATAAAATAAAAAAAAGAAGTAACGCATAAAAAGAGGATTTCTAATGATTTCCTCTTTTTTTATTTAAAAAACTTGACAATTAAGTAAAGTTTATGTATATTTGGATATATATTAATAATAAGTTCTTTAAAATATGGGAATGCCTGGCTATTGACTGTTTATAGTCGTGATTAGTAAGCATACAGTGTTAGATTGGAAACACTTAAATCATCTATCACCAAGTTTAAATGACAACGAGTTTGACATTGACGAAAACTTCCTTAATACTGCTTCTGTAGAAGTAAGTGAAGGAGAGGTAGCATTTGCCTAACGAATAATGCGATGGTGGTAATCCACCGACAGCTCTTTGACATAGAGTTAAATAAATGTTCAGAAGAATAGTTATCAGTAAACCGAACTGCAATAAGGGAACTGTTAAACTTTGCTAGAATTAGAAACTAGATAAGTATGTAGAAAGCTCTTTATGAGTAAGCAAGACGTGAGTTCGAATCTCACCATTTCCAGACTACCGAAATTAACTCACTTGCACGTAGTGGTAGTTGCACACCAGAAATGGTGACTAGGAAGTTAATAAAAAATGTGGAGACTAGGGTCTTTTCGTGGAGATGGAATTACAGAGCATTGGAAATAAGGTGAATCTCACCATTTCTACTTGACTTTTTTGTACTTTTGTACGGAAAATAAAACAACAATTAAAAAAAGCTTCCAATTCGGAGGCTTTTTTTATTTTATTACTTGACAAATTAAAATATAAGTAGTATATTTGTGCTATAATAAAAAATTAAAAAAAAATTAATATGTCAGTAGTAACAGAAAAAAGTAAAGTAAAAGTACATTACACAGGTAGATTTCCAGATGGTGAGATTTTCGATTCTTCAAAAGCAGTTGAGGGTAATGACCAATATTCAGATAAAGACCCATTAGATGTTGAATTAGGAAAGGGGTTGCTTATCCCAGGTTTTGAAAAAGGATTACAAGGTATGAAAGAAGGTGATACAAAAACAATTACCATTTCTTCTGAAGATGCGTATGGTCCAATTCAAGAAGACCGCCTACAAGAAGTTGAAAAGTCGTTTGTACCAGATACGGTAAAAGAAGGTGAGATGCTTCAATCACAATCAGAAGAAGGGCCTATGACCGTTACGGTTAAAGAAGTAAAAGAAAAAACAGTTGTATTGGATGCTAACCACCCACTAGCTGGTAAGGATTTAGTTTTTGAATTGGAAGTAGTAGCCATTTCATAAACTATTGTTTAGTTAAGTTTTATCAAAAAACCCACTTAATAGTGGGTTTTTTTAGTTATGGGTATATATTTATAATAAACGATTTTAATTATGAAAAATAATAAAATACTTACAGAGTCTGAAAAGAAAGAAATATTAAACAATAAAGAACAATTAATAATTGAAAGCTTTAGAGAACAATTCAATAAGATTAAGCGAATTAATGAAAACGAACTTAAGGAGGAAGATGGTGCTAACGCAAAGTACATCTTGGACCAAGTAAAGAATTTTGTTGATGATACTTCAGCTATTGCCTCTGGTTGGTACATTTCAAACGGGATGAAACCAGAGGAAGATTGGCTAAATCAAATAAACTATACGAAAGGTGAAGTTATGCGTAAGGTTAATTCACAAAGGGGTGATTCTTTAGAAGAAAAATTAAAAGGATTTTTTGAACAAAGTAAATCACACTTTGGGTTAGAAGAACCACCATATGGTTCTAAATCTTCAGATTTTCGAACGGTAATGAAAAAAATGAGAGATAAAAATGGAATTATTAACGCAACTAGAGTAGACGCTCACGAAGCATTTAAAGTGGGTGATAAATACAGTACCCAAGTTTCTAATATAATTTTTAGTGTTTCTGGAATGAAACCATTTGATTTTATGTCATTAATGTTTAAAGGATGATAATTGTAATTTTTCGATTTATATAGATATTTATATATAAAACTTATATACTATGAATAAATTTATTAAAGACATCTTCACAGAAGATAAAAATGACGGCAAATACTCATCTAAGAAAACAATGGGTATTATTGGTACGATGTTAGCGTTTGGGGCGTTTGTTGTGGACGGATTCCATTGGTACGAGATTAATATTGATATGTTTAACGCAATGCTAATTTTCTCTGGTACTATGTTAGGCGCATCAATTGTTAAGGCATTTGGTAAAGGAACACCAAAGGTTTAATATTAAATAATTAACTAACAAAAAAAAAAAGGTCAACATATGTTGACCTTTTTTTTGTTTACTTACTAGTCGTTGTAGTGTTAGTATTAGTTGGCTTTATCTTTTTTTTACATCCACATCCCATGATTCAAAGTTTTATTTTAATTGTTATCTTATATAAATAAATATAAAAAAATATTAAAATAAACACTTATTAGTTTTTTTTTTTAATATAATTCACTATATTTATATATATGGGTATAGCAATAACAAATAATTATATACCATAACATTAAAAAAGTAATATGAAAAAAATAAAAGAATTTTTAAGTCCAGTTAAAGGTGGACATTATGATGGGTTACAATTTGGTAAATGGTTTATGGATATGAGTAGAGCTGGATTGATATCAATATTCAGTATAATCATGTTAACACTAGGTGAATTTTCACCGATTGAAGAGTGGGACCCAGAGTGGGGTTTTTGGGGCGCTGAAGTATTTTTAGGTTTAATCCTAATACTCATTATTTTTAAAACGCTACAACACTGGAGTGATTTAAAAAAACACACAAGTAGGTAATGGTTTGGTTAATATTTAGTTTTATATTTCTAATACTAGCATCAATATGTAACGCTATAATGGATACGTCAGTACACCATTACGATTCATCAATCTTCACTAATTATAATATGCTTTGGTGGGATGGTGAGATATCATGGAAGAATAAGTATGTGGATGGTGATACAGAGAAAGGAAGAGTTAAGTGGTTTTTTGGTATTAATAAACCAGTTCAGTTAACGGATGCGTTTCATTTCTTTAAGATGTTTATGATTATATTCATTTGTCTTGCTATTGTTTGTGGTGTTTTTGGTGTTATAGAACATCAATGGTACACATTTTTATCACTATTTATTGGTTACGGAATCACCTGGAATGTAGTTTTCTCAAGGTTTTATGATAAAATTTTAATAAATTAATAAAAATACTTGACAATTAAGTAAAATAGTAGTATATTTAGATATAATTAATTATAAAGAAAGGGTTCAGCAATTCATAGAACTAAAAAGTAAAAAAAACCTTTCTGATAGTTATGTTAAATTATCTTATACATGGGTCGGTCATCCACCAATGATAGAAAGTTAAGTCTTTCCCGACCCACCAGGGGGATTAGCTCAGATGGCTAGAGCGCTTGCCTTGCACGTAAGAGGTCAACGGTTCGACTCCGTTATTCTCCACCATAGTTTTTTGTTGGGGATTTATTAATCTCCGTTTAAATTTTAAAAATCCTTACTTCGGTAGGGATTTTCTTGTTAAAACTTATTATATATTAAAATTTATATAGTATATTTGTTAAAAATTATAATATATGAAAAATAGGGTTATAGGTATATCGGGTAAAATCGGTTCAGGTAAAGACACCTTTGCTGAATTATTAGCTGAACAGTTAAATGGTAAAGTAGAAAGATATGCGTTAGCTGATAAATTAAGATTAATTACTGAAATAATTAGTGGTATACGTATGACCACAACTCACGAAGTTAATAAACCATTTTGTAATGAGATTCGTAATTACACCCAAGACCAAAAAAATATAGTTATTAAAGAGTTTAATAAAACTATTGGTGAAACATTACAATTAGTTGGTACTGATTTATTCAGAGATAATTACGATACCGACATTTGGGTTAAGTCGTTCTTCAATGAAGAATTAGATGGTAAGTTAAATGATGGTAAAATTATTGTGGTACCAGATGTTAGATTTGTTAATGAAGCTAACTATATTTTACAAGAAGGTGGTTATTTAATTAGATTAGAAGGTGACCCAATGAGTGTTAGGGAAAATAGTTTACGTGATTTAAACCATATCTCCGAAACTGATTTAGATGATTACACTAATTTTAGTAAAGTTATCTATAATGATAAAAGAGATATTCAAGTATTAAAAAAAGTTATAAATGATTTAATTATTGAATTATCTTTAGATGCAAGATAGGGGTTAGATTGGTGAGTGTATAAAAGAGGGTTTTTTATTTATAGTTAGATATTTATATTATATGACAAAGAATGATATTAAACATTTTCTTAATGAGGATGTCCAAAATATATTTGAATCTTCTTACGTTTCAAACGTTTTAGGGATAACTACAACCCTAAATGAAAGTTATGGTGTCTTAGATAAAAGACTAATTATTGAAGAACAATTACTATTAGAAGGTTGGTGGGATGACCTTAAAAATTTACCTGGTAAATTAAAAGAAATTTTTAGTGTATTAAAAAAAGTAGTTACAGAACCAAAATATATAAATAAATGGGTTACAGGTATTAAATGGAGTATATTCGATGGGGATAGTGATAAAATTATAAAATTTCTAGAAGAATTATCTAGTTCTTCTGAAAATAAATTAAGTGGGTTAGCTAAACAATTATTAAATAAATTAAAAGGTTTTTTCGATAAGATTTTATCAATGTCTGGGTGGAAATTAGGTATTGGCATTACTGCTCTAGGTTTAATGGTACAATGGTTATGGAAAAAATTTGGTAAGATGATTACTAGTGGTATTAAAAATTTGAATGGTAAAGCAATAAAAGAACTATTAACTAGTCTTGGTCAAGAAGCAACAAAATCAATAGGGTCAATGTTAATTTCGTTTAGTGGTATTGGTGCCTTAGTTAATTGGGCTATTAAAGCATTTGGGGGGGCTAAATTCATAATAGATAAGTTAAGTCCAGCTGTAGATGGATTTAATGACCATGACAATACTATCTACACCAAAAAACATGAAAACGTGAACATAGTTAAAACATTACTTAAAGAGAACCTTCACGTTGAGAGTTCTCTTAACGAGTTAAAAGACGAATTAGACTTCTCATCTTTTAAGATGAACCCAACACTAAATCCATATGTGTGGAAAAATGTAGAATTAATTAGGAAACCAATAAAAGATGTTCTTATTAAGATTGCTGATGAATATTGGGAGTCATTGGAATTAGGTTTTCCTTATAAAGACATTACAATGACTGGTTCATTAGCCAATTTCAATTGGTCTAAGTATTCTGATTTAGATTTACATATTATTTTTGATATGGATGAACTTGGGGAAGATGCTGAACTAATAAAATCATTATTAGATGTTAGTACTAGAAAATGGAACTATGACCACAATATATCCATAAAAGGATTTGATGTTGAAATATATCTCCAACCAGAACACATAACTCACTATTCAACTGCCGTTTATTCACTTATTAACGATGAATGGATTGTTGAACCAACAAAACAAACAGTAAGACTTGATAAGGATAGTATTAGAAAGAAATATAAGACTTATGTTAAGACTGTAGAGGACATTAAGAAATTAGAAAGTAATGAAGAGAAGATTAGTAGACTTGATAAACTAAAGGATAGGATTAGTAAGATGAGGAAATCTGGTCTTGAAGCTAATGGTGAATTCTCAGTTGAGAACATTGTTTTCAAATTACTTAGAAGAAACGAAATAATAGAAACTATTAACGATATACTTACAAAAGCCTATGATGATTCAGTTAGTATTGACGAGAAATACAAATGAAAGAAAGAATAAGAATATTATTAAAAGAATCTACTAAAAAAGATAAAATTAAATATCAAATTAGATACGTAGATGGACCATTATTCTATAAAAAGAATAAAGATAAATGGCAGTTTATAACTGCTGAAGAGTTTATTGATAATGTTTGTGATGGTGAGATAATTAAGTGGGATAAAAAATAATACACAATGAAACTAACCAACCTATACGAAGAGATTACGGAAAAATTATATTTTAATGAAGCAAGTGATGGTGGTAGAATGATATTTATCCTCATGAATGATAGAACAAGTGTTGGTTATATTAATATTGATTATATACCTAATGGTTATGATAAGTTTGAAGAGTATATGGGTGAGGATGAGTACTTACATTTATTTAGAGGTGATAGCTTTTACGAAATAGAACATATTGAAGTAGATAAGAAATATGGTAATGAGGGTTATGGTGGTAAGCTTATGGAAAAGGCTATTGAAGCTGTAAGGAGCAAGGGCGGTAAAGCAATATACTTAAACGCCTCACCAATAAAACATGAATCTTTAGACTTAGATACACTTATTAATTTTTACGGTAAGTTTGGGTTTAAAATAATACCCGACATTGATGATGGCAATAATGATAATAAGGAAATGATGCTTAGGTTATGAATATAAAGAAATTATTAAAAGAATCGTTAATTAGTGTTTACAACAATGAAGTATTAAATAATAACGCTATTAATGAAGCTGATGGTCACGAAGACTCTAAATCTACTTGTGTTACACCACAAGCGTTAGCGGATGACATGACTAAAGAATTGTTAAGGATTAATACTGCGGCTAAAGATAGAACTAGTAGAGGTACTAAAGATGTTATATATCACAGGAAACAAATCCAAGCAGTAATAAATAAAGAAGGTGGTCTTGATGTTGATGGATTTAAGAAGTTAATCACGACACCACCTAAAGTTATTTTCGACAAGAATCCTAAGATGGAAAAGAGTGATAAGGGTAAATCACAATATACAGTTAACACTGGACTACCAGCAATATCTGGTATTGTATGGGATAAGTCTGATAGTACATTTAAACATGTTAACACTTGCCCTGGTGCTGGCTCTTGTCAATTAGTATGTTATGCTAGAAAAGGTTTCTACGGAATGAATGATGGTAAAATACTTAAACTAATTAGAAGACTTAATCTATTATGGAACGACACTGAAGAATATTATAATATGATAATGGATGAATTAGAACCATTAGCTGTTAAGTTAAAAAGGCAAGGTAGAAGAAGCGGTGAAGTAGACCAGTTAGTTATTAGATGGAATGATGCTGGTGATTTCTTTAGTGAAGATTATTTTAAAATAGCGCAGAGAGTGACGGCTGACTTATTAGAAGATGGTTATGATGTTAAGTCCTATGCTTATACTAAACAAGCTAAGTTCGTTGATTTAGCTAGTGAGAAGTTTATTATGAATTTTTCTAAAGGTTCGGCACCAGCTGAATTAAGAAAGGTGGATATTGATAATGTAAAATACTCCGATATAGTTCAAAGAGTAGATACTGAAGGTAACCCAATGTTTAAAGATTTATTCGCTAAAGGTGTTGACCCAGAAACTGGTGGTAGAAAGAAATATGATATAAACCCAGAAACTGGTTTACCTAATTTTATAGATGGTGGTGCTAAAGAACTTAAGATGAGAATATCTAAAGAATACGGTGTACCATTTGAAAGACTCAGATACCAATTCGAATTACCACCCGAAGAAGGTGAAAAGTTTCAATACGATGTTATAGTACTACCAACTGGTGATACAGACATAGGGGCTCAAAGACATGATGTTCAAAAAACATATTTATTAATCCATTAATTTGGATAATTGAAAAAATAGTTATATATTTGTAAAATGAAAGATTTTATCAGAAATAAAGTAAGGAAAGGTTTAATCAACGAAAATAGAGTTAAAGTGGATATTCCAATCCCAGAAAACATTATAAAGATTAAAGATATCTTTATTAAGAACGGACACAAACTATTTGTCGTTGGTGGTGCGGTTAGAGACGCTTTATTAGGTAAGACTCCAAAGGATTGGGATTTAGCAACTGATGCATTACCAGACAAGGTAGAATCAATGATGGCAAAAGCTGATTTAAGAACAATCCCAACTGGAAAAGCTTTTGGTGTAATCAACGTATTCGTTGACGAAGAAGAATTTGAAATCGCAACTTTTAGAACCGATGTGGGTAGCGGTAGAAGACCAGATTCAGTAGAGTTTACAGATATAGAAACTGACGTTAAAAGGCGTGACCTTACGGTCAATGCACTTTTCTTTGACATAGACACCAAAGAGGTTGTTGACCTTGTGGGTGGTATTGACGATATTAAGAATGGTGTTATTAGAACTGTTGGTAAACCAGAAGAAAGATTTGGAGAGGATAGACTTAGAATTCTTAGAGCAATTAGATTTGCTGCTAGATTCGGAAGTGAATTAGAGCCAGATGTAGAAGCTGCCCTTAAGAACGATTCTAGTCTTGAAGGTATATCACCAGAAAGAATCAGAGATGAATTCCTTAAGGGTCTTAAAACAGCTAAGAGAGTAAGACACTTCTTATCATTAATAGATAAGTTTGGATTATTCGATTGGGTATTCAGAGGTCTTAATATAGATAAGGACTTCATTGAAGATAAAGACCCAATGGTTGTTATTGCAACACTATTAAAGAGTAATCATTTCACCGATTTACCAAAAGCACTTAATAAGTTAAAATATAGTGCTGATGAAACTAATATTATTACTTTCTTAGTGTCATTACTTGAATTCAATAAGGTTGGTGCGGATGATGTATCTAGTTTAGGTGTTAAGTTAAATAAGATGATGAAGAAAACTAAAGTTACTTCAGACCAAATCAGAAACTTCGGTGGTAGAGCTGGTATCATGACTCAAATACTTGACGCATTAGAACAATTTGAATTAAGCGTTTCTGGACAACAAGTTCAAGATGAAACTGGACTTAAGCCAGGTATCGAACTTGGACAAGAAATACAAAGAAGAGAAGTAGCTAACTTCAATAGTTTACTTAGTTAGCTTAACCTTAAATTTATTTAACGTATATTTAAAAAACTAACAGACAATAAAAGCACATTTAGGTGTTTTTTTTGTTTATACTAGATATTTATATATAAATTAATCCATTATGCGAAGGTTTGATAAGAAAAAGAATATAAGTAAAGTTAATTTATTAGCTGAACAAAGGCACCTCAATAGTAAGGGGTTAATAAAAGAGGGCATAAATGAATTAGATATTGACACATACGCCAAACAACTAGATAATACTGGTGACTATGGCCAAACAACATTCTCAAGCAACGAACCAAACAAGTACGATAACCCAAGACAAAAGGGTAATAAACAAAAGAGAGTTAATCGTTTATCAAGAGAAGGTTTTGAAAAAGAATTTTATAAAGCATACCCAGTAGACGTTACTAAATTAGTTTCTGAGACTGGTACATATTTTTTTAAGAATATTAAGTGGGAATCAAACTACTCAAGTTATTCATTACAATTTATTAGTGAAAGTGGTGAAAGTCATCTATATATTAAATCGGATACATCTTCACCAAAAGGTTATTATATTGAATTCAATAAGAAACCAAACCTTTCTCCAGGTGCTGAAGAATTAATCAGAAAAATGTTTTCACACAATATGAATTACAGAAACAAGTCCTCAGATAGTTTAGTTAAAGAGGAAGAGTATGATTTCATAAGAGACTTTAAAGCGACACATGGTAGAAATCCAAGTTCATCTGAACTTAGACGTGGTAGTATGGATATAAACAAGGGTATGGAAAACCCACTACCAACACCTCAAGACACCCAGGATGTTATTAAACTACCTAATAAAGAACTAATTGCTAAAACAATTAATCAACCATATAGATTTAAATTTGAATACTTAAATGATGAAGAGCAACAACTTTATAATGAATTTAAGGAACAAGTTAATATGATAACTAAAGCTTTGATTAAAAACGGGTTGTTTAGTGAAGAATCTTATACAGATGGTATGTTAAATTCTTTCAATAAAGGTAAGTTAAAACATAACCAAACTATAAGAAAATTTATTGACCAATTTAAAGAAAAGGTTAACCTTTTTGTATATAAAGAATATTGGGGTAATTTCTATTAATATATAAAATACGATAAGAACGAATTAATAAAAATAAGTAATACTCCGAATATTGTTGGAGGTAAAAAAATAAGTTATGAGAAAATCAGATAAGAAAAAAAACATGGGCAAGGCTAATCTATTAGCTGAAACAAGATACCTTGAATCAAAAGGTATATTAAATGAAGATAGAAAAGAAAATATGGGGAGTAGATTTAGTGGTAATATGAATGAACACCAGTATTTGAATAGTTGGATAGACTCAGCATTAGAATTGGAAATCGACCCTAATGACATGAACGCCAAACAGGATTATGTATTAAATTTCCGAATCCAAAATGACAGCCTTGGTAAGGTGGATAAAAATAGTGATTATTATAGAGATTTACTAAAGAAAGTAACAGAGTTAAAAGAAAAAGGTCATCAACTCTGGCCTGGTCAATTGGATTTTATGCCAGAGGTATTGGAAGAAAGTTCAGCAGTAGATTATGAAAAGGTAGAATCAAATATTAATACTAATAATCTTAATTTTACTTATAAGTACGATGCTGCTGAAGGGCCTACTGAATCAGAGTATATTACTGGTCCGATTAAAGTTGAGTTCGTTAAGGGTATGGGTTCAAACCTAATAATGGCTGAAATTCCATTATTTAATTTCGAAACCCGCAAAAAAGGCGGCTCAAGATTAAGATACATGTTTAACAATAAAGACAAAGAAAGTAGCTTGAGTTTTAATTATAGAGGTAATCGTTGGGAAAACTTCTTTGATGTAATTGACACTCAATATCATTCAAGTTTTGAGAAAGTTAAAAAAGAGTTAGATGATATGGCTCATGGCGACAGAGGGTGGAATACAAATGAAGATGTAAGACCTTTGGTTACAGAAGATTCTGGTGGTGAATTAGACTTATTTAATCCACCTAATTGGCATAGTTTAGCTAGTTCAGTTTTTGATTCTCGTATCCCACAATTCAACTCCCAAAAAACTAACAGTAAAGCAATGGCTAATGATAATAAGGTACTATTTCTATATAGAGTTTTAACAGAAGAACAACTTGGCCAGAGTATGGGTTATATAAGTCTTGATTATGGGCATAGTAGTTATGAAATATGGACCAACAACGAACCATTCATGGCTAAATATTTAAAAAGAAACGGTAAAGACCCAGATGCTTATTCATTTATAAACTCGAATGGTGAATACAGTGGTACTGAACCTAAAAACTAAAATATTACGAAAATATTTTACAATAAAAATAACTAAACAATAACAAGCTCGACTCGAAAGATTCGAGCTTTTTTATACTTTAAAATATGGATAAATTAGTTAGAAAATTAGGAATGGAAAGTATAAAGGACTTTAAAGAAAGGTTTGATGAAATTTGTGACCAGTATCAAACCAAAGCAATTTCACAAGGCTATGATGGGGACTTAATCTTCAAAAAAGAAAAAGGTAAGATGGTTGTATTTGTAACTGTCGAATCTAAAAACGGTGCGTTAAAATAATTATTTTACTATGTTTCGATATATTTATATAATATGAAAGGGTTTATAAAAAAATTACTTAGAGAGGGATTAAATGAAGCTAATTTCGGTGAACATTCTGTTGATAGATTTAAAGAACGTTTTAGTGAATTCAGTGATGAAGATATTCCACAAAGTGTAAAGCAAGGGATAATAAAAAATCTTGATACTATTGAGAGAACAGATTTCCCAATTAATAAATCATACGGTGTAATGCTTGGGTCAATCCCAGTTAATAAAGAGTCACAATACTACAAGGCTTATCTTGAAACTGTTAAGGCTGGTAATACAATGGGTAAAGGTGGTTCTTATTATAGTATTATTGGTGATAAAAAACGTATCATTAAAGATTCAACAGGTAATCAATTCTGGGTTGTGATAAGAAACAACGAAGTAACTACATTCATGCTTAGAAAAGATGTTCAAACTAATGACTCTAATTATACTATTGAGAAGTTAAGGGTTGATAGTGTTATTAAGAACTTAAAAACGTATCTTGAGAAGAAAGAACCAGCTCCACGAAGAACAGATAAGTTCAAACCACTTAAATTAAGTAATAATGAAAAGGTTAGGTACTATAAAGACCTAAATAAGTTTGAAACTCTTAAAAGTGGTGAACCAATAAATTTAGTTGATATTTTTGACTTATTACCAAATGATGAAATGATGTTAGATATATTCTCTAAAGCATCTAAAGAAGAAAAAAACGAATTAATTGATAAAATGCCAGAACATTTAGAAGATAAGGTGATGGAGTTAATGGAATCAATAGAATTACCAGTTGAAATAGGTGATACTGTCTTAATGGGTAAGTTTAAAAACAAAAAGGTTGTTGTTAAAGACATTAAATGGGATGAAGAAAAAGGTGATTTACATATCAATGGTAAACCAGCACTTAAGATGAGATTAATAAAGAAACTTGAAGATAAGTAGATATGAAATTAGTATTATGTAAGCAGTGTGATGATGTAGTAAGACTAATCCACACAAAATGGAGAAAATGTGAATGTGGTAAATCTGGTGGTCAATACAATGAAGACCTAATGAGTGCCACTATTGGTGGTGATTGTGAGGTTATTGGTATTAGGAATGATTGGGTTAAGGCTGGTAAACAAAAAAGAAAGGAAGTTGACCTAAATAAAATAATCCAAGGTGAATATTTAGGGGATGTTCAAATTCATAGAATTAAATCTGGTGATGGACCTAGATTAAAGATGGAAATTAAGAAATTCGATAATGAGTTTAATGAAATCACATTTAAAGATAAAAGAAAATATACAGTTAATTTAAAGGGTAGTAATAAATCACCAAAAACACTTAAGGTTCCAATTAATAAGGTAGGTCCAAGTTTTAAAAGTAAAGAAACTAAAAATGAAGGTATTGAAAGACTTGGTAAGATTATGTTAGAACATTTCAAATTAGGGGGTAAATAAATTGATTTATTCATTTTTTATTCGTATATTTGGATTATGAAGGAAAATATTAAAAATATACTTAGGGAAGACGTATCTAAAAACGTCTTAGGTGACCCACCATCAAGCACTAATAAGATTGCTATGCTTGTGTTGGATTCAAATTCACAAAATAAATTGATTAACGTTACAAAGGAATATATTCCAGAGGGGTGGAAGTTATATGCTCATCATATGACAATTAACTTTGGTAAAGGGTTACCAGAAGAGTTAAGGGGTGACTTGGGTACTACTAAGTCGGTTAGGGCTGTAGAGATAGGCGTAAGTGACATGGCTGTTGCTATAAGGGTTGAGGGTTATCATTCAGATAATGATATACCACATGTTACTATTGCGGTCAACCCTAATGGAGGAAAACCTGTTATGTCTAATAAGATTACAAATTGGGAAAAGTTAGAGAATTATATTAATCTTTCTGGTGTAGTATCAGAAGAAAAACTAAATTAATGGTAAAAACGGAAATAGAAACAGAAAGAAGATTTCTGTTAAAACGTGCGCCTAGAGTTAAGTGGGATTTAGTCAAAAGTATTGAGCAATATTACTTATCGGATAGGGGTGGTATCAGAACTGAAAGAATACGAAGTATTAGTGATTTGAATGTTAGTAAAAAGTTTTTTCACACTATTAAGGAACCTATCGAAGGAAGTGATATGTCTGTTCATGAAACTGAAAGAGAGATAACGGAATCAGAGTACTTAAAGTTTTGGGAAAAGAAAGATAGAATGATTACTAAGGATAGATATATTTTACTTGATGGTGATTTAAAATGGGAAGTGGATATTTTCAATAATAATCACTTAATAATTGCTGAAGTTGAATTACCTAATGAGAGTTATGATTTAAAGATTCCAGAAGAGTTAAACGATATGATTATAATGGAGATAACAGGATTAAAAGAATTTAGTAATTCGGAATTAGCATATTAAAAAAAAAATAAATAATAATGAAAGTAGGTAACGAAGAAAGACGCATGGAATTAAGTAGTAAGATATTTGATATGGGTACAGCCTTGATAAATGAAGGTGAAAGTAAGGAAGACTATATGATAAGTAATACTGGTAACATAATGATGTTAATTAGTGGGTTATTGTATGATTCGAAAGATATGGTTTTTTTTAGTGAGTTATGTGATATGTTCTCAGCTAAAAAACTATTAGATAACCAAATGGAACTTGGACCTTTAAGTGATATGGATGAAGATGAATTATATAGGATGATGTCCAACTTAAATGATGAAATTGATAAAGATTTAGGTGATGAAGATTCAGATGATGAAGATTTAGATTATGAGTAAACCTAAACTAATAAAAGAGTACAAAGAATCAAAGCCAAAGGAAATATGGATTGATGGGGTACTATCTAATTTTACATACGGATTATTAGGTTCTATGGTAATTGTAGCTATAACGTCTAGGGTAGATATAGCGGTTCTACTATCATACTTAACGTATTATTTTTACCTAGGTAAGGTAATTAATCGACCTAAATATGTGACATCATTAGGAAAGTTCATAGTATTTCCAATACCAACAGCAATTGGGGCGTTTACTGGGTATAAGTTAGCACCCCTATTAATTGATTTAATAGGTAGGATGTGAAAAATAAATATGAAATTATTTGCTTGTTTCATTTTTATTTCGTATATTTGTATTTGATATATAAAATATATGAAAAAGTTTCGAAAAATAAATTATTATAATGTTGTAGGTAATGGAAGAGATATTAGAAAATAAATATTATTCTTCATTAGTTGTTTTGATAAGTCAAATAGTTTTCTTATATCTAAGAACTCTTAATGTGATTTATACAGCAGACAAGAAAATAATACCAGCAATAATAACTCAGAATGGCGTTGGATTAATGTGGCTTATATCAATATCAATTGGTATAAAGTCAATAATGGGTGGTGATACATTACCAATTATAATGTATTTAATCGGTGGTTCATTAGGAACATACTGGGGAATGAAAAAAGAATCTAAAAATAAAAAAAATAATTAAAGTAAAAACACTTGCATCTTAAATATAAAGGATGTATATTTGCAGTATAAATAAATAAATAATATAAAAATAAAGATTATGATTTACACGTTTGAAGGAACAATCAAAGAAATTTTTGACACTATTACATTTGATAGTGGGTTTAGTAAAAGAGAAATTGTTTTAACATCGGATGAGCAATATCCACAAGATGTTAAATTCGAATTCATTAAAGAAGCTTCATCTTCTTTAGATGCGTTTACAACTGGTGAAGCTGCGAAGATTTCATTTGCACTTAGAGGTAACGAATACAACGGAAAGTATTTTGTAAACTTAAAAGGTATTAGCATTGCTAAGATGAGTGGAACACCGACTGCATCAGTCCCAACTCCAGCACCAGCCGTAGTAACGGAACCAACTGGTGGGGGTACTGAAACAGATGACTTACCGTTTTAATAGGTAACCAATAAATTAGCAATTCACGTAAAAGGTCTTGCTAATTCAATTTTAAAAAATAAAAGATGGGAATACAAAAGAATTCAAATAGAGTGTTTAGACTTAAACATGGAAAAGAAACAATGGTGCCTGGGGTATCAGATGTGTTATCTCTTAAAGATGGTGAAGAATTCCATATCGTTGCCGATATGATGTATATGAGTGGATTCCCATTACCACCTGGTTTACAGAAACCAATTATGGATTGGGTATTAGGTAATCCAATTTTATTCGTTGAGGATACCAGAAACTTTTAATGAGGTCTGATTTCATATTTCGTAGTGGAAAATATAAAGGCAAGACATATAGATGGGTTATTGTCCATAACCCTAAATATATTGCTTGGATAAAGGAGAATAAACCACAAATGCTTGTAGATAAACTGAAACCTAAAAAAGAGGTCAAGGTTACCAATCTAAAAGAAGATGATGGTAAATTCAAGATGCCCTTAAATCTGAATTTCGATAATGAGCCACCACATGAACAATGTATTCCTTATATGCTTGACCACCCAGAACAGTATGTTGAACAATTAATGGAATTTGAGAAACACCATAAGACTAGGTTTAGACTTATTAAAAAAGAATGTGGAAAATGAAAGAAATTGATAAATGTACACCATATTACTGGTGTTCAGAGGCTAATATTAGAATATTAGACCTGGAAGAATTAGAAGAAAAATGGTATTTTACGCACACAGTTACTAAAGATGAATTTTCTTCTTGGTTATTAGGAAAGAAAGTAAAACCTAATTCAATGCCCAGAAAGACATCACCTTATTTAGAGTATAGAATGTATGGTCTTGTACCTTACAATATTAGCTCCATACAAGGTGCTATTCAGTATGGTCACGCATTACAAGAATACAACAATTTAATGTTTGACGCTATTGATTCTATTTTTGTTAAACCTATTGAATATGTAGGTTTTAATAAGTGGAGAAAAGAAGATAAGACCTTCATTATACTTAATGGTGGAACAACCAATGAAAATAAGGATGATAAATGGTACGGAACACTACAACAAAGTAGAGATATACTTATTGAAAAGAAAATCCTATTTGGTGAGTTCAAAGAACCAGACCTTAATAACTCATTGACCGCAATCGTATTTCTTGTTGATGAAAGAGTGTTTGATAGAGAAACATATCCAGATTATGTTGACACACCTTATGACAGATTCAAGGATGGTAAGAATGAGGAAACAATAAGGCAATGGGAAGATAATAATAATATGAATAGAGCTTTTTGGGTTGATAAGATTGGTGGTGAAACTAACGATTGGTTAAGAACTTGGTTAAAAAACTTCAGATTAGCTAATTAATTATTATATAAGTATGGGTAAAATATACCAGATATTTAAAGAATATAAATATAAATTATTATTAATGTATATGTTTATGTTAATAGTGGAAGTATCTATAGTACTTCAACCCTTCTTATTAGGTAAAAGTATTGATGATTTAATTAATGGTAATTATTTATGGTTGTTTTTACTTTCTATTTCTTATTTTACCTCAGATTTTTTTCATTATAAAAGTATGGTTTATGATACTAAAGTATATACGGAGATATATAACGATATTGTTTTAAGGTTTCTAAAGAAAACAGATGTAGATATTTCAACTAAGATAGCAAGGACTGATATGGCCAAAGACATTGTAGGTGTACTTGAAGGTTATGTTCATTATTATATATCAACCATTATAACTATTATTGGTTCAATTTGGTTTATATACTCAATTAATTACAGTGTTGGGATTTCTGTAACTATTGCTTTATTTTTTATATTAAGTGCCGTTATGATTCATTATAAAAAAATAAGACAATCTATAAAGGTTAAACATAACCATTCAGAGAATAGAGTTAAACGTTTAGAAGGCGGTTATCTTAAATCTAGACTTTTCTTTGAAAGGAAACGCAAATTAGATATATATGCATCCACTTTACAGGGTAAGAATTGGGTTCTCGTAGGTACAATAAAACACATCTTCTTGATAGTATCAATAGTATTATTAATTTTAAATTCTGAAAACATAACCATTGGTAGTGTTATTACTACATATTCATATGTTAATACTTTCTTAATGTCAATGATGTCAATACCCGTTGGGGTTGAAATGTATTCAAGAATAACTGATATATCAAAAAGATTCAATTAAATAAAAACAAAGTTTAAAATAATAACCTCTTAATAAGTTTTATATTATTATTCATATATTTGCATGGTACAAAATAAAAGACATATAGTAAAGGCTTTTACTTGGAGGATAGTAGCCTCAATAACTACATTTATAATTAGTTGGTTAGCAACTGGTAATATAGAGACAGGGTTATCAATTGGTTCTTTTGATTTCGCATTAAAGTTACTATTGTATTATGGACATGAAAGAGTTTGGTATAAATCCAAATATGGTATTAATGAAACAGACAATAAAAATAAAGGGTAAGATTAAATTCGACCCTATAAATAGGACAACCAAGCATCATAAACAAGGTAGTTGGAAAAAACTAGCTATGGTTATTTTTGACGGAGATTTATCCGAATACTATGCATGGTTTCTTAAAAAGAGATATAACTTAACACTTAATAAACCACTTCGAAATTCACACATAACATTCATTAATGATAGAGAATCTGATATGAATGGTAAGTGGGGAGAAATGAAAGAAAAATACCAATCTAAAGAGATAGAGATTGTATTAAGTATTGACCCTATAACACACTCAAGAAGTTCTGGTCATTGGTGGCTTAACATACCAGAAGAAGATAGATGTGAATTACACAACTTAAGAGGTGAGTTAGGACTTAGTAGACCATATTGGGGACTTCACATGAGCTTGGGATATGCAAATGATAATAACCTGGCACATTCAAAGTATATTCACAAACTTATAAGTAAATATGGCTATTAATTATCTTCATAAAAACGGGTTATCATAATCCGATAATGCTTTAAAGTTGTCGTGAATTTTTTTACATTCGGTTAAGAAGTTCGTAACATCTTCAGGACCTAAAACAAACCACTCTCCCTCTAGTCTTTTTGATTTATATTTTCTATGTAATGTCCTTTCTATTTTACTATGAAAGTCTGATTCAAATACAGACACTATATCAATAGGTATTGAATTCCCCGTTTGTAAGGATTTAACCCTTTTTGAAACTTCACCGCTGGTGATTCCTATTTTATAATGACCATCATCTAGGTTGGCTAACAAATAAACTTTCTTCATATTTAAAAATACAGTTTTTAGTTGAATTTGTAAATAATTAACATTATATTTGTGTAAAATAAAGTATTATGAGTAGACCATTTAACCAAAAAGCGTATGATGCTTTCGATTTAAAAAATAAAGAAGCTCTAGTTGAATTGATGAAAGAAAAAGATTATACCTTAGTCGGGGATATTAATGAAGAACACTATAAAAAATATGACGTTAAATTTAGTAAAGGTAATGATGAAATCTCATTTGAAAATGAGACAAGGGTTAATTTCAATTCTATAAGAGATTTTTTTAATACGATTCACATACCAGCCAGAAAAAAGAATACTGAAGCTAATTATTATGTTGTCTGGAAACCAGATATGAATGAATTCTTTTTAATACCAAATAACGTAATCAAAGATTGTGCTAAGGATTTAATTGAAATTGTTTGTAATGAATTTGATGAAGATAAAAAATATTTAGACTCTTTTATAGATATCCCAAAAGAAAGGGCAACTCACTTTACCAAGATTAATGGTAAATGGAAAAATAAATGACTTAATTGTTAGGTAGTTAAAAATAATTAAAAAACTTGACAATTCTAAGTTTTTTGTTATGTTTGAGCATATATATATAGAAGAATGAGAACTAATGAAAGAAAGTGAATGGGATTTATTGCTGTTAGAAGCAACCCAAGAAATTACGGTTATAAAGCGTAGAGCTAAGTCCATAAAGAAAATAAAAAGGAAATCTAATTTAAAGTCTAAGATAACTAAATGGTGGCCAAATAAATTAGATGCGGTAAATAATCATACTTAATATAAGAATTCTTATATTAAGTTCTTTTTAATTTGTTATAATATTTATATATGAATGAAATTATCTAATCTATATAAGGACATATTAAAAGAAGAATACGAGGATGGTAAATTATATGGCTACCACGTAACAAGTTCGAATAATTTAGAAACAATTAACAATAATGGCTTTAAAGTAGGTCATAGGTCTATGCAAGGTAAAGGTGTTTATTCATTTTACGATTTGTATGATGCAATACGTTACGCTAACAAGGGTGAAGTCTCAAGTCCAGTAATAGTTAAGTTCAAAATAACCAATCCACATTCCTTAATGATTATCAAGACCGATATAGCTAAAGAAGTATTTGGTTCAGACTATCATATTGTAGACCAAATAAGTAGAAAGTATTGGAACGGTGAAAGGGGTGTGGAAGGTTTCTTATTGGGAGCTCAAAAAGTATATAAACAAGATTACACTATGGAGGCACTAATAGCGGAACTTAATGAAATCGAAACCAATAATACAGAAAGTAACCAAAGAATCTTTTGGTCTTATATGATGCCTAAGACAGAATCCGATAGATTAAATCTCTTACATAATGGTAATTATGGTATAGAATATAGAATCAATTATACAAACCTAATGTACCCAATGGGTTATTATTCTCTTAATTCAGAACGTAATTTTAGTGATTATAATGAATTTGAAAAGGATAATGAAATCCCACCTGGTGAAGAATATGATGATTTAAGAAGAGCTAAGGGTAATTTAGATTTACACACACTTAAGGTAAAATTAGAAGCTCAACAATATAAAGTAAGAAATAATCGTGACTATGATTTATTAAGTAAACTAATAAGTCAAATAACAGACTTAACGGGATATTAATAAGATGAAATCACTAATCAAAAAATTACTTAAAGAAGCTCTAGAACCAAACACAATAGGTATTGGTTATTTAAGAGGAATATTAAAGAATACAACTAATAAGACAGCTCAAAAGTATTTGAATAGTTGGATAAGTAAGGGGACTGACATAATTAAATTATCACCAAAACAATACGCAATGCTTAAGGTAATTGAAAAAGGTGGACCTAGTTCTAAATTTTACGACTCAAAAAATTAAATAACGCACACTAAAAAATAGTATATACCATTTATACTGTTTTTTTATCGTAAATGTTTATATTTATATATATGAAACTTTCTAGTATATATCAGAATATAATAAATGAAAATTTTAAGACTCAAACAAAGCGTTTTATAGGTCAAGGATTTGAAGCGGATATCGTTAAAAGTTATATAGATAAATTCAAACATATTAGTAAGAATAAATACAAAGAAGCTAAAAGTGAATTACAAGGTGTTAATGTACCACTAGAACGTAGATTTGATATTGACGCTTATAAGAGTTTTCGAGAATTGGAAATACTTGTTGATTATGTTGGTGGTCAAAGGTCTGTTGCTACTAATATGAAGAGTAATATTGAAGTAAGTGGTGAAGCGGTATATAAAGATAATGGTATAGAAGTTTTCTACGCTGACAATCCAAGGGCATGTGTTAAATATAAGGGCAATATACCGTATAGTTGGTGTGTTTCTAGGTCCGATTCATCTAATATGTTCTACACATATAGATTCAAACCATATGAACCAGCATTCTATTTTGTTAAAGATTTAAAAGCTACCGAAAAAGAGTTTAAGGTGTGGAATATAGGTAAAAATATATTCAAGGGGTCATTTTCAAACCCATATCACTTTTTTGTTATACAAGTACCAAAAAATCTAAACCCAGAAGATAATGAAACTCCACAATATATTGTAACATCAGCTAATAATGACGGTGATAAACAAATGAGCTGGAATGATATCATTAAAACAAACCCAGAGTTAAAATCGATAAAAGAGGTTTTAAAACCTAAACCATTTACGCCAGATGAAAGAAATCAACACCAGAGGTTTAAAAATGGTATTAGTGATAGTGAATTTATCAAACTATCATACGAAGATAAAAGAAATTATTTAGACATATACCCAACAATTGGTAAAGCAATAACACCTGAACAATTAAAGTCTCTTCCAGATGATTTACTTAACCTATATGTTTCTTTTGGTATTGGTTTAGATAATGACCAACACGAATACGTGTCCACAGAAAAAAGAAAAGCTTTCAGAAGATATACTCAGATTACTAAACGTAAATTTGATGAGTATATTAAAAATGATAGTTATAGTCGCTCACAACTAAAATTAAACTGGAGCGAGTTAACATCTTTACCAGACGATAATGTTGGTGAGTATTTAAAAACTTTAACAACTTCCGATATTAATAACTTTGTACAAAATAATGGGTGGGAATCAATGGAGCTAATCAAGAAGCATTTTCCAGAAAAATTTGATAAAGAGGATGTTGATATTGTCCCATTAATTACAAACGCAAACACTAGTATAGAAGCTGAAGAAAAATTAAACGCTCTAACCCCAGAATCAGTAGAGGTTAGAGCCAATAGCCATTATATAGAATTTGATATAAGTGGGATGGTTGATGATTTTTACGATAATTTAGGTATCACTTGGGAAATTTCGGGATTACACGATAAAATTTATTATGGTGACTATGATTATGAGTTACATTACGGAGCAGACTATTTCGATGGATATGAAGAAGGTTTAGATATAGAATTGAAAAGTAGAATTGATGAAATCGTTAGAAGTAATTTGGAATTAAAAGATGATTTTATTAACTCAGGTTTAGAGTTTAACTTTACCACTATTAAGGAGTTATTAGAAACTTATGACGTATTAGATGACATAGCTAATGAAATATCAACTGAGTTTGGTGAAGCTGAAAATAGAGGAGTTGCGAAAGAAGGTGAGAAAATTGGTAATAAAATGGGTAAAATAATGAATGTTGATGCATCTCAAAATGAGATTAGTATTCACCCAAGAGCGTTAATAATGTATATTCATGGTAATGAATTCTTCACTACAGACCCAGATGATTTTAAAGATAATATAACAAACCTTTTAAATGAACTTTACTCAGACTATGATTTTCCAGAAAATACAGACGATTTTTTTGAGTGGACTAGAGATGCTGGTTATGGGGCCGAAGATATTGACGAAGATTACTTAAACAGAACCATAATATCCAAGATTGAATACGCATTAAATGAATACCTTAAGGCATCATATGAAGGGGAAGAAGACGATACTAACATAGCGAAACTTAAATCTGAAATCATATCACACCTTAACGATACCCTAGTTAAATTAGGTGAGAGTCCAAACGCAAAAGTAATACAAAATGATGTTGCTAGAATTTTTATAGATAGAGATAAATTTAAATTAAATGGTCAAGTCTATATCACGTTAACAACTAGCGATGGTAAAAGTCAAGAGGGGTATGTTAATATTAATGACATACCAACCTACTTCACTAACTATAAGCTATTTGAAGCGATACAAAGGTTCAATTCATTAATACCACGCTAATCAAATATTAACATTCTCTAAAATAATCATTAAAAAACTTGCGTAAGTTAAATAAAGGTTATATATTATGTAATATAGACATAAAGTCAGGTTAAAACTGACCTAAACTATGTTAAAAGTATATTATAATGCGCTAAAACAAATAATATTATTTATTTGATTTGGGATATTATTTTTAATGTCAAATTGACATAGTATAAAGACTTGGTTTATCTTTTGATACACACCTAAGTATAACAACAAAATAAAAGAATATAGTATGGGCAAAGATTTTGATGAATTATTTAATAACTTCTTTAACAACGAAGGAGATAACAACGAAGGTAATAAAGATAAAAAATCAAGAAACTTAATTGATAGACTTAATAACTTTGAGGATGAAAACTTTCCTGGGTTTAATCCACATGAAAATGAGTTAGGTGAACCAGATAAAGTTGAGACCTATAAAGATAAGGGGTACACCTTTAAAAGGAGTACTTGGGAACTTGAGTCTGGCTCTATAGTAAAGATGGAAATGATATCCGCACCAATGGATATAGGGGTAAATCCAAGAGTAAAGAAAAAACTAACCCTTGATGCTAAGTTAGAAATAGCTTTAGAAGATGAGGATTATGAGGAAGCAATAAGGATAAGAGATAAAATAAATAAAAAAGATAAGAAATGAGAAACTTTTTTGAAACAGAGACATTCAAATGGATTGGTATGACCCTATTAACAAGTATTATTGTTATAGGACACTTTATTACAAAATAAAAGTATTATAAATAATAAATAAAACTTTACATTTAAATGAATAGATAGTATATTTGCGATATGAAGAACACACTTATGATAGATTTAGATACTGAAAGAGAAGACTCAATCAGAATCACAAAACCAGAGGACATTGTTAAGGGAATCAACGATGAGGATACAGCAAAGAAAATGGTATTAAATGATATGACTACTATATGCAATGCATTAGGTACCCTAATCCAATTAGGGGAAGATAGCGGATACTTTAATGGTCAAGTATCCGCAAAACTGTGTATAGATTATTTGGAAGAGAATTTTATGCAAGTTAAAGTTAACGAAGACACAGAGGAAAAACTACCTAAATAGGTGAAAAAATTAAATATGAGGCAGTTATTAATATTCCTATTACCAATTATATTATTTATTGGTAACGTACAAGCTGGTACTTTCATTACAACCATTTCTGGTGATTGGGAAACTGGTGGTACTTGGACTAACGGAATAATTTGGCCAGTAACCAACCCAACTAATAATAGTGATAATATTACCATATCACACAATGTAACTCTAACTGGAAACATAAGTGTTAAGGGTGGTACTGTTCTAACAGTCGATGTCGGGGATACACTTACCATTAATGGTGATGTAACATTTCAAAATAACTCAAATGTGAACATTAATGGGGTGTTGGTAATTAATGGTGATGTAACAAATAATAATAATTCGGATGAGGTTGTAATAAACGGTCTAATAATCATTAATGGTGATTTTTGGGGTGGTAATGGAAGTGACATTGTTGGTGCTGGTGGAATGAATATCACAGGGACAGTAACTACAGATGGTACAGGTGCAGTATTTGGTAGTGAATTAGATTGTGTAATACCTGGCACATGTAATAGTTCATATAACTCACCGTTACCAATCGAATTAATTAATTGGTATGGTCACAATAAAAATGATATAAATCACCTATCTTGGGTAACTATTTCTGAAATTAATAACTCTCATTTCTTAATTGAAAGAAGTGTTGATGTTATAAGTTGGCAAATTATTACTGAAATTAGTGGTGCTGGTACTTCAACCTCACCAATATTTTATGAATATAAAGATAGTGATTATGAAAATACTATTAATTATTATAGGTTAATGCAGATTGATTTTAATGGTGAAAGTGAAACATTTAATATATTAGTTATAGATAATTCCTTAAAGTCACCACTTAAAATAATTAAGACTATAAATTTAATGGGCCAAGAAGTAAATAAAAATTACAATGGACTTAGAGTTTTAATGTATGAAGATGGTTCTAGAAAAATAATTCAACCCTTATTAATAAAATAGAATGTTAGGCATTTCCATAGTATTTATTATTATGGAAATGCTTAACATTATAATACTATCATTTATTCCAGCAGCACTTTATGCTTTTATTATTTATATTAGTGTACCTTATAAAACCATAAAACTAAAAACTGGATTAACCTATTTAATCGGTGGATTTATATCTGTTGGTATATTACTTTACTTCTTTCAATTATTCCCTTGGTGGACCAATTTATCTGATTATATTGTCAGTAAATACCAATACCCCCTTCATTATTTACATATAGAAAACTTTATACAAGTTGGCCTAATTGAGGAACTATCCAAATTAATTACATTCTTTATTATTGAATGGTATATAAGAAGTAAAGGTGATATAGAAGCACATCCACTAGCAACAATGTTTTACGTTGGGATGGTGTCGCTAGGTTTTGCTATGATAGAAAACGTATCATATGGTATTAATTCGACAACACCATTAGATACGATAATGTGGCGTTCAATAACTGCCGTTATAGGTCACATGGTCTTTGGTATGTTTATGGGTTACTGGATATCTCTTGGTAGGGTTGGTACAAGACTTAAAAATAGGTCAATAGTTGATATTATAATACTTAAGAATAATAAGTTAAGGAGAAGAGTATTCATACTTATAGGTCTATTAGCGGCCACAATACTTCATGGTTTATATGATTTACATATAAGTATCACTGGTATAAGTGGTATTACAACACTTTATATGCTTTTAATTATATCTGTGTTAGGTGTGTTTTGGTGTTTTAAAAACTTAACGAAATTACATAATAATAAATTATATAAAAAGTTTGATAATTAACTTTAAAATTAGTATATTTGTAATATGACTGAGTTCCAATTAATATCTACACACCCAATTAAAAAATCAGATTTAGGGTTTCATGGTAATTTGTTTGGGGGTAAACTATTAGCGTGGTTGGATGCTGCTGGTGCATCTTTTGCAACGCAAGTATGTGACACACCAAGAATGGTTACTATAAAAATAGATGAATGTTTATTTAAAAAAGCTTCTAAAGAGGGTCAACTACTAAAAATATATGGTAAAGTTTTTGAGATTGGTAACACTTCAGTAACTCTATTAATAGAATGTAGAGCCCATAATGTTTATACTGGTAGACAAACAGCAGTCTTAACCACAAACATAAAGTTTGTGAGGGTGGATGAGAACGGAGATGCAATACCCATATCAGATAGGGTAAGAGATAAATATAAATGAAAGTATAGTTGAGATTAAATATAATCACACCTCACGGTTAATCCACTTTTCTCTTTGGTCTTTTAATGTATATTCTACGATGTCATTTTTACCACAATGTGGGCAGTTAAGTCTATCTAATTCAACGGCCTCATTTATTTTCCACTCTCCCTTACATTCAGAATTAGAACATTTATAGATATAGGTGTGGCGTATAAATACTTTATGAGACATAATTTACTAGTTTATAAAAATAAATATAAAATAATTAGGAATAATCAAATATATATAGTATATTTGTAATTAATAAGATGAGTATAGAAGATAAAATATTTCGTATAGGGTTATTATTTGGGTTTGTTATAGGTATAATAGTAACAGTATCTATAAATTATATTTTTTTTTAAATAAAGCCGATGATAATAAAAAAGACAAATAACACACCTAAAGTTATATTCGATAAAGAAAATCGTGAATTAAGTTTCGATGGGGCAACATACCCCGATGACGCTGATTCATTTTTTATACCAATTATAAGTTACCTACATAATTACCTTAAAGAGTTAAAAGGAAATGAGGTTATAGTTAAATGTAAATTTACATTATTGAATTCATCATCAGCTCAATACATGTTCTCATTATTTGATAAACTTAATACTAATGGTAATGTAAGTATTAATTGGTACTATGAGGAAGATGATGAGTGTATGTTTGAAGAGGGAGTAATGTATAAAGATGGGTTTAGTAATCTTAATTTTAATCTTATAGGGGTTGATGATTTTGATTTTTAAAAAGAATATAGATATGAAAATAATTTATTTAAGTTTAACGGTAATGCTATTTTTTGCTATTCACAAATATTCTGATTTGAAAATAGCTTACGTAAAAGCCGAATCAGAAAAGTTAGAATTTTGTGAGAAATATCACAAGGAAAAAGATTTGAACCAAGAGCTTAATTATGAGCTCCTAATGCAAGATACTGTAATTGACTTCTTAAACGAAGATAATCAGATATTATCATCTTACTTAGCAGAAATGGAGAACTAATCTAAAACAAAAACCAAAACAAAGAATTATGATTGAGGTAGTAATATTTAGCTGGTGTTTAGCAGTATTTGTAATATCTTATATTTTTGTCAAAGACTGGGTGGACAGATAAAATAAAATAGTTATGTATTGGATAAAGAGAAAAAAAAGTCAAATTAAAAATGTAATCAAATGGTTACCTACTATATGGAATCAGTTTGATTTTGATTATAACTACTCTATTGATGTTTTTAAATTTCAATTAGAGAAACAAGCAGAGTATCTTGAGTCGGAGAAAGCACGTACTATGGATGCTAAAGATAATGCAAAGAGAATCAGAACAACCCTTAAATTAATGAAGAAGGTATATGATGAAGATTACGCCATAGAATACATCGATAAGATGGAGGAACTATATGGTGAAGACCTAATGGAACATGAACTTATAGATACTGGAAGAGGAGATGGTACTTCATATTATCAGAAAAAGTATGAACGTACAGAAACACCAGAGCGCATTAAAGAAATAAGCGATATGAGTAATAAGCTATGGTCCGAATCAAATCTTAAACAAGAAAAAGCCCACAGAATATTGTGGTTAATGGTTGAAAGAAATATACAAAGATGGTGGGACTAAAACATATAAGATGATAAAGATTGTATTTGAAGAAAACGTACCTGTTGGTGAGGTATTAATCAACCTTTTAGATGAAAAAATATGTTGTTGGGAGAAATATAAATGTAACTGGACTTTCAGTACTTTAGATAGTTTTAACAATCGTATTAATCAAATAGAAATGGACCAAGAAAATAAAGATAAGGTATTAGTGATAGTAAATGATAGTAGTAAACACCCATATACAATGAGGAGTTCTATTAGAATATACTCAAAAGATTATTTAAAACTAAAACAAATAAGATGAATAAAGAAAAAATAATTACTATTATAGATAAAGAAGATATTCCTTCTTTACGCTTTCCATCGGAACCTATTAAAAGAACGGAAAAACAAATAAAATTACTAAAACATAAATTTTCAAGGTCTATGATATTAGGAAATATTCATCGTGTTAAAATGAAAATTACATTTGAAGACGATGAATGCACCAAGCAAGTGCGAACCACTATTTGGGCTGTTGGAGATAAAAATATTGTTTTAAAGAAGGGTATAGTCATTCCCATACATCGCATTATAGATATCACATAATAAATTAAATAAATAAATAAGATGGATAAAGTTATAGAAATAGATGGTAAGAAGTATAAGTTATTACCAATAGATAGTGAAGGTACGGATACCTATGGAGAAGAAGTTGATAACCCAGATATTGTTACATTCTATTTAGGGTGTGATAGTGACTGTGGATACTTTGAATTCAATATATTAATAGACCAGTTTAATCAAGGAGAAATACTGAAAGACACTAGTTCGGTAACGTATTATCCAAATGGTGTGTGGCTAAAAAATGAATCAAACTATTCTGAATCTTGGGATAGCCACTCTTTTTTAAAAGATATATTAGATGACCCATTAAATAAACATGTCATTGAAGTTAAAGAACAAATATTATCGGATGGTAAAGCAAATTATAATGACCTAGTTAACTTGTTAATCCAAGTTAGAAAAAGAGGTTGGATTTAAATAAATCGACATCAAAGATTCAATAGTATATAAACTTAAATACTAAACATCATAATGACAAGACCAGTTAATATTATAGTAGCACAAGCTACCGATACAAGAGTAATAGGTAAAGAAGGTAAAATGCCATGGCACCTACCATCTGATTTGAAATACTTCAAGGCTAGGACTGAGAATCAAATTGTAATAATGGGTAGGAAGACTTATGAATCAATAGGTAAACCTTTACCAAATAGAATCAACATTGTTATTAGTAATAATAAAGAGTTCAAGATAAAGATATCTAAAGACCCAAACCCTAATATAGCTGAGATATGGGTTGTTCCAGATTACGAGACAGCATTAAAGATGGCTAGTCCATTTATGGATAGAGAGATATTTGTTATTGGTGGTGGTCAAGTATACGAGAAAGCAATGAAAGGACCTATCCAATATCTGTACGTTACTTGGGTTAGTAATAAAATGGGTGGTCTTATTAAAGGTGATATATTCTTTCCAGATATAGATTATGATATATTTAAAGCTATTGATACTTACGATAATACGAATGATAAGGAATACGATTTAACTTTTATAACATACACACAAGATGGAGATAATAAAACAAATAACGACTAAGAATATAGCCTTCAGCGTAATTGATAGTTGTGAGACTATGGAACAATGTAATTCAGCAGAGAATTATGCGTACCTTTACTTCAATAAGTTCGAAGATATGATTGGTCTTGAAGAATTAAAAAGACACTTAAAAGAACATAAGTTAATTCTATTAAACCACAATAAATAGAAATTTAATTTGGTTTCTACTTTATTTTTAGGTATATTTAAGTATATTTATTAGATAATGACCAAAAGAATAAAAAAGGTAACTACTGCAAAAAGGAAAACTACACCTAAAAAAGTAGCCACTAAGAAAACTCCAACTAAAAAAACCTTATCTAATAAATCCACAACCACTTCAAAACCAATAAATAATAAGAAAAAGACTACAAAAAAACGCATTCCATCTGCTAAAAAAGTTGGATTAACTAATAAAAAAAAGATTGTAAAAGCTAAGAGAACGGCTCGTGAATATATAAGGGTAAGTGAGAAGTCCAAGAAGAGTAAGTTTAATGAGATGGGTGAAAAAGTGCAGAGGGGTGAGGTAAAATGGGCTTATTATGCAATTGATGGTAATATAGGTTACCACCATTATTTAATTATAAAATAAGTATGAGTAGAGAAGATATTATAAAAAAATTAGATGAGATTTTTGCTAATAATAAAGCAAAAAGTTTCCTTAACCACTTAATTAGGTCTTATGTACCAAACAATAATGTAGATAAAATATTTATCAAACCAAAGGGTGATTTTAAATGCGTTCTTACTAATGATAAATTAATTTCAGTTAATGAAATTCTTGAAGGTGTTACTACTGATGAGTTCAAGGATGATGTGTTTAGGTATCTTCATGTTATGCTTAGTCCAGAAGAGAAAGCATCTACACCTATTCAGAACTTAATGAAGGGTAAAGACATAGCCATTCAAGGTGAGAATACTGATACCTTTATGTCGTTAGAAACTTATAAGGTTTTTTATGATTGGGTTATAACTAAATTATTAAGTGGTGATAAACACATATCATGGCTTATGGGTAATATTGATAGAAGTCAGTTTACGAATAGTGTTAAGGGCATTAATAACCCAACAACTCAAAAAGCTATTAATAAGCAAGATAAAAAGGATATGGATAATCGAGCTACATATAGTCTTGGGGACATGAGTGTTCTACAAGCATTAAAAGCTAAAATGGAAGGTAAGTAAACCGAAACACCATGAGTAAAACCACAGAAAAATTGAAAGAAATGTATTTAGAATTAGTTGTAATTAATTTTAATCTAGATGACCCTTATTATTATTGTAATGATGATACTAAAAGAGATTTGAATAAAGTATTAATCCAAATGGAAGAGATATTTAATGAAGAAGATGAACAGTAAATTAACAAAGTGGGATAAGTCATGGATTGAATCCTTGATAATACTTAAGGAATGTGGTGTTGAGGTTGTATAGATAAATATAAATAAATAAATAAAGTTAAATATGAGTAATTTAAAATCAGTAATCACAGTTGGTATGGCAAACGAAGGTGAGATGAACATAAAAGTAGATGTAATTAAGGGTTGGGAGCCTAAGAAGATATCCTATATGGGTGGTTCAGTATTTTTTGAAGTTGACGGTTCATTCGTTTCAATGAAGAGGTTAGAGTTTACTGAAATCTTTGGGAATAGATACCTGTAAACTACCCAACTATTATTGTACTTTATAAAATAATTGGTTAATTATTTGGTAATGTGGATTATTTGTTCTATCTTTGTATCGAACAAATAAAAAAAAATATTATGAATTGGTTTAAAAGTATAAGTGATGGTAGAGGTGGTTTCGACTCCTACAATTGGAATGTTGGTGATATGGGAATGGGTTTTGCTATTGGTGCATTACAAAATATCGCCACGGTATTACTATTCTCAATGTTATTACCAATATTTAATTTAATATTCTACCCAATTCAAAATGACCAGGATAAGTTAGGTGGTGTAATAACTACAATATTAGCTAATATATATATTGTATTAGATTTTTCACAAGGGTGGATTTTAGATTTTGCCTTCACTGATTCTGGAGATGAAAACCTACTTAAGGCTCAAAGTGTATTCTTGATATTTAATCTAGCTTTAGTGCCAATTAACATAATAATATTCTTTTTTAATGGTTTTGTGTCAAAGTTACCACCACCTATATTTTACGTGGTATGTATTACAACAACTTACTTTATCTGGTACCCATTAATGTCGGTAATTGTAAGTCAATTCTATGCGGCATAAAAAATATAAAAATATAAAAATTAAAGATTTCTTGATTAACTAAAGTATTAATAGTATATTTGTAGTATGAGTATTTTAAAATTTAAATTAAAAAAAACCCACCTAGATTTATTAAAACACGTAGAGTGGAAAGAAGTGACCGATACTAAAGATATTGTTACAAACGGTAACTCCTCACCTTTTGGTGGTCTTGACCACTATGAGGATATGGGGGTGATACTATTCGGTATGCCAGAAGACTTCGACCCATTTGAGGGTAACCCATTTTTGTGGACTCCTGAACAGAAAGTGGAGATGGATGAATTATTAACTGAATTGCCATTAGCTTTAGAGATAGTACTTAGTACACAGACATTTACCCCTGGGAATTACAAAACACGTTATCACAACCGAGAGTGGAAAAAAATTAAATAATAATATGTTAGATTTCGAGATAGTATGTGATGGTTGTATTCAAGGCGATAGAACACATCAAAAGTTAATTTACGAGAAGTTTTATTCATCTGTATATAGAATTTGTATAAAGTATTCTAAATCAAAACAACAGACAGAAGACCTAACCCAAGATATATTCATAAAGTTATTCGCTAATATAAAAAAATTCAAAGGTTCTACTTATAACGAATTTAGTGGTTGGGCTAATAAATTATCTAATAATCACTGTATTGATGTTTTTAGGAAAAAAAAGATAGTAACCATTAGTGGTTCTGGTAGTTATAATGATGGTTTAAATATAGAGAATATTAGTGAAAATTACGATGAACATTTTAACGAAAATCTATATGATTTAGACGATATTATTGTTGCGGTACAAGGGTTAAGTCCAAGATATAAAATGGTATTTAACATGTATGTCATGGATGGACTTACTCATCATGAGATTTCCGATAAATTAGATATATCTGTCGGGTCTTCAAAATCAAATCTATTTAAGGCTAAGATTAAGTTAAGAGAAATATTAAGAAATATTAAGAAATAATAAGGTTGTGAGTTAAAATATATTATAGTATATTTGTAAAATAATAACGTTTTTATATAAAACAAGAATATGAAATTTAAAAAATTAACAGATAAAGAGATTAACAAGATAACCGAAATTTATACGGATAAAACAATATCTTGGGATGATAAAGAAAAAGCATTAAGTGATTATACTGGTGTTTCGTCTAGAACAGCAAGACGTTGGTGTGAAGATTTAGGACTTACAAAACCAACTGAAATTATATCACCTCAATACGAGGAAGCAAAGAAAAAGAAGTTAGATAAGAAATCAAAAGTACTTATTATTGGTTGGGCTCAAAACGATACGCCAGTACATGAGGGTCTTATGGACCAAATGGAGGCTTACGCTAAGTTCCATGATGCTAGTATCCATATTATTGCTGGTAGGTATAAGAACCCCACATCAATACATAGTGCTGAAGCAGATACATGGGCCAATAGAGTAATGCCCTACTTAGATGCCAATCGACACGATGTACACAAGTACATGTCTATTATGTCTGATGTAAAGATACAACCTACAGCTGTTCATCCATTATCTGGTATGAGAAGTATGTCCAAAGGTAATTCGTGTATCTATGGTCATCCAAAGGTTCATATGGAATCAATTCCAGTACTTGAAGGGCATGAACCAAAGATTATGCTTACAACTGGCGCAGTAACGGTAGATAATTATACTGATTCAAAGGCTGGTAAGAAAGGTGAGTTCTATCACACACTTGGGTTTGTTGTTGTTGAGATAAAGGATAAAGATAGATTCTTCGTTAGACAAGTAACAGCTACTGATGATGGTAGTTTTAATGACCTTTACTATAACGTTAAGGGCGGTAAGGTTAAGAAGAATAAGACAGTTGATAGTGCTGTATTAGGTGACATACATTACGGTCATCATGACCAACCAGTACTTGATACAACATTCAATATATTACTAAAAAAATTAAAACCAAATAACCTTGTATTACATGATGTGTTCGATGGTCATTCGATATCTCACCATGAGGTTAAGAACCCATTTTCTCAATATAAAAAAGAGATGGATGGTAGTAATTCACTTAAGAAAGAAATAGATAACCTATTAGAATGGTTTGAATCACTTAAGAAGATGAACTTTAATAATATTATAGTAGCTAGAGCTAATCATGATGATTTTATTGATAGGTGGCTCGTTGATACTGATTGGAGAAAAACAGTTACACCGAAGAATTCGCTAGAGTATATGGAGTATTCATTAGCCATCCTTAAAGGTGATGCTAATAACGGTATAATTCCTTGGATACTACATAATCACTCACCAAAGGTAATGGCATTTGGTAGAAATGATAGTCATACATCACTAGGTTGGGAATTAGCTCAACACGGAGATAGAGGTACAAACGGTTCTAGAGGTTCATTGGTTCAATTCCATAACTTAGCTACTAAGATTATAGTTGGTCACTATCACTCCCCAGGTAGAAAGGATGGTGCATTAGCAGTAGGTACATCAACCTTACTTAGACTACCTTATAACATTGGCCCTAGTAGTTGGATGCATGCACACGTAATAACACATCACGATGGTAAAGCACAACATGTATTCTTCCATCCAAATAAAGATGGTGTATCAGAATACACAACATTCAAATAAAACTATTAAACCAAAACAAAGATGAAGATAAGCATACATAAAATATCATGTCAATTTTATATAACACCATTTGTTAAAGTAACATATGATAAGGTACTTAACGGTGATTACGAATTGATAATAGGATGGTTCAATATTGGACTATCAATATCATATAAACCAAAACAAAGAAGATGAGTAAAGAAACACAACCACATTGGTATAAGATAAAAGGGATATGGTATCATTGTATCACCACAGAAAATGGAGATAGATATGTTAACGGAGAAAAACAAAACGTAGATGATTACTCATTTACACGAGTTTCTGTTGAAGAGAGACAAAGAGAGCGTAGTGATAAGTACGATTACTTAATTGGGGATGATGATGACATAAAAATAAACCAAAACAAAGATGAGAATTGAATGGTTAATTAATAAAACATACCAAGTTACTGATGGTTCTACCGTATGGTTTCAAGGTAGTTTATCAGATTGTAAGTCATATTTAAACCAAAACGAAGATGATTAAGAAAATATTAAAAAGATTTGGATATGTAAAACAAACCTCTTATAGGTTTTATATAAAAGATACTAATTGGATTCAAATAGTAGTATCACCAAAAGGAATATATAACAAAACAGTAGAGGGACATACACTACCAATAAGTGAACTTGCCATCTATGAAGGTGAATGTTTAAAACTAGAAGATACATATAACCCAGACAGAACTAAAGAAAGAGATTTACTTCACTGGTATAATATGGGGGATTGAGAACTAATATAAATAAGAAGATGAAAAATGAATTAATAGAATTCCTTGATTGGTTATCAGAAGAAGGTATTTGTAGATGGTACTCCATAGAAAAAGAATATGGTGGTGAAGGA
>Ga0233415_10000006_pt1 | contig 177656 bp, 236 predicted proteins | sample Na_anoxic_12_MG_FD_188631 | JGI IMG/M metagenome (GOLD analysis project Ga0233415, IMG submission 188631) | Seawater microbial communities from Saanich Inlet, British Columbia, Canada - Na_anoxic_12_MG | ecosystem: Environmental > Aquatic > Marine > Inlet | place: Canada: British Columbia...
CGGCTCGGCCGCCACGACGGGTTCCGGTTCGACTACCGGCTCGGGCTCCACGACGGGTTCCGGTTCGACTACCGGCTCGGGCTCCACGACGGGTTCCGGTTCGACTACCGGCTCGGGCTCCGAAACTGGGTCGGGCTCTGAAACTGGGTCAGGCTCAGCAACGGGTTCCGGCTCCATGACCGGTTCAGGCTCCACGACCGGTTCGGGCTCCACGACCGGTTCCGGTTCGACTACCGGTTCGGGCTCGACTACCGGTTCGGGCTCCACGACGGGTTCCGGTTCGACTACCGGCTCAGGCTCCACGACGGGTTCCGGTTCGACTACCGGCTCGGGCTCCACACCAAGAGTCCAGAGTTCAAAGCCTGTGACATTATCATTGGCACGGAACAGCAATTGGCCATTCAAGTTGGTCAACGATGTGACACCTGGGCTGGCTGCGCCATCAATGATCTCCCCGACCAGGGACGTTGTGGTGCCATCAGTGGACCACAATTCCAAACCCGTGTTACCATTGGTGGCCACAAAATACATCGTATTCCCGAGCACCGTAGCATACGGGGCAGCGGCGAGTCCGTGGCCGTCAAGATTGATGTCTTGTACCACAGTGGTGCCCTCTGCTGTGCCATCCGAGCGCCAGAGTTCGCCACCGATTTCGGGGTCAAGTGCGCCAAAGTAGAGCACACCATTCATGTCGAGCATGTTGATGCCCGCGATAGCTCCGCTACGAATGGCGCTAACCTTGCTTGTGTTGACCCCATCGGACTTCCAAAGGGCATATTGATCAACGCCATCGTTTGCGCGGAAGAACAGGGTGTCACCGGACACGCAGAAACCGGTAGCCCCACCATGGGCACCGCCTGGATTGAAGTCCACAACCAGTTCGGTACCTACTTCGGTTCCGTCCGTGCGCCATAGTTCAACGCCGTGAGTGCGGTCATCAGCATTGAAGTATAGCCGATCTTGGTAGACCACCATGTCAGTATCGCCAAATCCACCCAGGATACCAGGTACAATGTCCTTGAGCAGTTCAACAGATCGACCGCTGGCTTTCCAAATCTCATGGCCAGTCTCTTCAGTGCGAGCACGGAAGAACAGGTCACCGTTGAAAGCCGTCAAGCTCCGAATATGCTCCGAAGACTCACGCCCGTCATTGATGTTAAGCATCTCGGTGCCCTCAGCAGTGCCGTCAGTCACCCAGAGTTCGTAGCCGTTGACGTGATCCGTGCCACGGAAGTACAGAAGGTCACCAGCCACAGCGAGTTCACTGGGGTTGACGTTGTTGATCACCTGCTGTGACACCGCGCCGTCATACTTCCAGAGCGCCCCTGCGCTGGTGAAGTACAACGTGTCCTGGTAACTGGTGAGACAGCTAGGGGACACAATGGACTGTCCGTTGACCCGCACAGTGCCCTCTGTTGTGCCGTCCGTTTGGTACAACACTGGGCTAACCCCGTCTGCCTCGCGGGCTGCGAAGTAAGCGAGATCCCCGACAGTAATAATGTCGTCGGGTCCCTGGTAAAGAGAGTCACCAGCACCCACATTGATGTCGGCAAGAAGGGTGGGCGATACAGAAAGGAGATTACGGCTCTCCAAGGGCTCGATGCGTAAACTTCTCATAGTTCTGACGTGCCTTTTGTGTAGTAGACGTGCGTGATAGGTAATGAACTATCACAAGCTTAGCACATCTCAGGCAGAAGTCAAACGACAAAGTTCCAGAAGTTCTTCCTTCAGCGCTAAATCAACCGATCCTATGGCTTCTGCCAATAGGCGCGATTCTTCCAGGTACATCCGAATATAGGAGTTGGGCGGGTCCATTGGCATCTCACGGAGATTGTCAATCCGGTCATACATCTTGATGATCTTCGACTCATTCTCCCCGGCAGCAATCGAATGCCGCATGATAGTTTTCCGCTGAGCACGCGGCACATCCTTGAAAGTAGGCCCAATAGCCGGGCATGTCGGATCAGTCAAGTCGATGACCATGTTTGTCACGATTTCACCGAAACGATCTTCAAGACCCTGGATAGTCACACCTGTGTCTTCAATGGTGTCATGCAAGAAAGCAGCCGCAACCATCTCCTCGGTTGCGTCAATGTGGACAGCTACGCGACCAGCCACACGGGCCGGGTGCGAGATATATTCCACACCCGTGTACTTACGTACCTGACCACGATGGGCTTTACGTGCAAACTGGGCAGCTTCAAGAATCAGGCTCATCGTTATCTCCAGTGAAAAGGTCAAACATCCCCGGAACATCCAGGTGGTCTTGTAAAGCGTGGCTGCGGCCTACGGTGGTACTCAGGTCCCACACCGTACAACTTGTTGCTTGCGTTGGACCATTCAGGCCCATAGCCGGTACGCCTCGTGGTCGAAACATCTGCGGATACAATTGCAAGATTGGGTCCAGGTGGTTACGTGTCACAGTTGTAGTGGCATGTGTAAGGACACGATCATTTGCACGCCCGCCCTCGAAACTGTGATCATCAATGGCAGCCGCCAGTAACACTAACCTGCGAATCTGCATGTCCTGGAGTGGGAACTGGCGGCCAGCAATCTCGCCTCCAGCCAGCAATTGAACCGTACCTGTGACAATTCGTGCCCCAAAGCTATGGCCCACTAAGGTAGTTGGCACATCAGCATCATGCAAATAGGTAGCCAGGTAATAGGCTTGGGTATCACAATGGCGAGCCTTCATTCTGGCATCATTGCGCGGCCCAGGGATTTTGTCGCTAGGCCATGACCAAATCACAAACTGGAATCGCTCTCGATCCTTGAGTCGCTGGTAGATACCCAATCCTGTTTGAATGGAGTCCTCACGGCTGGTTCGGTTACCATGGGCGAACACAATCAGAGGGCGTGTGGGGATCACGTCGCTACGTGACACCATCTTCCACTCCCTGTCATGCACCCAGTACCGCATCTCCGTAGTATCGGTTTGGCGAGTCGGAGCTTCCCGTGTACTAATCAGTACCAAGCGAGCTTGGGCCGACGCCGGGAAACACAACAGCAGCAAGACGTACTTCATTCTCGATGGCACCACCATGAAAGAATGAATGCACCAAGCGAAACAATAGCGAGCCGATGGACCATAGGAGTTTCACCAGCTTCAATGTAAACAAGGGCTCCCCAGCCACCTGCCAGTACAGCAACCAATACCAAGAGTGTGGCCAGTAGGGTACGTATTGTGTCATTCATACTCGCCTCGCTCAGCCGCTTTGGCCCACTTGCGAAAACAATTACACAGGGCGGTACCGATTCCTAAGACGACCATGACACCCCGGAACGCGCAGCGATATCCCAGCCACCAGCCATTACTGAAATCGCCGCTACAACCCCCGCAATGCAGGCAATGATAAGACAGATGCCAAACAGAATTTCCCAGATCGCGTTCATGTTAAACCCCGCAGGTTCGTTACTCATCGTCCTTCTCCCCGGCTTTCGCCTTAGCATCTAGTTCACGTTGCTCAATAACACCCATCACCATACACAAGGTGAAGATTAACAGGATACAAGTTAGCTGTATCATCTCAGCAGCCTCCTTCTTGTTTCACGTCCCTAGTGAGCCAGGCGTTGCGACGTACCGCATCTAGCTCGTCTCGGGTTTCCTGAAGCTTAACCTTCAAGAACTCCATGTATGCAAAGTCGTGTGCCCGCTCCACACAGAACTCGACCGGCACTTCCTTCAGGTAGAGGTACACAAAGATAGCCGCAGACTTTCGAGCAACGATCTCGTCATCAAAGCTGCCAAGGTCAATGAAACCATGTTTCCAGACAAGCATCCAGGAATGACCGAAGGGATGCGGTGATTCGTTCCCATGGCCGTCAGTCACAGCGTCACAATCCTCCACCGCGACATCGTTGTCCTGGAGAACTTGTTCGTACTGCTCATCTAGGTAGAAACCCAAATCACTCATCCCTTCATCCCTTCACCACTGCGATTGGTTGCAAACGTGTTTTGATGTCCACAAGATCCTGTTGGTTCTGCATCACTACTGTAATGTCCTTGTAGGCTCCGGGTGCCTCATCCAGATCCTTTTCTCCACGGATACTGTGAAGGATACCTGCCATGCTAGCTTGCTCATCTTCCAATGACAAAACTCGGCAGGCTTGTTTCCGGCCCATCTTCCGTCCGGCACCATGCGAACACGATTTGAAACTATCCGTGTGGCCCAGCCCCGATGTGATGAACGATGATGTCCCCTGGCTACCCGGAATGATTCCAATCTCCCCCAGCTTCGCTGACGTTGCACCCTTCCGATGAACCATGACATTCTGCCCAAAGTGATGCTCCATGCGAGCGTAGTTGTGCGCAATGTTGATGGTGTCAGAAGGTGCCACCAACGTGTCGCTAACTTCCTGCAAGACTTCAAGGACTTGTTCCATCATCTCTAGCCGGTTATTCAATGCAAATTCGACACAGTATTCCATCTCGTCAATGTAACATCGACCACTCGGTGAATCCAGCGAGAGAAATGCCAGATCCACTGATGTGGGCACACTGGAATACCACTCCGCATTCAATTGCTTGGCAACCTTGTTGTAGTGGTCGGCGACCTTGTAGCCCAGGTTGCGTGATCCAGAGTGGATCATCACCCACAGGTCCCCCTCCTCTACATCCAGTTGAAGTTCGATGAAGTGATTGCCGCCACCGAGGGTGCCTAGCGACTTGCGAGCATTGAAATACTCCCTGTCAACAACCGGCATGTGCCGACCATTCATGTTTGGCATCAAGGTTTCTGGCCGTGCGGCTCGGTGCTTGTCGAAGCCAACGGGAATCCGCTTGCGTATCAAACCGAGAATCTTTTTGAGTGTCCACTCGTCGGGGCGTTTCAGTTCCGTTTGTACGGCACACATTCCGCAACCGATATCGACGCCAACAGCATTAGGGACTACGACACCACTGGTTGCCATAACACCGCCGATTGGCATCCCGTAGCCCATGTGGGCGTCCGGCATGAGGGCAATATGGCGAAAGGCAAATGGCAGGTTAGCAAGATTATGTGCCTGCGTGAGCGCAACATCTTCAAGGTCCCCGAGCCACATCTTGATTGGCAGTTTTTGTGACGTGTCGATTTTCATGCGATCCCCATGGATTAACGGAATAGGTAGAAACCCAATCACTCATCCCTGCATCTCTCTGCTGTAGGTTTTGATCTTCTCGTCGGTGTCCGGGTCAAGCATAAATTGGAGTACCAAACGATTCAGGATTACATCACAACTGAGACATATTGGTCGCCAGAGTCCACCGTCAGCGCAGGCCGCCCACTGTTGGGATGCTGGCTTCCCGCAGCGAACGCACTTCATTCGCTTGATCCCAATCTCAGTGTAGGGTTCTGTGCGGCCAGCCCTATCCATCCAACATCTCCCGTATGACGATGTCAACAAAGTCGGTGTTGATCAAACCCGTCATAGCAAATTCAGTCAATGCATCGTCTGGGATTGATATCTCCCGCCCGTAATGCATCCAAGTGACTTCCTCAATCGGAACTGCATTGATTCGATGCCGCTCTTTGATGGCAGCAAATACCTCTTCTACATTGATGATCATCGAATCTGCTTCCCCTGAATTAGTCCGAGAGCCTTGGCTTGGCGGATCAACTTGATCACGATCTGGGCATCATCCACCGCCTTATGCGGAACCGGGCCAGGGATACCAGCACGCTCCATGCACGTATCCATGCTTGGAAGCCGGTTGCCATCGTCTTCGGGTCGCCAGTAGTACATCACCGGATCAATGGCACGATGCCGAAAGATCACCTTGTTCTCTTTCAGACTGGGGAACCGCTTCAGGAATTGCATATCAAATGACGAAAAGTTCTTCCCAGCCGCTGTCTGATGATCACGAAGATCCATACCGTTATCTGTCAAGAAGGCTGCCAACGGCCTCCCGATAGCATCTGGATGAACGATAGGTACGTACTCCTCGAAGCCCATCTCCAGAGCTTCTTCTTCGTTCTTGGGTCGCATGGCCAGGTACCTGAAGATTTGGCTGTTCAACCACAAGGCGTAGGGTTGACCATAGAAGAACGGCACCCCGTCGTTCTCGTCTTCGGAGTCAACATAGCATCGCCATGTGGGAAGCTCTTCAACAGGCGTCTCCCAATCTGCGATCACGACTCCGATTTCGAGCACCTGGCAATACTTGTCATTCAGCCCGGTGGTTTCCAAATCAATACTCAGGTAACGATGTTCTTTCATGGCTTGATAACTCCCTTGTAACGGTCAATGGCAATTCGTAAAGCGGTCGTCGCATCTTCGACTCTTCGGCTGGAAATATCAGGATCTCCACCACGGACACCCAGCGTAACGGCACCATGATGTACCTCTGCGGCCCGCCATTCAAAGGCGGCTTCCATCAGTGGGTCAAGACCATCCTCGCTCACGTTGCAACCACATTCCTTCACCTGGTCCCATAGCAGCGGTACCCCTTCGACATCATCCCAGTCATTGATACCCAGAAACTCACAGTATCCGCTTTCCTGCTCGGGCCGCGTAGGATCATAGCCCCAATAGGGACACAGATGATCCTCGGCTTTGTTGTAGCAGTAAATCCCGCTTGGTATCCTGGCAGCTTTGTTACCCATTATGCCGGGTCCTTTCGGTATGTGTCAATGGCTGCACGTAAATTCTCCAAACAGTCTGTCCGTTGTTTGTCGGCCACCCCGATAGCCGGGAAACTCACGCGATTCAGTCCATTGAGAAGATTGAGTTCGGCTTCCCGCCACAATACAGCAGCCTCAATAAGGTCAGAAGGGATTTTGGTAATGGCCATACCATTAGTCCTCATTCAACAGGGTGATCTCTTCTAGGTAATCAGGCATCTTACACTCGTTCGCTTTGAACCATCGCATACAGACACGCCGCTCAATGTACCCGATGCCAAGTTCTTTGAGCAATGCAACAGGGACGGAGACCGCCTCGGTGCCAACGAATCGCCCGTCTAGGTACACAACGAATTCGTCTTCGCCAACGTTGACCACAGTGATGCGCTTAGTTGGTTTCCGAAGCACCAGCTTCGGAAACTTCCAGCAAGTATACCGACACGCTGTGGCTCCGATGTCGCTCAAACGATTCAGAAGTGAAACCAGTACGCGGCTGCCCACATACAGGCCACCCGCAAAGAACACCATGAACCCCAGCAACAAACAAATCTGCGGGAAGATGTCAACAAAGGTTGTCCAGGTCAGGTAATCAAGGGTCATGATAGCATTCCTTCCAGTTCTTGTTTGAATTCTTCGACAGACGGAGCCTCGGCGGCTTGGATGTTCAAGACCAGCTTGCCATTGCTAAGGTAGAACACGTCTGCCCGATAGTACCGTACCAGCAAGCTTTCTTCTAGGTCATTCTTCATACACACCAGGAGTTTGGCCCAGTAAGCATCGAAGTCAGCATACTCTGCCTCGGATGGGGCGACCATGATCCACAGTTGCTCTGGGGCCAATTGAGGGTCGATTGGTTCAGTGAGCTTCTCGATATTGCAGGCGGCTACGGAAGCATCCAGCAACGGGGTGTATACGGTTGTGTCAATCATCAGCTTCCTCGATTGTTTCCATGATCAGTTTGTTGATGAAGGCATGATAGGCGGGGCGATCCTCAAATGGGGTCATCTTGAACGGAGGATAGTCGTCCCGATTACCATAGGCCCCATCGATCTTCCGTCGCAAAGCTTCCAGTGTCTCTTTGTTTGTCATAGCGGTTCCTTATTCAAACGACTTCGGTGTTGGTACATCGTAATGGTCGCCAATAGACAACCCGTAGGCTGCCCGAAACGCCCCAATCAGTGTAAGGTGGTGCCCACATTGTTCCCACAACACCGGGGCTGGTTCCCCACAGTCATCGCATGTTTCTCGTTCGTCCGGCTCGACATGGATAAAGCACGCCCAGTGACCACGTAGCCCAGCCTGGTGGTGCCCGGTGGCAAACTCGTAGCCACAGGCAACCCTGTTCTGGATCAACTCAAATATCGTGGGCTTTGTGTCACTCATTATCCACCTGTATACGGCTTTGTGCCACCTTGAAGTAATCCGTGTCCAATTCAATACCAATACCCTGGCGTCCCAACTTCTTGGCCGCTACCATGGCAGTACCACTACCCATACTAAAGTCCAATACTGTTTGGCCTTTAATAGTGTAGGTTTGAATGAGGTATTCCATTAGGGCCACGGGTTTCTGTGTGGGATGCACCCGTTTCTTTGGGTCCACGGCATTCATACGCAGAATGTTCACTGGGTATCGTGTAGTCTCCCCGCCGGGTGCGTTACGCACATTGGTGCCATGCCATAAACGTCCCTTACTAGACCCTCTTGCACTTTGAGTAGGGACGTGCCCTGTGGTTTTGATCGGGTAATAGAACGAAGCCTTCTTGAAAAAGACAACAATGTCCTCAGTCTTCCGCAACGGCTGCCGTTTAGCATGGAGGAAGTTAGTTGAGAAATTCTTTTCCCAGACCCAACAGTATTTGAACATCTTCCTGTTTGAAGCAATCAGTGTGGTGGTAAATGGCTGACTGGCTGTCATTACTACACCGCCGGTGTGTGAAAGTACACGTTTCAAATGTTCCCACAGCGGTTCCAATGGAATCACGGAATCCCATTTACAAGCCGTGGACCCGTAGGGTGGGTCAGCCAAGATCATATCAATTGAACCATCTTCGATGTCTGACATCTTCTGAAGACAGTCGCCTTGCATCAATGTGATCATTTCTTTGCCTTTACCTTGTAGAACTCATGGCCGCAGTCGCACTGGGCCTTCCTGGACCCGACCTTGACTTTGCACTTTGGGCACGCCTTCATGGCTGCCTTCCGCTTCTTTTTCTTCGCAGGTTTGTCCGAGGGTTTGCCGGTAGAAGTACATGAGGCGCGGGTCTTTCGCTTGAGCGTATGAGTCTGACATCGTTCGGTTCCTTCAATGGCTTGCTTACGGCAACCCTTCTTCTCGCACCGACCCATGAGAGCCGCCGCTTCTCGCTGGAAGTGTTGTCGAAAGTGAGTCTCACATAACCTCTGGGCTGCATTTAGCGTGCGATTCAGTTTGTACTGTGACTGGGATAGTTTATCCCACGTAAGACCGTCATCTGGATTTCCTCTGGTGGTGGGATAGAATCCCGCATCAAGGCTGATCTTGTTGTATGTGTTACGCCAAAAGACTCGATACCTACCACAAGTGGTTCGCCACTCTTTGTAATGGCGATCCTTCCCTTGCTGATAACAATTTGGGACTTGTTTCCCACGGTAGCGTCTCCACTTCAGGAGTTCTCTCATCCACGGCCTCGACCGACCCTGGGGTGCATCGGACTATACCGCATGTGCAAGGCTGGTGCCGGAAACTTCCGTTTCAGCCTCATCTTATCACATTCCGGGCACTTCTTCTGAGCCTTGGTGTCCTTCTGGAGGGCCTCAAACGTGTGGCCACAAGCTTCACATTCGTAGTCGTAAGTTCGGAACATTACCAGTCCTCCGGGATGATGACACAGCGGTGGGTTCGGGTGATCTTGACTTTGGTGCCATCGCTCTCCCGGTTACCCTCCAGAATCTGGGTCTTGCGTTTGTATGGGTCATCGGGGTCCGAGGGGAGTAGGGCAGTGACTCGCATCACTTGCAATTCTACTACCCCGTGCCGCACGGCATACAAGACTCGCATTCCAACTTCAATCTTGCGACTGAAATGGTCATACGGTCTGTCTTTTCCCTCATATTGGCTCATGCATCACCTCTTGCATTTGATAGTGTTCGATGACTAAGTCTAACTCACCCTGGCTACGTTTCCTGGCAGCATTCGACGCCCCGATAGGTCCCCGGCGGTGAGTCCAAATAGATGCTTCACTCTGAGGGACCCACACCGTACCGCCCTTGCCAGAGGTTCGTTTGTAATACAGATCAGTGTCCTTCTTACGTAGCATGTAGACTATCATATCGCCTTTGCCTTTCCTTCAAGTCAGCTTCTGCTTGCCGCAGTCGGCGGTGCCAATCAGCCATGGCTCGCGCTACATGTCGTTGCTTAGCCATCTCTGCTTGCTCAATAGTGCATCGACAGTGCCAAATCGTCCCACAAGCGGGGCATCGTAAACGAGCCCGAAGCATCTCACCTGCGTATTCGTCATCCCGTTTCTCACGAGCTATCTCGGCTTGAAGAAACGCCTTGCATTCAGCGTCGGTTATCACAGTCGCCACTCCTGGTATTGGAGCTTGGTGTCCGGTGTATGTTTGTGAAGACCGTTTTCCTTGGCAATCTTGGTACAATAGGTACGGTCGTATTCGATGGTGGTGCAGTTTCGCTTGAGCCGTCTGCATACCCGCAGGGTGGTACCGGAGCCGCCACATGGATCAATCACTCTGTCACCTTCCTTGGTACACAGCAGGATACATCGTGTGACCAAGTCTTCATGAAGTTGGGTTGGGCACCACTTACGCCGCTGCGCGCTGTTCCCAGTCACGCGAGTGAAATCAAACACGTCGCCAGGGACCCTGCCCCGTGGATCGGCGCGCTTGTCACCGTGTAGTTGCCGCCATGATGGCACCCTAATCTGATCCGGATAGAGGGTAGCATCCTTGCGTGTGAATCGCCATAGCGGACGATGGTTGTTTCCAAGGTCGTGATGGTTGTGCTGCCCGAACGTAAAGGTCTGCACACATGGCTTCACTGGCAACCAGGGTTCAAAACCCTGGGCACCTACAGCAACACGATTCCACCGGTCGATGATTTGATTGAATAGTTCACCAAAGTCCAACGTGTACTTGACATTGAAAGACACCCAAAAGACCTGGGTCTGACGCATCAGTTGCCAGGTAACCTTTGACATCCAGTTCAGGTAAGCTTTATGCTTGGTCTTGTCCTTGTACAATCGGTAAGCAAGCCCGATGTTATCCGGCGGGTCCCAGAATCCCATGACTGCGGGTTTCAACGAGGTCAAGACATCTTCGCACTCGGCGTTGATCAAACGGTATCGACTCATCGTGACTCCCTACAGGGTCTACAAATCCAAAACTCAAACGGTGGTGATCCGAATCGCTCCAACTGTCTGCCACAATCAGGGCAGTGGTGTCTCCCCGTCAGGAGATTCCAAAGTTTGCGTATCATCAGCTAGTTCCTCTCCAGAGCTTTCTTCAAGTATACCATCCATTTCCTCTAATGTCAAATCCGTTTTTCGATCCATGATGGCCTGAACCTTCTGAACCACCAGTGTTAGCTGGGGTATATAGTGCTCCTTCTCTAGTGGGGGATCATCTTCGTCACACCAAAGCAGATCGGTCATCACTACAGGCTCGTCCATAGTCTCAGCTTGGGCAACGAGCATATCGAATAGCGAAGCCAACCGCTCGCCAGTCATGTTGTTGCTGATCATTCGCTTCCGGTGTGCTGGTACCAACAAGCTCTCTGCTGGTTGTTCTGGTTCACTCATCAATCACCCTGGCTTTCTCCATGAGAATATCATCTGGTAACCGTTTGTTCTTGGACAATCCCAGGGCCTTCTTGACGGCTGCCCGTGCTTCACCTTTGGTATGGGCTTCCACAATACCGCTGCGATGCTTATCTGGGTCCAAGTTGCTCATATCACACCAGTCCCATTTTGTGGGTTGCTTGGGCACCGGGGCGGCGATGAAACCCATCTCAATCAATGCGGCCTTCTGGAGCTTCAGGGCGCGTGCTCTAATTTCCAGTGTGGTAAGCGGGCGTTGAACCAACCACTGCTGTGGACCGTGTTGTGATTTCTTCCTACGACTTGCACTTTGACTCATCTCAATCTCCTTATGATGGTCCTGGACCTAGAAAAATGTACGCATCCTCTTTTTGGCCATAACTCTCGAAGTGGTTGCTTTTTGTACCCACTGCGTGCAGGCTATGTTTCAGTAGCCATTGGCTGACATCATCTTTGTGCCCCGGAAAGCAAAGTCGCTCAGGCACCAGTAGCATAAGCTGTGTCAACCCCGCCGTCCTCGCAGCAATCGTCGTGTCCCTGAGCAACATTGTCCCGGCACCCTTACCACGAAATGCTGGTTTCACAGCCAGTCGTTCTATTCTCGCCACCGGCTCTTTCTTGTATGCACCGGTCTTCCAAACAACAAAACCAATGGGAACTTGGTGTACAGCGGCTGCCATGGAGTAGTGTTGCTTATCCTTGATGACCTCACGCCACCATTCAAGACCTCTGACATCTTCGTAGCATTTGATCTCAATGTCAAATAGATAGTTGATGTCTTCTGGCTCAATTGGGCGAATGGTGATTTCCATATCTTATCCTCCGAAGTAGTTGTGAGAACGTGTGATCTCATTCATGAAGTTGCCCAGGTTCGTTCCAGCGTGTGCATTGAGTGCGTCAGCTTGACCTGTGAGCAATTCACAGCGAGCCTTATTTTCTTCTTCCGTAAGTTCTGAGAAGATCAGTCCGCTTTTGATACGATTCCATGAAGTCTGCAATCGCTGCAAGAGACACTCTTGGTAGACTTTCGAGATACGACCGGCATGGTTTGCAACCCGTATCAGTGGCTTGTTGCCAGGCCCCATGGGTTTAGCAACCAGTTGGTCAATGCGGACGATCAGTTTCTCTTCACCAACTTCCTCGCCCATCATCCAGCCGTACATGCAACACTGATCGGCCCAAGAGGCATAGTTTGCTTCTAGGTAGCCTTCACCGATGCTGACACCATGCCAATGCAGGGCTTTATGGAGCTTGTGCGGTCTGTTACACCCACGGCTGGGCTTCGCAGTTTCCTTACCCCAGCCGTCTCGCACCATCATGTAACCCTTGGCTGGGCTGGTGCCGCTCTTGGCGCTGCAATACCCGTTGACTTTCCAGTCAAGAATCACATGCGCACCAGATTCATGAATGAAACGGCAATCCGGTTTCCCAAAGATCGGTACGCCACCGATGGTGGCATCGGCGTCAAACTCAAACTGCGGATCTTCTTTAGCCGCTTGCAACAGTGTCAGAAGCTCATCAAACGAACCAGTCTTCTTGTATGCCTGGAATACATAGAATCCATTCTCGAAAGCCCATTCGTGGTTCTGTGGCTCCACTTGGGTTTCAAACAGCGCGTCGAGTGTGTATTTCGGGTTGCTGTTTGTCCCAAACAATGCAGCATACAATGCGGCCTTGCAGTATGCATCAAAGGCCGATCCGATGGCCATGTAATGGTTCTGGGGGACCTTTGGCGGACGATTGTCTACCAGGTGCTTGATAGCATACTCTTCTGGATCTTTCTCGAAAAGAGCAAGCGATGACGGTGACATATACTTAGGTTTTCTCATGGTCTCTCCCAAACTGCTATGATGCAAATGTAGTAGATGCCCTTACGACTTCTGGCCATCCCTACCCCGTACAAATCCGGCTTCCCGTTTGCGACACTCCAGTGTCCTGGGCTAGTTTTCCACTCATCCCAGCAACCGGCGGCTGCTTCTTTCACACTGTCACCAGGCCATGACTCGGCACAAATTTCCCGAGCTTCAACACCTGGCATCTCGATTTGAATGTCCCAGAATCTACCCATTTGACGACCATTGTCCCAGTCCTTATGATCCTGATGCCGCCGTGTAGCCATACTTCTGGCGTGCTTCTCAGCAAGCATCCTCAGACAGTTATTCGAGATCGCGTGCTTAGGCAAATTGTATTCCATACCAGCTTCGATCACTGGGTGAGTATCAAAGATGCTGGTCAGGAGCATCACTGCGGGGAACATGAGTTCTACCATGCTTCGTTTCCAAACACTTGGTTATGGGTTCGGTTGGCACGTACAAAGGTCGCACACCTTGATAGGTCTTTCAAGCGTTCGGCTCCAACATAGGAACACGCTGATCGAAGCCCGCCTGTGATCTGTTGGAGAATATCAGCTACCGGTCCAGCATATCCAACATCAACGCACTTACCCTCTGGGGTCGAGTAGTCCTTTGCCGCATCGGAGTAATGAGTTTCCTGGGCCTTCTTGCTGGCCATCCCATAGAAATGGTCGCCTTGGCTCTCATCAGTTCCGGCTAACATGCCTCCCAGCATCACGAAATCGGCACCGGCTCCCATAGCCTTAGCTACATCACCTGGATAGACACACCCGCCGTCAGCACAGATATGGCCCTTGAGACCGTGGGCTGCCTCGGCACATTCAATCACGGCTGAAAGCTGTGGGTAGCCCACACCAGTGACAATCCTAGTCTCACAAACACTACCTGGCCCAATGCCGATCTTCACGATGTCGGCCCCAGCCAGCAGCAATTCCTGTGTCATCTCAGGTGTTGCTACGTTACCGGCCATGATGATAGCAAACGGAAACCAGTCACGAAGCTTCTTGACATGCTCAACAAAATACTCGGTGTAACCATTGGCAGCATCCAAACAGATTCGATCCACCGGAGCCTTTGCGCCAGCCACATCTTCGAGCTTGTCCCAATCAGCAGGTTGTAGACCCAGTGTGAGAAATGAGAGACTGGCGTCGATCCCCTCATCGCGGAAGAACGTTACCAAATCTAGCACCGACATGAACTTGTGCAGACATGTAGCCATGTTGTAATGCTGCATGGCACGCGCCATCGAAAGCGTACCGATGGTATCCATGTTGGCAGCAATCACCGGAATGCAGTTCAACGTGAGATTGCTGTGCCTGAACTCAAAGTTGCGCATCAGATCAATACGCTTGCGACTTGGTACATCCGACCGCTTTGGTCGAAGCAGCACATCACAGTAATCCAGTTTGGTTTCAGTCTCAACTTTGTTCATCGGCATCTTCTTTAGGCATGAGTTGGTGGATTTGTTTCACACATTGGGCATTCGTCCTTATCAGTTCCTGACACATAGCACACATACGGTCAAGCTCGCGTTTACCGCTAGCTATCTGATCCTTGTGATGGTGTATCTCCCAACGTAGTCGATGGTTGATATCACGAATCTCCAGCAGGTCTTGCATTAGCATTTTGGGGTCGTTGTAACCTGTCAATGCCACAGTAACACGATCTCTGCCGACTTCGTTCATTCTTCCTCCCAAGGGAAGACCAACCATGCCATTGGTTTGACTTCGTTGTAATATGCCTTGGGTGCCCCTGGACTATGATAAAGCACAGCGACCTTGTTTCCTTGTAGCCCGAAATGTTTGTCGAAGAGATCAAGTGTCTTGCCCTCATCCACAAGGTCGTCTATAACGAGATTTCCTGTAGCCTGTGTCAATTCCCCTTCAATAATCGGTTCTTCGCGCTTCTGCTCGCCGTCGTACCGACTGATACGAACCGACTCATGTGGCACATTGAAGAAGTTAGCGACTGCCTGACCAACGTACTTCCCGCCGTTTGCAATGCTTACGACACGATCAAATTTCCATTCCATGAACGCGATCTTGATGCACAAGGAACGAATCTTGGCATCAACTTCTTCCCATGAAAGATGTAGCTTCTCGGGGGCGATGACTTTCATCTGAGTTCCTTACAGGGTTATGATCAACCAAATCAAACCAAACACCACGGCCACACACATTGCAGCGATGCGTCCACGCTTTACGTCCTGAGCATCCTGAAGCTCACAAGCCTGTATGATGCTCTTGCAACCCCACTTCGGATGCCATACAGCTTGAGTAACGGAACTCTTCTCCCAGCCCGCTGCTTCGAGATCGTCCCATCGTTCATCCCAGCATCGTTGTATGATAGCGGTTTTCATTCAACTGGCCTCTTGCGAAAGTATCTGGCTTCCTTCGGGATGCCGTCATCCGAGAGTTCACGATACTTGAAGGTGATGATGTCACCACGCTTGAAATCTTTTCCGTCAAAGTCTTCAGGCATCAGTTCACCGGGATGCTCGGCGGCATAGTTGGTTTGGGCATCCGTAGAAAACAATCGTTCATGGTGCTTGAATCCACCACAACTGACTTTGAATTCCTTATCTCCCCACTGGACAAACATGGCACCAAACTTACCCAACATCTGACCCGTTTTCCCTTGTTCACCTGAAGTGAATCGGATGATCTTACCCTCAGCGTCATCAAAGGGTTTGTACTTCAAAACTGCTTTGCATCGTTTTGGAATCCAACTTGCCAGCGGGTCACGAAGAACAATGCCTTCCCCACCGGCATCCAAAATCTTCGTCAGTCTTTCTTCAACTTGAGCTTTGGCTTCATCCTCATCCATACTCAGACGAATTTGTCGGTGGAGAAAAACAAGCTGACCGTCAGATGAAATGTTCTCACGTAACATCGCCAACTCGTTATCAAAGCTTGCCTGATTGGGCAGATACTGATAATCGACTCTCGCCCGTTCCGGTAAGGCTTGAAACCAACCCACAATACGCCGTAACACAATCGTCTCATGCATGTTGCTGTTTTTGATTTCCCCGTCACGAAATACCGACTCAAATGGTGGCGCGCTGAACACACAGTATTGAATCTGTTCCCAGCGATCATCCGCTGTGTCACCAGCACAGATGGAACGACAAAGCTGGAAGTTTCCACGACCTGCCCATAGCTCACCGTCCAATGGCATACATGGAAGTTTGTTGAGAAACCAGTCCGGAGCCATAATTGGATTACCGTACCGTGACCACAGTCCAGTAGCTATGGGTTTGATCTTTGCCTTCATGCCACCCTTCTTTGGGTGCGTAATCCCAGCCCATGGCACATCAATAGTCTTGCAACCACGACTCAGACCACCATCCCAAAAGCATCGCGTCCCATCCAGTTTCTCAGACAGATAGTACCCGGCAATCTTGCTTTTTTCGGGGTTGTATTTATGGGCCTGCGTCAAAAATTCGCGGCGGTTTGAGTTCTTCACAATTCAAGTTCCTTGTCAGTTCTGTATCCTAGTGCTAATTCAACCCATTCACGAGTTTCCGGGTGGAGATACAATATCTCGCGGTTACGTTTGTACCAGTCTATGACGTTCCCCTTTTGCACCCTAGCCGCCCCCATCCAGTCAGCAGCCATTTCTCGCCGGGCACCGTCTGACATCGGGAGTGCTGTCGAGCGACCATTTGGGTGACAGACAGTCCACCATTGCCAATGATGATTGTTACGCCGCTGATGCTTGAGCCAAGCCATATCAAAGGCTGCATCACCGGTCTTGGATGGTTTGCCCTTCTTCGGGTCATAGGTATCTTTGATGATGTAGAAATACCGCACATACGGGAACCACTCGTCAGGCAGGAACTTGCTCCAATCATGGAACAAGCCCCGGATTGGAATATCCAACCGCACGGACTCAAGAAACACATACCATTTGTGTCTTATGAGGTACCAAGCATAGTACCAGTGTGCCAGTGGATTCAAGTAACGCCACATCATGCAACCTTTTTACCCTGGTTGAAGAACCGACTGGTACGCTTCCGTTGATGATAGCGACCAGCGACTTCGTCCATGACATCAATGGTGCTGCCAAGCCAGCTATCAGGACCGAGTTCCCCCAGTCCGTCATCGTCATCACATGGAACAATGATGGTAGGCACACCCTCAGCATCGGGCGGTGTGGGTGTACTGAGAACGTCATCTACATTCTCGTACAGCCACAAATGGCTAGAGAGCAAATTGATGACAGCCTGAGCGTCCTCAAGGTCCCACTCCAGATTGGTAATCTTGTCATTGAGCCGATAGACTACACCACGGGCCTCATGCACGGTAGACCACAGGTAATCAATCTCAGCTTGTTTGTTGCTAATAGCCTCTGTTTGGTCAGAAACAAGCTGCACTTGATTCTCAAACTGGTAGGTCAGACGCTTCACTTCTTCTTTGAGACCCTTAGCTAGCGTCACCATTTCAGCAAGCGACTTTTCAGCGGCTGTGGCACGTTCCCCCTCGGCAATGGCAAAGGTTCCAAACCGTTCGGCTGCCAAGATGACTTCCTCACGATTAAACTGGGCTTCTTCAGCAATACGAAGCTGTTCATCCATTGCCGTCTGGTAATCCGCCATTAGTTGCTCTGATTTCTGTTCATACTGCATCTTGAGTTCCACCCAGGCAGTTTCCAGTTCAACAGCCCTGGCCTTATTGGAATCAATCACTGCCAGGATGCGTTCCTCATCGAGAGCTTTGACAGCCTCAATACGGGCCGTCTCGCGTTGGTTGAAGTTGTAGCCGTCGATCATCTCTTGCTGCCATGTGTCAGCTACATAACGATCATAGCACATCACTGCAAGCAGTGTGAACACTAGACCCAACCAGAAAGCATTCCAACCTGATCCACGCAGGGGCCTCGAAATCACGTCACCGCATGTTTTTTTGACCGCAATGTCAACATCACCGATGTCCATAACAAATCTCCTCAAGGGGTACACTTATCGAATACGATGTGATGGCACATCGAGACGGGCTTCAGCTAGCATGAAACGAGAATAAATATCCTGGAGCAGAAGATAGACTGTAGACGGAGCCATGCTTAACAGTGCTCCAATGTCCTCGTAGGAGCACCCCTCTTCACGCATTCGCATAATGGTGTGCTCTTCGACTGTCGCCGGGATGGAGTCCAGAAAATCACGTACTGCCAGCATATCGTTATCAGTCTCAAAGTAAGCACCTTCGGGACACGGTATGCTATGGAATTTTACCACACCACTGTCCCCTCCCAGTTGGAATTGTTTCCTCTGTGTCTTTGCTGACCCTAGACTATGTTGCTTTGTGGCCCAATCGCCAATAGCATGAAAAGCACAAACTCGGAGAAAAGCCGAGATGTTGTCATGCTTTTGCATAGCGGTACCGGCGGCGATTTCGTGGACTTTCTGTGTAATAATCATGATGCCTTCAGAAATCATGTCATCATACAGATATGCTGCTGACCAGGTGGCAGCATAGTAACCTGCGATCTCTTTAGCAAGCGACCAGTGGGCAAGAATCATTTTGTTAATGGCTGACTTGTCACCCGCCCGTACCAGTGGTAACAAGGTATCAATATCGTCAGGCGACAAACGAGCAGAATCAATTTCTTGTAGTGTGGTATCAAACATGGTAGTTACTCCGTTAGTTAGCTGGTGTGATCCACCAAAAACAATCCACTCGAAAACCCGATGTCTCCAAATCCTCACCAGAAAACGCTGAGCCCATCAGACCGGCAGGGTCAAAGAAATACGAACCATTCCAAGCCATGGCATGACCATTACCAACGTGGTTGATTCCAATCACGACACCCCTTTTGCCCTTCATGATATTCAGAACGCGCTGTCTGCGTTGATCTTCTGTAAGACCCATGGTGACCAGGTAGGATTCGTTATCCGCATTGGTGCTGATGATGTTGACTTCAAACGGTGTGCATGTGTAGCCATAGGCGGCTAGAATGATGATGCATTCGTGTGGGTTGAATCCTGCACTCTGGCCGTTCTTAAAAACCATTTCGCTACCGTCATGACGCAATATCCCAAATATCTTTCTCACTGGGAGTTCAAGTACCATTGCAAATGCTGCTGCGACACAAGAGTATTTATTCGGACTAGCTTGAAGTTTCATCATCAGTCTTCTACTGTAGGAGTGATCGTCATCTCGTCGATGATTTCGTTCAGTTCGGCCATCTCGTCGTCCCACGCTGGGTTCCAATAGTCCCGCATGTTTGGCGGTTGAAACAGACGGTCATATTGCTCCACGGTGGCCGCAGTGATGATCCAAATTCCAACACCATGTTTCTCCCAAAGAGGCCACTTACGACGTTGGGCTTTTGTGAACACATAGTGCCCTTCAACCTTGACATCAATCCAGCGGTCACCATACTTTTTGTGCGCCACATACAAGTCAGGAATACCACGTTGAAACATATTTCCAACCATACGTTCAACCAACCACTGGCGTGCCTCAAGGAAGTCAACCAGGTCGCGTTGAATATAGTATTCAGGTCCATGGGAAATATGCTTGCGAGGTTTCTTCATGCTTGAACTGGTACTTCCACACCTTCAATGACTTCCAAGGCAGAGAATAACCCTTTGATGGATTTTGTCCGCCAGTCTTTGATCTTGCGCTGGCAAGCCAAAGCACGAATCTGTGGTTCCGTGAGAGTACGGAACCAAATACAACGTCGAGTTGGGGTCTCAAGTGGCATTAGCAGTCTCCATTGGTGGCGGGACGTAGTTGTCGGGTTTCATAATGGATCGAAGATGTTTCTCTTCAGCACCAGTCATGTTGATCTTGATTATCGCCAGATGTTTTCCAAGTGTAACCTTCAGGGCTGTCTCGAAGTCTTGTGACTGTCGATGATAGACTGCCATGACTTCCTCATTATCTTGTTCCTTGGGTTTCTTTGGTTTCTTCACGTCATTCTCGGCGAGTTCACTCAGGGCAAGTTCCTTGGCTTTGTCTTTCAGATATTCATCATAGGTGGGCATCAACGCTAAGGGTCTAATGAGTTCGGTATCCGAGCCACCCTTCTTCTCTGCCCAGTTAGCCTGCACTTTGTTCCAAGTCATCCCGATCAATGAGACATGCTTCCGATAGGACTCAGTAACCTGGCGCACCGCAGCCGCCACAGGGTCTACGTAATCGGGATGGGTGACACACATAACTTCGTCATGGATATTCATCGGAGCCACCATTAGATCATGGATGCCCGTTGGCTGGAGGTCCCAGATAGCTCGTTGAACATCCTTAGTGATCATGGCACCAGGGGATTGAATCAAGTGATTGGATGCAGCCCTGGTATTAGCAGCTTGAATCTGGAATGCTGCCCCATATAGTGCTGAGGAAGCTGCCCCGCCTGCTGTTTGCACACCACGAGCCTCATTGCGTATCACATTCATTTTGACGTTACGCCATTCCTTTGGTACGCCTTGTGCCAACTTGAACAGTGCTTTGATGACTTCATTTTCGAGTGAGAAGTATCGACGGAACCCTAAGAATGTCTCACAGTAGTCATCCGGGTCTTTCCAGACGACTTGTGTTCCTATACCCTTGGGTTGGGACATGGCGCAAAAAGACTCCTGCACTGCTTCGCGTGCTGTCTTGACACCTGGGAACCGTTTATCAAACCCGTTGAAAGCCGCTTCCCCGATATCAAGCGGGATGCCGCTGTTCTGATACAATGTGTTATGGTCGCCGCCGTACAGCATAGCAAAAATCGCCGACTTACCGGGACCATACATGTCCTCTTTGGTTCCATCCGATGCCAGGATGTCTTCATACGAGTTGCCTGGAAAAATCTCCATAGCAAACATCGCGTGAATCTTTCGGCCTTCTAACAAAACCTGATGCAGTGCCGGGTCCTTGAATACAGCATCGGCAATTGTAACCTCGAATGAATCAAAGTCACCACCGCACAAGACGTTATCGCCCTCAGTGAGTGGGAACATACAACGTACTGCTTTGTCATGCTTGATACCTTGAGCATTAAGACCATCGCCGCCTGACATACGAGAACTCAATGTACCAATGACTTTGAAACTGGCATGGAATCTACCAGCTTTCAAAAGCTTGGCATAAAGTTCGACTTCCTTAGCGGCAATCTTGGCGTCCAGAATCTCTTGAGCACGTACCGCTGCTGGATGCAACCCGGCCTTGAGTGTTCCGGCACCGCCGCAGCACTCGCATGGTTGCTGTGTTTCCAGGTTGACACCCATACCCATACACATGAAACAAGCTTCGCCCTCATCACATTTCATCTGGGCAACAATTTCTTTGAGTACCTTTTTCTTTGTGCTCTTATCCAACGGCACCGCTTGCACATCAGTCATCACCGCACGAATATATTTGCGGACTGCGGAGGGCTTGTTGATATTCACAGGTGAGTGGGAGAGCACATTAGCAGCATTTGCCATCAGCTTACGGATACCTGGAATGTTGATCTTGAAACCACGCCAACGTACCACGGCCACCATGCACGCCAGTTCGCTGTCGTTATCGCCTGGTTCTGGTGAGTCAAAGTGGTAATAAAGATCGCGGGTGTAGACAACATCATCTGTTGCGTATTCACGCGCCATCTCATGGTTGTGCCAATGATCAATGTGCCGTTGAATCAAAGCAGGCCAAGCGTATCCCTTGAGTGTCCCGTCCGGAGCATGAACTTCCCAACCCTTCTCGGCACTGGAGAGCGCTGATGCGTATGGAGCATAGCCAAGCTCAACGGGGCGGTACTTCTTATCAAGCTCGATGTCCGAGAAATGAGCCTTGGGTTTCTTCCCCAAGGCATACTCGGCTAGAAACTTCAAACCACCAGCAGGGTTGAACTTGAGAACGACATCTTTGAGGCAGGGGTCTACCAGTCCAGACTTTTTGTCCATGACATCAAAGACCTTCCAACGTGGCCCTGATTTGTCCTTGGTCCTGGCAAACATGATGTCATCAAACTTGACTCGATTTTCGAGTTCCAAGGCCATGGCATAAGCTAGTGGGGTGGGGACCCGCCGGATACGAATGTCCTTCCTTGACATCAGTTTTTGGTATGGCCCTCTGCGAGAATGCAAAAGAAGGTCACAGGCTGCTTTAGGCTTCAGGCCCTTTCCAAAGCAACCCTCTGACTCACGGGCAGCAATCTCTTCGATATGTTCCTCTGGAATCCAATCCTTTGGAAACAGAGAGAAAATGGTGTAGGTCTTGGCCAGTTGGAACCAGTCGAATACGAGATTGAATCCACAAATCTCATTGTTGACAATGAATTCAATCAGTGCCAGAGTTTCATGGATGGGCCGCTTCCATACCTCATATAGGTGGATCGGGCCATCATCTTCGGCCCATTGGAGCAGCACCATTTGACCGTGCAGACCGCACGTCTCAGTATCGAAAAAGATCATTGGGAGCCAGTATAAGGGGATACAACTACTTCAACCGTTATATCTCTATTATACCAAGCCACCAAAGGGGTGTCAAGGGGCTTTCCCAGAACGTCCAGACATGTCGGCTCGCAGTTCCTCTGTAGGGAGGGACTTAACCACCCATGCGAGGGCCCTAGCCGCTGTTACAGGGAAGGGGGCCGTCATTACGTCGGCAATCATCTCTTGGATCTCATGTTTACGGCGTAGCCCGAAACCCTGCTCTGCACATTGGATAGAATGGACGGTCTCGCCCGCAGCTTTTCGTTCTTGGAGCACCTGAAAGAAATCATCTGGCCGGTTTTGCACGATGAACAATGTAATGTCACTATACGTGACGGCACCCGCCGCAGCGGCCTGTTGTATGTCTTCCGGTAGCTTTAGAAGCTCCAGTCGTGCTTCAACCCACCGACGCCCACGATTCAACTTGGCCCGGATGTATGCTATCGTTTTGCCATTGAAAACCTGCCCGATTGCCAGCGCCTCCTCGTACAGATTCAAATCTTGGCGATCCAAGTTTTCAACGAGATTCAACAAACGAGCCGCTTGCTCTGACAGCCCTTCGCGGATAAGGGCAGGAATTGCTCGCCAATGCAGGATATTAGCACAGGCGAGGAATCGACGATGACCAGCAATGATGCGCCATCTGAATGGGGGGTCAATTCCCTTAGCCACGTCACATGCTGGTTGGACCACGATAGGTGATTCCAAACGCGAAGTATCGATGCTGTGAGCAAGATCATTCACAGTATTGAGGGGTATTGCCGACCGACAATTGAAATCGTTGTCCAGGTAGATTTCGTCTATCGGGATTTCGTAGACAGTATAGCCAAGAGCTTGTTGCATGTTAGGACATCCCGGACATGTTTCCCTGCACACTATTCCCAGTGCGACGGACCCATTCCACTTTCACCGGATGTGTGGCATCCAGCGAATTTCGATGGATGCTCAAAAGTACGTTCGGAGCATGGATCATAATTTCCAGGGCGGCATCTGCCAACCATTGCGGGCTACGCCGGAACACCATGCAACATGCTTTGAACAACGTCGGGGTTCGATATTCCCCAGTTTGACGCACGTATTTCACAACGATCTTCTCTGCTTGTCTCAATCTCATCAGTCATCTCCCATCTCGTCAAATATCCATTCGTGTAGGTGGTCCTCATTCTCTTCCATCCATACCCAAACAGTATGCAACAAAAGGGCCAACCAGCCTGAGTCCAAATCTTCACCATCTACATGGTACGCTGTTTCCCCATCCCTGGTGTAACCCTCAATCGACCGGATGAGGACATCCGTGAATTCGATCTCAGGAGGCGATCCGGGGTAGCCTGACCCATCGGGGTAGTACATGACCATTTCTTCGCCTGGGCTGTAGTCGTACTCGACTTCAACCTCAAGAAGCTTCCAAGCCTTGGTGCCGGTCCCCAGTTCGATTTCAAATTCGATGCTACCGCTGCTCATTCTGGTAGTCCCTCTTCAAGATCGGTCCAAGCCTCAGTGTCATCAACGGGGGTGGCTGGCGGCACAGGGATCTCCAGATCATTGCCAGCCGGTACATCATGGATACGAATGGTGACCGGATACTCGGTGCCGTCCCCAAGAGTCAAGAGACCCACTGTCTCTATGTCTTGGACCTCTCGTTCAGTGGGGTGAAAACGACTCATGCATCGAGCCCATGCAATCAGTTGCACTCGTTCCTCGAAAATCCTGCGGGCTTCGGCAGGCGGGTTATCAAATCCCATCTTCTTCAAGCTCCTTGGTAATGAGGGCTTCCAATTCGTCCAGTGTAAACCCCTCGGGGTCACAGAACTCCTCAGCAGCCTCGTGTGTTTGATCTGGTTCAGCAGCAACAACGCGATACGGATCGACCATTGGTTGGTCCTCCTACTAAAACATACCACACTTTCAGGTATTGTCAAGCCACAACCGTTCGATTTCAGGCATAATCTTGTCCCGCTTCGCCCGATCAATAGCTTTAACCCTGGTAACCTCCCCAGGTGGGAAATCATCGGTAAATGCTTCCAACCCATCAAGGAGAGTCCGAAAGGTCACTTCCACCGAGACAATTCGCCGTGGGAGCCAGGTTTCGTCTCGCTGAATCTCAATCAAGTAGTATGCCATCAGGTCCGTCCAAAACAACAATGATTCGTGCCGACACGCCATCTTCTATGGGAATGTAACCCACAGCATGGAGTTGACCGTCTCTACCATGCGTCCAAGTCTGGATACGAAATGCCGACCCTAATTGTTGCCGCAGAACCTGTGCTGCATCTGTTGTTCCTGCCCAATACTTCACGACAAACCCCGCACTGGAGGCCGGGAGAATATCATGGGGTATGGCAACATCCAATGGCATTGGCCAATACGGCAACACCTCCAAGAAAGATTGCCCCGCCGCTGTCCATTGTGACGCTTGTTTGAAACAACTCTTCGCGTGATCTAACATCACTGCAAAGGTATCTTTGTCAAGTGCAGTTTGGCTCATTGGTATTCCTCTCAAAAACAAGTGTTCGCATGTCTTCCAAATGGGCTTTCATCGCCCGTACTGTATCGCTGTGGTCGCGTGACTCAGCGGGGCGTACCCCTGCATCCCATAGTGTGTCCATGAGTACCTGAGCTTCCTGGTCATCCAAGACAAAGGCTGGCGGTGTGTAGTTCCCCTGGCACTCATCTCTTGGTTTTGTTTCAAGGGTGACATTGGTAACTATCATCTCAGGACAGTCGGCTTTGCCAGTCAAGATGTAGATGCAAGTCGCCTGCTGTGCCATGTCATACTGGGCATAGAAACGTGTATTCAGTCGGTTAAACATCAGGAAACTCCTGTATCATTATTGGGCCACACATAACTCGCTGTACCGGCAATAACGGTCATGGATTTTACACCAGTCTCGTGACATGGGGTCATCAGTTACGGTACGATTTTGACAACTGATTTGTCCGCTGTAGTCTGTCTCGAATTCAGTAGCCTTCATGGACTTGGGTATGTATGGTCGGTTCTCTCGGCAACCGTCTTTCCAATTGGCCACAGGTTCAATGTTCTCGCCATGTTGACCACAACTGTAACAGATCCATCCGTCTTCAACGATGGTAACCGGTCGATTGCAATGCCAACATAAAAGGATCATAGCGGCATCACCCTTTCCCAACGGTTGCTAATCTCTCCAAAGCCAGGCAGCACAGCTTCATTGATCTCGATCCCAGATTTGCCAATACCCCAGTCTGATTTTTTCAAAAGGAAAGTACCATTCTTGGCAACATCATCAAGGTGTGCCCAATTGACACCCTCGTTGTGCAACATCTCATGCATATCGGCTTGAGTCTTTTTGTGTAGCTGCTTGTGGGAGAAGTGGGCTCCGGCAAGCATCTGCACCGAGTTACGCTTCCAGTCGAGTGCCCGAGCCAGGAAGTAGTTGACTACTTCATCCTCTGGGATATTGAAAGCACGCGCATCAAAGACCGCCGGGGTCGTTATGCCCATGAGACGCATGTTGCGACCGAAATTTGCAGTCATCAGGGCTGCGGAGATGCTCTCCACCTTGTTCTGCACATAACCGAACCAAGCATCCGTATCCAGGTTGTCATAGTCTGTGAGAACAAAACTGGCTTCATCGCTCTGAACATAGCCCATCTTGAAACCCTGCATCTCGTTGGCTACCCCGATGGCTGCACCTTGCATGGATTCAATGAGCTTGTAATCAAACGGCTTCTTGAACCCATGTTGTTTAGTGAATGTGTGAAACGCTCGGCCATCGACGCGCACAATCACAGGGGTGCGGCGAGTAAGGAACCGGCGAGCCGGTAACTCGTAGTTACGCTTCATGCGGTCCATGATGGATTCACTCATATCAAGCCTCCCTGTAGGTAAAAACGATTATCACAAGCATGACATACCTGTTGGTCCCCAGGATCAACACCATAATGCAGCTTGTAAGCAACCCTATGAGCATAGAAAATGGCTGACTGACCACCGATTCCAACCTGCCCGTAACCAACTCCTTGTTTGATAGATGCTGTCCAGTTCCAACAATTTCCATTTGATTGCTGATCAACTTTAGCCCAAAACCGTTGAACTTCTTCGTCAGTCATGTTTGGAATTGGTTTACTCATGCTATCCTCAAGCTCCGGAGGCTGGACTCGAACCAGCAACCCCACGGGTAACAGCCGTGTACTCTACGCAATTGAGCTACTCCGGAATATGACTCGACTTAAAGAGCCAGCAGGTTAAAAAACAAATCAACAAGCCCGTAGACTACAGCTACGTACCCAACCACGGCCGCAATGGACCACAACGCAATCAGTTTCCATGATATTCTCATGATTCTCCTTGTTCAGTGAGTTGGCGCTGCACCACAACAGTGCGGCCAAGCTCGGTGATACTGACTTTCTTGCCACTCTCTTTGATGCCTTTCACCACGGCATAAGGCCCTCTGCTGCTCCATTCGTCTTCCTGAATGACCACGGCAGTCACCGTCAAGTGACTCATCCAGAGAGATGAGCCCTGGCGGCCGGGGTAAACCAATAGGTCGCCCACCTTGATCTCTTGTTCAAAGTAATCTCGGGCAACCACAGCCGGGCATCAAGCAAATTGATCATAATGATTCCTTCACAGAAAAGGTAACAGTTCTTGGGGAGAAACACTCTGTCTCGTTACACAGTGCATATCGGATGGTGCCGCTGATGATCAGCGGGTTCTTACTCAGTCTGGTGATAGGGGCGTTGCAAGTCACCTGCCCGGTGTGGTAATAGACCAAGTCTCCACGTATCACAGTCATCAATGGAGGCGGGCCGATAGTCTGAAACTCGCCCACCGTGTATTTCGCTGACCGGTTTGGGGTGACCTTCAACGGGCTGGCATGGCTGCCCGTTTCCTGCCCAAATGAACACAGCATCATGTTCTCTGGGATCGTGATGCGAATCCACAGGTATGGTGGCTGGGAGCCCTCTGCATCCGATATGAATGCTTGAACATCAAATGGGGCTGTGGTTATTTCTGGCTCAGCAGCGTTTGAAAGACCCACAACCATGGCCATCATAGCCATAACCAATGCGAGCCCAAGACCTACAAAAATGTCGCCACACTGTTGCTTGGTGATCATAGCAGGGTTGCTCCCTTGTGCTGCCAAGAATATGCGATCCGTCCGTCTGGGAAATAGATCAACTGCCGTTGTTGATCCGGGTTGGTTGATTCGGTGAGACAGTTGGTAATGGCGATGTTCTGGCCGTGATAATCGTACACCCGTGCCCCATGTGGAAGATGCAAGAGTTGGATGGCCCCGTATTGTTGCAAGCAATTCTCTAACTGATCAAGTTTGAGAAAGTTGTCCTTATTCCATTGCGAATCACCGCCAAGCTCACGTAGCGTGACTTGATGTACCGAGGGTTGCCCCGCACAGGCTGATAACATCCTGAGCATCTGCCTGGTGGATTCACCTACCTCTGGTGGATGATCAAAGGCCGTCTTGGTGACAATCACTGAAAGGCGAGTAGAGAAGCCAATGTCCCGAAGCTCGGCACAGAAACTCAACGGGTTGGGTACATCGGCCTGCATGATGCTGTTATTGATTGTCCGGTCAGCGTGACATACTGAGAGAGCTACACGCGATAGCCCCGCATCATAGAGTTCCTTGGCATACCCTGCGTCCTCGGCCAACTTGATACCGTTGGTCTGAAGAGTGATGATTGGAAACCCAGCGGCATAAAGTTGCTTGGTGATCATGCCCAGCCCGGTGCGATCCAAGGTGGGTTCACCGATTCCGGTGATGATCACTTCATCAAATCCACGCGCAAGCCGGATCGCGGTCTCCAACCTACGATAGTTGTAGGAGACCTTCTCCGGTTTGTTGCATGTGATCTTGGAGACACAGAACTTGCAATTTGCATTGCAAGCTCTGTCCCCCACGACTACGCTGAAGGTTTCAAACTTCATCAGCACTTCTCCTCGATACCTTTGACGGCCGCACATGCACCGACTCGGTCCCCACTACGGAGCATCCCGGTAGCTAGGCTGATCCCAGAGAAGGTCTGCCGAGTACCTCTTTGGGAATCCTTGTAGGTCGCAGCCAAGGCTGTGTCCATGCCGAGTTTCGCACCGGCCAAGCAGGCATCTTGGTTAGCGGCCGTGAACACGAATTCCCACTGGTACGCATCCCGTTGGTGTTCCACCATCTCACGTACACGGGGTGGTGAGTATTTTTCGCTATCGTTTTCTTCACCGTCTGTCATGATCGCAAAGATGACCTTGCTTGGGCGGTGTGCCGGAAGCATACCAGCCAACCGAATGCCAACCTTGTCGATGGTGCTGCCGATGGCATCTCGCAGGGCTGTCCAACCACGGATGACATAAGTCCTGGCCGTCAGAGGCTCGATGCTGTTAATGTCACGGTTAGCGAAGATCGTTCGCTGTTGCCCGTGTGTGGAAAACTGGATCAGTGTGACAAGGCATTCGCCCGGCAATTTCTTCTGGTCTTCGATCAACATGTTGAAGCCTTCAATGACTTCATCTCTGACTTTGTTCATGGACGTTGAAGCATCCAAGATAACGATCAGTTCAGTAAGATTAGGATCGGTAGTAAGCATTGGTACTCTCCTGGGTCTAATGGAGCCGCCGGTGGGACTCGAACCCACAACCTTCGGATTACAAATCCGACGCTCTGCCAATTGAGCTACAGCGGCGATGATTACATGACGGGCATCCGAACACGGTATTCGTACAAACCGGGGACAACCTTGTTACCCAGTGTTACTTTGCGGCGATCCACAATATAGCTGCCAAACTTCTCTTTGCGGAGGTCACGTAGTCGGGCTGACACACTGGGAGTGGTCGCTGCCCTACCCACTGCATTCAGTCTGTTCTGAATGTCCTCCAGTGTATGCCACATACTGTCATCCATGATCTCAAAGACAGCCAGAAGCTGACCGCGCAAACGGGGTTGATCTGCCGTCTGAAGTGTGGCACCATCAAAGGTCGCATCGGGGAGTGACATAATAGCCTTTCAAAGGGGTTCAATTGATACAGGGAGTCTTCTTGTCTTCGTTTTGGTCTCGCCATATGGCCTGACATTCCGTATCACAGAAATACAGATTTCGCCCAAAGCCAGCCGTGTAGATGACACCTTCGGTCTCAGGGTATTCTTCGTGGCAGTATTCGCAACACTTAGTGGAACTGTCGTCCCATACATCAAGCGGATGGAGTTCAATCAGTCGGGGTAGATAGTTACCCCACTCGTCTGTTCCAACCGGGAACGGATTCACTACATGGAACGCATTCCATAGCGCGTCAAGCAAGCAGGGGTGATCATTGCTATCGGCAACACCTTCGTACCCGTGGCCAGGAATCACGAAGCTCTCGAATGTGAACCAGAAATCCTCGAATGTGAACCAGAAATCCTCGTAATGCGGGGCCTTGTTAGGCGATCCAACATTACGTCGAACGCACGCTGTGTACCTGTACTGCTGATCGCCCATAGTCTTCCCTTGTAGTAAGTGGAGGTGGCCGGAATTGAACCGGCGTCCTGTGATAAATTCTTCGCTTGCGTCTACATGTTTAGTCGTTTTGCTTTACTCGCCCGTAGTCAAACGACGAACTTGTGGGATCGAGTTTTTACTGGACAATCTTTTCCCGTGACAACCCAGCAGAGGTCAGTGGGAGCATCCGGAATGGCGACCCATGAAACATCTCTCCGGAAAAGTGTTACATGGGGACTGCTCACGCAGCCGTTGCAAATAAAGGTTTGGCAGTTAAGCCTTTTGGACGGCTTTTAACGTAGGCCACCGACCAACTACGACATGCAGCAATACGGGTCCCTTACCCAGTCGAAACCTGTCACCCCCGTGGTTGTGGTACGGTTATTGTTACTTCTGCTCCAGGGTAGAAGCAGAAACGACGTTGTTTCGCAAGCGGGCGTCCTTTTCGCAAGCACGCATTCCAAATCGGACCTACATGTCCTGGCTCAGCCCACAGGTTGCTAAAGGCACACGAGTCTTGTTCCCTTTGATACTTCAATCCGTGGTGCTCAAATTCCCAGCCGTCTGGGACGGCCTCAAAAGTCGTGTGGATTCGGCGTCCATGTGGTAGTACCATCAGTCTGTCTCCCTCACTAAACGAGTAGTCACAGGTGGTTTCTCCTCCAGTGTCATCAGCCCATTCTCCACCAAAAACTGTGCCACGTCTATCGCCAGGGTGTGTACGAAATCTTCTTCCGACCCTCTGATGCAAGCTTTCAGAGTCCGATTACGGTTAAGAATAGCATGTATCACCTCGTGTACCAGAGTGTCGATCACTTCCATCGGAGCTTGGTCAGTATGTACTCGAAGCGTATAGGTCACGTTGTCACATACACCCGCAAACGATGCTGAATCAAAATCTGTTTGCACCTCGCGTGAGTTTGTTACATACTCAACCGAGTAATGAACACCCCGTATCCACAATTCCGATGGGTAGCTCATTCAGTATCCTTCATCATGGACACGTTGGGATGCAAAGCGTGCGGATGTATGTACTCTGGCTCAGGCTCTGGCTCTGGCTCTGGCTTGGTTATTACCGGAGGCTCAGGCTTGGGCTCAGGCTGCCATGGTTCGTTCATACACTCGTTGACGAACTCGACCGGTTGGCCTGGCATGGCGTCAATCGGTTGGAACCACGAGGGGTCGCCGTTCATGGCTGCAATCTCTTCGTTCTTCATCATTGTCTCCTGGGAAACAGTTTGAAACCAACCAGCAGCCCTGCGATCAGGGCTACTGGTGTAAGCATCAGGTCAATCTGGAGCAGTTGCTCAATCAATGTCGATGTCCTTGAAGGCTCGATCTGAGATGGCCTGCAACACGCCGCCAAGCTGATCATAGGCCCAGTTGAAGAACCGTCGAATCGGATCATTGATGAGTGTCCACAAACCACTCCAGGGCCACCAGGTCATCCAACCCGTGATTCGACTCTTGTTCTCACTAACCATTGGCTTGGCAATCCGACGACCATACCAGCCCTCACGAGCTTTCTTCCATTCGGCCTTGATGTCGTCCGGAATCACACCGGTCTTCAGGGCTTGTTGGTATCGCGCGTGTTCGAGATCATCGCCAGTCGCAGTTCTGTCTCGCAGTTTGTCGCACTCACTAGCCAACCATTCCCGCCGCCTCGCGCGGTGACGGATTGCGACATCGCGCACATACACCCACCATTTGCCGACGCCATACACGACACCGACGCCGAGGTAGCCTGCTATGTACCCCACTGTGGACCAGGGATTCTCGATGAGCCAAGTCAGCCACCCGGTGTTCCCAAAGAAGAGGATGGCCGCCAGTGTGCCCAGAGTGAGTATGCAGGCCGTGCCCTCACGTTCATGCTCCAATGAGAGGATGATCAGCAACGAAACAACACCAAGCAGACCCCAAAACCAGAATCCACCAAACGCAAACAAAATGAGCAAAGCTTCAAACATAGTATTCTCCTATGTCAAGTATACCATGAATCGTGTTAAAGTCAAATGAAATCGTCCGGTGTGGTCAAATCAGGGATGGGGACCGGAACTGGGTTCTCCGGAAATGCAAACCCGTCTTCGATCTGAAGATTGATCCCATCAATGAGTCCCTCTAAATAGCTACTCTCATGTAGCCGTTCGGAGTAGTCCATCAAGTTGATGGTGGTTAGTATGCTCACGAACACAATGTTCAGAGCAAGCATCACAGAGAAGATCCAGATTTTCATCGGCGTGCTCTCCGAAGTTCCCAAACACCAGTGTCAGGATTGACATACACCTTCCACTGAAATTGGTTACCCTCAAACTCGATGGTCAGCAACTCTTCTCCACCAGGCGGGATGAGAGGGGATTCACCCGACCTGGAGAAGAACAGACCTGCACCACCGGCAACGATGGCGATCAAAGCTCCGGCAATCATTGCACGAACAGTTTTCATCATGTAGTCCTCTTTCGCATAACGGAACGAAGTTCAGTATCGAAATGATACCTTTCAACTTCTGGCATGTGCGATAGCATCCAGTGAAGTTGTTGTGGTGTATACTGTTCCCACCACTCTGTATCCTCTGGCCATGCCTCAATCTCCACTGTGGTCTTCGGTAGATTGAGGAGAGCAAATAGTGTATCAAGGTGCCTATTGAAGTTTTCGCGGTAGATATGAAACTGGCAATCAGGAGCTTGAACAAACAACGGTCTGCCTTCATAGGCCACCAGTGCGTAGTCCATCGGTTGGTCACAGAACAGCATACTTGCTGCTTTGCGCCGCAGGAACACAACGGCAGGGTTGCAGATGACCGTGAAGAATCGAAGCTCGACACGATCCTGTATGGACAAAATGCCGGTGTCTACCAGTTCCCCATAGCTGATTCCAGGGCGGCCCAGTACCCTTGCCCCTGGTAATGACGACCAGTAGTGTCGAAACTTTGGCATAGGAACCAAAGGCTCATCAAGAAACACAGTCTTCAGTGTCTCATTCAAGACGGCCATCGTTGCTCATGTTCTTCGAGTGGTTGTAGATTCTCAGCCATACGTTCGATCACCGGTATCAAATCAGGCATACCAGTATCTCTGGCCCGTGTACGACAGACCAGGGGGTTTGTTGTAATGTGATGAAAGTAGACGCGGAAGTTGATGCCATCCTCGTCACCACCCCATTTGCGAAGCTCGTCCCTAGCTGATAGAGTGGTGTTGGTTGCATCCATGATCACTACATCGTGGCCAGCTTCAAACAGCGCTTTGATCATGATTTTCACATGTGCCCATACAAGCTCTTCGCACGGAGCATACCATCGGTTACCGTGAATCACCAACCTCAAAGCATCGGGGCTCACAATAGGCGCACCCAAGTCTTCAGCAAATGTCCTGGCCCAGGTGGACTTACCCGACCGAGGGAGGCCCATCATCGCTATCAGTCTGTTTGTTGACATCTCGTTCTTTCACTGCTTGAATGACCGCGTCGAGTTTCTTGAGCGTCTCGTAGACTAGGAGACGTTCTTCTTCGAGTTCTTTGCAATCTACGGATACAATGACATCCGGATCGTCACAAATGTCAGCCACCGCATGTAGACCTTTCACGACATGGTGGTAGTCTATCGTGAAGGTGTAGGTGATATTGATCAGATCACCGTTATCTACCACCATTCTGTCTTTGTACTCTGGCATCAACGTAAAGATGGATGAGGTATGGCGGTCGTATGCCGCCTTTTCAAGCACCATCAGAATTTTAACAACCTCTGTCCGCTCGGGCTCGACACCCTTTCTGTAGATGCTGGTACTCATACTGGACTCCTATATCCGTTTTGTCGGATCTCACTATCAAAGAGACGCGACACTAAATCGAGAGCTTCGGGATCTTCTTTGTAGAACTCGCTGAAATCCAGGTCACCACGGTACGGGGAGCTATTCATTTGGGGTATGTCTGCCGGAACTAACCCTGCCCAAGTTAGCAACCAATCAAACTCATGCTGAATCTCTTCGTAGCGTATGATGTAGTTGGCATGGAGGACGTGTCCAAACAGTCTTCCTTCGGGGCAATACTTCGTGTGGGTGTACCACTCCTCAATGAAATCGTTGAGTGACAGGTTTCCACGATCCATCTTACGCCACCATGAAACCATCACGTCATAGGGATTACGAATCGTGGTGGCAACCATCCAACCAGCCGGTGGTCGTTCTTCAAGACCTGAGTGATGACTACCAACCATCCTTGCCCCAAACCGATCCATGAGCACCCCCGCTGTGGCATACGAAGCCGTGCGAGGGTGCGCCAGGTAGATCAGGTGGTGGTCTTCAAGGATATACATCAGACCTGTATTTCCTCAAGCATGTCGATCTTGTAGCGTTGTGGTCCAGCCGCGTCCACCGAAGGACGCCGCAGCCGTACTGGAAGCCGCCAGGTGACGCCATACTTTTTGTTGACACCATGCAACAACTGCGTGGGCTCGGTGAAGCCAGAGAAAGCATTGAAAGCATACGGGTCAGTGGCTACCCAGGCTCCGTTGATCATCAACTCGCCGTCCATCTCCATGGTTGTCCCTGGACGATGGAAATGCCCACAACAGTAATAGCGAATCGGCGGCCCAGCCATATGGCGATCCAGACCCATGATCCGTCGCTGGCGTCGTTCAAGACCGTACCACGGGATGCCAAGGTTGCTTCTGATATCGTCGCCGTGGAAGACACAGAAACCAACACCACCGATATCAAGGTTGATCGAGAACGAATTCGGAATAGTGAAGTCAACATTCCCCATGTCGCCACAATACTGCTGGGCAGTCTTGGCAATCAGGTAATCCCAGTTGTCGTGAGCACCATGGTAGTTCTTCTTGTTTGACCGGCGGCCGTGGTTACCAGGCACGTAGACCACATTCACTTGCTCGAAATACTGCGCAAGTTCTCGGAACATCAGAGCATGAAGCTGGCCAATGGCCAGTGTGTTCTTGAAGATGTTCTTGAAATAGGACCGCTCAACGTGACCATGAATCTCGCCGCTGGTATGATCACCATAGCACAAGATGGTGATGTCAGGGAAATGGAACTGTGGCTTCAGGGTTACCTGAGTCCATTTGATCACGGCATCAACATACCGCTCGGCACGAGCCACACTGATCGGGAAGTTGTATTCTTCCAGGTAGCCCACCATCTCAGGGCTCACGACTTGATCATGGTGACCATCGGAGATATGCATCACAAGATGCTCAGTAACGTCCCCGTGCTTCCGGTTACTGGGAAGCTTAATTGCAGAAGGCAGGGGTCTCATCGGGACGATCTTGTCCTCAAGTTCATCCGCGATGGCAAGGAATAATCCATGTTCCTTAGCAGCCGCCTTCAACGCCCGTTTGGCATCGTTGCGCTCAACTCGTAGATGCTCAACTTCGGATTGTAGTTCCAGGATTTTGTCGTCAGTCGGATCAAAGGACTCTGGTGGTGGACCTGTTCGCTTGCTGGTAGTTGTGGGGCCAATGTCTGCATGAGACCGACCACACTGAATGTCAGAAACATAGCTGCGGCTGATCTTGTACTTCTTTGCAGCCTTGGTCTGGATCATCCCTGCATTCAAGTCGGTCTTCAATGCAATGATCTGATCGTCCGTCAGCAGTTTTCGATTTGCCATGGGGAGCCTCATTATGAACTAAGTGATACTACTTATTCCTATTATACCAAGAACCCGACCGGGCTGTCAAGCCCGATCTTGCGCATCTTTCCGAGCATAATAGTCCGCGCTGACAATTTTCACGATCATCCGACCACATAGTACAGATGACCATTGTTCTTTCACGGGGGTTACTACACACCCCTCTCGGCCCTTGTATTTGCAAGTGATGTCCGCCGGGCTCGCTGCCATGGTCGGACCATCACAAAGGGACATGAGGCTTTCATCGAACACACCCTCATAAAGGAGGGGGACTGTCGGGACATTATGTTTTGTGGCATACGCCTTGACATCTGCCCAGTCCATGTACTTCATGTGCCCTGGCTGCCCGGCCATGATATCGAACAACCGATAACCCCCTCGTTCGGGGGTCCCATAGTCCATATCCTGTACCTTGCGGCCATAGATTTCGCCATAGGCTACAACCGAGCAGTTGGCCTCTCTGAGGGCGATGTCGGTGAGCATGTTCTGCATCTCTCCGGTCAAAGGAAGCCAATACAGGGACGCTCTGGAGCCAGAACGGGCATCTGAGAGGGCTTTCACATTGGTCTTGTGTGACCCACACATGAACTCGGGCCCGTCTTCCGTGTAGACCAAGCCCACCCGGCTGTTGGTGCCGTGCATCTTCTCGGTGGCTCGCACGATGGTTCCTGGCGGAATCGCACCGGGGTTGGCCCGTAGATGCTGTATATGTGTATAGACCGGGAACAACAGGTTCTCGGGTCGAGCATCCCCGGCAGTAAGCTCGGGTGGCGGCTCGTACTTGATCCCGGCGTAGACCTCAGTGACATCGGCCCCAAAGGTTAGGTCACCTTCGTAGGGAATCACGAAGCCAAAGGACGCCTCCCCACGGATACGGATCGCACCTACCCTACACTGAGATTTCTGAGAATCACCAGGGTAGATGGAATGCTTGAGATACGCACGCACACCCAGCGATTCAGCGGTATCTTCTGGGATTAGCATGTCAGGCGGGAAGAACACCACTTTGTCCTTCACCTTATGGAGGCCCTTTTTCACGACCAACTGAAAACCGAGTACCTGGATGATGTCCAGGCGATCTGCATTGGGGTGGTCTTCGACTTCATTGACGCGCTCAACAGTGATGAGTGTCTTGCTCATATAGTTTCTCCTGGCGAGATATACACGGGGTGAGGAAAATTAGGATCGGGATGATGCTCGATCAAGTAGTCCATGGCAGCCACAAAATGAGCCGGTTCGGATATGTTGTCATAAATCTTCTCGTCCATTGGCGCAACCTGTACACGCTGCCGCATTTCCTGGCGAAACTCTTCGTCATCAATCATCCGTGTGATCAGTTTCTGGTATCCATACCGACTCTCAGCAATGAGTTCCGGCATGTTCAGCATACGGTTCACGGCCGATGATGCTCTATTGTACCAATGATCACCCTGTAGAGTGATTACTGGTTTACCAACATGCAATTGATCGATAATTGTATTGTAACCTCCGAACGGGAAAGAATCAATACCAAAATCGCCCCATTCCAATCTGGCCATATAACCAGCATAACCACCATTATCGGGTAGAACACGGGCGCTCCCGCCCTCAAAAATGTCGTGAATCTCCGTCAGGAATGCATTCAACCCGTTGTAACGACAGATCCCGCTGCTTGGGAAGAAATGTACACGCGACTCGTGTTTGGCATCCATCATCCCGGCTCGCACAGCCGTAAGCATATCACGATTGTACTTAGACGGGCCCCAACATGCGTTGATCAGAACAATGTCAGTTTCCCGCTCCGGGTTGGTGAGTTCGTATGTTGGGCGAACTGACTGATTTCCCATCCCAGGGAGTAACACTAACCGCTCTGAATAATTAAGGTACGCCTCAGAGGACTCCACAGCGTCTCCACTGATGAAAAAATCAATCTCGGTTCCAACTGTACTGACTGGGTGGCCGGTGGTCAAAACCTGGATGGGTGCAAATCTTTGGTTGGCCAGAATGATGGACTGCGAGTTCATGCCAACATCCGGGTAGATGATAGCTGCGTACTGGTTATCCAACAACGGTTCCAGACCGAGGAAATCATTGCCCTCAGTATGGATGAAATGAACCTTCTCGAAGCCCTCGGTGTCCAATTTCAAATCACCAGCATCCTTGTTCAAATGAAACAAGTCCAGCTTGAACGGCCCCTTCAGAGCGTTGATGAGCGGGGCCACACTTCGATGGACCACAGTGTTGGGTGCCCACCGGTCAGAAATGATTGCAATCCGCTTTGGATCTGGGTTGTTTGTGATCTTCATAGGCGGCCACTTCTTACGAACACACTCGTTGATACGAGCCTTAATCAACGGGGCACCGTCATGATCAGCATACGTTGGCACAAAGTGGATGTCCGTGAACTGGGTGGTTTGTGGAAAATCACCAAAGGGTCCGGCCCTGAAATGATTTCGGAGATTCTTTTCGATTCGTGGGTTGATGATGCTACCCGTGCAGGTTGGATATAGTGACCACCACAGGGTTGCTAATGAGTCCTTCTCCAAAGTGTCATAGTCAACCTGTACGCTGGTCCGTGGGCACACCAGGGTGAGTATCTTGGCACGATGGCCTTTGGTTCGCATATCCAGTTGGGCCAACCACTTATCGGCGGTCTTGAATCTGGACATGGCTACGATGTTGGCGATGACTGGATTTAGGCGGACGAAGTATTCCTCATCCATGCCTGCAATACGAAACTTCTTCCCGGTGAATGTATCCAGGAAGACTTCCAGAAACTCGTCCACATACTTCTCGGTTTTTGGCTGCATTGGACCAAAGTTGACGGTGCAAAAGAGTCGCATAGCTTCGACTATCAACACCATGTAGTGCATATAGTTCTTCTCTTTGTAAGCCTGACGAATATCATCGAGAAGAAGATCAGGTAAAGCTCGTGTCAAATGTGGCATGGACTTGCTCCACGAATGTAAATGGGACTGATAGTATTCGGATTGGGTTGCTGTTCAATGAGATACTGCACAGCAGTCTTGAACGCCACCTGCTCCGTCGTGTCAGTATAGAACGCATCCCGCAGCACATCTTGTTTGATACGGGCTACCATTTTGGTACGAAAATCATCATCATCGATCATTCGCGTGATCAGATCGCGGTATGTGTCATAGTTAGTGGTAATCAACTCACCCATACCCATGACATCGATAATTGCTGAAGATGCTCGATTGTGCCACTGGCCACCCTGGAATGTGACAACTGGATTCTGAACATGCAACAGGTCAAAGATCGTGTTGAACCCACAGAACGGATAGGAGTCAATTCCGAAGTCGCCACGCTCTAGTCTGTGCATGTAAGCGGGTCGCCCGCCTGCTGTCTCCATGATCACCGCGCGGTCACCCATAATGCTCTTGGTACTGTTTTCAAAAGCACTGAACCCAAAGTAACGATTGATCCCGTCGTTCGGGAAGAAGTGGACCCGTGACTTCCGCTTTGCATTGTCCATTGCATCACGAACAGCTTCTAACATGGGGCGATTGAATTTGGCACCACTCCAGCACGCATTGATAACGATGGTCTCATCCCGCTTGGGGCGTTGCAACTCGTAAGCAGGTTGTGTGGCTTGAATCCCCAGGCCAGGCAGCAATACCAATCGCTCAGAGTAATTCACTTCTGCCATGTTTAGATTCTCACCAAGGTCACCGCTGATGAAGTAGTCGATCTTACCACCAAACGTACTGACTGGATGTCCCATCAGTGCCATTTGTATTGGCGCAAATCTCTGATTCGAGAGGATCACCGACAGATTCGACATACCAATGTCAACATACATGACCGCACCATACTGGTTATTTAGTAGCGGTCCAAGATTCTGCAACGGGTCCTTCTTGTCGGTTGACAACTCATACACGTTCTCAAAGATGGTCGTGTCTTGTTTATCAGGGTCATGGGGTTGCCCTTGAAACAGATCCATGCGATACTGGCCATGCAGGGCCTTAACCAGCGGCCCCATAGTACGATAGATCACATGGCGATTCTGCCAGCTATTGGTGATAACCGCTATCCGTTTTGGATCGGGGTTGTTGGTGACTTCAAGCTGTGGCCATCTCTTCTGAATGTGCTCGTTGACCCGCTGCTTCAGCTTTCGACTCCCCGGCAGGTCTTTGTAGGACGCAAGGAAAGCAGCATTAGTAACGCGAGTATCTTGAGGGAATGCAGGCGGTGGTCCCCATCGGAAACATCGAGTCAGATTCTCATTGATGTAATCTTCCGCTGTGTTGCTGACTCCGCGTGTATATGCTGACCACCACAGGGCTACAGCCTCTCGGTCGCCCTCATGCAAGATGTCAAAATTCACCCGGCGTCTGATACGAGATGACAGCAGTACCAGTACCTTCAGAAAGTTGTGCTCAAATGGCTCAGCAATCTGTCCGTCAGCATCCAAGAGTTGATCCAACCATCTGTCCGCTGTCTCGTGCTTTGAGGCAGCTAAGAGGTTGGCTATCATCGGATTGAAATCAATGAAGCGGGCGGCATCATAGGCTTCCAGTTGGAATTTTTCGCCTACGAAGGTGGACAACAACACTCCCATGAAATCAGAGATTCCGGCTTTAGCTGCGGCATCCGGGCGGGCTGATTCCAGCTTGTGATACAAACCCATGGAATCATTGAACAAGGCAGCATACTGAGGGTAGTTTCTGGTCTCGTATGCCAACTTGAGTCGAACGGCTACATGCTTGAAGATATCACCAAACTGGCCTAATGCTTGAATCGATGGGAACATATCACCCTCCATATGGTACAAGTTGACCGTTGTCAATGTACATGATTTGCTTGCAGTTGATGCCAATCGAACGAATTTGATCAGCGATATCGTGAATTCGCCAAGCTGACGTAACAATGATGGTTCGTGGCGGATCTTGCACCAACTCGTCGATAGGAAATTTGATTTCCTGCCCTGTGCCGGGGACAAACAGTTCCACCAAGGCCAAATTAGAATCCACCACCAACGGGTACCGTGTCTTGTCCACTTGATACAGATTGAAGAATGAAGCACTCTTGCCAATCGCGCCCCAGAAGGCTAGCGGTCGGTTGTACGTGTCATCCAACTCTTGGGTTCTAAGGAACTCCAATTGACCCTGTACCGTGGCGACCTGAAGGGCGATCTGATCAGCAAACCCCTCGGCCCGTTTCCGATGTGACATTGGGGATCGTAATTTCACCAACGCGGTCAGCATCGATCCACGGCAGTCTGGCTTGAGATAGACTACACGAAAATGCTTACGCAGTAGTACATCCAAGCTACTCAGCGTGAAATGTGAAACATGCTCGTACATCATGTCCTGTGAACGAAGCCGATCCAGAATGAGATCGCCATTAGGCACTTCGATGAACACAAACGGGGATACCTGAGTAATGTGGCAGGCACGCACCAGTTCATCGATAAACTCGGCTGGACGCGGGAAGTGCTCCAGGACATGTCGCATGATGATCAAACTGGGCTCATGCTTATCAATGTCGTATTCACAGTTGGCAAATGCGCGTTCAATGATGATATCCTGGCCTTCGTTGGCAAACTCAGCATCTGACACATCAACGCCAGGATCGACGCCACGGTATCGAAGACGGGCCCCGAGTGGATACTGAATCATTTCGCGCATAAACCCGCCGCTACCGCTCCCGATTTCAAGAACTGTACTGGTATCAGGTAATTGGGCACGTTCCAGAATCTCGTTGGCCGCCCGCTCAAAATGATCCTTCCAGGCAATGCCACTATTGTACATCTGCCAGTCCTGTTCATAGTCCACGTTCTTCTCTTCAAATTGAAGATTGAAAATGTGGCCACAATCCTCACACAGAACATGATGCATCCCGAATTTAGGGGCACACATAGCATCAGCAACCGTCTGTGGAATACGTAATGTGGTCAACGGCTGTGGGCCGGGATCATACAATGGGATTAGGTTCCTGGACTCACAAACTATGCATTGGCGTCTCATGCTTTCTTTCCTCCATGTCGGTACGGTCGTGTCTTGTTGTAAGCCAGCTTGACTTCCAGAGCCTTTTCAAGCGGTACATCAAAATCTTCACAGAGTGCTGCCGTCGCTATGAATATCTCGGCAAAATGTCCCGCCAGAATTCGGGTGTCTTCGACACCACTGACACGGTAGGCTTCCATGGCATGGCTAATCGGGGTGATGATGTCCAGCAGGCCATCTTGTAAATTGCCCCGTACCCACTCCTCGTCCTGTCCCTCACCCACGACAGCAAACGACCGGCCCATCAACAACTCGATGGGTACAAATCGAGCCACCGGCTCGTTGTCTATCTCACGATAAACCTTATCCCAGCTTAGGAGACTCTTCAATGCTTCTACCAGTGGGAGTTCGTATCGCCCCACAGTGTCGGCGGCTCGAATCAACAAGTCAGCAAATTCGACAGCCAAGCCTTCTGGCTTCTGAGTATCCGGGTTGATGGTTATCCACTGGGCTGGGTTGGGGATGCCATCATCACTGATTTCTTCCCAGACTTCGGTGATCTCAGTAATGAACAGCATCAGCATTTCACCAAAGTTGCGGTCCCAATCTTCCCACCAACCCTTTTCCACTGCGGTGCCATGGGATTCTTGAATCAGTTGTGTAATAGTCAGCATGTGTATCTCCTGTTAGCTACAGCCCATTGATGTTCCACAGTTGTAACACAGATAGCATGACCCACTGCGAACTGTCATGCTGCCACACTGATCACAAATCGGCGTGGCTTCTTGATCGGTCGTTTCAGAAGTGGTCGTGGCAACTTCTGAAATTTGGAATCGCAATTGCATCCACCGAAAGATGAAGTCCACAATTGATTTTGCCATCTTGATGTCCGCATCCTTCGTGAAGCCCATCGGCTCAAACTGCATGTAGGCAAACTTGTCCACAAACGTAGTCATCGGGACACCATGTTGGAAGCCCAGAGACACAGCGATACTGAATGCATCCATCATCCCACTAATAGTGCTTCCCTCTTTTGACATGGCAATGAAAAGCTCCCCAGGTGTGCCATCGGGATACAGACCCACGGTGACATAACCTTCATGTCCGCTGATCGAAATCTTTTTCGTGACGGACTTCCGTTCATCCGGGAGCGGTCGGCGAACTTGTTTAGGCGGGGATTGACTCGCACCCTTTTTGTCCAACGCCGTGTTCAGTGGTTGGTGGCTCTTAGAACCATCTCTGTAAAGAGTAACAGACTTGAGTCCGAGTCGCCATGCCTTGATAATGGCGTCCTCAAAGTCCTGCACTGTCGCCGATGCAGGCATGTTGATTGTCTTAGAAATCGCACCACTAAGGAATGGCTGTGCTGCCGCCAACATCTTCAAATGGGCGCTAGCGGCAATACTTCTGGAGCTACCCTGTGGAGCTAAGGCTGTGTCGAATACTGACAAATGATCCGGCTTCAACAGGGAACCTTCAAAGGTACCCTTCTCTTCGACCCAAGCCATGAGAGTATCGATATCGTCCTCTGCGTAGCCCAGGAAACGAAGGGCCTTCGGGACACTCTTGTTGACCATCTTTAGGGTGCCACCACCAGCCAGCCTCTTGTATTTCATCAGAGCCAAATCAGGTTCGATACCAAACGTGGAACAATCCATCATGAATGAAATGGTGCCCGTTGGAGCGAGCACGGTGGTTTGAGCATTACGGTACCCATGTAGATCACCGTGTGTCCGCGCGTGTTTCCAAACGATATGGGCCGCTTCAGCGAGATATGCTGGCATTGGCATTCGCCCTAAAGCTGCATAATGCTCACTCATTACCTCAAGCATCGGAGTACGGTTCAACTCAAAGTCCTCGAATGGACTCAGGTGTTCGGCAATCTCGGCACTGGCTGCATAAGCAGTCCCAGTTATGATAGCAGTGATGCCAGCACATATGCTTCTACCAAGCTCTGAATCATACGCAACCCCGTTGGACATGACAAAGCTACCCAAATTTGAGTACCCAAGTCCCAAAGCCCGGTGTCGATGACTGGTCTGTGCGATCTTAGCAGACGGATAGCTAGCTCTATCCACCATGATATCCTGTGTTATCAAAGCGATACGAGCCGCAGCCTGAAACAACGAAACATTCAGTGAGCCATCTTGCTGTCGAAACTTCATCAGATTCAAACTGGCAAGGTTACATGCCGAATTGTCTAGGTAATTGTACTCACCACATGGGTTGCTGGCATTGATTCTACCAGACACCGGGCAAGTATGCCACTTATTCAAAGCTGTATCGAACTGCACTCCGGGGTCGCCACACTCCCATGCTGCTTCGGCAATGGCACGTAGTATCGCCCGCGCTTTATGGTGAGGCCCACTCACGGCCGAATCGGTGACCCACCGAGTATACCAATCTCCATCTTTGTTCACTTGAATCATGAACTCATCCGAGAGTCGAACAGATAGGTTAGCATTCTGGTACAGCACCGACATGTAGGCATCCTGCGGTGAATACCCCTTGCCCACCAGTGTAGCTGCCTTGGCTTCTTCGCGGGCCTTGCACTGAATGAACTGCATCAGGTCCGGATGCGAATCCTTGATGCTAAACAATAGGGCTGCCCGCCGGGTCTTGCCACCACTTTTGACTACCTCTGCAACCATGTTGTAGATACGAGCAAAGCTCAGAGGACCAGAAGCACGACCGCCACCGGACAGCTTCTCGCATGAACCACGCAGTGTTGAAAGATCAGCACCTACGCCGGAGCCAAACTTGAACAGCATGGCTTCATCCGTTGCAAACCGCATGATGTCTTCCATGTTGTCAGCCACGCTCTGGATGAAACATGCAGAGACCTGGGGTTCTTCATGGGGGTTCTGAACAGGGAGAATCTCGCCATCGTTCCAAGTGAAACCACAAGGGGTGCCGGTGACACCATATTCCTGCCATATACCAACATTGAACCAGACTGGTGAATTGAAGGCCATGTGTTGGTGGAGACAAAGCCAGGTAAGTTCACGGTAAAATACTTCACCGTTCTCTTTGTCGAAGTACCCATCTTCAATACCCCAGTCGGTAACAGTCTTGGTAACCCGATGAATCAGTTGTCGGATGCTGGTTTCCCGCTCATCCGTGTCCTGCTCACCATAGAAGTATTTACTGGCCACAATGTTGAGGGCAGTTTGTGACCAAGACACCGGTACGTCTATGTCAGTTTGGCTGAAGATGACTTCATCACCTTCACCAATAATACTCGCATTTCGTTTGTCCCAGTCCACGCTTTCAAACGGGTCCATCTCGTCACAAAAGAGTGGTGTTATTTCCATACTCATGCTTCATCCGTCTCCAAAAGGTCAGCGAATAGTGAGGGTGCTCGTTCGACAAACACGTCCAGGATGCTCCGAAAGATGCCGCGAATCTGCCACTGGGCTCGTGGGTTCAAGGCACGTTCCTTGAAAACATGTCGCCACATACTGATATTGAAGGTTGAAACAACTTCAGTCTTGGTACAATTGCCCAATACTTCACGGGCATCTTCTGGTTTGATCCCGCGTTCACGATACTGCATGTACAAATCATAGTCCTGCCAAGCCTTGTACATGAACCACTTCTGTTCTATCGTAGTAGGATCAGGGTAACAGAACAATGATCCATTGACACCATTGCGCTCCACTGTGTATTCCCCTGCGGGAACACCAATACTAGGTGGGCAAATGATCTGAAAGCCCTTCTTGCCATAGTCACAGTACCGCTGTGATTCTTGGCTATATGCCGCAATCCGATGCCGAACCAACTGGTGGCTGCATGAGCGGCTACAGATGATATTTGCTGTCAAGATTGCGTGCTCAACCACACTCTGGTGTGGCGGCTTGCGACTGAGCAAACCCCGACAGAATTTGGTGGCCGAGTCAGCGGTGATCTTGTCTTCCGACTTGTAGCACTTGCGACCGGCCCATTCACAGGCTCGTTCCAACTGTGCAAAGTTGTTATACGGACTCAACTCAAATCCGGGTTCCACCACGGTAATCGTATGTGCATCTGGCAAAGTAGTGCTCCTTAACGAGGGATAATGATTTCAGGCAAACTCCAGATGATGTAGTCTGGGGGAACGTCCTGTGCAACAATCAGATTGATGAAGTCATAAGCGAAATTGCAGATTGCCTCCATCCCACGATAGTTCAGTGTGTCAGGTTTGTCGGTGGTCTTGTGGTAAGTACCAAAGTCCGTACCAGTATGCAGAAAGGCCACCGGCACCCCGCCGTTATCAAATGAAACTTGATCGCTACCCGAGTTGCGTTTGAATGTGATCGACTTGGCAAACGGGTATTTCGGGAACAATGTCTCAAGAAGAGAATCGACATCAACATCGGTGGCATACTTCTTCTTTAGGTGGCCGATCATATCGATGTTCAACATGACGATATGCTGATCAATATCTGGGTCACCGACTGGAAGTGTTGGGTTCTTCACGTAATACTTTGATCCAACCAAATAGGGGTTGATCTCCTCACCTGTGTACCACTGAAATGCAATGGTAAAGGCGGGTTGCGTACCGGCTGCGAATCGCTTTGCCAACCCAAGCACTGCTGCGGAGCCCGAGGCATTGTCATCCGCACCTGGATACACGCGACGATTCCTCACGCCAATATGATCCAGATGAGCACCGATCACCACAACCTGTGTGGGGTCGCTGCCTTCGATCCAAGCAATGACGTTCTGGCACTTACCCCTCGGGGTGGGCACCGTCTGGCGTTGAACCTGAAGTCCAGCTTCCTGGCACCGAGCCACGATCCAATCTTGAGCTTTCTGGATGTCTTTCGTGGCCGTCGCCCGACCACGTAATTCTTGTGAAGCGAGATATTCGACCGTAGAACGGAGTTCCTCCGCTGTCTGGGCATGGGTCAACGAACAGATGCCCATCACAACTATAATCAATAGGGATCGCAGCCATTTCATTTAGTCTCCCCCGTGCCCTCAAGTGTCTTCTGCAAGCGATGGAAGTCCCGGCGAGCCACCACATCTGTGTTTGCCTGAATCTTCTGTAAAGCTGTCATCAGCAAAGGTGACTCTTCAAATTTGAGTCGTGCTGCCAACGCATCAGCAACGGCCGCTGACTCATCCCGCTGGAGGATAAGCTGCCCACCATGATAGTGGGCGGCCTGGATGATCCCAGCGATGTACTTGGCAACGTTCTCCGCAATGGGCTCACCAGGTTCGACACTAGGGAGAATTTCTCCACTGTGCAAATCCATGGCCTCATAGAGGACTTCATCACCCTCAAGTCGTCGCATCAACAAGATGTGGCGCTTGTCTTCAGTTTTGCAAACTCGTCCTGTGGTAGCAATCATCGTGGTCTCCTTTATGGCCGGTAGGCTTTGAGGTACATGGGGTTCCTTAGCTCTGTGGAATGTTCGGGCGCACTGCGTCGTGGTCTCGCGTAGGCTTGATGGCGTGCTTATGGGACACTGCTTTTAGCAGCATTTCGGTTGTAAAGATCCCTATGGTCTTCGCAAGTAGGGCAGGCAGCGTAGTTGATTGCCAGCCTGCGCCGGTTTCCAAATCAACCCCAGCCCATACAGGTGATGGTGTCGGTGTATAAGATGTAATGAAACCGACATTGCCATTATCGTTCTGGGCGACCTTCCCTACAAACCAACGGCCGAGTTGCACCTCGTTTGATTTCCCCACAATGTATTCGCGGTAGGTATCGGCCAACACCGAAGTAAGCTGACCTTCTGTACCGGCCAGTGGAGCACCCGTATTGACATTGAATCCTGAAACATCCGGGGTACTGTGCCCGGTGACCAGAACATCTTGGCCAGCAACCCGAACAACAGCACCAACTCCTAGTGTAGGCATGATTTATTCCTCGTTGTTTTCGTCATCAGACGGGTCACCGATCCAAGCTGCCACTATGGCCATGGCGAAAAGGAACACATCTACAATAGCAATACGTTGCACCATGGGTATCCAACCATTAGCAATGAATCCCATGCCCACAGCCAGGAGGCCGCAGACCAAAAGAAACACCAGAAATCCGAACAGTTCTTTCATGCAAACATCTCCCCTAGTATGTCAAATGAGAACGGACCCATACGCCCGAGACGTTTCATGGCGTTATCAACCCCGGCATCTTTGGATCGTCGTCCTGGATACATCTTGTCTAGTGTCTCTTCTTGAAGACTATGGCAGTGACCATACAGGTGCCATGCGCCCTTGAGGTGGCCCGGCCACACCGCCAATGGGTAGTGGCAAAGGGTAATTCTTTGTCCCCGTACCTTGATTTCGTTGAACTGATGGCATGTGCTAAAGTGTTTCCCGGCCGAGTTTGGATCATGGTTACCTTGGATCAAATGGACTTCCCGGCAATTGATCTGTTCTCGGTAGTGTCCTACGTTGGTGGCACCCCAGCAAAAGTCTCCCAGTATGTACAACACATCTTTGGCATCCACACAATCGTTAATCTGGTCGATCAAATGAAGGTCCATGGTCTCAGCACAGGTAAATGGCCGATGGCAATGTCTGATGATAAAGCCATGTCCCAAATGCAAGTCGGCGGTAAACCAGTGCTGCTTCATGTAATCGGCATCTGCTCAAACACATCTTCTGGACTCGCCAGTTGTTCGTCTCCAAGGATTAGTTGCTCGCATACTTTTCCATAGAGTTCGTAGACAATCTCTGTAGTCAGGATACCATTTGGTAGTGGTATCGAACGGGTAACGGAGCCTACCGTGATTCGCAAAGCCCAGCCGCCAGTAGTCTCCCAAAAGATGGCACAACGTCCATCGTGATCTTCGATGAAACTCGTAACGTCTCGCGGTAGTGCGCTTATTCTGTTCATACCAATCCAAACCAAGGTGCAAACCAATCGAAAGCATGTCCGCCTAACCAGGCCAGCCAACAGCCAAAGAAAACTGACCCAATCACGATTAAGGGAATGACCACGATCCCAGCCAACATGGCTAAGATAACATCGGAAGTCTTCGGTCTCTTGTTCATGCGGTTGCCTCTTCCTCTTCCTCTTCCTCGTTCCAAATCAGGGTGCCATCTTCACCAAGAGTCATAAGCTCCAGGCGACGGTTGGCAGCCAGCACGTCTCTGATATGTTCGTCATACGGGAGATGGAACAAGTCCACAATTGTTGCGCCAAGATTCGCATCCATACCCTTACGGTGGATACGATCTTCAGCTTGACGCCGTGATGATGGATCAAAATCGTTTGACCAGAATACAGCCATACGGGCTTCTGTCAAGGTCAAGGCCATACCACCGGACTTCGGGTGAGCCACGAACGCAACTCGTCTTATGCCTTTGACATTGGCCCAATAATCCAACGGTTTGACATCACGAATTACAACCCGCTTCTTGGTTTCAGGGTCATACCTGTATATGAGCCACCCTCGACCATCAACACGAACCACGTCCCACTGTTTCTTCAAACAGAGATTTGTGACACGATCCACCGAACCGGTGAATCCTGCAAAGATGACGATACGGCCTTGTTCGTCATTTTCATCCAGTAGCATTGAGAGCTTGTCTTCTTTGGGGCACGGGAGTTCGTAAGTCTTCCGCGTGAACTTGGGGACTTCCTTGGAACCCTTGCATGTGGGGCATGTGATCTTATGCTTGAGCAACGTGGCCACATACTCTGGGTCAAGAAGTTCCACAGCTTGGAAGTGATGGTTATCATCATTGGGATCATACCACTCGTCGATCTCACCTGTGGCCTTGCAAGCCTTGCATGGCTGCTTACCGTCCTTAACCTCACGGTATTGGAATCCATCGCTAAGCTCACGCAACCAAGTCAGGCCGGAAATGACATTGGGTGCCGACTTGACGATAATCTTTGCCACATTGGCAACCGCTTTTGTCATCTCGCATCGTTCGACACGATACCGCTTCTCTGGCAACTGGATGCAATCCTCTTTGTGCAGAACCACAACTAGACCTTTGAGGCGTTCTGCCAAGAAGGCAACTTCGTTCTTGCTCTTGGAATAGGCATGGTATTCGTCGCCGTCAGCAATCGCCAACAGTTTGTCGTGTGGCCCGTCGTCATAAAACTCGCCGCATGTCGCACACCGATTCTCATCGTCTCGCCAGGCCACCAAGTCCAGATAGTGTCCGCCGTCATGGTTACTGCATTTTTCCAAGAACGCCAGACGTGCTTTGAAGGCATTATGGTTGCCCTCTTTGATGAAGCCTGGATAACAAATCTCAGCCTGTGACCACCAGTCCAGGGGTGATTTCGGAGATGGCGTACCTGACATGAGAATGATGTAGCTATCTGTGCCCCAATCGGCCATCATACCCTCTGTCAAGTCACGGGCATACCGTGAGCGTTGGCTGGTCGGTCCCTTGAGGAGGGAAGACTCATCGTAGATAATACCCTGGGGCGCATTGTCGCCAGTAGTCCAGTTGGTCATGGTTTTGACGAGCTTCTCGTAGGTCATCATCTCTACGTTGACACCGGCTGCAAGCTCCCACTTTGTGAATTCGCGGTCAACCGCTTTGAGACCAGATTTGGGCCCAACCCACCACCAATTCTGCACACCAGATTGTTCCATGATCTCCATAGCTGACAGTGTTTTACCAAGACCCATTTCGGCAGCAAGGATCTGGTAATGATAAGTGAGCCCACAGTTTGCCATGAGAATCTGATGGTCCATCAATGGACGCTGATAGCTCCATTCCTTCAGTGGTTGATCAAACCATTCATACGGATTCTGGCCCTTCATCAATTCCAACTGGAAGCGATTTCGGCGACAGTCGGCGACTGACCAAACCTTCCTAGAAGGCGTCTCGAAGCCATGCCACTTTGAACCTTTCATGGCCTTGATGTCATCCTTGGCATCAAAGGGTGATTTCAAGAACTCAATGCGATTATCTCGGAATGCAAGGGATGCAGGGCGATAAACCTTATTGCCCTTCCTGGTTTTCACAATGATCTGAGTGTGTTCAAGTTCCATTAGTATTCCCATACCCCATGTTCAAGGAGTTTTTCGTTATGGTCAAAGTGCCAGCACATGTAGCCCTTATCGTCCCCACCGCGCGGTGTCTGCCCGATCAGCACATCTGTGTTGCCACGAGCCGTATCCGTCAAGTAGACTCGTGAAGTCAATAGCATGTCTTCGCCAGACTCGACGCTTATTCTCGTGAAGCCCATGTTGTGTAGAGCATCTAGGAAGAGTTGTAAGTCAGTCACGCATCTGGCCCCTCAAGTAAGAAAGTATGATCTGGTAGTTCGCGTCGAGTGAGTTGTCCAAAAAACGCTTTCAGTCCAATCTTTGTGAACGCCATGTAGACCTTATCGAAGCATTCCCGAACTGCCTGTGATGTATTGGTTTGGCATCCAAGCCGGACTGCTGTGCGCCATGTTCGTAGCGACCCGGTGACCAAAGCTGCCTGCATCCCGCGCATCATGGTTTCCACTACAACAAATGGCATTCCATGTGTTGCCTCCAAGATTTCCTGCATATCACGCTCATCGGCCATCAACAGGAATCCGTAATGCAACATCTCAAGATAAGGCATTGATTCTGCAACAGTCGCCTCGGCTTCTTTGTGCTTGAAGGCCGCAATACAGGCCAGGTGGTGTGCATCCGGAGCCAATGATGGTTGTTTCTGGTCGGCCGCCCGTGCAATGGCGTACCCCAGCATCTTCTTAGTATAACCTAAGAAGACTCGGTTGTCTACCTGCGGAGTTTGAATCATCACAGCTTCACAGTTCATTGATCGCCCCTCCAGTCACAACCATGTCCAATTGACTGACCCGGTACAAGACAGCCGTTGTCTTCCAAGAACTTAGCAGCCCCGCCACAAACCACAGCCGTATTACCATCCTTCATTTCGTATTCCATCAAGGAAGATGCCTTTGTCAAGCCATGGCAACAGGCACAACAGCTACTCATGTGATACCCGTACTCACCAAGTTGATGACAGTACAGACGTGTTCCGGGTGTTTTGTATGGTGCTTCAATACCATGACCACAGCAGGCACTCACAATACCGGGGATACGACCTAAGCAGGCGTCGTGTCCGTCCTCGGTTGGCATCCTGCCACAACGCACACATGGGCGTACCTCAGTGACTAATGCACCGTCATCAACATATCGCCAGGCACCACCCTGGTACGTCAATTGTTGCCCGCGTTGATAGGAGATTGCTGGCATCAACCATCTCCTATGAGCGGGGCTTGTACGTCAGCAAAGATGTCGCTATCTTGACTCTGAATGGCCAATGGGATCAGCCAAAGCAGATTGGGTATCACGTTGCTGGGGAGATGGTCAATCCAATGCCTCTCAACCCGCTCGTCTGTTGTTGTCTGGACCGCATGGACATCACCTATAGCCATGAAGAAATGCACCATGAACTCGTCATTGTGATAGACGCAAAACAGATGCCATTTCCATTTCTCAACCAGGTGCCCGGTCTCTTCCAGGAACTCGCGCTCCATGGCATCCTCTGGATACTCGTCATCGGGTTCAATGTGACCACCGATCCCGTTGTAGAAACCCTTCTGCCAATTCGGACGCTGTTTCTCGATCAGAACAACTCGTTCAAGTTGTGTATCAAAGAAGAATCCAGCTACGTACTCTTTCATCTCAAACTCCGGGAAACAAAATGGTTCGGACCAACCGAAGGGCATCTTCAAGATCGTCTGTCCAGAATGGGACCAACTCTCGAATCCATTTCTGGTCATGGATGTTGCCTTCTTTGGCAATCACAATCGTTGGAACATGCGCGGCCCAAGCCCATGAGATTTCTGACACGGTGCCGACACTGACTTCAGGGGCACATGGTTCAAAGTTCACGAGGAGTAGGTCTGCTTTGACACAGTCCAAGTAATCTCGTGTGATGATCCCACGAATCGTGAAGATGGGGTCCGTCGCGTTGACTTCATTGGCACCCCAACCCAGCTTCTTACACTTGCGTTGGGCTTGTTTGGCACGCATCGGAGAATAGCAACGAACTGCCGGTAAGGCATTCGTTGCTTCAATGCGCCACACAGTCGCATCTTCATACGACAACCCCGTGATGGGGCCTGCTAAGTAGATTCTGGGAGAGTACATAGGGAGGAACTCCGTTGTCAAGGGGCGGTTCGCAATACTCCTTCGATATCAGAGAGGCCCAACCGGGCACATCCAAGTTCCAAATACGTAACAGCCTGCTCGAAAGTCTTGATACCACCAGATGCTTTAACAAGAATCTTGTCGCCTACTGCATCTATGATGGTCTTCACGTCTTCAACGGAAGCCGTCCCAGTGAAGCCTGTTGAAGTCTTAACGTACTGTGCCCCTGACCTGATCACCAGATCACAGGCAATTCTGATCTCAGTTGGATTCCACACTGAAGATTCGATGATGACCTTTAATGGGACATTCTTGGCTTGTGTGAGCTTGCAGACGGCCTCCATGTCAAAACGAACAGGAGCCATGAACCCAGAAGCAAACTTGCCAAGATTCATAACCATATCAACCTCGGTGGCTCCCTCATTCAGTACAAATATCGTTTGGGATGCTTTCATCTCAGCACGGCTTGAACCATGTGGGAAATCTACAACCGCACAAACCCCGATACCAGAACCAGAGAGGCGGTGTGCTGCCGTGCTCACCCAGGTAGGGTTGACACAGAAGCTGGCTACCTGGTATTCTATTGCCAGTTCGGCCCCGGCTAAAATCATGTCATAGCTTGCAGCCGGATTGAGAACAGCCAGATCAACTTTTGAGGCAACTTCACTCGGGGTCACTGTCTTTCAACTCCATACCTAACCAGTGTTTATCGAAATTGGTGAGTGCTTCGGCCGGTGAGGACCCCATGGCTTTCACACCCGGTGAGGTCACGTCTTCCGGAAGCATCTTTTGAACCTCTTCACTGACGCCACCATACCAAGCGACCCAGCAAAGGCCGTCATGGTAAAGCACCGGAGTATAGAGGCTGGACGGTCGCACCTGGTTCTGCGCACGGGTGATTTCGTATATGCGCACCTGGTGTTTAGCCTGAGCGGCTTGCAAATTCAACTGGGCCGTTGCTATGGCCGCATTGTCGATCTGCTGTTGAACGGGAAGTGTAGGTTCCATAGTCCTATTGTATCACCGCTGGGAGACAGTGTCAAGGGGGGTAAAAAAGAAAGCACACCCCGTATCTCGTTTTGGGGGTGTGCTTATAGCCCGTGTAGAGGGGCTGAAGTAATTCATTCGCGGGCAAAGTCAGCCATGATCTTCGGGGCACTGGCATCGAAGCCAACGACATCGAGCATCCCTGCATCGTTGGGGTCCGCGATGGAGATCTCGTTGGCGGTGAAGGCCACCACAATCAACTTGGCGTTGATACCCATCTTCCGGCGGTAGTCCTGTAGTGCTACAGCAGGGTGTACGCTGTTACAGTTGGTCTCGCTGTCCGTGTAGATCACGAACACATCAGTCGGAATCTTTTCCTGGGTCGCGTACCTCATCGGAAGTGAACAGTCTGTGCGACCAAATGGGAGGCCGGTGATCATGCGATTCACTTCAGAAAGCGATGTTCGCTTGGTAACGGGCAACGAGTGGAAGGTATTGCAGAACCCATAGGTCTGCACTTGGTCCTCAGATCGAACCAAAGTAGCAGCCATACACCCGGCAGCATCCCGTGGCGTCAAGTGCGTGTTGTTGATCGTGCCATAGGTCATGGACCCAGACACATCCACACCCAGCAGATAACGCTGACCAGTGGGCTCGACGTACCCAAAGGATGCATCGTAGGCGTCTTCCAGGGAATCCAACACCTGGGTTACAGGGCTCCAACGGAGACTGCCACGAACACCACAACCTTGTTGATAGGTGGAGAGTGCCAGCAGCACGCTGAATGGATGTACCCGAGCACGTTGAAGCTGCTCTCGGTCCCGAAGCTGGGCACATACCTGCTTCACTGCTGAGGTGTTGGGCTTCAGAACGTCGATGCTGGTCATCTTACCCAAATTCCGGATCAAAGCCGTCATAGGCATCCGCAACTCAAGCATGGCTTCCCAGACTCTTGGGTCATTGAGGAACTGAGTCGGGATGTTCTCACGGACCAAGCCGTAGCTCCGAACCAAGGCGGCAACCTCTTTCGAGGTGGTAGCCAACTTGACCTTTTCGACGCCTTCCAGTGTGTGGTTGGTCACCATCGGGTAATCCCCACCCGGCTTCCGCACGGCGTACCCAAGGATCTGGTTGATCTCGGCGTTGTTGGTGTGTGCATGGCAACACCGAAGCACGTCACGATGAGACCAGCCACCGCGTTGCTTGTACTTCGTAATCTGAGCGGCCAGCCGATCAGGTCGGTGATTCAGATACCAGTTCGAGACGGCACGCTTCAAGGCACGGCCCCAGCCACGGAATTGAGTCACTGCATCCACGAATTGGAACAGGTGTGTTCCGATTCGACATACTTCGCTAAGGCGCGGCAGTGCAATGCTACTGTAGCGGGCATCGGCACACAACATAGCCAAACAGAAAATGGCAGGGTCATTCTTTGCAGCCCGGCCTTCGTCACTGATCTGCACAATGCGGTCCACGGTTCGCTGTGCATCCTCAGCAGCACAGATGCGAAGAGACTCAGCAGCTTCGATAGTGAGCTTCTGCTCACCGGCATAATAGGTTCCGCCTTCACACCCAAGAATCAGAAACCGATCCAAGCGTGTCCAGCAATCAACTTCCCAACCAAAGCCACCGCCGCTGTTGGCGACTTGGTTACTACCGACCAAGGGGCGCGTCTGAGGAGTGTTACTTGGCGAAAGTGTGCGTGCGTACCTATTCATCGTCTTCTCCTTGAGGAATTCGGTCCTGCTCGATCCAAAGTTCGTAAAGACAGCACAGGACATTGTCAGAAAAGTGGCCGTGTTCGCTATCGACATTCGCATCCGACAGTTGTTTGTAAATGTCTGCCAGAACATCATCGCTCGTAGGCGACCCATCAACGTTTGGAGACAAATCAACGATAGCTCGTATGATAATCGGAAGCTGAGCTTCCAATCTGGCTTTGGCAGCCAGAAGCTCTTCCATCAATGCATCGGCGACATCCATCACTTCAGTTCGTTTGATGGCTACTTGGCGACAGGGTCTTCAGTTGGCATAGGAGACTTCCTCTGTTTGAAATAAGATAGGGGCATCCGGTGGATTGATTCCATCGGGCGGGTCTACCGGAAGAATGGTTGCCCGCAGACTCTTGATCTCGGCCAGAAGTTCCAATTCACGAACATGCCATGCAGAGACCATCCTGTCGCGGCAAATCTCGTTGTTGTCCAGTATTGTTTGAAGCTCGTCAATCTCGTCGATTTGGCTTTGGACCACCTCGGCCTGCATGTCAACGACATCTTCCAGGCGGTAGATTTCCTCTTGCCTGATATCAAGCAACTGATCACAGACACCAACTCGCCACTCGATGGACCAGATAGTTCCACTCGTGGCGAATACCGCGATGCAAAGAATCCAAATCGCTACATTCTTCATCGGTCTCTCCAGTGTTCATAACAGTAGGTTACTGCGCTTTTCGCTGACGCCGGTGATATCTCCGCTACTCAGCACGCCCTTCAGTTAATCTTCCCACTCTGCCGACCCGTATACCGAAACTCCGAGCCGAACACCCTCACCCACTGTTGTCTTCAAAGGCTTGTATCAGGCCAGGTGTCGTGATCGGTGGCAATGCCAACTCCCCTTCGACGATGTCACCTGGAAGTCTATCTAAGGTAGCTAGGAACGAGTCCTTCTCACCACGGAGCCGATCCAGCAAGTCGGGTTTCACGATCTCTGCCCCTTCACCAAGCATGGTCACATACAGAGCCATCAGATGCTCGTCACCCACCAACGTGGGACACGCATTGCGATGATTGTGCATGTGAACAAAATTCAGTTGGTTCTGGATGGTAATAGGTTCCCGGCCCATCTTGTGGATGACAATCGTATCGTCATGAATCAATGGGGCCACGACCCTATAGTAAGTGTCACGATCAAACTCACATTCCTCGAATCGCACCAATCTGGCGTTCATAAGCTCAGAATTGAACTTACCTAGTTTGCGGCAAACTATCTGGTTGCCAAACACCACTGCATCGTGGCCAAGCAGAACTTCCAAAGCATCCCCGAGAATTGACTTACCGCTCGACTGCGGCCCCCACAGAAACAAATAGGGCACCCTCAGCCCTTGTATGACATACTTCACCCAACGTTGCATGTACTCCATACCAGTGACACGGTTCCGAATAGCCCAGTCATTGGCAGCAAGAGCGGTGTTCAATTCACCTCCAGCAATGTGACCCAGGATGGTATCCCAGGATGGGTGTCCACTGTCTTCTGGCATACTTGTCTCCGGGTTCAAAATGTAGCACGGCTACGAGCAAAGAGGTAGGAGTGGGGGTTTCATGCTTCCAATTACACCACCGAAGACGCTAGGCGACTCCGACCGGGACTCGAACCCGGACCAAATCATTTCAAGTGATAATCCACTCCAAATCGGCTCGTAAGCCATGTATTGGGACCATGAGCCGAGCCAGTCTTTCGACATACTCCCGACTCACAGCCTTGTGTTTTGACTCCGAACAAATGTCAAACATGGGAACTATGCTACTGGCGCTCTACCTACTGAGCTACCCCACGCTGGGCGTGAGAGGAGGAATCGAACCACCGACATCCAGTTCCTTTGATAACCCATATCCTACGGCTCAAAGTCAAGGAGCACCGAGGGACTCGAACCCTCAACGGTTGACCATCAGTGCTCATGTGCGGGCAAGTTTGCGGTGAACGGGTTTTCATGTGCTCGATAACCGTAAACCAGCGGCCCGCTTGTAACATGCGAGCAAGTTGTTTGCCGAGGTCATGATCTCCTAAAGATAACCCTCAGCTAGCGGCTCGCGTGTACCTCTGTAAACTTGTGCGAACAAGTTGGTTGGCCAAGGGGGAAATCTTAATTGGATAACCCTTGGCTAATCGGCTCGCACGACTCTTCGGTGATCACTTCACGACGCTCTCCTTCAGGTAAGTGTAACGTTTGATGAAGCTCTTCACTTAACTATTCAATTCTACCATACTTTGTTTCGGAAGTCAAGGACCAATTTCAAGATTTCTTTTTGGGGAACTTAGACCCCTCAGTTCTGGGCCTCAATGGGTCGGATCGAACCTCATAGGCCCAACCCTCGGCCTCGTTACCCTCAAGCTCCATCTGAGGGTCTGCATCCCTCATCAAGGCTTCTGCCTCATCCATGGTGTCACAGTCGTTGTGCTCAAAGAGGTCGATGATTACCAAAGCAACCGTCTGGCGTTCCCCTTCAGGAATGTGCGGTTTGATCGCATCCCACAGGTCCTCGGCCAACATTGATCCACTTCCCCATCCCATACATAGCTTACTCCTTATGTCCTATGTCCTATGGTGCCGCACCGGTGTGCTGGAAGCACCCAGTGATTTATCTCTTTGCCATCCTGCGAATATATGATGTGAAACTCGGCAGGTTCCAACGGGCCCACACGGGCGTCCCCACCCTCAACAGTTGGGCCAAAGAACGTTATGACCTTCTCAAATAGCCACCAGAACACGGCTCGCTCCTTACCAGTGTCGGATCATGTCACCCGCGCCAATCGACAGACTCACAACCAGTGCTGCGGAAAGGATCAGAATCACCCAACACCAGATACTCTCTTCCCGGTCACTCATTTCTTGTACCCGTCATCAATCGGATCAAGTTCCTTGCCAATCGGTACTTTCGGGTTCGGCTCAGGATACCAGAAGTGGTGGCCGTCCATCTGGAGAATACGTCTCATGCCCCACCAATAGATGCGCCCCCATGGTGTCTCGTGGTAATCATTCGTCTTGGCTTGGTAACCAAGTGTCTGGTTTTGGTACATAAGGATGCCCCATGTACCTTCAGATCGGGACTTCGGAGCCGTGATCACCAGCGTGAAGCTCCACCCGTCCTCAACGTAAACATCGCTGAGGTTTGTGTTAATCGGGTCGGCGGCAACCGCCTGGGTTGCCAGTACCATGACCAAAAGGATACTTGCGATCAGTTTCATGCTTCACATCCTCTCATTCAGGGTTGGTAGTAAGTAGGGCGTGGGGGAATTGAACCCCCGTTGCCGGGATGAAAGCCCGGTGTCCTAGTCCACTAGACGAACGCCCCTCGGGTCACTCCGGTGTTGTTTTTGCTCCGACAAGTTCCAGATACATCTTGATGTCTTCTTTTGTCTTAAAGCGATAACGGCCATCACTGGCGGCGGCACCCGCAATAATCCGTGCGATACCTTCACAGTGCTTCATGTAGGCGGCTTGCGCAAACTTCAACTTGTCACACTGATAGGTGTCGTCTTTTGGGGTTTGCAATTTCATTAGCCCAGTCTCTCTTCAATTATGCGACGATCCCGTTCTTCGGCGTGTCTTCTCCAATCCTCGGTGGTTATCAATGTTGACAAATGTTGGTTCAGATCAACCGCAATCTGTGCCACATCGATTACCGACAATGGTTCGTCCGAATAGAAATCAAACTCTCTACGAACCGCAGCGGCGCATTTTTGAATGATTTCATCTCGGGTCAGTGTGTTTCGCATTAAGCATCCCTCGTCGGTCATGTTCAAATACAAGGATCACTGAAGTTCTGCCTTTTCAGTCTGTCTTCAATCCTCCTGGAGTCCTGGCCGAATGCCGAGAATACCACGAGTTCCCCTGTATCGTCATTCTTTGCCCAACAGTACGGGGTATGCATGGGCTCACGTTTCTGTGATTCCTCGGCGTAAAGTTCCCGCGCCAGAGCAAACAACTGGTCAAGCTTCTGATTTGTCATTCTTCCGCCAGTTCCTGGAGTCGCTCGACTACCATAGCGATATGCGTCTGGTAGTTGACTCGCTCGTCATCACCCCTGGCAAGCCAGGCATAGATCGTATCACACTGGGGCTCCAACCGCAGTTCATTGAAGACCTCATCCTCAGCGGGGCTGAGATCAACAGGGAAAGCCACGTAATCGGCCCCGCCGTCATCTTCTGGGATCGAAATCTCAACGAAGACTCCAGGGAAGCCATTGACTTCCTGTGGTGTTTGGGTGACCTCACCGTTGTGCATTGTCACAAAATCACGCAATGGGTTACACAATTGAATCATCTTTGGCTCCTTTGCCCATTTGGCTCGGTTCTCTTCGTATAGTTTCTCTCTGGCTTCGCTCGCAGCAACCTTGGCTTCATACTCGTCTTTCGTCATAGTGGCCAATCTGACGAGGGAATCCTTGATTTGTTCGACACTCCATTCCCTAAAGTAGACCATGGAGGAAAGACCCTCCTCAATATAGGGATTGACCCAGAACATGATGTGTCCGGGCTCCCGTCAAACATCAAGACCGTGACCATAACCTCAAGCAACTTCTCGTTTCCTGGCAACTCGGTCCATCGCACCCGCTCGGTTCCGCCATATTGCTCAACAAACTCTTTGAAGAACTCCCACTTGAGTGGGTCAGGATCAATACACGTAACCACAGGGGCACTCCTTCTTACGAACATGGACCTTTACGCCACATTCTGGACAGGTCTTCTGTGGAGATGCGCGTTTCTTCTTCTTCTTTGTCGTTTTCGGTTTCTTCTTGGCTGTCTTCTTCTTTGTCTTTTTGCGACCAACGGTGGCGCGCTTGGCTTCCATCGGCTCGCCGTGTTCCAGGAAGTAGGTCAGATTGTTACAAACCTTCGCAACATCGGGATACTTCTTGAGCAACTTGCGCAGGAGATCACATTCCCCGGTCTCTTCCAACAGGTAGGACCCGTCTTCGACAAACACGTCTGCCATGTAAAGCAGAACCGTGATCTCGCTGTCAGTCAGATTCATTCCCATCAGAGTCTCCGATTATACGATCTGCAATAGACAATAAGTCATTCCAAGCCTGGTCTGAATACTGAACAACTTTCATCCATGGCCCCTGGGAACCATTTCGCACCACGTCCACTCCATCAGCATCTTTTCCCGTCCAAGTCGGTTGTTCTTTCGGTAAATTCTGTGCCACGCTGCCCAAGCTTCTCCGCAGTATCATTGAACCGTTCAGCCAGGTCGATAAGCTGCCCTGCAAGCTCGCGGGCCGTGGTCTCAATCTCCTGGAGTCGTTCTTCCAGTAGCTCTTCAGTGTAATTGCTCATCAGATCGCTCCTAAAAAGGTGAGAACGTACAGGACTACATAGGTGCCAAAGACGGACCCAAGGAAGATCGTCACCGATTGGGTCTCATCAGTCATTTATCGGACCTCACAGGAAGTAGCTTCCAGTACCCGATCACAACGATGCAGATGATATTCATGACATAATTGACCATCATCCAGTCAACAAACCCGAACTTCATCAGCACACTGGCAATGTAACACACCTCTCCGAGCAACCACATGACCAGATAGGGGCTGCTCAGTCCGTCTGCATTCTTGTCCTGGTAGCACTTGTATGCTTGCGGGACGGCACAGAATGCAAAGAACAGCGATCCAATCCAACCTATGGTGTCCGGTGTCATGCCACTTCCGATCTCACGGCAACATCATCGTAGTTGAAAACGTAACCGAACCACATCTGCCAGACAGCAAACCGCTCAACATTGGCATCCATGGACCCAGCATGATAGCGGCTGCGGTACGTGAGCGGCAGCAATTACTTCAAACGCCATTTGATTGCCTGCCAACTCCACTGGCTGGGCCATCCGCGTGACAGATTGTAATAAAGGTAGCGATTCAATTTCATCTTCGTTCTCCTTGTTACTGGTGTTTCGGTCCAGGGTGGTCTCACTCCCGAAGGAATCCCCACTCACGTCGCCTGGGACAACGCCGCTTAACCGTTGGCGTTTGGCACGGACTGGCTCTGGCGGTGTGTTACGAGTCCCGCACTCACCGTTCCCGTACTAGGGACGCCCTGCGGTAGGGTCTTACTTCCGCTGTACCTCCACAATTCGTGCTTGTAGTACCTCGTTGACTCGTGCCTTCAGGAATTCCATAACGCTTGGTGCCACCACCGTGAACTCGTCAATCGCGGTGTCGAGCAGCATATCATCTGGACCCTCAACCTCATCATCGGTATTCAAGGCCAGGATAAGGAATGTCTCTGGGCCATCCACGCAGGTGACTACCCAGTAATCGTCATCCCAAAGCACTACGTTCCCGCGTTGTGCCTTTTCCTCACCGGTGGGGAAATAGATCACATCATAGCCACTTTGGTCGAATTGAATCTCGGTAGGTGGGGCCATTGGTTTCCCAAGCGGTTTTTGCTCCTGTGGCAGTTCAGGATCGATGTCGTTCTCGACCCCGGCCACGTCTTCGACAGCTTGCACCATGTCACAGAAACCAAGGTCTCCGGTATCGTTCCGATGCAAAATATCCCAAACCTCAATCAATTGTGTGAGTTTCACGGCGTCTCCTTAGCGAGTGATTTCGATGATGGTACTGACGGGTGATACTAGCGTCTGCCCCTGGGCCAGTTTCACACCTTCCTCATCCCAGCCGTCCGCACGGGTCGGCGCGATAATAAGGGCATCAACTGGAAGCGACTTCAGGCTGCTATGGCAGTCCGACGACCGAACAAAGATGTGACTATTGTCAACATGTAGATCGAGTGTGGCACAATACTCAACCCACTGACGGGTTGGTAGGAGCACCATGATGCATTGTGTCCCGCTTTCTTGCTCGGCATACGCATGTGCTATGGCCCGTCGAATTGTTGCCTCGACACAAGCAACCCCCAACGCTGACTCAATGTTGAACTGCATACTCAATCTCCCATGTTCCAATGTGTTACAGAAAGAACCAATTGCCACCCTTCTGGGTCCCCTTTACCTGAGTGTGAAACGCCTCATCGTCACAACGACTTTCGCACAGTCAGTTAAGGTCAAGGCACACCTACCCAAAATTCCCTTGATCAGCCCAACCGGCGTCCCGGCAGGCGAGTGGACTTGGTTCTCTCATCTCCTTTGTATTGGGAGTCGTACCAGATCGGATGAACCGCTGTATTTGCCAGAGACAAATACTGGGTGAGGCCAGATCCTTCTCTCCCGCCTTGGGGCAATTCCATTTGAGACCAGAACGCAACACACGCCCCCGTGGTATTCGACTCTGACTTCGTAAAAGTCCGTGTTACCACACTGCCGTATGTGTCTTTCTATCGACTGGACAGCAGGTTTCCAGAAGAGTTCGTCAATATATGCATGTGGGGTCGTTCGGTGATCGAAAGCCGTAGACACGGTATGGGGTTTTGGGTTTGGCCTATCCAGCTTCTTGAACCCATTAGCAAGCCACCGGGCTTACAACTCGGCTTCCTTCGCATCCATGTCAATTTGCCAGCACTCGCGTAGCCTACGGGGCTTAACTGGTCTGCTGGGCTTTGCCAACACGGATGTCGGAAACACCAGCGTTGCACCTACAACACTCAGAAAGTTACGTCGTCTCACGATCATCTCCTATGTAAGGTGGCAACACTGGTCGGACTCGAACCACACGCACCCGGTTCCTCACAGTCCACAGACCATCTAACCGGCGCTCTACCAACTGAGCTACAGTGTGCCATATTCTTTCTCCCACGCTTCATCTTCTGCTTTCATTCGTTCCAAAAGCGTGTCCATTTGATTCCTTCTGTGCCAATCAATCACGATAAGGTCCGTCAGATCGTGGATGTACTGTTCTCGTTCCGCCTCCATGGCCACCAGCGATTCCTGCTCGGTCTTAACGACTTCGGAGGGTGCTCGGTCCACAAAGTTCTTGTTCTCCAGCTTCTTACGCTTGCCTGGGATGTGTTTGTCGAGTTTCTGAACCTGCGTGATCTTGGCTCTGGCCGTGGTTTCCAATACCGCTATGTTCGTCAGATAGACGATAACGGTGTCCCCGCTTGGGGTGACTTCCGTATCTACGAGTACCGGAAGGTGTGTCACGCATAATGGTTTCTCGACTCCCCGCAGTAGGATCGCTTCACGACGTGTCTCAAAGCTCAAGGTATTCGTCAGATCGACACCATCTATGACGAATATGGACTCTTCAGTATTCATAAACAAGGTACCTATGGGAATCGGACCCACGTCGCCCTTCACGGGACTCTACCATTGAGCTATAGTACCTAAGTAGCGGGTCAGGGATTTGAACCCCAGACCCCCAGATTATGAGTCTGGCGAGCTAACCGGACTGCTCCAACCCGCACCATTTCGGGAGGGCCCTGGATGCACAGGACCCTCCCGTCCGCGACAGCCTGTTACTTCCCTATGTCATCTCCGAGATGAAGCAAGGGCAACGGATTCGTTGAGTTTCCATCCATGAAATACATCTTGGACGCCGGGTCCTTGGAGATCGCTTGCAGAGCCTCCAGAGCCTGCAACTTGATGTACGCCGGATTCCCAGCAATAGCCTTGTTGATCGCTTGAATGGCATAAGCATCGGCGTCAGCAAGCACCTTGATCTGCTCGGCACGCTCCTCCGCAGCCGCGCGTTCGGCTTGAGCTTGGGCCTTCTTCTGTTCCTGCTCGGTCTTGAATCGAGCAAGCTCGGCCTTCTCTTCCTCGCCCTGCTGTTCGCGGACCTTCTTGTTCTTGATCGCGTCCAGAATATGACCCGGCAGCACGATATTGCGTAGCAACACTGCCTTCACGGTTGCATACTTGCCAACCTTGATCTGAAGCTGTGACGTGAGATCGGCTTGCATTGTCTCTTGGATGTTGTCCAGGAACAAATCTTCGCATCGACTGACCGATTTACCCACGGATCGAACCAATGATCGCAGATTCGGTACCAACTTCACTTCTCGAACGGCATCACCGTTGCCCACATCACTGCGGGCCGCCGGACACGAGGCATCGGTAAGCTCGAAGATCACTGTCAAATCGATTTTGGAGGTTTGTTGGTCTGCCGTTGGTACCGGAACACCGCTGAGATCAAGTTTTTGCTCTCTGACATTGTACGCGGTCCAATTGTAGAACGGATTCACCGGAAAGTGCAGCCCCTCGGAATAGGACTCTTCTTGCACGTTACCGAATAGGGTGGCAACCCCGACCTCACCGGCATCGACGACCTTGTAGCTCATCACAGCAAAGATGAGTACCGTCAGTACAGCAATACCAGACAACACGATGGTAGCGACCTTCTTTACAGAAGGACCGCTCTGCTTGGTGTACGTCATTGCGTACCTCCTCAAGTAAGAGTAGAAAAGTGGTAAACTCCTTCAAATATACCACGTTTCATTTCAATTTCAAGCCAAATCCTTACGGATACCAGATTTTTCCGTCGAACAGATTCTCAACGCCCCCGATATTCCCGTCAAACAGGACATAGCTCACTCCAGCCGCATCAAAGATGCGGAGCCCGATCTCGATTTCTTCTTTCCATCGCTTCGGTGTCTGCTCGATAGCCTGATAATGGGCCACCACATGATCAATCCCACTCAGGACAATGGCTCTGGCGCAGTCTGAACAGGCAGCCCACGGAGCAAACATAACACTCCCATCAAGGGCCACCCCACATCTGGCGGCAGTGTACACGGCATCTCGCTCGGCGTGCTCTATGAGTTTGTACTTGTAGGGTCGCTCAAGGTTGGCCTTATCGAAGCACAGGCTTCTGGCTGGCATGTGATTCACGCCAGAAACCAGTACCTCACCTTTACGGACAACAACAGCACCAACTTCAGTGCTGGGGTCGTCGCTCTTCTTATGTGCAAGATTGTATGCGAGTCGTAGAAACTCGGTGGCATCAGGAATTCCAGTCTGTACCGGAATATGCCAATCGCCGAGTTCAAAATTGCCGATTGTTCTCAACATGTAAATACCTGTGCTTGAAAAAGAAGACCAGAGTCACCGCCATGATGACTCTGGTCCGATCCATTCTCACACTGCGCGACCGCCGGTAGCATCCTCAGCTACTTCGGTGCCACCTTCGTCCTTGGGATCAAGGAACTTCTTGACCTGCGCCACCAGTTGCTCTTGGGGGAGACCGACATCAATCGGTGTCGAGCAGGGGACGGCGACCGGAACGTGCCAGGAGAATTTCTTCTGGATGTACCGGACTTTCAAGGTCATGGGGGACATGGGACGCGGTTCAACAATACGGCCTAGCTCAGCCTGTTGGGCTGCTTGTTCCTTCGTAACGGCCATGAAGTTCAGAATCGTCTTTGATTCTGTTTGCGCCGACTTTGAGCCACAGAAGAACTCAAAGAGGGTATTGGATGCCGCCTCATAGATAAGGAACGACAGACCACACTGGCAAGATGTATTCTTGCCTTCAGCATCCGCACGAATCCGTTCAAACTCGGCCTCACCGGGGACGTACCGCGAGATGATGTTATCTCGATCCGACATGTCCAGTGCTTTCGCACGCACGGCCAGTACCAGAACATCGATTTCCGTACCATGATCGGCAACTTCCTTACCGCTGATCACTCCGTAATGACCAGGTGCGATCTTTCCTTGGTCAATGTACGTGCCCTTGGTGAAAAGTTGCATTCGGGGCAGGTACGAGTTCACCGACGCAAAGGACTCGATAACATCCAGTCCAAGGTTGGTGCTTGCGGGGAGAAGATCCCCAAGGTTGGCCACAGTGGCCAGGGCTTGCTCATCGCTCATAGCAAATACCTCACTAAAAAGAGGGTCAGAGGGTTACTCGGATCACATTGTATGATCCACAACCTCTATGGTAATATGACCGGATGGTGTTTGTCAAGTGTCATAATCGGATTTCTTCTTTTTTCTTTCAGCGATGAGTGCGGCTCGGCGAGCTTGGAGGCGGTCTTGAATACGTTGCTCCTGGTTCTGATGGTATTTGTGTAAAAGGGCCACCGAATCGGGGTCCATGTGCAGAACCCAACTAAGAGCCATACGCCACCCGTCAATAGGGGTACGACATTTCGCTTGAGGCATCACCCGAGTTGCTGCTTCCATACTAAGCCGCTCGGCCTCGATCTCTTTCAACGGACGCAGGTGGGGGTATGGTGTGTACCGCGTGGAATAGAAAACTTCCATTTTCCCCTGACGCACGGCATCATTGAAGGCTTTGATGCGCTCCTTTGCCATGGCTGCGAATTCTGAGATAGACATGGTTTCTGCCTGTTCCGCATAATCACGCTGAAACGATGAATGCATCTTGGACAGCCAATACGCATTACTTGCTCCAATCTCTCCGCGTTCGACTTTTTTCTGGAGCGGCACAGACAGGTTCAATAGCCCAAGTGTGTTTTTCACCCACACAGAGGACTTGTGAATCATACACGCTAGGTCTACCAATCGAAGACTTGTGTCGAATTCCATAATCTTGAGAAGCTGACGGGCATACTCAATCTGGGTGGTTTCTGGGCGAATTGCGTTGGCTTGAATTTGAAGCGACAATAGAAGACGGTCAGAGATGTCTTTGACGATACACGGAGCCCGGGGGATATCAAGATCACGGCAGCAATTCAACCGGTACAAACCATCGACGACTTCATACATGTCTGGACCACGTTGTGGGGCGGGTCGCACACACAAGCTATTGATGAATCCATGTTCCTTTAGCGAGTCACGCAGTTCCAAATACTCAACAATCTGACGATTCACCACACGGAGTACCATCGGTGGCTCGTGTATTTTTTCTATCGGTATAACCTGTACGACTGGAATATCCGGCATAGTTTACCTATCTTACCTGGTGACTTTTGGTAGTGAAAAGTCACCTGAGATTGGTGAAAAGTCACCTCAGTCTCGAATCTCAATGCTGGTGACTTTCAAAACCTGCAAAATGTGATACATCTTATTATACGGTAGATGTTGCCGTGATCTTCGACAAAACCCGAAAGTTTCTCAGAATTCTCAAAATAGTGCCGGACTTTTGTCAGCCAGGTGACTTTTGGTAGTGAAAAGTCACCTGGGATTTTCGAGGTGGGGTGACTTTTCACTACCAAAAGTCACCTCACTAATCGACGTAAGTTCTTTTCAGTATGTGGTTTATGAAAATGGGGTTCAAAAGACACAGGGTTTTAGCTGTTTTCGGTCCATCAAGAGAAACAACAAAAGTTTGAAATCATAAAGCAACCTCCCTTACCCTGGGGTAAATATCAAACCATTTCGCACCACTTGTATCTTTTGCCCCAAAGTCACCTCACTCGGATATTTGAAGTGAGGTGACTTTCAACCGGCCGCCACCACACAGTTTGACCATTGCAGCTTTCTTAACACAAAGCCTCTTGACACAGGGGGTTCGGGCGTATTATGATGGAATGATCGCGGCTTCCTTATTCGGATTTTCGGCAAATTCAGACTTTCGTCAAAGATTCGCCGATCAAGTACCGTATTGTAGGGTAGAGCCAAATGGAGGACAACACTGTATGTCAGCAAATAGCCTGCCAACCGTAACTGAAGCACTCAAGTATTTTCTTACCCATAATTCCCCCAACTCCCCAGAACTGGGCGCGTTATACCACGCTGGTATGGAAGCCCAGATCAATGTGATGAAGTTGAACGGCGAGCCAGTAGAGGGTCGCCGGAACACCTACGAAGATGGCGAGACTCGTTGGTGGAACATCCGTATCCCAAAAGGGGCAGATAAGATCCCCGAATGGAAGGACTACCCACTATCTTTCTCGCTCTCCAAATATGCACATGCTGTCGGCATGTCTGGTTGGAACTGGCGAGATCGTCAGAGCGAGTTTGTCGGATACGATTTTGATTCCATTGTGGGTCATGCCCCTGGGGTGGGAATCAAACCCGAAGAGTTGAAGGCTGTTGAACAAGCAGTTGCTGACATTCCCTGGATTGAGACACGCCGTAGTACCGGTGGAAACGGACTTCATCTGTACATCCATTTCAAGAATCCTCCTCGTACAGAAACTCATACAGAACATGCTGCACTTGGGCGGGCGATGCTTGGCGTTATGGCTAAAGAGGCAGCCTTCGATCTGGCTTCCAGTATGGATGTCTGTGGCAATATCATCTGGTGTTTCCGGCGTGACATTTTGGATGGTAAGAGTAACGGTTTGAAGCTTATCACACCAGCTACGGAGAAGTTTGACAAGATACCGATCAACTGGCGTGATAATATCGATGTTGTCTCCAGACGAAAACGACATATCCGAGTTCTAGGTTTGACAGGGTCATCCAAGGACGAGACTGGGAAATTCGAGAAGCTGGCAAAGGCTCGAAAGAATGTCCCACTTGATGACGCCCACAAAGCCTTGATGGAAGAACTGGAAGATTCTGGGTTTTCAACAATCTGGGTCGCGGACCATTGGCTGCTTCAAACGCATACCATTGCGATCAAAGAGGTTTATGAGAAGCACGCAAACGAAGGTCGCAAACTGAAGGGCTTCTTTGAAACCCTGTCTGGTGGTGGTGACCCATCAAAACCAAACTGCTTTATGTTTCCATTAAAGCAAGGCGGCTGGCGTGTTTTTCGGTTTGGTGTTGGTGCTGTTGAATCCCCCACATGGGACCAATCCCCTGAAGGTTGGACACAGTGTTACTTCAACCAAGCACCCTCATTATCTGATGCAGCAGTGGCTTTAGGCGGTCTGGAAGATGGTGACAAGCCGGGTACGTATATCTTCAACACGGGTGCTGATGCCTTAGCAGCCGTTGAAGCCATGGGTAAAACGGTTGACGTACCTGATACATTCAAGACCCGACAGACATCACTCACACTGACCAAAGATGATCGCTTGCATATTAAGATCGCCAAGGAAAAGGATGATGACGAAGCTGGAATCAAAGCTCCTGGTTGGTTAGCGAAGAAAGGTCACTGGACACGCCTAGAGAATGTAACAAACTCGGCTGAAAAAACACAAACCACTTTGTACGAGCATGATCATACAATGCGGTTCCTGTGCCGTGAAAAGGAAGAAATTGGGTGGGCGACAATAGTCAACGATGAATGGAAGAACTTGAAAAAGGACAATGTTCGCAACTACATTCGAGCTTTGGGTTACAGTGGAACAGAAACAGAAAACTTGTTGGGCGATGCAGTTCACAATGCGTGGGAATTGACCATGACACCATTTGGTGCTGAAGAACCCGGCGGACGCCTATGGAATCGTGATGCGCCACAATGGGTATACCAACCGGCTGATATTCCGTTGGATGAAGAACCGCATCACCCACATTGGGACAGTGTTCTGGAACATTCAGGACATGAATTAGATCAAGCTCTTGGGAAAAACCCATGGGCAATGAAGAATGGGGTATTCCGTGGTGGCGATTACCTTCGGTTGTGGATCGCCAGTGCATTGCGTGAACCCCTGAATCATTTACCCTACCTATTCCTCTGGGGACCACAGAACAGTGGTAAATCTATTCTTGGTGATGCCATCGAATTGTTGGTGACAAAAAACGCTGTAATGACGGCCAACCAAGCAGCCCTGAGTTCGGGTGGGTTCAATAGCGAGTTGGCGACAACCATCTTTGCCCGACTTGAGGAAGTCAACCTGCGGGAAGCAGGTGAGCGGACATACAATCGCATCAAAGACTGGATAACCTCAGATACATTCTTGGTCCACAAAAAGGGCTTGGAACCCTATTTGGTACCCAACTATCTGAAGTTCATTCACACTGCGAACAAGCAGGGGCATTCTCCAATCTTTCCAGGTGACAGTCGTATTACATCGATCTATGTCCCCGCCCTCCCGGTTGATAAACATGGTGAACCTACCGAGATTCCCAAACCCATGTTGAAAGATCTGCTCAGGGCCGAAGCACCACATTTCATGACAACATTGATTCGCACGGTCCTCCCAGAGATGACCACCAGAATGCGTATCCCGGTAGTCATGACGGAAAGCAAAGAGATGTTGGCAAGGACATCCATGAACCCATTAGAAGAGTTCATGGCAGAAAAGTGTTTTGAATTCCCCGGACAACGTATCGTCCTAGAGGACTTCTACAACACATTCCAGGCAACACTGTCCGCCACTGACAAGGCTACTTGGACACTGAAGAGAGTACGTGCTGAGATTACACAACCCTACGTTGTAGGCTGGGGTCATTCACGTAACGTGAGTATCGGAAACATGTCTTTTAGCCCACCGCCAAAGGGTTTGGACATAAGAACCACCCCGAGATGTTTTTTGGATGATGGTTACCTCCGGGTCACCAAAACTGAGTAAGGAGAACCAGGATGGTTGAGGTTGAAGTTTATCGTTGTTACGGATATGCAAGTCGCTCTGTATTGGTTGCCGAACATGTGGAAACCGTGGTTGAGGATGATTTCCCCGACAACGAGGACATATTCGCCGATCAACATGATGGTGACTTAATTGCGTACCCGGAGTAACAATGGCGCATTTCATTCCAGTAGATAATCAGATGCAACATGGTATTGTGACACCTTTGTCCCTCACCGATTTGCAAACGTATGTCAATGGGTTCGTGAAATTCATCAACTTGCAGGGTGGAGATTGTATGGCAGTCCACGAAGACAGCGATGAATTTGGAGAAGTGAATCAAACGGCGACCATGTTGTCAGGGCGGACAATCTGTGGTCATGCTGTGCTATTTCATTCAGGAGAACTGGAATGACTTGGGGACCAAACCATCGCCGACCCGAACTGTCGAACGAGATCGAACCCTCTGATGTTGCTCGGCCCGCCAGGAATAAGAAGAAGATCAAGAAGCGGTTCGGTGTAGAGTGGTTGGGTCCAAGGCTTCACTTTAATGTCAACGGGAAGGCTACCACCCTCACATGGAGTTGGGTGCTTTGGAAATGGTACGCGACGGAGAAACAACGAGACAACGCTTTGGTTGGTCTCATCAAGAGTGTGTGTAATGTTTACAAGAATCGGCCGGACGGGGAAAGCCCCTTTCCTCAACCGCCCGATCATGACGGACCCCGATATCGAAAGGTTGACAGATGATACTTGTTGGATTTGGTCACGCGAAGCGAGTTGGCAAGGACACTATTGCAGAGATGCTCAAGACCCACTTGAGGAAGTATCGCCCGGATTGGGACATGCGTACTGTGGGCTTTGCAGACAAACTCAAAGAGATCGCCCACGACCTGTATGGTTGGGCAGGGCTCAAGGACAAGGACTTCTACAATACACCGGAGGGTGCAGCACTGCGAGAAGTCGTCCTACCAGCTATCGGCAAGTCCCCACGTAAGGTGTGGATCGATCTGGGCACCCCCGCGATTCGGGAACAGGTCTACGATGGCACATGGGTCGATTATGCTCTGCGCCCCGTGGTTGAGCCTGATGTGCTGATCATCCCCGATGTTCGGTTCCCGAATGAAGCAACCCGGATTGCTGATCTGGGTGGATTGAGCATCCTTGTGGAGCGACCAGGCTTCTACCCCGGAAACGATGTCGCCGATCAGGCCCTTGCCAAGTATTTGGGTTGGGACGCCAGGGTTCTCAATGATGGAACCTTGGAAGAACTTGACCACCAAGCCGAAGTCATTGCTCACCACATCATTACGAGTTTACGCACTGAACCGTCTCCCTATACGCTGCAAGAATGTTTGGGTATGGCGCGGGATGAGTTGCAAATCGCTAATGGCAACTGGGGCCAAGCTGTCAGAGCACTAGCTTGTATGGGGTAAGTCATGTTTGAAACTGTACTTATACTGAAACCTTGGCGGTGCTTCAAAGGCACCGAGATGATCAATTTCCGCCATGGGGTGAATCTGATTGTCGGCGACCAAGGATCTGGCAAGTCGTCTCTGTACCAGGGTATCTGTGTGCATGGTATGAAGAAGCCCAAGAGCATACAATTACCACGGAAGGAAGAGGTCCCATTCATTCTGGACTACCGGGACGAGCCGCTACCAGTGTTTGCTTTCGATTTCGAGAAGGACAACTATCGTACCAAAGCACGGTTCGATGACGACATTGCTTTTCATGTCGGGACTTTTTGGAAAAGCCATGGCGAGATGGTGCTTGCAATGATTGCAGACGTTGAAGGGATCGACAAGCCAGCCATCGTCATAATGGATGAACCGGACATGGCATTGAGCATCCGGTCATGCCGCCGACTGGTGCGTGCCTTCCAGCACATTGAAGACCTGGGCGGGCAAGTCATCGCAACCGCGCACAACCCCGTGCTGATTGAAGGCTTCGAGACGGTCTATTCATTGGAGCACGGGGAATGGATGACCGGCAAAGATTTTATCAAAACACAGATTGATGAGAATTAAGGTATCTGTTTGTGCCCCACAAAGACCCCATAAAGCGACAAGCATACCAGAAGCGGTATTTCCGTAAATGGTATAAACGTAACCACCAATCAGAATTGGAACGAGCCCGGCAGAGAAAACAAAAATCAACGGTTAAAGTTCGTCAGTATATCGTTGATTACTTGTCTACACATCCATGTATTGATTGCGGTGAGACAGACATAATTGTTTTGGAGTTTGATCATGTGAGGGGTAAGAAAAAAGCTGATGTGGCAAGTATGATTGCGACTTACACGCTTGCCACTGTCAAAAAAGAGATCGCCAAATGTGATGTTCGATGTGCAAATTGCCATAGACGACGACATGGTGGCGCAGTTTGGAAGACTACATGTTGTTAGGCCACATGACAGTGACAGCTTCAACCATCATCCAACGTGGGGATCGAACGGTCTTCCAGGTCAATGAAGCATGGCTGGATGAATGGCCAATCAAGAATTTTTTCGGCGGCTACCACCCGGTGCCGCCAGGTTGCTCTGTTACCAAAACAGTAGACGGAACCCTATTTCGAGGAGAGATAGACGATGGCGACCCAAGCTGACTCGAATCAAGCACGCCGGTTGATCGCCGGGGCACTCGGTGACTTCTTGACCCATTTGACGAAGTTGCAAGACCCCCTCATTATAGGGGGTCAATACAATGCAACCAAGCTTCTCACGATCTACCATGATTGGTGCCGGACACGGGGATTTGATCCCACAGACCCCAATCCCACAGCCTGGTTGCAATTGTGCTCCGGTGGGTACATGAAAGCGACCACAGGGAGCCCAGAGAAGCCGCTGGAGGGCCTTCAAGGGCCGGGACGTAAAGCAACACCTAAGAAGCAACGACCCCCTAAACGGCCTCCTACGAGCTTGGATGCCGGGAACGATGTGGATCTGGGCCATGGCTACAACGACAAGCCAAAAGGCCACAAGAAGGCTGATTGGGAAGACGAGGGAGAAGATTGGAAAGAAGGAGACAGCGATGGCGAAGATTAACCTACACTCGGCCATCTCCCACCTGATGGGGAATCTGATGTGTGCTATTGACGTGGAAACCACGGGGCGCAGGTTTGGCCACCACGAGATAATTCAGATTGGGGTACAACCTCTGGACAATGATTTTCAGGTCATTCCAGAGATTCTCCCGTTCTACACAGAGGTTGCTCCAGACTATCCGTTGCGGGCCGAGCGGGAGGCCACCAAGATCCATGGCCTAGACCTGGCTCACATCTGCCAGTATGCACCTGATCAATTCAAAGCCGCCGATATGTTTGAGGAATGGTTCCAACGACTGGAGCTACCACTTAACAAACGGATTGTGCCGTTGGCACACAACTGGGCCTTCGAGAGAAGCTTCTTGATGGCATGGCTGGGTATTGATGCCTGTGAAGACATGTTCCATGTCCATCCCAGGGATTCAATGCAACTGGCGATCTCGATCAATGATCGGTATGTCTTCCAGTGTCAGAAACGACCCTGGGCCTCAGTGAGTCTCAAGTCGTTATGTGAGCATCTTGGTGTGATAAACGAACGGCCACATGATGCTCTATGTGACGCTCGTGCGGAAGCTCAGATCTATCGCAAACTGTTATTCTATCCCCTGGTCTGAATAACACTTCATGCACTGCCCCTCAGTGATTTGCACCAACTTCCCTGATTTGTTGCAATGTAACAGCAGCGATATACAGCCACAACTCTGTTTGTGACCCTCTTTGAAAACACGATGCTCGCATGTCTTGAATTTGGGTAGGAATACCCAAGCATCCGAGCTTCTCAGGTTGGTGGTTTTGCGAGTAAAGCCATCCGGTACGGGCGGTGGTTCCCATCCCTTCTTTGGATAGATCAGCGAGCCGTCCCGCATGATACGTGGTCGTGAGATTGTCATGGCTGTCACTTCTGTGTGAGGCTTTGGCTTCTGCTTTGGCTTCTGCTTTGGCTTCCGTTTGGGCTTCGGCTTCGGCGGCTTCTTCAATAGCTTCCTTGCTTCAGCAAGTCGTTGCAGTTGGCGTTTTTGTCGGGGTCCACTTTTCATTATCCACAACTCCCTGGTGGCGGATATACGTTCCCATCGTCATCATACGGACAATGGGCTACGATGCCACACCATTCATAATATCCCCAGGTGTATTCTTCGACACCCCAGCCACCTTGGCTACATCCACTACCTGGCCCACCAAAATAGTTCTGATGGTAATCATATTCATGTTCCCAGGTCATGACCCCACCTAGATAGATTGCCTGGTGCTTGTACTTGTGATAATCATCGGCACCCCAAACAAACGGACCACTACTAAGCACCCTACCATTATAGGCATATCGTGTACTCGTTGAATCATGCCAACCCTCCACGGTGTGGCTGGCATAATTTTGGATGTAGTGATCCGTTTCGTAACCTCGCTTCCAGCCATAACTAAGACACTGAGCAGCGTGTGGTTCCCAACAATAATCATCATCGGTTCCGATATGTTCGAGCCACTCTTCTGAAGTTTGTGGCCCTGAACCCTTGCAGTAACTGGGACTGGAATACCATCTCTCATTATCCCACCGAACAAGATCAGGGGTCCAGTCCCCACCAGGGTTTTCTCCTAAATCTTTGTCCGGGATAGAGCCGTTAAGTTGCACAAAGCCTGGAAGCCCCGGCCAACTTGACCTCTGGGTGTCATTTTCTGACGTGGCTCTCTCAATCGTAGCCCAGGCTTCGTCGGCTTCCTCTTCGTGCCGATCATACTCGTCATAAATCTGTTCTTTGTTATCTTCGAGTTCTTCGATGTCTTCTTCCTGATCACTGATGAGGTCATCCATGTTGTCACAGGCACCTTGACGACTGGGGTCTTCTTGAGCTTCGGCACAAATCTCATCCTTCATATCACGAAGGTCTTCGAGAACCTCTTCGGCGCGTTCTAGCTCCTCATCGACTTGATCCTTTGCCATTTGCCAGACTTGTTGCATCGTGCGATGCAAGTCCCACTTTTCTTCGGCTTCCCGGCATTCGGTATATGTCGCATACATATCCTGCCGCAATGCCGTTCGGGCATCATTCTGACCGTCGATGTCAGCCCCATTGATGTATGTATTGGTCCAAGTAGTAACGGTGGTATGGAGCATGATTTTTGTGGTCGATACACGAGATACATCATTTATGTCGGTGGTGTAACCAATCTGTGGCTCGGATGGAACAAAATGCCCAATGGTGGTATATGATGGGTCGGGTGCTATCTTGCCGCCACCAATACAATGTCGGATAGCTTCGGGACAATCCCAACAACAGTTGCACCAACCGTCTTCAATAGCCTCCTCGATTTCATTCAGAACTGTAGCCAACCACAACTGCCCTGGATCAGGGATATCTTCGAGTTCAGTCCAAGTGTCTTCATTTTCGTCACAGACTTCCTCCAGCTTGTCTTGAACTTCTTCGATGTCTTTCTTGGACCAAATATGTGGCTTCTCTGGACACTCTAACAGTTCCAAGGTGGGGCAGGCGAATTCGTCACCACCCTCTTCACCGCCCCCGCCTTCACCGCCACCCTCTGGTTCTGTGGGTTCGCCACCACCGCTTTCAATAAGGTCATTGACTCGGTTAATGATGTCACACCAATCCGCATGGGTAAACAGATCATCCTCGGCCCATCGGTCGTCACCTTCTTGTCTAGGCATGGTTATTCCTCCTCTGCCACGGGCGGGGGCATCTGTGGCAGGCCGTCACTGAGAATCTTGTAGACAACCGCCGTTGAGAAGTCAGTCAAGGCTGTCCGCTGAACACGCACACCGAACTGGCGCAGTCTTTTCTGCACCGTGCGGGTTAGTTGCGTTTCCACCTTATCAGCGATGTTAGATAACAGGTCGTCGAGAGTCCATTTAGTCACTGCTTCGACTATCGCGGCTTGTGTGATGTCATAGACCGTCGCATCTATGTCAAAGTTCCGCTTGCCGATAGCTCGCACTACGTCGTTAATGGTGTACACGACAAGTGCGCCAACGACGACCTGTTGTTTGTCTTTTGTCATCAAGGCTTGTGTTTTGAGATTGAGCGTCTGTCGAGCGATAGGGATCACCTCAAACTCTGTTGAAAAAGGCCAGTACCAATGAAACCCAGGGCACATTTCCTTGGCTGTCTTACCCCACGGCCATTTTACACCGCCATGAGTCGCCCGCACGATAATCGGGCGCGGTATGAAGCTGAGCAACGAGGAGATAATGTCATTGATCCAGTTGAGAAATTCCATCATTCTTCTCCTGCTTGCAAGTAACAGGTTCCGCAACCCCACAGTTCACCTTCGTCATCATACTGGAAATCGAATTGCTTGGTGGGTTTTTCCTCATCGTCTTCTTCTCCACCAACATAAGCTTCGTCGGAAATAACCAGTTGTAGCTCGCGGTCTTGAACATCCTTCTCGGCCGGTAACAACCGGAACACGTCTTCAAGTGAAGCCCAGTTTTCTTCACCATCCTTCTCAGTTGTCCTGATCCTCGTATTTTCTATATACAAGGTAGTAGGTTCTGTTGTTTCTATCGTCGGAATTTCAGGATCAGGAATTTGAACCCGCCCTGACATCCGTGTGTTTACCACTGGTTTAGATTGGAATTCAGGATACACCGGCCTGAATTTCCCCACAGGTTGTGGCGACCATTTCTGTCCCAAAGTTTTCCAATCTGAGGGACTTCGGTCACCATAGTCTCCATGTGATGAGAGTCCGATAGCTGGGCCACCAACATACACTACACCCTCGCCTATGAGTGACTCATAATAACCGACAGGGAGGTCACCAGTGGCTTGAGCACCTGGACCGTCTCCACCGGCCAGACCCAAATCAATTTCTCTACTGGTCGGGAAGACCCATTCTGGATTGACATTAGCTGGCCAGGCAAAATCGTATGCTTCCATTTCACCTGATTTCACGGGCAGCCAGCAATTCAAAGACATGCTTTGGTCCGAGGTTTCTAGGTCAGCGACTTCAACAGTGGCTTTGATATCGCCGTTAGCGATATAGGGCGACTGAAAGCTCAGTGTCACAGCATCAAAGGCTTCCAGGTTCATCTTGTTGAGAAATGTCTTGAATGACAAACGTTTCCATGTATTTGATTTCCTGATCAACCAGAAGGTGGCAATCTTGTAAATGGTATCTGGATGGTGATAGATGTAGTATTCATACTCCTCCTCCTGAATCCCATACTTCCGGATATTGTGACGTAGGATGAGTTTGTTGAGTTCTGGCTGGGCATAACTAAGTCGCCAAGTCGCCGTGTATTTTGTCACCAGATTTTCTGTAGACGTGAGTTCCATTGAAATGGTATTGGTTTCAATGTCCTGCTCAGTGATGGTGTCCACAGCAGTGGGTTCTTCAGCAAGGTATCGTATATAGAAGACCCCATCAATCAATCGAAGACTGCACCGAGCTTGAAAAGCAATTTCATTGAGAACTGAGACCAGATTCTTTCGTTCTAACAGCGCAAAGTTGGCGGGGAAGATATCTAGTTTTTCACCAACCTCAGCAAAACTCACAGGATCGTAGGTCATATCCGAGTACACATCAATGAGGTATATCAGAATGTCACAGATATTGGGGCCAACATCCGACTCGAATGTCACATACAAATCGTCGCTCCAGTTTTCATCTTCCATGAGACTCAAGGTATTGGTAAGGACAACTTGTACGGTGTCAATTGGCCCGTATGACACATTTTTCACCTCATAGAGTTCGGTAGGCACCGTAGAAAGTATCTTGATACCATGGAAATCTTTGAATGCCTTCACGGTTAGCACAGTACCGGGGACAATACTCACTATGTAGGTAATTGGTTCGTCACCAACAATACTGACTTGTGAGCCCGCGTCACCCCAAAAATGCTGTAGCACATCGCTATCAGGCGTATCCTCTTCAGGGTCGTTGTACCAGTAGATCCGGATGGTGCGTCTTACGCAATCACCCGCAATCATAAATTTACCTGATGTGAGATCCGATGGTGGTTTGCTCAGAGACCCTACACAGGGTATCTTACCTTCCAACTTTACAATGTTGGCTGGCTTGGGCGGCGTCTTACACCAAAGAGAGTCCCTGTCCTGTGATGCACTACTGGAGGCCGATTCGGAGGGTGCGTGCCATTTATTTGTGACATAGAATTTGTCATCAAATTCGGTATTTTCTTCTCCAAAATGACCCACAAAGATACCACCACCAATCTGTAGCGTAAGCCCACCCCTCGGAAAGTCTTCACCGCCAAGGATGTGTATTGGATTACAACCGGACCCCTTTGCCAAAGCAGCATTGACTGTCTCGTAACGTTGTTCTAATGCACACATCTGTGACCGGTACCAGTCTTCCGCAGTTTTGACTATTTGGTTAGAGATCTCATTAACTTGGTCCAAGGCTTTACTAGCCTCATCGTCATCCACACCATACCAGTCTGCAAACATGTAGTCGTAGTGTTGACGCGATTGCTGGGCCTGTCGAAAATCAGGTGGGTTGGAACCCCAACCAGCATTGAGGTGCGCTGATACCCCAGTCAGGATACTGACGGGGCACAGTGTTGTTCCAGTCAAGGCTCGATTACATTGTACCGCCGGGACATCATACGGCGTACCAAAGATGGAAGGCCATGTCGTGCCAACCATGTCCTTTGGGACAAAGGGGAACTGCCCCTCCTCGGGCGAGAACCCCACCTCTTTGTCCTCAATCTGGGTCACAACACTAAACGAAACAGACCGTTCCCCTTCATTCCAACTCACTGGTGAACTAATCTTCCCGCGAATGAGAAGGAACTTGTCTGCTAGATCAAGTCCTTCAAACCAGTGATACACCCACACATCCCGCTTATGAATATCGTGCTCGTTCATGATAGCCTTGATGCTACCGTCTGTATCATCAAGGGTTATGTCCATCTCCGCTGAGTCTTCACTTTGGTCAATGCTGATCACGTTGTCTATGGTGCTGACATCGAGAATCTTACCGGGGATGGTTCCGATATCTCGATCAGCATACATGTTCGTCATATGTTCATTTTCGGCATCCCAAGCGATTTTGATAATCACAATAGGTTCAGTACCTAAACGTGTACGGACAGCATTGATGGCAGCGGCTGAAAGATTTCTCATTGCATGATCCCTTCAAACTCGATTTGAATCGTCTGACGCTCGTGACCAGGGAAGAATTCAGCACGCGCAGGTGTCGTGAACTCAAATGGGTCATTTACGAGATGCCCAACCCAGACGCGGTCAAGATGGTCAGTTATCCGCATTTTGGAAGCAAAATAAGAGCGGACAAAGTTTCGCAACTCAAGAGCCTTCATTCGACTCATTGAGAGTTCCCAAACCAAACGTCTTCGGAGACCCTTGGTCTTCACGTAGGTATATAGCGTCCCGTCCATGGCACGCTTGGTGATAACCTCATCAGTGAGTTCCTCGCTGTCCCCAAGCTGGGGATTCGGGAAGACTGACGTTGTTTGAATACTGGGGTACGGAGCTTCCATGGTTATCATATCAACACCTCCCCAATTGAGTTCCAAATTACAAGAGTTCTGAATCGGTCACCAGTTTGTGCCGACTCATAGATGATCTCTCGATTCGCTCCATCTGACCGCATCCGAGAAATATGGTGGATGTTGTAGTGGCCCATATACAGGTAGTCATCGGCCGGATTGTAGACAATGTGGCCGATCTGATCTGCCGTCCCAGAGCCAGCCCACAGAACCGAATGGTTAGAGCCATCAGTATCGGCCACATGAATATCCGCATCCGTGTAGCTTGACCAGAAGATTTTTTGCCGCACAGTATCACCTGTGATTGAGATCGGATAATCTCCGGTGTTTCCGCTACCAGTTTTCCATACAGCAAAATTGCCGCCGTCACGATCACATTTCCAGATGATGTCACTACTGCTGCTAATGTAAATCTTGTCTTCAGTGGATTGATACCAGATGCCTCGAACACTACCGCTAAGGCTTCCATTCGCCACGATCTGTGTCGGACCACCGACACCACCAGCTTGCATTGAATAGATCCCATAACCATTCACATAGAAGTACACCCTATACCGGGCTTCATCAACACAGAGACAATACACCCCTGCGGGTGCCGTATAGACTAGGGTACTTGCACCCGTGGGATTCCTGTTGTAGATGGTTCCTGTTGTGTATTCAGCCCACACCATTCTCCGCGCGGCATTGAACATTCCAGCAGCATTGAATACCTGACTATGAACAGGGTTATTAGTCTCCATGACCAAGTATTCACCGTGCATGTCCATCTTATGGAGATCGTTACCCCCATCCTCAAAGGCAATGATACGACCCTTGACTACAGACCGCGAGGGCAGCCATTTCTCGTTGAAGCTGATGGCATCCAGGTTTCCACCGGTGCTTGTCCACAACAGCGGAATAGTTCCCACGGGACCCACAGTGGCACAGGATATACCATACACACCACTGGTGTAGATGAGATACATGAAGTCATTCGCAGGTGAGTATGTAATCGGCCAGGCACCGCCATTACCGAAGTGTGAGATAGCACCACCGGTATAGGCACACCGGTAGTATTTGAAGTCAGTGTTGTCACACCAGATGATCCGTCGATTCGTATTATCAATACACATGTAAGATGGGAGTGTGAGTCCAGATTGCAGCACAGTGGGGCTGGAACCATCGTATCCACAATAGACGATACGGCCATCTGCTCGTGAGGTCCAATAGACCCTTGCGGATTGGCGCTCGTAGTCAATCGACCAATAGTCCTTGTAGGTATATGCACTGTTGACGATGATGCGTTCATCAGAACCATCAAGGTTACAGCGTCGAAGTTGGTTATCAGGTGTCTTCACGTAGAATAGATAACCCTTGTCCGGAGCCAAGCAAATCCATTTCACAGTATTGGTGCCGTCAAGTCTGTTGTCAATGATCATCTCTGGTCGTGTACCATTGAGTCGGCATCGCATGATTGCATTCACGACGTTGTCTACCCAGTAGAACCAGCCATTGATATCATCAACCTTGCAATCGGAGGCAGCAATCCCACGACCGGTCATGTAGTCTGCCGGTGTACCCCAGGCACGATCCTGCATTCTAATCCCGTCAGTGGTTCCGGTATCCACAACGAACAGCCTATCATCATGTCCATCGGGGCAGGTTCCTGGACTCCCACCGCCACCAATACCATCAAGGACGCCAACACCATAGAAAGGTCTGGTGGTCGCAGACTCATCAACCACAGTCTGGAGGTTGGTCCCGTCACCGTACATTCGCCAGCAATATCCTTGGTCGTCACTCATGTACAGCCGATTTTGTTGGTGTGACCATTCAATGTCCGTCACATAGCCTGTGTAGATAGTCGTGAGACTTGCGCCTCCCGTAGTTCCACTACGTATTCGATTACCACTGCCAAAGCTATTGTCCTCAGTCCAATATAGCATCCCATTGATGTAGTCAATGGTCAATTTCCGGGGCTCGCTGAGTGCTGCCAGAGTATGGACAGCCGTTTTACTGGTGCCATCGAAGTTCATCGAATAGATGATGTCGTTGCCCTTTTCGGCGACATACAGCTTCTTATTGATTGGGTCCACAGCTAGGCCAGACGGTAATGAAGCCGTTCCCATACTGGTTTGATTGGTGCCGTCCAAATCAACCCGCTCGACTGTGTAGCCCACATAGTCACTGTACCATATGTAACCATGCTCGGCACACACTGTAATCACGTATGGAGTGGGGATACCAGTCTTGATGTACTCAAAATCTTGACCATCAAGACTGGCGCGTGAGATCGCATTATGGACCGTACTGGCCCAATAGATGTGGTTACCAGATTGCTGCACAGAACAACCCCAGACGCCGTTCTGTTGTGTTCTAGCAAGGAAGCGTGTATGGGCCCCACCATGATTTGTGGCCCACCAGCCTGATGCCCAAGCAGTTAGTCCATTATCCAAGAGGTAGATTTGAGGATCAATGAAGTCAATGCCGATGTTGTTCCCGCGATCTATGCATATTGGATTGGCTGTGGGTACCACAGTGCTGCTCGATGCGTCACAGTAAGCAATTTGGGAATCAAAGAAGTAGCCGGTGGTGGTAACATTAAGATACCAGGCCGACTGAGCCAAACACTTGAAGCCATCCATCTCGATACCACCAACATAGAAGGTATCACAGGTGATCGTGCATCCGTCCATGAGATCAAGAGTGCCGTACACGTCTTTGTTCCCAAGAGCCACTACACCAGGGCTATTGATGGTTTGCCCGTTTGGATCAAAGGTACCATACCGACCATAGTAGTTGGCCGGACGTATCGGGCCAGTGAGGGCAACGTCCTTATCATCACCTGTATCCAGGACACAGTTGGTGTTGGTCGTGTTCAAACCGTTGTACCACTCATCGTCGCTATCGAGTATTAGCGACCAGTCCATATTCTCGCGTCCACCATGGATGATACTGATGCTGTCATCATGGGGACTGGAGTTCTTACCAGACTGCCATTTGGACCATTCTCGCATGTAGCCATGGAACCAGTAGGCTGCTGTTGTGCCCACAAAGTTACCCAGGCTGAAATGATCGCTGGTGTCAATGGCCCCAACCGCTGCACAGGATACAGTGCTGTCAAGAACGCCATCAATGTACAGATAGATATTGTTGTTGTTACGCTGTACCTGGATGTGACGCCAGCGGTCGTTACCTGTGCTAAAAAGAAAGGTAGCAGTGCTAGCGAAATCCATTGTGGCTCCAGCGCCGTCCTTCATAGCAAACCGAAGCTTTCCTGGATACGTAGCATGATCATACTGGTACATTAGCAGACAGAGGGAGTTGTTCGCGTTTATCCAATTGGAATTACCTACTGCGGTGGCAAAGATCACTTCGTAGTCAAATGCATTGAGCTTACCCGCTGGTTTAATCCAGCCACCGATAGACCATTTGGCCGTGCTAGAACCACCTGGGAACGGTAGGGGATCATCCAGTTCAAATTCTGCGGAGGTACCGTTGAAGTAGTAAGATGGCCACTCGCCTTGAATCACAGTATCCGTTTGTTGGTTGAGGAAGTCCACCGTGCCGCTATCATTGTCGTCTGTGTCCAGATAAATGTACCCGGTACCCTTGGTCCAGGTCACGGTACCACTACCTGATTTGGCATCCACTACGTCCCCGCCAATGTGCCAACGAACATCTCGACTTGAACAATTGACAACAATGTTGACGTTGGACCCCGCCAGTGTGTCCCAAATGAGGTCACCAGCAACGTCGATGGTCACGGGTTGATAAGTGGTGCAGTCAATGGTGAGTGTATTCGATGCGGTGCCGTATGCTTCAAACTGAAGACTACCATTCGAGAACACATAATCACCTGCCCGGAATGGGAAGGTATGAGCCCCTCCACCGTTGGAGATGATGATGAACTCACCGCACTCGTAGGTACCTGGTACAAAGACCGCTCCTGCCAAAGTGCTGTAGCATCGCACGGTAGCAATTGAGAGGGTACCACCAATGTCAGATATTCCTGCTGCGGACCAGAAATGCAGATAGCCCGCCCCAGTAATGGTGCCGCCAGTATTCAAATCAAGTGTGCTGCCATTAAGCATTGAGAAACCCTTACCAGCATTGATTGTAAGCGAGCTACCATTACCATCAACAATAAGAGCGGTACCAACATAGAGGTGGCCAGCAATCATTGTGGTTGATGCAACTCCGTATACGTTCCCGATATACAGGTTTGCAATGGTGGAGTTTGGAGCCCGGAAAGTCATCGTGGCCCCTGCGCCATACATCTGCACGGCATTCATTGTTTGTGTACCGGTATGGGCCGAGTCATGATAGTTCCCAGTGAGGTACACGGAACTATTTTGAGTGAAGGTACCGCTACCGGCCAGGGTCATATGTGTGGTCCAAAGGTTTCCACCGGTTTGTGAATAGCTGCCATTCACCAGATTGAATGTGTTAGCAAATCCAAGGTTGGTACAGACAGCGGTAAGGGTCCCACCTGACTTGTCCACGCGGCCCGCTTCATAGGTCATGTTAGCGGGGCAAGTAAGTGTTTGCGCACCCGAGCCGTTGAAGGTCATAGTACCTGAGCCAGCATCCCAAGTAACCGTGCCGCCAGCCAGATTCTGAACCAGAAAGTCGCCGCTGATTTCATAATTCGGATTACCAGTGTCACCTTCAATGGTAAATGTGCCGTCCCCAGTGTAGGTACGGAATTCAACATTCTTGAACTGGTAGGTTCCAGCAGAAGGTGTCCAATACACAGTAGGATCGCTACTGGTATATGTACTTCGGAAATAGAACTTCCCGGAAAGACCGGTATAGTCCCCGGCCACAAAGACGGCAGTCGGGTATGTTGGGTGGAAATTCACATAGACATTTGCACACGCCAAAGAACCGTCAAGTAACAGAATACCACACCCATTTCTTGGGAGATATGGATACAAATAACCTGCGCCATTGATTACACCCGTAGAGTACAGATATGTCTTCGCCGAGTAGTATGGGATGAGATAGGTAGACAGCGTGAGCGTACCGTACACCTTGAGATTACCGTCATAGACACGCACTGTGTCATTAACCTGGGTGATGCTTGCTCCGGTATCAATGGTGATGGAAGTTATGTAATTACCAACGCCACCAACAGCTTCTGTCTGAAGTGTTTTGCCAGAACCCTTCATGACCAAGACACCAGTATTGCGAGTGATGTTTGCTGTGAGACTGTTAGAGTTGTCGAAGTTTCCATAGACATTGAAGTAGGACGTTGCGTCACCCATCAGCAATGTACCTGTTGCATTGATGGTTACATCACCCCATACCGTCAGAGACTTCTTGGCATTATTGAAGTCGGCCACACAGCCATTGATGTCGAGATTCCCACCAACCGTGGAGTCATCCCAGATATAGACTACTTTGCCACCGGTTTTGGCAAACACTGTGTCTTCAATCTGGTGAGTGCTCGTACTGAAATAACCTTGGTCAGCACTTCCGTCCATTGTGATGGTACCAGTTCCAGCCGTATATGTAAGCCCGTTACCGTCCACCAGGAAATGGCGACCCACATTGATATCCGGGTTGTTCACATTATTGACATGCAGTGTGCCTGATGAGGTCTCTCGGAAATACAAACTGAAGAACGAGTAAGTGCCAGAATTGAGTTTTATCTCCCTGGCGGTGGCGTTACCGACATAGACATCAGTCAAGGTGATCGATGAATAATCAGCCGGGATCAATACTGCGGTACCCATTGGGTAATGGAATCTCAGGTTGGTACATGTGACAGTGGCACTGGCACTGTAGGCTACCATACCACCACCAGTGTGTGGATGATTGATAAAGAGCCCGGATACACCACTGATATTGGCCGTGGCAGAGACAGTCATCTGGCATTTCCATGCCGAAATTAGCCAGTCGGTAAGAATCATAGTCCCATCGATAAGACAGGTGGGGGTCCCTGTCTCTGCACCAACTTGCCCATAGCCATCGTCTACCGTAATGGTAGCAGTCGATGTGACCCATAGATGGAAGACATAATGAAGCCCTGTCTTAAATGTTCCTGTACCGGTAAGCTTCAGGGTTGCTGTGCCAGTCGTGACGGTGGTACAATCTTCACAGTCAAATGTGGTTCCAACGGTCCATGTGTTGCCGGTGCCCATCGTGAGCGTTGAGAAATCGAAGATTGCGCTTGTAGTTGTGGTGATATCATAGGTGCTAGCATTGAAGCTTCCCGTGGTTCCCGTAATGCTATCGGTGACCATATCGCTGGCCAATGTAAGCGTGTTGCTAGACTTGTTGATGATCACGTCTTCAATGGTATAAATACAGGTGAAGCTTTGTGCCGCTGTTCCGCTGAATGTGATCGAACCGGTGCCTTTGTCCCAAACGATTGATCCAGCACCAGAATTCACCACAGCGAAATTTCCAGTGACATTGAGGCTGGCATCGTTGGTATCCATATCGATAGTACCAACAAAGGCCCCAGTGTTCTCGACCTCGAAGTCCATATTGAAGATTGTGGTACTGGCCGGTAGGATAAGCTTGTCTGTGTCTTGTGTGAAGATCACTTCACAGTGTTTCGTTGCCGTGCCGTCCCCGTAGGTTGCTGCCACAAGGGTCATGCTCTTAGGCTGCTGGATTTCAAGCCGTGCGTTCCAGGTCCCCAACATCTGGGTCACACCAACTGAGTTGGATTTGAACCGAACATGCCCGGCAGCGGTGGAATCAACCACCCCAGAGGCACCAACAGCAACACCAGCGGCTGTCCAACAGATACAGCCGTTCCCGGCTAGATCAAACGTCCCATCGATACGGATTGCATTGCTTGCAGACCCATAAACCTGAACGGTATTCGTGAGCGTGATGCTTGCGCCAGACGCAATCCAAATGAGATTGTAGAGACAGTCAGCATTACCACCCCACCAAGTCTTACCAGATCCGGTCATCTTGATGGTTGAAGTCTGACGATTGAATGTGATTCCAGCGAAGTACGGATCGAAGTTGCCAGCGATGGTCCAGAGACTGCCCGTGCCCATATTGATGGTGTCAGTGATGTTGAAGGTTACGTTCCCGTTGATCGTCACATCAAATGTGGACGTGGTCCAATTACCATCTGTCAGAACGAGACTTGCAGCACCGAAATCACCAGTGAGAGTGAGCGTCCCCGCAGACTTATCGACTTCAACGCTATCAGCAAATGCTCGACCAGCAAGGTCAACACTCTGATTCGCGGTGCCTGTGAATTTGATTGACATGCTTCCTCTCCTTATGCGAAGATCACTTGACCGGTGCTGTCTTCTAGTACGCCCAAGTTGCCTCTAAAATCAATGATCGGACTGTTGGTAGTGGTGTCAACAGTGAGGTTTCCAGTACCATAGCAGCGGAATATCACATTGCCAGTGTAGATATGTGTGCCAGAGTCATAACGGATTCCCCGGTCATCGGCACCAATAGCACGAATCCTCATTTCAGCACAAGCAATGGTACCAGGTGCAAAGGTATTGGTCCAAGCAAGGGGCTCAGAAATGTATCCGATAGCTGTGTCCCAAGTTCCGTCCAGTGTCGTGATACTAGATGCATGGACATTCATGTAACCCGAGCCGGTTACGGTGCCGCCCACATTCAAATCCAAAGTACCAACAAGAATTGCAAATCCGTTGTTGCTGGTAAGCGTACCATCAATAGTTACGGTACCAGCATTCGCCCCAAACCACCCTGTGGTGACTGGGATCGTATATGATCCAGTGATCCACAGATTTCTGCAATACGCATCAACGGTAGCATCCAGAGTCTTGCCAGAGCCAGTCAGTTTCAGTACCGATGTTTCAGGGGCGATAGTTCCGCAGCCAACCCAATTGACGTTACCGCTGCATTCCCAAGTGCCTGAGCCCATGGTGAGCGTGTCACCCAGATTGGTGAGCGTGAAGTCTCCGTTGATGGTCACATTGTAACCGTTGGCATCGAAATTCCCGTCTTGAATATCAAGACTGGCACAACAAAGATTTGCGGTCAAGGTCAGTGTACCACCAGACTTGTTGACAACTACGTTTCCAATACAGTCGCTAAAACCAATATCCTGATCGTCGCTTCCGCTAAAGGTGATGGTATCACTTGCACCTGGCGTCCAATACACTACCCCGGTTGAGTCATTGACTTCTGAATAGTCTCCAGTGAAAATGATGGTCGGGTTGTTGGTGCAATCAAAATAGAGATCATCCGCGCCCTGGGTTGTGGCGACGATGTCCCCAAACGTGAAGGTGCCTGCTGCAAACTTCAGTGTCGAGTCACCGGCCCAGGTGGTGCGGTCCCTGATATAGAGAATACCAGTGAGTCCAGAGTAGTCGCCTGGATCAAAAACTGAAGTGGCTTCCGGGTCATCAATGTAGAGATTGGCACAAGTGAGCGTCCCATCGTTTCCTACAATGCCATGGGCGGCGTACATCCCGTACATGGAAATCTGCCCAAGGCCCGTTACAGTACCATTGATGTCAAGGTCAGCATTGAAGTATCCGGTGAAGGACAGCCCACTGCCGAGAGACAGACTACCGTCTACCGTGGCATCACCATCATACTGAAGGTGACCTGTATCCATGGTGTATGAACCTGTGATCCAGACATTCTCGAAGTAGTTTCCAGAACCCGTGGTGGGCCGCGAGAGAGTCTTGGTGGCTCCTGTGAGCTTCAGTGTGCTGGTCTCTGCTGTGTGTGCATCGAGTTCCTGGTCATCAAAGTCGCCAGAGACATCCCACGTTTGATTCCCGAACAGAACTGAGTTGTTGGCCAGCAGTGTGTCTCCCCGCAGGGTGAGCCCATAGGTGTCAGCATCGAAGGTTCCTTGGTAGACCTTGAGGCCAGCACAGTTGATACTGGCTGTCAACGTGGCTGTGTAAGCGGTTCCATCGCTGGTGCCATTGTTGGTTACAGCAAAGGTGTCACCAACTACTGAGTAGTCGCCACGCTTCATCGGGCAACACCACTTCTGGTTCCCTGTATCCACGACTCGGGCATCAATACCGCCAGCAAGAGCAACCCTGTCCGCTTTGGCTAGGGCTGAATCCCATTTGGCCCAGTTACTCATCTCACCTTCATACCAGTAGATGTCCAGAGCCGTTCGGACTCCAGCATACATGGCACCGGCCCCGTTCACGGCATCAACATTGCCGATTGGTGTTGATCCAGTTTCACGCCCGTCTACATACAACTTGAGTGAAGTACCAGTTCGTACAAATAGGATGTGTTGCCACGCACCAAATACGAAGTCGCCCAAATCGGTATTGATGTTGTCCGTACCATCATTCCAGTATGCCCAGATTTTCAGCGTGCTCATATTGAGGTATGGAAGAATACTGGGATGCGTTGGATAGTTCCAACTGAAGAGAATTGCGGCTGCTTCACCGTTATCTACCGGTTTGATCCAACCACCAAAGCTCCAATCAGCATCCGGGAATGTCAGGTCCGCGTGATCCGCGAATGACACATAATCACTGAGCCCGTTGAAGGACCAGCCTTCACGGAGATTCACACTCACCGGATCTGTTTCCAGCGACCCGTGATCAATGCTTTTGTTTTCTGCGCCTGTAATCCAAATCGACATGGTTATTCCTCCACCCAAGAGACGACACCGCCGCCGGTTTCGTTAATGCTGATACCGCCGTCAGGCAAAATGATCCGTGCCCCGTTGGTATTATCGATGGCCATATCCCAACCGTTTAACGCACGAAGTTGGACACCCGTAGCTCCATCAAAGACATAGGTATCATCTGAGAACTTGAATGTGCAATCATATGAGTTACTGGAACGAATTTGTACCCCAACAGCATTATAGATACCACCAACCATTACACCTGTGGACAGCCATTTTTCCAGGATTATCCAGAGACAATCAACTACTCCATCCATGACATCAATACCGGCCCCTTCACTGGCGTCTCTGACCCACAATTGCCCAGCCGCTCCGGTAACATACCCCGTGGTGTTGACTCTCAGCTTACCAGTGGTATATGCAAATAACTGTAGGGAGCATCCAGATCCCATTGAGACGGTTCCATCCACGGTCAAGATACCATTATGGACATGGCCACCTTTGGTATTGTCATCAATTGTGACCGAACATCCCGAAGCAAACCACAGCGAGTATACACCGCTTGCGTACATCATGTTCAGTGTGACGCCAGTACCAGTCATCTTCAGCGTAGCAGTCTCGCGGCCAGCCCCGATAGCCAAATCCTTGCTGTCCCATGAGCCGTTGACTTCCCATGTGTTTCCATCACCCATGAGAATTGAGTCATTGTCCAGATTGACGTTACCAGAGACAGTGACGTTGTAGTCATTGGCATCCCAGTCCCCATCATTGAGGGCTAAGCTCTCACATGACAGAGCAGCCGTAAGGGTGACTTTACCAGCACCCTTATTCATGATGATGTCTTCTACTGAGTTCCCGTCAAATGCAACCTGCTGATCCGCAGTGGTGCCCGAGAAGGTGATGGTGCCAGAGCCGGTGGTCCACGATGTGGAACCAGCCCCGGTCTTGTTCACGTTGCCTTGGAAGACCAAGGATGGATTGTTCGTTGAGTTCTTGAAATGAGCAGTATCACCACCGTCAAGGGCAACAAGGCTAACATTTCCGGTGAAGGTCGTGGTTGTGGCAGCAAAATTGAATTCGCCACCCGTTACTTGTGATCCGATATAAGTTAGTGCGCTATCGTATTGAGCAGCCACCATTGGTACGATACCTGCTGTCCCTACTGTGACATAGACAAACAAGGTTGCAATGTCAATAGTGCCTGACATCCCAGTAATACCTTCACCAATGCCACCAGCATAGACCACCATGGTCCCGGTTCCAGTGATTGTACCAGAAACATCAACGACACCACGGGTAGCCAGTATCGACCCGGTATTCACGGTAAGGGTGGCATCAACATCTAGCCCTTCACATGCTCCGGAGGCGCTTGCAACTATGGTGGTATTGGCCGCGATCCAGATGTCACAGAAGGTATCTGTCGTTTGCAGGGACAGGGTCTTTCCGGCCGTGACCATCTTGATCGTCGCGGTACCCTTAGTGATGGTGGTCACATTGATGAAGTCAGCGTAACCGCCGAACTGCCAGGTTCCGGTTCCGAAATCAACTTCGCCGCCATCAAAGTCACAATCTCCCGATGAGGTAAAGTTGTAGGTTGCTCCGTCGATCTTCCCGGTGAAGCCAGCCTGCATATCGGCACCAGCCACGCTCCAATGGAGATCGAGTGTGCAGGTGTCCGTAACACTGCCATCCCAGATTGGTGTGTCAAGCAGACCTGGCACACCAGCGTTGTCTACCACACCACTTTCGGAACCCCAGTTACGATAATCATTCACGAGACCAGTGGATGCACCGTTGGTCCAGTAGAGGCCATCGAAAGCCCAATTGATGTTATTGCCTTCGTTAATCGAATTCGTACTGTGGATAGTCACACCGCCCGATGCATCGGAGTTCTTGACCGTGACATGTTGCACGATGGTTGTCGGATCGGTGACATTGAGATACCACGTCGCTGTGGCACCCAGATCAAGCTTGTCTCCGGAAGCCCCATACAGACGCAGTTGGCCACCAACGGTGATGGTACAACCATTGAGGCCAGCCACAGTGAGCGCCCCGCCGTTACTAACCTGGAAATATCCCAGTGTTTGCAGAGTCTTTCCGTTGATGTTCAGGGTAGTACCCGCTTGAACTAGCAGAGCATCTGTTTTGATGTTGCTATTGAGGGTCACCGTGCTACCGCTCGTAATGTAAATGTCTTCAACAGTCTGTGTTGGAATGTCTTCCATACTGAAGGTTTGAGATCCACCTGACGCGAGAGTAATGAAACCAGTTCCCTTAGTCCAGGTGAGTGTTCCACCATCAACCCATAAAGCTATGAAGTTGTGGTGCAAGATGAATGACGGGTTGTTGATGGCATTGTTCATGAGTGTTGTGTAGCCATCATAGGACTGGAAATACACGGGACCAGTAATGGTATAGGTCTCATTGTTCAACCTGATCTCAGCATCGGCACCTTGGCCAAAGAGGTATACGATGCAGTCCCAGGTACCACCCACGAACACACCAGTGCTGTATGATTCACGAATGAAGAACGTAGTCGGTGACAGCGTTCCATCGAGAACTGTGAGGCCACCACCATTTTGACTTCGATAACAGGTAAGACCAGTGGTTCCGTTGATTGTACCACCAGTATTGATCTGGACCTTGGAATCCCACCAAGCCCATAGACCCGTAGTATTACCGGCTGTCAGGGTACCATCAACGATGAGATCACCGTCTTGAACACCAATGTTGGTTCCACCAACGGTTGTGTATGAGCCTGTGACCCACAGGCTGTAGACACGACCACCCATGCTGAGATTCTTGCTGGTTCCAGTAAGCTTGGTTTGGCTTGTCCCGCGCGTGTAAGCAGGGACATCCTCCCAGTCACAGTGTCCACCGATGATGATGTTCCCAGAACCCCAATTGATGTCAGCATTGTCGGCTGTGAAGTCACCCGTGCATGTGATGTCGGCATCACCGAAGTCCCAGTAGCCGGTGACCAGCATGAGATATTCAGTAGTGAAGGTACCAGTGATCGAAGCCACATTGGTGCCCGACTTGGCCATCACGATCTCTTCCATACTAAAGGAATCAAAATCGAGAACTTGTGTGTTACCGCCAGCGATGCCAATTGTCCCGGAACCCTTTGTCCATGTGGGTACACCAGTGCTACCGATGGCCTGTTCAAAGTCACCCTGGAAATTGATGTCAGGACTATTGGAGTTATCCCAATGCATATCACCAGTGCTGTCGGTCTTCATCGTGACCTTCTTCTGGAAGGTATAGGTTCCCGCACTAGGCTTAAATTCCTGGAGAGAAGCCGTATGGTTGCATATTCGCACATCTGCGGGATATATACCAGCGACAAAGACGGCTGTGTTGGTTGGAACGAGTATGTAGATTTCTGTTTGTGTCACTGACCCGTCAAGAGCCAGAAGACCACCACCTGATTGGGTGTCATAGAAATACAAACGACCTATGCCATCAATCACTGAGCCAGAGTTGATGTACATCTTGCAAGCCTGCCAGGCTGCGAAGTAATTCTCATTATGGATCGTACCATCAATATCAATGCGGTTGGTTACACGCACAGCAGTGGGCATCGTGATCTCTGCTGTGTCATGCACGTATAATCGGTACAGGTACTGATTAGTGGTCATCGCCATAGACCCAGTTCCATACAGGTTTAGGGTTGCTGTTTCGTAGGTTTGCGTGCCATCTTCGACATCCCAACCACCATACACGTTCCAAGTGGCCGTCGCACCCATCTCAAGAGTACCGTCGTCCATGATCAAACCAAGTTCTGTTGTCGAGTCACCAATTGTGATTGTTTTGTCGGCTGCACTAACTGTAACGACCCCGGTGAATCCAGAATGTAGATTCCAGCTACGTGCCGAAACATCGATATTGATGCGACATGTACCGGTACCGTTGGAATCGAAATGCACGTCATCATCAATTGTCGGAACTGGCGCGATACCAGGACCGCCGCTTGAATATGCCCAAGCATCCGTATTTCCCCAGTATGCCGTGGTGCTTTTGATCCAATATCGTTGCCCGTGGTCAGCGATCTGATTCACTGCCAACAGGTTCTCTGCTGCCAGATTCAAGACAAAGTTTTTGTCGCTGCTGCTTGAGGCGGTCAATGTGTTGGATGCTGACAGGGTCACTACAATGTTTCGGTCTCCATCGCCACTGAGGTCCCCAGTGTTGGAGGCATACCGATCAAAGATGGCATCAAAGGTAGCAACTTGTGCTGGCACCAATGTACTGACCCCATCACGCCGTAGACTGAATCCCAAGTTCAGACTGTGATCAGGATCAAACGAGTTGCTAGCACTCAACGGCAGGACTTGTGTTTCTTCAGCCACTGAAGTCAGTGTCAGTGTGCTTGTGATTGATTTCCCGAGGACCATATTCAGACTTACATCGTCTGAAATGGTCAAGGTGTCTGAAGCACTGCGCACTGCAATTTGATCAAAGGTACTGCTGTCTGATATTGTCAAGGTATCAGAGACCGGCTTTGTGACTACAATGAGGCGATCCAGATCATGCAAGGCTGCGATGGCACTCACTACATTTAGGTTGAGTATCGCAGTTCGGGTGGCGCTATCGCTCATAGCCAATTCGTTGGTGAGTGAGCGGACACGTACCATTGCAGCGGTCGCTTCGTCAGAAATCGTTAATGTACCTGAGCCACTTTCGACAGTGGATCGTAGCAACCCAATTTCATGTGACAGATCAATAGCGCTGCTGGCAGATCGGAACCACACTTGTACTCGCCAATGAACATCAAGACCACGAATACCGTCAGCCAAGAGATCTGTATAGATGGCTGTGTTATTGGAGCCATCATCATCAACGGCATACACTTCATTGCTGGTCGTATAGTACAACTTGTTATTGACAGGGTTGTAGGTCATGTCATAGACAGTCTCACCAACTGTGAGAATCGCTGTGTTCCCTGTCCCTGCGGTAGTGACCTGGTAGATTTTGTCATCACTGTGATCGAAATAGTACAGGTGGCCGTCATTGAAATCAATGGTGATGCGACCGAGGGTTCCGAGGCTGGATACCACAGTGGATCGGTTACTACCATCCAGGTCACACTTCTGGATGGAACTGGTTCCTTGACAGGCCATGTACAGCTTGCCATTGACTTCATCAACCACAAGACCCTTGACATCATCGACTTCAGCATCAGTGAAGAGTTGATTGATGTTGCTACCATCCTGGTCTGCAATATAGACCCCATCATTGATCTCGGCAAAGTACACCTTGTCGGGGCCAACAGCCACACTCTGTGGGTTTGTGAGCCCGGTGATGATCGTGTCTACTGTCCCGGAGCCATCAATGTTGGCGCGGTCGATTCCACCGGAAATTGGTTCGGTGAAATAGATTTTCTCGGAACTCAGATCCAGCCGCACATCTTGACCCTCACTGATGCCACTGGTCCACACATCCTCTACATTGGAGCCGTCAAGGCCCATCTTGAACATCTTGTCGTTGGTGTCGTCAAACACATAGACCTTCTGGAATACGAACGGCACCAAACTGAAGATAGCCTCATCCCCCATAGTAAGGGTATCATCCGGGTTCCTCAGCACTGAGTCCCAAGCACGGCTTTGCCAGGTGAGTGTGCTACTTGCCGCTCGGGTGATGGTCCGATTGAATGATGCTGATTGAGACAAGTCCAGTGTGTTGGTCAACCCTTCATTCCTGGCACTCAGGAGGCCCACAGAGGCCGAGAGATCAATTTCATGGCTGCCAGCCCGTGGATAGACGGTTGTCACAGTTGCAGCGTCTGATGGGCTCACAGAGCCTGTAGCGGCCAGCCCAAGGGTAGCAATCTCAGATGCGACACTGGTGGGGACCAGTGTGCTGGTGGCCGACCGGTCGGCCACGAAAGTACGGGTTGCTGTACTACCCATTATGAGGGAGTCAGCCATAGCCTTATTGAGGGAATACCCAGTATTAGCGGTATGGTCCAACCCAGTCAGGGTATTAGCCCCACTAACGGGGTATACCACATCATAATCGGCGGCATCTGACACGGTGGCTGTGTCATCCGGGAACAGACCAAAGATGGATTGCGTAAACGCAGCGGTACCCACCAAAGTCAACGATGAGGTAAGCGGCTTACCAAGGATGAACAGCAGACTGAGATCGTCGCTCAAATCCATGGCGGAAGCAGCAGCAAAGTGCAGAGAGAATCCAAGATTCAGTGAGTCACTCAATGTCATTGAGTCCGACCCGGCCCGTGGGAACACTGTGGCTTCGGCAACCGAATCAGAAAGGTCCAAATCCTGGCTATCCGATTCGTCACGAACTCGATTTTGAGCAGCAACACTGCTGAAGACTAAGGTACTTGTGAAGGGGAAATTCAATACCGAAGTCTCAGCAGCCTGCTGGCTCACTATGAGACTGTCTGTCGCCGCTCTGGGGCGCACGGATTCCATCGCAACTTCCTGAGCGGCAGACAGTACAGTCGTCCCTCCTCTGAGTGCCTCAATGAGATAAGGCACTGCCTCGGTGAAGATCAGAGTGCTGGTCACATCGCGTTGCAATGAATAACCAACTCCAACCTCGTATGTCATACTAAGCGTGTTGGAAGCAGATCGGACCCAAATTCCAAGTTGGGCAGCGGTGTCTGAAACTGACAGGTTATGGGTCACTGCTTCAACATTGACCAACACACGACTTGCAGAATCGCTTGGTGCGAGTGTGTCTGTGATAGATTTGCCAAGCACCATACCAAGATCAAGATCGTCTCCGATCACAATCGTAGAACTCAATGTGGCGGTAACAATTTTGCCGCCATCACTGATATCAGTGACGATCAAAGTGGATGTGCCGGAATGCTGCACGATAGCTACTCTGTCTATGGCGTCATCCAGATCGATGGAACTCAGCAGTGATTTACCAAGGGTTGCCACTCTGCCTAATGAATCCGACAAATCAATCGTGCTGCTAAGAGCCCGATCCCAGACTACCAACACGGTATCAGAATGTGTCAGGGCAAGTGTGCTCGTACTGAACCGTAAGGCCACATGAACGCGACTGGCCACGTTACTAAGCGACAGTGTATCGGTTACATCCTTCTGTAGGGTGAAGGCTAGAGCAGCCTGACTGACTGCATCGATGATACTGGAAGCTGTTCGTGGCCATACCGTGTCCTGTGTAGCTGATACTGATGGGACCAGTACCGAGGTTGCAGACTTACTGGCGACAATGTTTCTGTCACCAATACTGGTTAGGTCCAGTGTATGGCTGCTAGCCTTTTGTACGGTGGCGATTCTGTCTGGTGTACCAGTCAAGACCAGTGTGTTAGACAGGTCTTTGGTCAGAACAAAGCCTGCCGACATATCGTCACTGAGTAAAAGAGCACCACTTGCACTACGAGGCCACACAGTATCTTGACCAGCGGTGTCAGAGAGAGCCAAAGTAGCACTGACATCCTTCTGGAGTGTGGCAATACGGCTCGCAGCATCAGAGATGCTCAGTGTATGTGTTATGGAGTATGTGAACTCGGTCTCTTCGTAACCCGTACTGGTGAGGGTTATCGTTGAGGTCAAGCTTAGATTCAAAACGATCAACCGATCTGGGTCATCGTCTAGTACCAGTGTGTCAGAAGCAGCCAGATTCAAAACACTCGTCTCGCTGGCTGTGCCGGTGAGGCTAATTGTCGAAGAGGCGGTGTGACTGACTGTGGCAATACGGTCTGCTGAGTCATCAAGACTCATTGTATCCGTTGCGGGTCGCAGGTATATTGGTGTCTGAGCCGCTGTGCTCGTGAGGTCGATATCATCAGCACTAGATAGTGACCAAATTACTGTGAGGACGCTCAAGTCTGATAGGTCGAGTGTTGAAGATGCTGACGGTGATACGAGAGCCGTTCGTGCCAGTGTGTCATCCAAGTCGAGTGTTGAACTGGCGTCGCGCGGCCAGACAGTATCTTGTGTAGCAGTTCCAGAGATGTCCAAGGTTGAGCTACTGGCTAGCGGCCATGCCCAATTCACTTCCAGCAGGTCGGATATACTGAGTGTACTTGTGATGCTTTTGCCCAAGACGGCAAGTCGGTCAGCTTCGCTGTCGAGTACCAGTGTGTCTTGAAGTGATTTATTGAGGACCCAACCAGCATCCAGTACATGGCTCAAGCTAAGTGCATTCACAGCACTACGTACCCAGGTGGTGTCAAAGATTGCAGCTTGTGTTAGTGTAATGGTGTCGCTGAGGTCATAGGTGACGATGATGTTTCGGTCACCCGTGCTTGTCAAATCAATCTCTGTGGTGACTGGCCGAGCAAAGACAGCCAACTGGCTGGCGGTACTTGTCAAAACAACCGTGTCGGAGGCAGTTCGTGCTACTGTCTGCACGAAGGATGCAACATCGCTGGCGCTGATGGTATCAGAGGTTGTGCGATTGAATACACCAGCATACGCGGATACAGACACCCAATCAATTGTACTGCTGCTGGCTCGTTGCAGGCTGTAACCCACATTCAAGTCATCGTCTAACGGAATGGCATGTGTTGGTGTTCGCAACCAGATGGTGGTCTCAACACAATTATCGGAGATAACCAGTGTGCCAGAACTGTCTGCCGACACAGCTTTCAGCAGATCAAGAGTATCCGATATGTCAATGGTGTTGGTTGCAGTCCGGCTTCCGATTCTAATACGGGTCGCAATGTCACTACATACAATGGTTGATGACCCACTTAACTGGAGAATCCAAGTTGGGTCCAAATCATGGCTCAGATCAAGACTGTCGGAATCGGATGTGCTGCGTACATGAGTTGTATCCCCGACACTCACAAACGTGATGGTACTGGACGGCCCGAGCGTTAGTATCCAATTCAAACCAACCACGTCTGAGACTGTGATAGTAGATGTTAGTGTGCGGGGGAATATCCCGGTGTAGTCCAGTGTGTCACTGACTGATATACCAGATGGGGCATTCAGAGTAATGATAAATCCTGCTTCAGCCGTTGAAGTCCAGTCCAAAGAGGACGTACCAATCCCCTGGATGTAGGTCTCACCGGTAGCAGCATGTCGGAGCCGTAACGGAGACTGCATACCTCGTGGGATGAAGTTTCTGAATGGGAAATAATCGATACCATGATACTCTTTGCCAAAGACACCGTGATGAATGGTGGTAGTGATCCCTGTAGAAACAACCGTCTTCTTTACGTCACGTCCCGAGGTCCAATACAACGTATCGTTGTCCTCGTTGTAACACAGGTCATCGGGCAAATTGGCATCGGTGAGCACTGTGTCTCCTGAGCCATCAATGTTGGCAACATAGATGTCCCCACCTGAGATACCACGCCCAAAGAAGATGCGCTCATTCTGGCGGTCAATGCAAATTGCTTGTGGTAGGTTCCAACCTGTAATGAGATCAGTAACGTTACTGCCGTCATAGTCACAACGCTTCACGATGTGGGCACTATAGTCACAGAAGTACAACTGATTGTTGTAGGCGGCCAAACCGTAGGGTCGCACCACGTCATCAACAGTGGCTTCCAGAATCAAAGTGATGTTGGACCCATCCAAGTCCATTCGGTAGACTTTGTTGTTAGTGTCCGATTCATCTACAAAGTAGATGTAGTTCTCGTATGAATCAACACACAAGCTCAACAGCGATGAGTAGGCAGGGTCATCAAGGATAACTGTTTCCCCGGTACCATCCAAATTCCCTCTATGGATGGTGTTGTCTGTGATATCGACCCAATAAATCTCATACCGATTAACATGGATGTCGGCATCGGTTGGCTTGTTACCCGTATCAAACATCGCACGTCGATTGTTTCCGTCAAAGTCCATCCTAATACATTCGTCTTCAGACCACTCCATGACAAACAACCGCTCAGAAGCATGGGGGTCAATCCACACCGATGTATCCTGAGTGAAGTCCAGATCATCTGATGGGTGGCGTGTATACACATCGTATCCGCCAGAATTCGTATGCTCGAATGCAAGGGTGTCATCTACATCAATGGTGTGGACCACCGTGCGTTCCCAGGCACGTTGTAATAGTTGATCCATATCGAGTGTGGAGACCACCGTCTGTTGGTACACCAGCGTAGAGGGTTTGTACAGAATGGCCTTCCAACTCTTAGCCAAGCTGTCCTGATCTGAGTCACGGAGTTTTTCGTATCCGGTGCCATAGATAGAGACCCGGTAGATATCTCCGTCTGCCTGATCGTAAGTAAAGTACAGATAGTCATCACCAGGATCGTATTCGAGCCGAATGACATTGACACCCGTGGTATCAATATCGTACACTAAGGCATTGTTGCCGCCGTCCATGTCACAGACACGAAGCTGGTCACCATTCGAGTAGTAGATTTTGTCATTATCAATATCCACTGAGACCGATGGTCCGTCTGTGGTGCCCGTGATACCGGTGACGATATTCGCCAGGTTGGTACCATCCAGGTCACATGTCCGGATGCTATTATTAGTCGAATCGCAGAGCACCAATTTACCCAACGCTGGGTGGATGCCCATTTCACTGATCCAGGCCAATCCTGAAGTCAAGACATCAGTTGCACCGGTGCCATCTAAGGCAGCCTTGCGAATCTTAGCCGGACTGTATTCGTACCAATAGACTTCATCCGCACCAGGATTCACTGTGATACCAACAGGACCAGCCGTACTTGTATCCAACCAGACTTCGCTGTTGCCACCATCAAGATCACATCGCTTGATCTCTTGATTGGCATAATGTGTCCAGTAAATCTTGTCATTGGTGAGGTCTATCGCGGCATCCTGGCAGCCGTCTACACCACTGCTGAGAATCACAGCAGCATAGGCACTATCAGGTTTGAGGCGTAGAATCTTACCCATGATTATTCCTTATCAATTACGTAGAGGCTACCGGACTCAGGCGGCTCAATGACAGCCGAGGCCGATGACGCTGGCACCAAAGTATCTTCTGCATCACCATCATATGTCCTTGGCCAGACACGGTGGGCCCAAGTCAGGTCATCCGAAGCTGACCGAGCAAAGGTCATTGAGCGGGTTGCAGTTTGTGTCAAGTCTCCGGTATTGTCTGCCGACTCGACTGAGGCCAGGTTGAATGTACTCTCCTGGGTTAGATCAACCACATTTTCGGTGACTCGTGGGTGTGTTGTGAAGTCGTCACCAGCATAAACGATACTGACGGCCATGTTGTCATCAAGCGTGAATGAAACCTCTGTGTCTTCAACGATAGAATCCCATGCACGACTCTGCCATGTGAGTGTATCATCAGAATCTCGGTTGTACACGCTACTGGCCAGCGACAGGGCTTGACCAAGGGCGGCTGTCGATTCCAGGGCTTGAAGGGCCACAGTCGTTTCACCTGGGAGACTCGACAATGTGATGGTGTTGTCCCCAGTTCGATTCCTTGTGATGTTGAAGCTAGCCGCACTGGAGAGAGTCAGATCACTGGTACCACTGCGTTGGAGCGAATAACCAAGATTCAAATCGTCGGTCAATTCGATAGCGTTTGTCAGGTCACGAGCCCAAACAGTATCTTGTGTTGCCACATCGCTGGCAGCGATTTCGTGATCAACACTTCTTGGTGACACTACGGCCTCGTTAGCACTGTCATCCATCACAAGGGTGTTCTCAGCATATCGGTCCCAAACTACATCGAAGACACTTGCATCTGACAGTATCAACGTGTTCGCAGCATTGCGGATAACTTCAACGACAATTATGTCGTCCAAATCAATGCTAGAACTTGACGCGGGACTGATGAAGTGTTCGTAGCTCAGCACTTCGTCTAGTGTCAACGTTGATTCGATAGACTTGTTAAGGATGCTGGTAAGATCAAGATCATCGTCTAGCGTCATGGTATGTGCAGCAAACCTACTGAAGATTGGCTGCTTGTCGCTAATACTGGTGAGCGTGAAAGTCGAAGACGCATCGCGGTCACGGAAAGTAATACTGGTAGCGACATCGCCAACAGTGAGATCAGTATCCAAATCTCGCGTTAGTGTGTAACCAAGATTGAGTGCTTGGGCCAGATCAGTGGAATCCTCCCCGAATCTTGGTAACACTAACGTTTCACCACTGCTGTCGGATAGATCCAGATCATCAGCAAGTGGTGGCCCCAGAACAAATAAGGTTGCCAACTCATCTGAAATTGTGGCAGCGTGTATGATTACTTCATTGAAATCAGTGGTCTCATAACCGATTGAATCCAGTTCAACTGTGGTGCTTCCGGCTTGCTGTGAAACGATATTTCGGTCTACAATAGAGACCAGTGTTAGGGTATTGTCGTGGGCCAAGGTTACAACAACGTTGCGGTCACCAATACTGGACAGATCAATTGCGTTACTGGCATACCGTAGATATACCATATCCGCGACGGCCAGACCAGACGCTGTCAGTGTATTGCTTAATGACTTACCAAGGGTTGCAATCCGTGTAGTGACATCACTTAGTGTAACAGCATTGGTAGCACTTCGGCCCAAGATGGAAGTTTCTGCACCTGTATCCGTGAGGTCAAGATCAGACTCACTCCATCGTTGCCTTACTGTAATGGCACCTACGGCTGTGTCCGCCAGGTCAATATCACTGGTACTACCCTCAAGGGAGAGGAATGCCTCATCAACAACACTGGAGATGGTCAAGGTTGAAGTATCATCGGTTGTTCGGATTCGGTTTTGGGTGACGCTGTCGGAAAGATCAATGTTCGCGGTCACTTCTTTCAATGGTACAAAGACAACTGTGGATTCGTCACCCAGAGATAGCGAGACCGCAGTTGATCGTGGCCATACGGTGTCCTGCCCGGCAATGGCCGACAGGTCCAGAGTATCACTGCTGCTTCTGGGTGCCACATGTCCATAGACAAGTGAGTGTACGAAATCGAGATCACCTAGCATCTGACGGGTTCTGGTGTAACCCGTGTATGGTGCAATGGCCAGACCCCATGGTCGTTGGTATTCGGTACCAGCCGACACTTGATTATGTGTATGAGGCGCAGTAATCTTGACACTGTGCAGCCCGATGTAGGTCCCGGCCGCAGCGTTGTCTTGGTAACAGACTGTATAGATCGAGTCGTTTACAGCGTTGAAGGCAATGTGCTCGAAGTGTCCGGACGGGATCGAAATCTCAGTAATCACCCATGCACTGGGCCCATCAACGTCGGCATAAAATGCCCGCGCGTAACCCGTGGAAAGTGATTTGTACAACCAGAACAACCTACCATTGGTTTCGTCATAGTTCAGGTGAATCCAAGGTCTGGTCCCTGGGAAGTCGGTCAGATTACCAAGACGCACAATTTCTGCGTTAGTATCCAAGTTCTTTTCAACGATGCGTCCGGTTGGGGATCTATCTGCGTACCACAATCTCCTGTTCGCACCATCACCTGCAAGATCGCTCGCATAGCCCGAGCCAAAATTCACGTCAGGATTCACGTTGTCCAAATCCCATATCGACCCATAACCGTTATTGAACAGAATAGCCGGAGCATGAATGGCATACATATTGTTGTTCTGTGAATCAACAAACGATCTACTGGCACGATAGACAGGCGGGTTGGGATACACGTAGAAGTTGGCACCGTTTAGATCGCATCCAAACTCGTAGCCAAAGACATATGATCCGAAGTAAATACGATCATCAACAATGCCAAGATCCCAGGTATCGTTGGGATAGGCTTGTGACCCGGCTGGGTACGGAAGATCATTCAATTCAATTGCTGTTTCTTTACCGGTGAGGTCTGGCCTGAATTTCACAATTCGTGAGTGTAGCGAATCGCCTTCATAACCTTCACCTGTGTAGACTCTACCGTCGCCTTCGACATGCTCATCCAAGTCGTACAGAACAACGTCGGACAGAGTCAAACCCTGAGTAACTGTACGCCCGGCCGACCATAATGTATTTGCATCACTATCCAGATCAAGGTCATTTTCACCCAACCGCAGTGGAATAGCTACGAGGTCTAGCTGGTCATCAAGCGGGATAGCTTGTTCCACTGGCTCGTATGAACCAAGGTAACCGAGAATTGTATCGTCGATATCAAGACCACTGGCGAGTGTTCGACCAAGTATGGCAATTCGATCCATCTCGTCAGTGACCGGGATGGTATGCTCAACAGTACGCGCCCATACAACATCGACACTGGCTGAATGCTCAGGTGTGAAGGAGTCGGCTGCCGACAGATGTATGATCCAGTCTTGTGGCCCGAGGGCAATACCTGTGTAGGAAGCGTCGTTGTCAATACGAATTATCTCTTGCGTCGGGAAGCTAGCATAGGCTTTGATACGCCGTACCTGGTGTGAATCCCCTTGGTGAGTATAGTAGATGTACTCATCCTCAAAGTTGTAGACCATATCCACAGCGTAGGTTGCAATGAAGGCGACCTGTGCCACATTGGAACCATCTAAATCAGCCGACTTGATGTCCTGGTGCATCATGTCAGACCAGAACATTTTCTCGTTCACGGGGTCAATAGTAATGGCAGTGGGACCCGTGGGGTCTGTGTTTGTTTGCACCAGATTGGTCAAGTTTGACCCGGTTAATTCACATCGCTTGATGTAACCAGCACCGTTGTCAACAATGTACAGGTAACCGTTGGAAACTTCCAAACCACGGACACGAGTTAATGACGTACCCGGAACAATTTTCTGGGGGTTGGAGCCATCGTAATTCATTCGCCAAATAGCTCGAATAGTTGAGTTGGTGCTATGCACGTAGGCAAAGACATGATCTGTGGCATCATTAACCGCCACGTTCATTACATTTGCATAGCCTGATGCCAGCATTTCCACATCGGTGCCGTCCAGGTTGGCACTCTTCAATGCCCCAGCACCACTGTATGTTTCGGCCCAGAAAATGCGTTCATCGTCTAAGGAGATTACTGCATCACCTGGGGTAAACGGTACACCAGATTCAAACAAGTCCTTGAGGTGGCTGCCATCCAATGTGATGACACGGCAACGGTTGTCCTGGTTGTCCATGAGATGTAGGGCAAATGTATTCGCGTTGGCATGGCCATGGACCAGCGTATGATCGAGAACCAGTGTACTCGTTGCTTCTGGCGTAAAGGTCTTCTGTGCAAAGTCACTCAATGCCACCAGAGTATCAGTTTCGCTTCGGCTAAAGATTGTCGTTTCCTGGGCCTCATGGTCCAGATCAAGGGTTGAGATAGCACTGCGGGGCCACACCACATAGCGTACTGCGGATTGGGTACTGGTAATTGAATCGGTAATTGATTGATTCGTGATAGCAGTACGATCCAAATCTTGCACGAGGACCAGAGTATCTCCATGTTCAACCTCGAAGGTGCGAGAAGTCCTGTACGATAGAGTCAGTGTGTCCTCAGCAGCCCGTAGTGCTACATGGATGGTACTCGCAGCATGGTCCAAATCAATGGAATCGGCAGTAGTCCGAATTGCCCAGAAAGTATCCTGAGCCGCTGTGGCCTCCAACACAAGTGTATCATCAAGGTCTTTGTTCAGTATCTGTTCCAGATCTAATTCATCCGACAGCGTTAGTGGTGTTGGTGCATGGTATGAATACACCGCACTCAGGCTATGGTCCAGTGCCATGTTGTTCCAAGCCGCTCGTGGCCTGACATGATAAAAGCTTGTGGTGTCATTCAGATCCACTGAATCGAAGTAGATGTAGGTACCTTCATCATAGGCTGATGTGTTACGCATCGTACTCAGGGACATGGTATTCGTGTCAAGGGCATATACAGCATACTTACTAGCCAGATAGAGAATGTCACTTTCATGATCATAAACCATCTTCTCAACACCCTCATAACCGCCCTGACCGGTCATGGTACCAACAAGTTGTAGGTTGTATGGGGCCGTCTTATTAACACGCCAGATGCGAGCATCCTGTGACGCACCGAAGTAGACGTAGTCATTGTTGTGGTCGAAAGCAATTGCATCATAGGTCTTGTTGATAGGCATGGCTACCACATGTGACCAATTGGTATACCCATTTCCGACCAACAAGTTATGGAAGGTATGGGAACCAGTATCGCTACCAAAGGTCCAGAACAGACCTGTATTTGGATCACGTCGCAGACAGCTACCATACATGAAGACACCACCGGCTCCCAACATTTGGATGTGGTCGCCACCGTCTGACATACGCACGGTGTACATCGCCGAACAACCACCCTCTGGACAATGGCCACCATCAACTGTGAAGACCAGTCGTCCCAAACTGGGGATGATATCAAAGGTACTGTAACCACCAGCATGGTATGCCCACCACTCGCTCCAGGTACCATCGTTCAAATCAACAATCCCTACAGGGTCATTGCCATCCATGTCCCAACTGTTGATAACCTTGGGACCATCACTGGCACCATAACCATAGACACGATTCCCAACAGTATCGATCCGCAAATCCGAGTGCTTGGAGGTACCAAAGATGTGTTTGGTTTGGCCATACTCATTCATTCCCAGGATGCCATTAGCACCGCTGGAGACACCTAGCCACAACGGGCCGATAGTAACCTGGATGTCGTAGTAACTATAGCCGGAGAGGTGCAGCGTGTTGCTGGCAGCCAGATCAACCGGGAAATATACTGGAGCGTCAAGCTCAAGGGTATCGGTGGCATCATAGGTGTAGGTGGACCCAGCCCGACTGGCGTCTTCTGTGAAGCCGATATCACTGGTGGCAAACAAGACACGGTTGATATCGAAGACAGCATCACTGGAAAGGTTGATGGTACTTGAAGCCGGTGTAGTCAGCAAGTAACCAAGATTGATATTCTGGGTCAAGTTCAGGTTGTCTTCAGCCGATTCAATATGGACCTTCTTGAGATCATGCTCAACGATGAGAAGGTTCGAGAGGGCTCTAACATAGACTGTCTCGCGGTTCGCATAATAGCCCCACATGATTGTCGAGTCAACAAATTCGAGCGACAAGAAGTCTTCATGAGCATCAGCACTGAGGGTCAGGTTGGAGATGGCATCATGAGAGACCAAGGCGATGCGGTTTACATCGTCACTCAGAGACAATGTCCCAGTACCCAGTCGGTAGCTGTCGGTTTCTTCAATCGCAGTGTGCGAGAGGTCCATATCGGAGGTTGCTGAGACTTCTGTGACCAAGTAGACGATTTGATCCAGGAACGTGAGGTTGGCTTCGATGTCGGCGGTGACAACGAAGCTGTAATCTTCAAGACTCTCAAGGACCAGGGTTGAAGTTTCTGCCCGTTCAAGAATAGCAACACGGTCAGCAACCTGTGATAGGTTGAGGGTGTGTTCAACGTCTTCAAGGAATGTTGGAATCGGAGCTTCATCAATTGCAAAGCCGTAAACGGTAGTTCGGTTGGTCGGCCGTGTAGCGTCTGGCCAGGTATGGACCACAGTACGATTGTATCCGTTCCAGTCAATTTTTTCAACATACCGACTCGAAGTGTCGCTGGATATAGAGTAGATGCAGTCATCATTGGGGTTGTAGGCAAAGTCTTTGATTTGATGTGGGTTCGGGTAGACAACCTCGATCTTAGTTTCTTCGGTATCGTCCTTATGAGCCTGATAGAAGGTACTGACGCCAGCTTGGTTGACCCACAATAGGCTCTCATGTGCTGGAACAAACTCCATATAGTATGGGTCCCCAGGTATCTCCATCCATAACGTCAGCCCTGAACCGTCTGTATTCATGCGCCAGATTTCTCCAGGCACGCCAGGATTGACAAACGTCGTTGCCCCGATATACAGTTGCTGGTCTGCCGGGTCAATGGCGATTGAGTGCAGATTGTATGTACCCAACCCACCTGTGGAGGCGATTAGTGATTCATCGGTACCATCAAGATTATTTTGGTACACGGCACCGAAGCCACCATTCTGGTGTGTATAATAAATCTTGTTATTGGCAGGGTCAACAGTAACATCAAGTATACCGCCAGGCCACCCAGGTTCCAAATATGGAATCCAGGAACGAATTTCTGTGACGTTGCTGCCATCAAGATCGGCCCGCATGATTTTGTTCCGCAGATTGTCGGTCCAATACATCTTATGATTGATGCCATCAATCACCATGTGCCAGCCACCACCTGAATTAAGGTCTGGATAAGGCGCGCCAATTTGGGTTGTGGCTACCACATAAGGGTCGGTTCCGTCTGCCTTCATCGAGAGGATTTCGTCATACAATTGATCTATCATATAGAGGCGGCCGTTTGGATCAAGGATACGTGTGACCGCCGCTGCATCAGACAATGGGAGGTAGTCGATAGGTGATTCTATTGTGGACAGGAATGCATCATCGTCCCATGTAACGGTATGACTGAGGGTATGACCCAGAACGGCAGTACGATCACCGGTATCCGATGGCGTCAAGTCCTGGGTAATGCTCCGCTCGATGATACGCAATCCGGTGGCAGCATCTGTGAGATCAATGTCATCGGTTCCATAGTGGAACTTGACAGTGTTGTCGGCTGTGGCTTCATGGTCCAAGTCGGTGAGTTCACTGGCTGTGGTACCACCGGTAATCGGTAGTGCTTCAGCAAGCTGACCTGGGAAGAGGTAATTGATCGCATTGCCAAATCGAACGGGCAGAACGTCAGCAGCATGATCAAGATCGATGGTATGGCTGAGAGCCCGTAAGGCCCAGAATGTATCTTGTGTAGCTGTGTCATCCAGATCCATGGAGTGCGACATGGTCTTGTAGACGATGATAGTACGATCAGGGGTGCTAATCAGATCAAGATCATCGGTACTAGCACGATTCAAAACGCTAACCTCTGTGACCTCGTCAGAGAGGGTCAGTGTGTCAGTTATGTCTTTACCGAGTAGGAAAATGGTTTCCAGGGTGGCATCAAGATCAAGCGAGTCAGTAGCGGCTCGCGGTCGGATCATATTACCCACGAATATCTGGCTTAAATCCAGACTATGCGGCATCTCACGATCCAAGACGTAATTGACATCCAATTGATCGTCGATTGCAACCGAGTCTCCGGCAGACCGTGGGAATACAGAATCCTGCTCGGCTGTATCATCCACAGGGATGTCGTCGGTCAACAGTTTACCCAACGAGACAATTCTGGCTAAATGGTGCCAGGTATCGAGTGGTGATTCGAGGCTCCGGGGTCGAACAGCATTCTGGGAGGCGGTTTGGTTAGGTTCCCAGATGGTGGTAGCATATCGATCCCAGACGCCAAGGAAAGTAACTGCGCTAGTGAGGTCGGTGGTGTCAGTTGGGTCACGTTGGAAGACCATTAGTTCTTCCGCTGTGTCGCTAATAGGCACCAATGAATCGGTCAGTGATTTACCAAGAATTGCAACCCGGTCCATGGAGTCGCTCAAATCCAAAGAGTGGACGAGATGACGCAGAGATTCGGTTTCTTCCAGTACAGTATGACTCAGGTTGATTGTTTGTGTGAAGGATTTACCAAGGGTAGCAACTCGGCTGGCTACATCCGAGAGGGTTGCTGTATTATCCGCACTTCGTGGGCGAAGGAAATTGGTATCTACTGTGCCAGAAACATCCAGAGTGTTTCCAAGGCTGTGGTCAAAGATTGCCAAGTATGAGGCTGAAGAAGATGGGTCCAATGTACCAGTTGCTGATCGGCTAACAACAAATACACGGGTTGCCGTGTCGTCCAAGTCCATTGTATTTGTGGCTGTTCGCAGGTAGGCCCAAATATCATCCAACACCTGACTGACTATCAAAACGCTAGTCAGGTCTTTGGTAACCACAATGATTCGACCTACAACCTGTGACAAATCAGGGGTAGATGTTGCACTTCTGGGTCGCACCATTGGGTAGACCAAGGTATGATCCAAATCAAGAGTATCATCACTGCTACGCTGGAGGATATAGCCAACATCGATTGCGTGCTCAAGCCCAACGGTGTTTTCAGAATCACGCGGGCGAATCAACGGATTTTCAATGTCTTGCCCCGCCAACAATACGGAAACCAAGGTCTTGCCCAGGATGGCGGTACGGTCACCAACATGGGTAAGATCAATGGAGGTGTCGGGACTACGTGGGAAGACGGCTGTGTATGCGAGAGTATCGTCCAACGACATTGTGGTGTCAATTGAGCGATCAAAGATGGCAAGATATAGGGCCGTATGATCTGGGTCGATAGCATTGCTGCTACTACGAGCCCAGACCATAAGACCGATGAACTCATCCGTGAGGTTGAAATCACTACTGAATGATCGCCCATAGACACCATTGAATGCCAGGATGCTATTTAGTCCAACAGTATTCTCAGAATCACGCGGACGAACGGCATCATAGTCAATGACCCCGGTGGGCTCCAATGTGTTGGTCGATTCACGCTGCAAGCTGTAAATGACATCAAGATCGTGGTCCAGTGATGTGGTGACGCTAGCATCCAACGGGCGAGTGATATTCTGTGTAGTGGCATCACTGGGGCTCAGTGTGGAAGTCCCGTCATGACTCACGAGTGCGATTCTATCAACGGTGTCTGATACATCAATTGAGTTTGAGCCGCTACGGGGCCACACAGTATCTTGTTCTGCTGTTGCCGATACCGTCATGATGTTGGACAAGAGACGATCAAAGACTGCCAGGTACAGGGCTTGATCAGTTGAAGTCAGCGTGTCGCTGGAATTTCTTGGCCAAATGGTATCTTGTTCGGCAGACTGTGAAAGTGTCCCTGTATTCTCGGCTTGGAGTTGTAGGATTCCACTTCTGCTGGCAGTATCATCGGGATCGAGTGTATTACTGGCATATCGATCAAAGACCATTTGGCGCTCGGCAGTATGATCGGGCGTCAGTGTATGAGACAGGTCTTTGCCGACCACAATCAGGCGTGTTAGAAGATGACTGATGGTAACCGTGTGTGATTCAGTCCGGTCATAGGTGGCTACACGCCCCGCCGAGTCAGTGGCATCAATGGTGTTTGAAAGTACCCGATCAAAAATAGCCAGATACAAACCGCTATCACTGATGTCTAGCGATACGTCTGCTGATCGCCCAAAGATTCCCGTATAGACAAAGTCCTGACTGAGTGTAATCGTGACGGAAGGTTGCTTCCCGAGGACGGCAGTTCGGTCGCCCACACTATCAAATGTCAGGAGCAGTTCGGCATCGCGCGGCCACACCATATCCTGATCAGGGGTTGTGTCAAAGATCAAACCGCTGGTTAGCGTCTTTCCAAGGGTCGTGGTGCGGTCATAGTCATGGCTCAACACGATGGTGGATGTGCTGTCTAACGGCCGAACTGTGTCCTGCACATTGGTATCCGAGATATCCAGAGTATGATTCAAGGATTTCCCGAGGGTTGCAATCCGGTCACCCGTACCACTGAGGTCGAGTGTATCAACTGAATTTCGTGGCCAGACTGTATCCTGTTCCCCGGCATCTGACAGCGGAATGATGTGAGATGGTTGTTTCTGAAGCGTAGCAGTTCTATCAACAACATAATCCAAATCAATGGTAGACGAACTGCTTCGTGGCCAGATTGTATCCTGTTCGTTGCTGTCAGAAAGATCAAGAGTATGGCTCAAGGATTTCCCGAGGGTAGCAATCCGATCTCCAGTATCACTTAACGTGATAGTGTTGGTTGAACTCCTTGGCCAGATCGTATCTTGTTCAACTGAATCAGACAGGGTAAGCGTGTGTGAAGGTTGCTTCTGAAGCGTTGCGATTCGATCAACAACATCAGATAGTTCGAGTTCATCCAGAACTACAAAAGCCTCAAACACAGTATCTTGGGTTGCTATTGAGTCTAGTTCAAGAACACTGGTTGCAGACCGATTCAGGATGCTGGTTTCAGTAGCGGTGCTGGTCAGACTCAAAGTATCGGTGCTGTACCGATCAAAGAGCATGACACGGGATACCGTATCAGATAGGCTGATTGTATCCAAAAAGGCTCGACCGAGAATGGCAACACGGTCGCCAACATGGGTGAGATCAATATCGTGTGTAATATGACGCAACCAGTCAGTATCCATTATGGCGGTACTGGTCCATGTCAATGACTGCGAGAGACCTTTACCAAGGGTAGCTGTTCTGTCACCAATATCGGTGGCTGCGAGCGTGCTGGTAGCGGATCGTGGCCAGATGGTATCTTGCTCGGCACTGATAGACCATGCGAGACTGCTGGTAGCATAACGATCCCAAAGTATGACACGGATGACACTGTCACTCAGTGTCAGATCGTCGGTTTGATTCTTAGTCACTTGGATGAGGACATCCGGAGTCTGAGCGATGAGCACCCCAGAAGATGCGCTGCGTGGCCAGATTGTATCCTGTTCAACATCGCTGTCGATGGTAAGGGTATCAGTGAGTTCTTTGCCAAGTGTGGCAATGCGATCCACAATACTCGTGAGGTCCAGTGTATTGGCAGTATTTCGTGGCCAGATCGTATCTTGTTCTGCATCACTGTCAATGGTGAGCGTATGGGATTGATCTTTCTGCAACTCAACGATATGCTCAAGTCCGTGCCCCACACCGATGGTATTGGTAGCTGATCGTGGCCATACGGTATCTTGCTCGGCACCACTATCGATTGCTACTGTGTGGGTTAGTTCTTTACCCAGGGTTGCAATTCGGTCTACTGTGCCAGTGAGATCAAGAGTGCTGTCAGCGGTACGGGGCCATACTGTATCTTGTGTCACAATACTGCTTAGTGTAAGCGTATGGGACTCATCTTTCTGCACAGTGATGATTCGATCAAGTTCATGATCCAACCCCATGGTATCGGCTGATGATCGTGGCCAAATTGTATCTTGCTCGACTGTGGAATCCCATGTGAGTGTATGGGTCGGAGCACGATTCAAAATAGCAACTCGGTCTCCAAGGCTAGTCAGATTAAGCGTGTTTTCAGCATATCTGTCCCAGACCGTCAACTGAGTGATCACCTCAGATAGTGTCAGAGTATTACTCAGAGACCTGACAAATATGGCCAGATACAAGGCTTCATCGGTTGCAGCCAATGTGTTATCCGCCGACCGATTGAAATCCCCGGTGTATGTGAATTCTTGGGAGACAACCAGCGTGTGCGACAAGTCTTTCCCAAGGAACAGTGTTGCATGATTGCTGTGATCTAGGTCTAGGGTATGGTCGAGTGACCGTGGGAATAGGGCCACGTATTCAACAAGGTGGTCCAGTTTGTTCCATGTAAGGTCATCGGAGTGGACCGCCAGGTTAAGGACGATATTGCGATGCAGAAGATGTTCCACGCCAATATCACCATCAGATTGACGAACGAAAACCAACTCCCGTTCTGCCAGATCATCCAGTGTGGTCTCGGTGCTTATGGGACGTAGGAACAGAGCCACACGCTCAGTCTCATCACCAAGACTCAGTGTAACATCAGGCAGTCGAACAAACACACTGTCTTGAACCACGAGGTGGTCCAAAATGATATTGTCAACGAAACCCCGTTCCAAGATGTAATTGGTATGCAACAGGTGCGAGAGATCGATTGTGCTGGAGGCATCTCTTGGCCGTACAGCATCATGATCTGGTGTGCTGATTAGCTCCAGAGTTTGTTCAATATCTTTCTGAAGAATGACATTGAGATCAAGAAGCTCGCTAAGTGTCAGGGTATGTTCGACGCTACGTGGCCGCACCATGTAACCGTCAGCCTGATGATCCAAATCTGGTTCTGAATCTGTGGGCCGCTGTGCATAAACCAACACTTCCACGATGGCATTGGCAACAATTTCGCTGGCCGCCGAGCGTGGACGATCAGAGTCATGCATGACAGCATCTGTAATCGTGATACTGTGTGCAATTGATCGGTCACGAACCGCAAGGTATGTTGCCAGGTCATTGGTGTCAAGATCACTGACCAAGTATCGTGTTCGGTCAGTAAAGAATTCTGCCGCTTGTGTGACCGTAAACAGATTATTGGTTGCATACCTATCAAAGACAGCATCGAATGTGACGACATCGTACATGGTAGACAGCATGTTGTAGGCTGTCATTGAATAGATGTCAGCAAGTTCGGCTTCGAGTTCAACACTGGCTGTCAAACCATTTCGATGATCCCGCACGATGGGGTCCTGTGGTGAGACAATGACACCGCGCCACTCGCGGTTTTCCCAATCTAGTAATCCAACCTCTTTACCCAGGGTTTGACGACAGAAATCTAGGAAGTTCTGTGCCTCATCTTCTGCCAGTCCGTTGAATTGGAACGTCAAATGCTGAATCTTGGGCCAAATCTGGTCGGCAAAAACAATCAGTGTCCCGCCACGGCTCTCTCGTTTGATGCGGTGGAACGCCAGGCTGTCCTTATTGTCAAACTCTGGCCCACGTAAATGAATTGATAGTGTGGGATCGACAGCAGGGTAGAAAAAGGTGACACCACTGGAATCACCAATCACCGGTTGGCCTGTTTTTGGTGGTGATGGGGCATCAGGGTCAGTTGTTGATCCAACAAACGGTGAGTAATTATGCAGTGTTGAATCTTGAAGATTGACAAACGCCATCGTTTGAGTCAACAAAAGATTAGTCGTAACCTCAAACGGAGCCCGCAGAATAATTCGATCAACTTCATGTAAAAGACTCAGTGTGTCACTGGCTCGCTCTGTGGTGAGTCCTCTCGCCTCATGACTGAGAGTCAAATACGAGGTTGCCGATTCTGCAATGCTTAGCTGAGCGTAATCTCCAAGATCGATGGTATTGGTAGCCGAAGCTGACGTACCCGTAGACAATGCCAGGGCCGCAGAAGCCTCACTGGTGAACCAAATGTTTTGGGTACGAATTGGAAGTGTGCCCAAAGATATGGTGTATTCGGCCGCGTGAGTTAGCTCGTAAAGACGTTCCAGATTATACTGGGTGGTCAATGGGTCATAGACTTGTACCAGCGGCCCAAGAAACTCTGATTCAGCCGAGACATGACGTGGATATCGAACATCCTCGGCATGACTCAATGAGAGGATATTACTGGCAGACACTTGCCGGATACTGGGATCAACCTGTTCGCTAAACGACAGTGTGGACTCACAGTTGCCAATAAACGGGCGACCAACATATGCAGTCTGAACCAGGGTCAGAAAACCGGTTTCGGTTCCTGGGTACTTCGGGTAGACCAGATAGACAATGTAGTCCCAGTTGTCCAACACCGATTCGGCGTACAAACTGATCCAGGATATTCGAGCCGTCTGGCTAAGATTAAGCGAGTCGCTGGCATCGCCATGCCATGGAACTGGCGTATAGGGACCATCGACAAATTGAATCTCACTCAAGGCGTCCACAACGTGCCAAGTATGTTTTGCACGCCCAACCAGATACATCAGGTCATGAGTCATGCTCTCATTGAACGGCTGGGTGACATCATGGTCATGACTAAGATTCAATTGGCTGATGACTGGCGCAATATACCAGTCTCCCACAGCGTCGGTATTCAGAACTATATCATCCTGTGCCGAGAGACTCCAGGGTCTGACAACACTGACCACATCATTAAGGGTCAGGGTGTCCGCCACTGGAAGCACATCAGTCGCTAGGATTGAGGAAAAGGTGATGGTGTGTTCTTCAGAACGGTACCAAGGTCGAATGACATTGAGATCATCATTGAGATCAAGATCATCTGATGCGTCACCGAAACGCAAGTGATGCCTGGAGGCGTCCGTCATGGACGAGAGATCATCGGTAGCATTGATATACCACGGCCGAGTAGTAGTGGCTACTGATGTGAGGTCCAGGTTGTTGATAGCATACTCAAAGAGCCAGTTATGTTCCGGCAAGCTGCCAAGAACAAGACTGTTACTGGCCGAGAGTTGGAAGATAGTCTGACGCGATGCATCATTCAGAATCAGTTCGTTGGAAGCATCGCGTGTGATGCGACCAAAGGCCACATTTATGTCTTGAGTGAGCGTTTCAGACAGGTGGGAATGTGGAACCGTATTGAGAAGATCCCAAGAAGCATGGAGCACTTCCATGCTCAAACCTGTCATGCGGATGCGACCGCTACCGGGTTTACCTAAAACCTCGATACGCTGCTGGGACAGCCTAAGATACCCTGGATCGGGTAGGCCAAGAACATCCAGATGTTGTGTGGGTACAATCAAATCACCAGGATCGGATTGGCCCAGTACCTCGATGTGTTGCTGCGCAGTACGAATATCACCTGGGTCTGATTGACCCATGGCAAGAATCGACTGCATAGTGACTTGTAACTCGGATGGTATTTCAGCAAATACCAAGACCGATTGTTTCGTTACACGAATCGACATTAAACCGCCTTAACACCGAAAGTTGCGTTATTGATGCCCTCTGGTGTCCAAACCACACCAGTATCAGGATCTATGGTGGAAATTCCATAGTTCATCTGATAGTATTCATGGGCAGAGTATTCGTCTCCGGAATCAAAGTCTTCAATGGTGCCATTGGAATCAATTCTGAAGTACAATTCCCAACCGTGCGCCGCTAGTGTTCGGGTACATGCATTTAACTGGAGACCCAGTACCTCTAAGCTCGGGTACAATGATCCCCAGGAGAACATGTCCACACTGCCAGATACATCGGTTTCGACGTAGCTGGCATCATCATCTAAAATCACCTCATTCAAATAAGACACATGCGAGGAGGGGCCGCTTGCATCCCATTGATTTGATGGCTCGTCACCGTACAGCGAAATCCCTTCAATCCTACATGGACCGAGGAAATCGTTGTGCGGTGCCGGACCATCGCCATCACAGACATAAATGTCATCATACATACATGTCCGGTCTATAGTGAATTGAACACCCTGAACAGTATCATGGTTCCAGGGATCGGTATCAATTCCAGATAAGGAGAGTACAGTGTTGCCATCCACACGAACCTCAACAGTTCCAGCGGAATCATGGATGTATGCCTTGACTTCAATGTAGTTCCACTGAAGCACTGCTAAGTTAGCCCCAACACTTTCACCACGAAACGTGTCACCCGTGTAAATTCTAAGTTCCCCGTTCATCATCCGACGTAATCGTACTTGTTGCCACCCTACAGGCGACAGTAGCATCATAAGATCACTGTTATCAATGAACCAGTCGCTGCCACGCCACCCAAACCCGACAATCCACGTTGTATGTTCTGCCTCTAAGCGTTGACGAAAGAGACAACTATTGCTATTGGGGTATTTGAAACCAAGTCCGACCCCGTCACGCCCGACCTGGATACTGGCGCTATTATGATGCTCCAGGTAACTCCACTTTTTGTGCATAGCATCATACAGGTCGAGACCAGTAGTACCGGCCGGACCCATATTTTCAAAGCCTTCAATCCAGCGTAATGCCATTAGCCTACCTTCACACCAGCCTGTATTGCATTGATGCCACCTGTGGTCCAATCAACAGCAGTGTCGGGGTCTTGTTCATAGATGTCGTGGTACGCGAGGGCATCTACACCAGAGACACGATGCGTGGCCCCATCTTGTTCCGTGGTACCAGATTTCACTACAGGGATGAGGTCTTGTGACGTGGCGGCTGATACCATGGCAAGCGTCGAAACCTGTACTGCTTTGATACCTGATTGAATATCACTCAGGCTACCAAAATCATACAGGTCTTTGTCACCTGGCGTAACTGACGACACATAGTCTGTGTCATCAGGGTAGTCATCGTCCACAAGGGCATAGTTATCAATACCTGTGCTTGGGGTCCAGTCTGCTTGTGCCGTATCAGCAGAGGGCCTGATAGTCTCCACAATGTGTTCACCCATGAAGTCTTGACCACCCGCACCGTCTGCGATATAGAAGTCTGCCACTTTGCTGCCACCGTACCCGGCACGGAGTATGATCTGGTTGATGATACCGTCCGATTCGGCGGCTGTATCAATACCAGATTGGTTGATCACCACATTCTCGTTGACCCGGACCTCAATGCTACCGGCAGAATTATCACAGACAAGCTTCAGTTCGATGTGGTTCCATGAATTGCCACGCAGCACATTCACGGCTGAGTTGCCAACAAGAACACTATTACGGTACACATGTATGGAGCCATCATTCCAAGTGGCTAATCGAAATTGCAGGTCTGACCAGCGATAGAAGTCAAGAATGTAGTCCCCATGGCTGATATAGCCAGGGACGTAGTAATTGAATCCAACGAACCAGGTTGCGGAATTCGGCAGGAACTTCTTCATGTAGTGATCTCGTCCAGCACCCCAATAAATGCTCTGACCGATCCCACCACGTCCGGCTGCAATTTTCGTTTCGTATCCACCAAAGGTAACCGCAGCACGGTCCCAATGTTGCCGCATCCGGGCTTCCAACGTAGTGCCATTGGTGTCATTGGCCCCATAGTTGGCGAATCCTTCGAGAAACTTGATAGACATGGTGTGCTCCTTATCCGACTTTAACGCCAAACTGGGCTGCATTAAACCCAGCCTCTGTCCAGGCAGCCGCCGTGTTGGGGTCCTGTAACATCCGGCGGTGAAATGTTGTGTATGCAGTATCCGTGACGGCTTCAGTTGATCCATCACTGTGGGTCGCGCCCGACTGGCAAGTAAGGACCAAAGATTCTGATCCGGCAACAGACAGGGCTGCTTGGGTCCAAATGTCAACCAGCATCACGTCTCCAATGGTGGCCGGTAAGTCACTGTAATCATACAGGTCTTCGTTACCCGCGAGGCTGTCATAGACATAGTCGGTCCCATCATTGCCACCATCTTCGTCGATGTTCGCATAATGTGAACCGGCCGGTTGAGCCGACCAATCAAGCTGTGCCGTATCTGCACTTGGTGTTAGTCCGAGTACCGTGTGTTGGTGTCCCAGGAAATCATCGAACGACCCACCGAGATCATCGCAGATATAGACATCATCGATTTTCATGTTGTATTTGGCATTGAGAAAAATGTGCTTGGCAACATCACCGTCACCAGAGAAGTCAGTATCAAGTCCGCTACCGCTCATTATAGTGAGGCCATTGACACGAACCTCATAGCTCCCCACAGTGGCATCAATGGTATACTTGAACTCAACAAAATTCCAAACACCAGTCCTGAATGTCCCTGGGAGTGATTCCTGATGCAGATAGGCTCCACCATCCCAAAAGCCTATCCACACCCCTATGCTGTCGGTATGCCCCAATCGCAATGTGATTTGAGAAGCCTCAACGTCCGACTGCGCGGAATACATGTACCGCCAATTGTCATCATAGGTACTGTCCGTTGGTAGTAAAACGGCAAACCCGATGATCCATGTCTGTTTTGGGTCCCCGACAAAATGCTTGCCCACAAAGCTGTAGCCGTTGGGTGATAAATTCAAACATGCACCGAATCCATTACGGCCCGGTACAGTGATGTACGAATAGGTGTCGCCGTCAGCATCTGTCCAGATTTGCTCTAAGTCGGTCTCAAGGTTGACACCAGTGATGCCACCCGAGCCGTATGTTTCAAAACCATCAAGGAGTAAAAGAGCCATAGTCTACCTTGAAAGAAAAAGAACCGAATGGCAGCATCATGCTGCCATTCGGGTTGGCGAGGAAATCACGCAGAGACAGTGTACGTGACCTTCAGTTGGTCACCACTTTGCACTGCAACGTCACCGCTACCAAAGTTGGCAGTGGCCCAAAGAATACCATCGGCCCCGTGGTCGTCCTTCGTCATGGCAGCCGCACCGAGGCCAACCACGAAGATACCCTTGACAGTACCTGAGCCGGTGATGTTGAAGATGGCAACTGACGAGTTCGTAATCGAAGCCGCTGAAGCTGCATCTTCCGGCCATTCCGGTCGAGTCGTGGTATTGTCAGAATTGTTACCGTCCGTGTAGGAAGTGAACTCCATCCAGTTGTTTGGATTGTCGATCGTGGTGTACTGACCGATCCAATCATACTCGTCCACAGTCGTAACGTAAGCACCGAAGCTCGCGTTATCGACCAAGCCGATGTACCAAGTACTCGCAGCCGATGTACCATGGAACATCACGTCCAGCAAGAAGGTCTTACCTTCTGTGACAATGTCATTGGGGAAATCGTATTCGCCAATGACCTGGCCGTCACGCAGATGCTCGACTACCAAACGCCCACCAAGAGGCAACTGTGCCTTCGGATGTTGGGGGGCCTTGTCGAGTGTCAAAGCGGCAGCCTGGTTCAGTTTCATCGTGTTCATAGTAGAACTCCTTAAAAAAGTTGTGGGCATTAGCCCAGGGTAGATGATCGTCTTCGCAACTCACGGCGAACACGGGTAACAATGTTTCTCGCAGACTCACGGTCGGTGGTACCACCTGTAACAGAGATATTGATATCACCTACGTTGGTGACAGGCCCGCCCTCTGATCGATAAATCGGCTGACGGCCGGAATTCATCGCCACAAGCTGCGAGTAGAACTTCCTTGTGGAACGGGCATTGACTACATATTCACCCGGCGACAACATCGCCGGTACGGTATCTGTACCTTTTCGTGCAAAACCACCATTGGCAAAATAGCTGATCATACCGCCCTTGGATTGATTAACGGTGGCAGCGCCAGGGGTTGGGATGTCAGGTTGCTGTAGTCTGGAGGCTTTCTCCATCCAGTTATGAAAACCCTCGGCCGCAGTTTCACCACGCTCCATACCACCTGCCAGCGTGACAGACTGAGTAGCAACGGTGGTCATAGGTTTTGTTGAGTCTACCATAGCTGTCTTAAAGACACCCCCGCTATCAGCGGCTAGCTTCCATTTTGCCTTGGCTGTGGTAGAGTATGTCTGGATTTTCTCCATGTTGGTTTCGACGGTAGCCCATTTTTCTACATCGTTGTTCTCATTGAGCTTTGTGAGATTTTGGAAAATGGCATTGAAACCATCATATGCTGATGTCAGATCGGTGATTATCTTATCTAACGGGACCGTCTCAAAATCGAACATACTAGGGCCAGTCGGAACATACAGACTGGGAGTATCCGAACCTGTTGCGTCCTTTACAGCAGTCCGCCATTCAGATACCATATCCAAAAGCTCTTTCAGATTCTCCTTGTATACCCGTATCTGGTCTTTGCCTTCCTTGGACCAAAACTCAATCGGTTTTTCCTCAGCCTGTTTTTGTATCGAGGTATACTGCGATTTTGATTGAGACAACTTTTCAATGATTGCATTGATCGCGGGGCTAGTGTTCCCAGTATTCTTTTCGAGCTTGCCCATTTCCTTGTCAAGAGAATCATAGAACTTACCCATTTCCCCAATGGCGACTTTTGTCTTCCCCGTGATGCCAGCTTGTATGCCTATGAATTTCTTCCCGGAGCCTTCATACTCGGCTTCAATTTGAGTCAAAGCATCTTTGTATTGGTTGAGAAAATTAGCCGGGTCCCACTTGATTGGCTCTTTCCCAAGTGCGGCAAATATCTCATCAACCATTGTCCGCATCTCTGCGGGAACCTCTCGGAATGCAGCTTCTATGTTGGTTTTGAATTGGGCCTCATCTGCATTCAATTCTGCATTGATACTTACCGCATATTTGTCGGCGAACTGATCCAAAGATGACTGGAAACCCTCAATAGTATCGAAACCGATATCCACGGACTTAGACAACGTTATCAGTCCTTTGAGGGCTGTACGCGCAGCTTCTAAATCGGTAGCTTTTTGTGCCGAAGTTTTGGCCACCCCGTCCTCAGTGGCTGCGAAACCCTTCCTGACTACATCAGCCAACTTTATGGCCTTCTGCAACTTTTGGTAGGTCTCATCGTAATTCATCTTGACCGGCTCTTTGAAAACCTCACGCAGAGATTTAACGGCCTTGACAAACGCTGCGGTTTGCTTTTCCATAGCTGCATTGTTGGCATCAATCAGTTTCTGGGATTCTGCTGCGGCTTTCTCTTCAAATTTGGCCCGCTTCTCAGCCTCGGCAGCCATGTCCAAATCTTTTTGCTGCTCCATGATGTTCAGAAGCGTTTTACCAGCCTTGTTGGCAGTCCACATGGACCCCGCTGATTGGGCCATAGACATGGCGCGTCGTGCCTCTGCCGCCGCCAAATCCAGGGATGCTTTTTTAGACTCGGCCGTACCGCCTCTTGGATCGGCTAGCTGTTGAGCGTTTTTAAGGATCTTGTTTGCCTTGTAGACACCATCCTTCAATCTGGATATACTTTGATTGAATCTTTCCTGACCAATTGCTATGTCCCAGTTAGCTGATGTAGTGGCTGCTTGTCGTGCTAGCTCATGACGTTTCTCGCTGTGCTTTTCGCGTAGATCCTCGACTTTTTTGTCCAGTTTTATTCGTAAATCTGTCGCTTTCTTGGCTTGATCCATAACTTTGGAGCCAGAGACTGTGAGCGCTTTTTGTCGCTTGGCCTGGCTTTGCCGTTCCATTTGATCAATATGATCCACTGCCTTCTTCCAGGCATTTACGTACCGGTCCAGCATATGGTCTGCGGAATCGGCACGTAGCTTGTTATCAATCTTGTAGTCTTCGGCAGTATTGTTTTGTACCTTTTGCAATGTAGAGAATGCTTTAATTCCAGCCGCAGTCATCGCCTTTAGCCCTTTGGCCCATTCTTCGGCTATTTCAGCGGCCTTTTTCCGAACGGCCTCCATTTCTTTCTCAATAAGATCATTCACTTCTTTACGTAGGCGTCTAGCTGCTTGCGCTGATGACTCAAATGAGTCAGCAATTTGAAGACCAAGGAAAACCCCTATCCCTAAGCCTATTGCGATGGGTCCCAATACCGCTAGGATTGCTGCCCCTGCTGTTGCCGTGGTAGTTGCTGCTACGGCTGTCGTCGCCGATGACGCAGCTACTGCCGCTGCTGGCCCCACTGTTGCAGCCGTTGACGCTGCCGTGGCACCTGCTGCCGTGGCAGTAACAGCGGATGCACCCGCAATTGTGGTTGATGCTGTGGCCCACCCGGCTACCATTATACCAAGTTTGGCAGCAACAAGTATATTGGCAACGAGAACGACTCCCTTTAATGCGTTCTTTATCGCATCAGCGTTGTCCGCAATGGTAGCCAATCCCTGTGTAAGGGTAGTGAACAGCGGCAATAACTCTTGGCCAAGCTCCATCATGGCCGTTCTCAAGTTGTTCATTGCCGTTTCAGCTTTTTTGGCATCCGTAGCCATCACACTCATAAACGGATCTTCGATAGCCTGCTCGGCAAGGATCTTTTCCATATTGATTGCAAAGCGTTTGGCATTATCCCCAGCCAAACCTAAAACACCCGCCACGGCCCGTACACGATTGAAGAACTCAGACATCTGTTGTGTGCTGCCATTAGCCTCTTTGCTTAATTCTGCAAGCAACCCCCTGAGCCCACCAAACATTCTCAATGCTTCTTGTGCATTCTCGACGCCCCAACGTTCTTGGAATATCTTTGTCAATTCCGTTGAGGGTTTCAACAGCTTGATCATGATAGCACGTAACTGGGTGACGGCAGTATCAGCTTTCACACCCGTAACGGTCATGGTTGCTAGAGCAGCCGACATCTCCTCAATACTTCCCCCCATCTGTGAGTACAGCGGGGCAATACGACCAAGAATGTTAGCGAGTTCACTAGCACGCAAACGACCTTGTTTGATCGTTGTGAACAAAATGCCAGAAACACGTTCGGCATGATCGGCCGACAACCCAAACCCATTGAGAGCGGCTGTCAGAAGGGCAACTGCATCGGCTGTAGAGGTATTGGTTGCTACGGCTAACTTGTTGGCTTGGATAAATGCATGGAGTGACTCTTCGGCATTACCAACCTGGTTTGAGATTGTTTGGTATAAACCTTCAGCCACATCGGCTGCCGGGCGACCAAATTCTTTGGCAATCTTGATTACCTCAGCACTGATGTTTTGCAACCCGCCCAGTTGGCCTTCAGCAATGGTGCCGATTTCAGCAATACGCAAGCCAAACTCAATAGCATCGCTGATGGCCTGCCGCAATGCGGCTCTAATCAGAGAGAGTGCGCGCACAATGGCTTGAGTTGCAACTACACGAACCATTGTTTGCCATGAAACTGTGAAGGTCCCAATGCCCTTGGTCATGCTTTTACTGGCAGCATTCACGGTGTTGGCAGCCGTTTGCATCTTGTTGGCCATCATTCGATTCTGGCCACTCAGATTCGTTGCAGATTTAGTCCAGGCAGCATCCACTGACTTCAATGACATCTTTGTTTTTTGGGCATACTCAGACGCTGCCATCACGGCGTTTTGATAAGCACGCTTTTGTTTGCGAGTGGCCGACTCTGTCGCTTCGCCTACATGCTTTCGCACGGCCATTTCGTATTCACGGAGGGTGGGCAACGCCTTTTTCAATTCATCAGCAGCCGCCTTGGCTCCAGTACCACCGCCTGCACCTTTTGCGCCTCCGAAAGTGATCCCACCGGCCACAGACTTCAAGGCATTCATCTTGCGAGTGACATCATTGACATACCGCGATATGTTGGCTTTGTTTGTTGCCAAAGCTTTGTCAAATGAGTCAAAGGCTGTATTGACGGAACTGATAGCCGCGAGGGCATCGCTCACATCAAAGCCAAGTTTTTGGTTGATTTCAGACATTAGATTCGTTTCGTTACAAGTTGCTTCATCGGATTAGGGAGGTGAACGCTCTCAGAAAAGAATCGAAAAAGAGTTTGGCCCGCGTTCTGAAAATGATACGGACCTGGCTTGCGAAGTCTGGAGAAAACTGTGGGGTCACCTTCAGCGTTGGCATCATGTAACTCGTTGTATACCAAGTGGGCCAAATTAGTTGAATACTTGAAGTAGTATTTCCCGCTAGCAGCATCAGCAACAAGAATCCCGGTACTTGATCCTGTGGCCTCAGTTCGTCCACTCCTGTTAAAAGAGGACGCAGTTGCGATGGGCCAGGCCATACCAACCTCGCGTGCTAGTTCAGAAAATGTCCTACGGGAAGCTCCACTCCATACTGGTATGATCGCGGCTGCGGAGTGCAGCCATAGTTTTGCCGCATCCTTGATAGCCCCTGAAAAATACTGATGCAATACAGATCGGTACTTGGCCATGTCGATTCTTATCGATTTGTATTGAACATCAGCTTTCATTTTACACCGATTCCGGCCGTGGCTTTCACGATTTCCATTTCTTCGTGCTCCATCACTTGATCAAATGCTAGCATCCGTGCTTGTGTCCAGACATCAATGTCGTCCCAGTCGGCCTTTATGCCAGAAGGTTTTACTCCGAAGCGGGCACAGGCTCTCCAGATGGCGTACTCTCCGGTTCTTCCTGGTGGCCAGAGGTGGCTTTTGCTTGTTCCTCCAGCCCACGTACAAAAGTTGCCCGCGCCTCTTTCAGCATGTCTTCGTCCAACGCATTGGCTCGCATCACTGTCTGGATGATCCGGTTGACCTCAATTTGTGTCAAACCAGCTTCCTTGAGTTCAGCTTGCCAGTGTCGCCAGGTTTTGGGGTTGTCGATATCAACTTTTGCCCACTCAACTTCGCTGGGCTCCAGTGATATGATCACCATGTAAGCCAACCGTTGTTCACTGTGGTGCTCCATCATCTTCTTGAAGTTGTCATCGTCCTTGTTCGGAACAAACCCGTCCTTTGTCAGCCTACCGGGTGGCTTTGGTTCAGGGCAGATTTTCTCGAATGGGTCCATGTCCGCCACGGCTCGTGCGCGGAATACAACTTGATCTTCGCCTCGTGGCAGGACCAGCAATTCCTCATGTGGCCCACTGATTTCTTTTCCACCGATTTTCATGATTTTACCTCGCTAAAGGAAAGAGAAAGTAAGTGAGGTAGGTCGGTCCTACCCCACTTACAGGATTGATTACTGGTCTTGTCGGCTGTGATCAGCTTCCGTGATGTTACAGCGTCCACCAGTTGAAATTGTCGCGTCACCCAGATTGAATTCCAGCGACTCATATCGGAAGTCCGACAAAGTGGTAACTTCCGTCTGGGCCCCACCGCACGGCGGGATATGCTCAACTTCCATGTCCAACGCAAACGGTTCGCAGGGGTCAGCCGCAGCCGAGACCCATTCCGCAGCACCGTTCTTACGCTTGAGGGCATCCACAGGCGTAATAGCTTCGTTTGTGCCGGATGTGACAAACTCATACACAAAGTCCAGGCTCACGTCTACCGGTTGCTCGTCGCCTTCTCGTACAGTGTCAAGCGACCCGCGATCCAGCAGGTATTCGTATTCCTTGGCTTCAGTGTAGGTCAAGTTGCCATCACCGATCTTGATCTCAATTTGCTGTGGCATGAAGGTCAACACAGCATCATCGACGGGGGCGGTACCCCAGGCCGGGGTGAAATCAACACTGGTTGTCGGGCTCGCACTGGCAGGGGTCCGTGCTGTGACCGTATAGACTTGGTCAGCGGCAGCACCGACACAAGTGAAACGGGCACCAACAGGAATCATTTCGGTGTCAGCAGAGTTCAACACCAATGAGTCAACACCAACTGTGGTGTCCAAAATATCCGGGGTGGGCTCATTCAGCGCACCCGAACCGCTGAGTCCATCCTTCAGCCGGATGGTGGCATCGCGTAGTTCGATTCGTGCCATTGTGGTTATCTCCTAATCAAAAGGAACCGGTTCTAATTCAGGTGTGTACATCACCTATAGGCTTCTCGGAACACTCCGAGTATCAAGCCTCAACTTGGAGGTCCATGTAAAACATGGCATCGACAGCAATCTGTCGAAGTTCTTCAGTACGTCCAATCTGGCCAAATTGCCAGACTTTAACACTGTCTCCTTTATTGCTGCGGGGCACCAAGCACCCCAGCAATGTTTTGTCATCTTCAGGGCCGTTTCCGGAACGAAACACTTCAATCTCTTCACCAAGAGCAACTTGAAATTCTCCGGCCCAACGATCTGGGTCAAACATATTTTTGTTGCCCGTCATATTGAACGTAAGCAGGATATTGACCCCGACTGTCAGTTCGTACATACGCGGGCTTTGTTCTTTCGCCCATGGCCCATTCAAACGGAATTCTGCTCGATCATTCTCCATAATCTCCGGAGTACGCATATCGATTCCTTCAATCAGAATCGGAAGCGATAAACCTTGAGCCACTTGTCTGCAATACTTTGCAGCAGAACTCAGAATCCATCGTGGCCAATTAGGGTTGGATGCCATCAGCTTTGCTCACTTACACCATTGAGATCAAGGTAACTGTCCGTTACCAGTGGGAAGATTTGTTCGTGTGTGCTGCCGTATGTCCGCTTGCCTGTAATCATCCATGCTCCACCCAGATCAAATTCCTCAATCTGCTTGATCTCGTACCGGTGGCCCTTGTAAACGATCCAGTCATCTTCCCGTATGTCAGTGTCACCAACTTCAGGGATGTCGCGTTGATCAATGATGAACACTCGTGCTGCGCTGTCAAAGCTACCACCATAGACCATGGATTTGTTGGCCGAGATTTGAGAGATGCTCTGAAGCACTTCTCGCATGATTTTAGCTGGTAACACAATGGCACGACGAATCGGATGAACCTCTTTGGGTACAACTTTGAGTCCAGTATCCAGATCCGTCACGGCTTCCCCTGTGAGTCTGTATAGATCAATGGGCGCACCCCACTGACGCTTCAGTGAGTACATCACTTGGCGTCCGAATCGATCAATCTGTGCGTTGGGTCGTTGTGTCATTTTCTTACAGTGTCGAGCTTTCGGCGGATGTCACGCAATTCGGAGTCGATGTTTACCTCAAGCTTGCTTGCAAACTTGGCCATGATGTCACAGAATCCCAGCCCGGCCTCGTGCAGAGCGATTGTGGCAAAAGGGGCATTGAGGTCACTATGCTTCTCTGCCAATTCGTGGACTTCGTCGTAGATCTTGGTGGTGAGTTCAGTCTGGGTCATTTGAACCTGCATAAGCTGGCCCTGTGTCTCGGCATTCTTTGCCATGATCCCGGCCGACTCGTCTACGAAGCGGATGTGACGCTTACCGACTTCAGTGAGGATACCACCCTCTTTCGCAAGGAACCGCCTGAGTATCCAGGTTGCTGATAGCAAGACAAAACCAACGACTAGCCCGATGAGCCCATATTCGGTAAACAGTCCTAAGTCCATTGTGTATCTCCTTATTCCACACGCCTGATTCTTAGTCTACAACCACTGGCGGGATACCGCCATGCTAATGATCCTGATGTACGCTGGGCGACCACAGAAATTTCGTCTTCGTTTACAACGTCCAATGAAGATCGGCCCATCACCACGGATTGCACTTCACCCGCGTGTAATACCGTGCCACGTAAGGTTCCGGGGACGAATACCCCATTCTTTTCTAGCCACATCTCGATTCCTGATATCCCTGATCCACTGTCTGCCGCGACACTGACTTCAGCATGGATATCAATTGCCCCATCAAAATTTATGTCCACATGTGTACTGGATGGGGACAACGCCATACAACAACTCTCAATCGATGTGACATTCAGCGGACGGACTGCCATCACGCCTGTAGTATATGCGTCACTATCAGCAGTGTTATAGGCTTCAAATCGAGGTCGGGTATTGAGTCGGTCTTGAATCCAAAGTTCCAAACCTTCAACCGGAACTAGGGTCGGGGTTGTGTCATAGACTTCAAGGTCGCCATCTACCAGGGCGGTTTCGATATCGAGTGACAAGCGAATCCGATGCAGATCATCGGGCTCATCAAGATCGAGGGCCTCAGCAATGGCAAGCACGACCCCGAAATCAGGGACATCAAGAGCCGCACCGCTTGCATTTTTCAGGGTTCCGTACATCAGTCTTCCTCGAATTGAAACTCAACTCGTACCTTCTTGAACTTCGATTTGTCTTGTGTCCCAGTTTTGCGGTAGATCACGAGCCCATATTCATCAGCCGTTAGAGCCAGGTTCAGTGTGACATCAATTACCCGCCTGGCGTTGGTTGGCAGGGTTACCACATCATCATGGACCAAAGTCTGTGTGCCAGCCGGATCTCTGTAAATCTGGATCACATAGGTCTGGTCCGGGTCCTTCTTGTTGACGGTAAGCGACAGTGCCTTTAAGTGGCTGGACTTCATGATCTGGAAACCAGATTCCAGGTGGCTATCGGCATCCGAGCATTTGAACCAGTGCTTGAAGTGCTTCTTCACTACTCCTTTGAAAATCGCCGTGGTCTTGTAGGTTGGTTTTCCGACTCCAGTTGCTTGTCCAGGTGGTCCGACTTCCCATTCAGTTGCGATCCAAGTTCCGACCCCACCGGCTGCGATAGATTGGCTCCCGGCATCCCGCAGTATAATGGTGCTACTGGTAAGGATAGCTATGAGTTCGCCTTCCGCTGCTTTGACCTTGTTGTAATGCACTTTGTTGGGGATTGTGACAGTATCAAAAGCAGGGATCAACCATCCAAGAGATCGGATGTTGATTTGTGCTGCTGTCAAATTTTCGATACTGCCGCGAGACATTATTGTTCCTCAACCACAAGCAAGGCAGAACCACTGGTGAAGGTGGATTCGCCGGAACCTGTCAACCGCTCGATTGCAATTCCGTACTCACCGGCATCTAGGTCAACACCAACCAGACTATTCACCTGGAAGACACGGGTTGATCCGGCCGTGATCGTGACCTTGCCGCTCACCACGAGAGTTGGTGAGGCATCTGTTGGGTTCTCGTAGACACGGATGTCATATGTATTCGTCGGCTCGGCGGCATCCAATGCAACATAGATTCGACGAAGTGTGGAATCCATATCAATGCCAAAACCAACCGTGGTATGTGGCACACCAGATGCGTGCGAAAGGAAGAGTGACCCCATTGATGGAACCGGCGTATCAAAGAGGGCTTCAATACGATGCCCCTTGGCAATGTTCCGGTCAACGATCCATGCCTGTTTCATCCAAACACGGAATTTGTTGACAGACATGGCTGTAGCAGTCGCGTCCTGGATTTCAATGTCACTCGCCGTGATCAGTGCTTCAAGTTCGGCTTGAGCCCGATTGAATGTCTCGAAGTCTGCATCGTCTTCGATAGTAATAGTGATGTTGCCAGTAAGCCACCACCCCATTTTCTTGATGATGACATCATAGGCTCTCAGATTTTTGACATAACCTTTCATTATGCACTTGCCTCCTCAATGACCAGGACTACACGTCCCTTGCGGAATTTCGATGAGCCGGTACCGCCCGCTGTCTTATACAAGAACAACCCGTATTCCCCGGCTGGGAGCGAGTCACTCAGCCCGGTCACAGTGAATTGCCTACCGGCACTTGGGGTGATGGAAAGTTTCCCGCTGATGAACACCGTAGGAGACCCTGTAGGATCTGAGTAGATGCGGAGGTCATAGGTCTCACTGTCTTCTTCCACATTGATGACGATTGACATCGACTTCAAAATGGAGTTCTTGGAGACAATGAAGCCAACCTCTGTATGTGGTACTTCACCACCAAGGGCCACAATGCCCGATCCGCCAGTGACCCTACCCTTCAAGACGACATCAATCGTCAGTTGGTTTACGCCCTGGCCGCTGGTGCCTGGTCCGACTTCCCATTCGTCGGCGATCCAAGTATCAATATCATCGGATGCAACAACTGCTGCTCCGGCATTTTTGAGTTCGACCGTCTCCGCAGTAATAAGGGCCTTGAGTTCCTTTTCTGCGTTCTTTACGGCCGCATATTTAATCTCGTCGGGAATGTCTACTGTAGCTAGACCTGGGATCAACCATCCCAACTTCCTGATATTGATTTGTCCAGCACCTTTGTTTTCAATCGTTCCGCGTGCCATTATTGCTCCTCAAGTACAAGTATTACGGTGCCGTGTATGAATGCTGACTGTCCGGTTCCGGCTGTTCTCTCGATAATGATGCCATATTCTCCTGTCCCCACCTCAACGTCCGCCAAGTCTAATACCTGAAACAGTCGTGTTGATCCGGGGGTAATTGACAACTTTCCGCCTACTGTCAGTGCTGGTGAGTTTGTTGTTGGGTTCGAGTAGATCCGGATGTCATAGGTGTTTGTTGGTTCCGCTGTGTTTAGGCTAACAAAAATCTCTTTCAACCGCGAGGCAACCGGAACTACGAATCCAGTATCCGAGTGTGGCAGCCCCAATGGGTGTGACAGGAAAAGTGTCCCCGTACCCGGAACCGGTGCTTCAAAGGTCGCATGTATCCTGTAGGTTGGAAGTGGTAGTGCTCGCTCGTCAGCCCAGTTGACTCGTATCCATTCATGCAGTTCGCTCGCCGCTAGAACTGTGTCACTGGCATCTAAAACTTGAATGTCTCCGGCAACGATTTTGTCATACAACTCTTGTTCAGCAGATTCGATGGCTCGGAAATCGAAAGCATCATCAATCGTTGTTTCACTCAGGGCAGGCATTCTCCAGCCCAACCAACGAATTACGATCCAATAGTTTCTGAGACTTTTGATCTTTCCCTTCATTGGATCACCCGAATGCTATCATGCCATACCCGGACTTGAATTTCGATTTACCGCTGCCACTGGTACGCTCAATGAATAGTCCGTATTCCCCGGCCGGTAATGCAAGATCAAGCGAAGCTATCCCGATAATCCTGGTGTTGGTTGGTAACGTGACTAAGGTGTGGACTAAGACCGGGGTTCCCGTTGGATCGGAGTAAATTCTTAACGCATATGCATTATCAGGGTCAACTTTGGAAACTACCAGGCCAGCTTGATGAATCTCTGTATCCGCAGCGATAATAAACCCGCAAACGGTGAATGGTAACAAGTTATCAGTCCCCAGTGATAATGACCCAGTACCTGGTACCGCTGTGGAAAAGGTTGCATCAATTCGTTGACGATCTTGTTCCGCTGAGGTTGTGAGACCTACTGTGACTTCACCTGTTCCAGACTCGCCGCCAGTTTCTGATAATACAACTCCTGAACCGGCGAGGAGGCGAGTGATCATCGCCTCCCCTGCGGTCAGGATATTCATATCATCTCGTGTCAGTCCTCCATCACGAACTTGATGCCCTGGAACTTGCGTTCTAGCCATACGGTCACCTTATGATCAATACTCGTAGTCCACAACAACAACGTCGTTTGCCGCAGCGGGACCGGGTGAATGCAAGTTGAACGTGAATGTGACCACGCCAGTTGAATACACAACGGTATAATCGTTGCTTGCTCCCTCACGCTGCCGTACACCATTCAGATACACCCGTTCTGTACCCGAGGCTACCGGAAGGTTGGACAAAGCAGCAATGGCCGCTGCACCATTGGTGACAGCAGGTTCTTCATTGTAGACATGTGTGTTACCAGAAGACACGTTGGAGAATTTGGCCCACAGCAACGTGTGTGTTGCGATTGTGGCCGCACCGGCATCGTTGGTAACCACCCAAGCGGTATCAGCATACGCTGTGCCTTCTTCAACAAGAGTTGCATAGCTGGAGGCATCGGCTCCGGTTGGCCAGTCGGCGGCTCGTGTCCATGCTCCAGAGTGGGCAATCCATACACCATTCTCTGTGGCTGTGGACTGCTGAGTGAGAAGAACTCGATCCCCATCAGCATCAACATCGATTCCGTCAATGGTGAGGGCCAAACCAGAGAGGCTGGCTTCATTTGCCACTGCGATAACCTTGACAGATTCCTTCCAAGAATTTCCGTTGACCAAGTTGTCAACGTAAGATTTGATCGTGTAGTCATTGGCATTGACAGGTACATCACCACCGGTGATCACAGCATCGTTGCTACCATTGGAGTGATTCCAATCACTACCGGCTGTGAAGTCGGCTTCCAAACGACCGACATCAATGGTGTTAGCCTTAATCTGAGACTTCCCGCGAATCATCGTAACAGCCATGTTGCATCTCCTTTACACTACTCTGAGGTATTTGACAGTAATCTTGTCGTCCAATTCAAAGATCCAACTCGCGTGGAACACTATTGTGGACCCAACAATAATGTAGTCTTCCGTGCTTCCTCTTGTGTGTTGGTTACCATTCACCAACACGATTTCCGATCCTTCAATCGGTGGCCCGTGTTCCAGGGTTACCGACTTTGATGAGATTATCCCGGCATCCGCGTAGAAAATCTCCTCGACTCGTGCAAATAGTTGCTGCCCGCCTGCTGCGGTGGAGTCTGTGGTAAAGTTCAAGGTTGATGTTGATTCGTGGCTGAGAATTTTCTGACTGAGGGCTGCGTCGGATAATCCCAGTGTGTTTTGTGCATCAAGCGATATGATGTCTGAGAGTCTGTGATCCAATGCGAGGGTGCTGTTGGCCGAGCGCATAAGAAAAGCCACCCTGGACACATTGTGTTCTAAATCCAGGTAGCTCAGCGGATCTATGTCTGGTCCGGCCGTTGCGGGCTGTATACCACGAAACCGAACGGTAGCCATCATTGAGGTTGTTTGCATATACCATCATCGGTAAAAAGAGACGTTGATTTCTGCGCCATTTCCTACCTCGATAAACTTGATTTTGGTCACATCACCTGTGTACCAAAAATCTCGGCCTGCTTCGAGTAGCATCCCGATTGTGTCTGTAGGATCAACTCCATCATCTCGCCACCGCACCGCTTTTTGAGCCGCTTGAATCAAAGCAATACGACCACCCTGCGAATTCAGACCCTGAACGGTGTCTAAACCAGTGAGTTGCTGATAACCAGTGGGTTGGATATTGCCATCGGTAACTAGAGTCATGATATGATCTCGCTAAGAAAAGAAACGCCTCTCGGCGGCACAGTGCCGCCGAGAGACGAGATTGACAATGGGATCAGCCCAAGACCACGCAAGCGAGGTCCTCATCCAGCATAGCGACACCACACAGCATGTCCAGGGTCACGATTGTGCCCTGAGCATTGATGTCGTACTGCATCGAGACACGCATGGCAACGTCATTGTAGACGCCAACCTGCGAACGAACACCCGTGTCGGCCGGTGGCAACGCCAGCGGACGAGAAACGAGAGCCAGCGAATCCCGATGGAACGCCAGGTTCATAGAACCAGCCGGGCCAGGATAGGCTTCAGCATCGTTGACGAGAGCGACTTCGAGGGGACGATCAAGCAGGAGGTCACCACCATCGGCTTCGATGATCGTGTACACTCGGCGGCTTGCGCCTGAACCGAACGCGATCAACTGGCCAACCTGTGGGGCATTCGTGTAGCCATCCACGTTGACTTCCTTGGCCCAATCAACGGCAAAACCGCCATTGACTGCACACTTCTTGTACGCCCGAACCACACTGGCTGCGGCAACCGCATTGGCCAGGGGTGCGCTGAGTGTCACGGCAGTCGTGTCACCTGTGGCGACTGTTGCGGCAGTAGCGTAGGTCGGTTGACCATCGTCTTCCATCACAACATACTCACCAGCACTGACACCATGACCGACGATGCTCACAGCTTGAGAAGCAGCCACACCAGCCGCAGCGGCGTTGGTGACTGTACCTTCGGCAACGTCAGAGTTGACGTTCAGAATGCCGGGGGTGTTCTGGTCCATGTAGGTATCGAAACCAAGGACCCGACCCAGGCTCGCGTCACGCAGGGCAGTACCCTGGTCACCACGCTTCTCGGCCGAAATGAAGAGGTCGTTCTTCAACATCTGGGTTTCCGCTTGCGGGCTCAACACGAGGTTACGGCCGTTCGGATACGCCTTGTTGATGTTCATCTTTTCGCGGGCTTCCAAGAGCACGTCCTTGGCGTTGGACGAATGGAGACCGTTGAGCTTGCCAACAGCATTCGGCAGGAACTGGTGAACGCGACCCAGGAGGCAGCGATCCACAGATCGGGCAATCCCCTGCATACCGGGCAGGAGGTAGATCTCGATCAGATCCTGGAAGGACTTGCTGGCTTCGCCGTCCTTGATGGTGAACGAAATGTAGAAGTGCTGGTCCAGCGGAACCCGCACGTTCGTGGCGCTCGCGTCCTGGAGCGTGATGTTATCCTGGTCAGTCTTTCTCTTCGACCGGAATGTACCGGGCCGACGAGTATTGACCACATCACCGTATTCGGCCACAATGGGCTCGAAGTCACGGTGGACGAGACGGGACATGACCATGTTCTCTTCGAGAATGGCCAGACCTTCCATTGCCCACATCTCGGGGATGAGGGCATTGTTGTCGTTAGCGTAGCAAACTTTGAAAGGATTCATTTGGTTTTCTCCGTATGGGAGTTAAGGTTACAAAAACGTGTGTTTGTTTCGACACGTACTTAGGAACCCCCGACTAGAATTATCGGCCTTTCAATCCAAGAGCTTCGGGGTTTTCTCTTCGGATCTTATTGTACTGATCCTGCGTCAAATTGGATGGATCAATCCGGCCACCTTCGCCTGGTGTGACGCCACCAGTAGCGGAGTTCCCTCCGATGCCTGAAACAACATTGGCTTTGAAGAGGTTACCAAATTGGTCAGGCAGCGCTTTCATCCGCTTGACCGCCTCCTCGGGGGTTCTCTGAGTCATGATGTGCTTTCCAGTTGTCTCATCGACATCCGGGAAGTCAATCACTGGTACAAGCTTGCCAGTAGAATGGCCAGCGTCATCAACCTCGTCTGCGATCTTCGTCATTGGAGTCAGAAGAGTCACAACTTGTGCGGGGTTGAAGGCATCTGCCATCACGGCAGCATCTTGCAATGCTCGATCTCGGAGGGTCGTCTTGAAACGATCCTCCCACTCTGTGGCCCTGGACGTGAGCTTTTCCATATCGCTCTGGTACAGGGTTTCCAATTGCTTCTTTTCGTAAGCAAGCTGTTGTTCCTTGGAACGAAACTGCTTTTGCAAGTCTTCCAATTGGGTTTGGAGTTTGTCACGCTGTTCTTGGCCCAGATTCTGGTCCTGCAAGGCTTCCTTGTATGCCTCTTCCAGCCCTTCGTACTTCTGCTGATGCTTACGGCGATCATCCGCAAGGAACCGATTCAATTGGTCCTGTGTGAACTTGCCATCGACAGTCGGTTCGTCCAGTTTGGCTTGCTCTGCCGCAATCTTTGCTCTGGTGGCAGCCTCAGCCAGCCTTCGATCCACTTCTTTGTCCTTGGCTGCCAATTTGTCGGCAACAATCTTCTCCGCAGCTTCAGAAATCTCTTTCTGCCGCCTTGCTTCAAGCAATGCGATAGCTGATGAGTCATCATCGCCAACTTCTGGGTTCAGCATAGTTGGGACGGTGGGCAACTGTGGTTCAGTTTCACCATCGTAACAAACAGACACGGGCATGGAACGAATTGTCAGGTTAGTGTACATGTGACACCTCCGGTTACGAAACCCTACTCATCTTAATTGCGTCACTATCCCGTAAGAGCGGCTTGAGAAGTCGCCATGCAGTCGCGCTCGGCACACCGTTCATCAAGTGTTCAATCGAGATATTGGCACGGTTGTAGGTCGTCCGTACCGACGCATACCCTTGGCTTACAATTCCAAGGTTTTCCAATTCTGCATCAGGGTCCACGCCGTCAAGAAGTGCGTGCGCGATCTCGTAACAAGCTTGCTTGATTTCAACAAGCACTTCAGTATCAGTGTCACGAGGGAACTCTAATGCTTGTGCGGCCTCTGCTGCCCGGATTTGCGTTGGTGTTGCATCCGGGTTGTTTTCCAGCAGTTCATAGACCGAACGTTTACACCCATCAAAATTCAGGGTGTCAATGATTCGTGTAGCTTGCAGCAACGCCTTCGGTCTGTCCGAAGCCCTAGCAGTAGACCAGGCCCGCTCATGAAGACGTTCTTCAAAATAGGCTTGTGCTTCAATAACTGTGGCGTATGCTGTGCTCATGGCTTACTCCTTATTGAGCGATCCAGGAGTATTTCTGGGACGCGGCGCTGGCAATCACATAGATTGCCCCCGGTCTGTCAAATTCCAGTTCCAGTTCTTGTGTTGCAGACAACTCAAAACCAGTACCGGCAGTGACTCCGATCCTACCGATATAGATTTGGCCAGCATTACCCGCAGCGGCTCTAATCTTGATACAACGCTGCACTGCCATGCCGAGTTCGGGGAGAGCAACTTGGGCCGCCACCCCTACTGTCCCCTGCCCTGTGCGAAATGAGTTTACTGGTTTCTTCATGGGTTACTCCTCGTTGGTCTTACGGCCCTTGCCGCGAGTTTTTGATTTGGTCTCATCTTCTAGGGTGGTATCTCTGCTTGTTTCTTTCTCGCCCTTCGCCTCGGCTGCTGGGTCACCAGACAGGTCTTTTAACCCTCGTGACCCAGCGTTCTCGTCTTTGGGATCGGGCTGGCCGTTTTCCCCGTCCTTGGCTGGCGCACCTGCGCCCGATCCCTTTGACTGTGCTTCAGCAATACGCAGGATGCGATCCAGATGGTCCTTCTTGGCCTGCTTGTATTCGTCATCGTCGAAACCGAGTGCTACAGAGGCTACCTGTTCGCCACATAGACCAGCATCCCGTGCTGGGATAATGATTTCAGGATCACTGGTGGTGTAATGTGCCTCTTCAATCTCTTTCATGATTTTGGTCATCAGATCAACAGAAGCACTACCTCCGAGAAGCTTACCAGCAATGAGCTTGGCCATCTCTTTCTTGACTGTGCGGCCCGGTACTGTGGCCATCAGTGCCACAAGTTTCTCAGATTCTTCGATCCGATCCTTGTCCGACTTCAAGCTATACCGATCTGGGTACTTGACCGTCGCAATTGTTCGCTTGGATTCTATTTTGTCTTCGTAAGCGGCCCAGTGTTCAGCAATTTGACGCTCCGCAGCTTCAAGAACCAGCCCGATAAATGAGAGTCCGGCTTCTAAACCTTGGTTGTCCATCTTCTTGGACTCAGCCGACACTCGTTTACCAACCCTGTTTGATACTGCCAGATTCACGAGCTTCCGGATATCATCTTCGAGTTTCTCTTGCAACTCGACTGAGGCTTTGAGGGGCTCTGACGATGGATGAATGAAACCTGGAGGTTCGGCTTTGAGGTCATAAGCTCGACCCTGTGTAACACCTACCTTGATGGCTTCGTCTGATCCCGGTTGGCCGCCCTTGGTAGCTGTACCATCGGCTGACTTTGGTGATTTCAGATGATCACCTGCGCCCCGTAAGTCACGTTGTTCGATATAGAACGGGAAGTTGGCTAATAGAGCATAGTTGACATCACTGGATTGCAGGTTTAGGAGCGCTACTTGGTGCTTAGACACATCCTTGAGCAGACTATCACCAATATCGAGTAACACGAATGGAATCTTTGTGAGTTCTGTATGTATGGGCTCTTCTGTGGGTTGCTCGACCCCAACTGCATTGATCGGTTTTGCCTGTTGGTTGTAGAATTGAATGTTGACCGTCTTGGTTTCCTCATCAATCCAAATCAGCCGATATCGCTCGAAGGAACCGCCGGGAAGATTGATACCAAAGCGACTGGTATTATAGCTGACACCATGGTCACGCAGCAGGATGGCTTGAAATTGATTCGGTTCTTCTGGGAGCGTACATGACCAGGACAGGATATCTTCAACACGGTACATATACAGGTACGGGCGTGCGTCTCCGACTGTAGCCAAGGTGTCCCCGTGCAATGCTGGCATGTCTGTGTAGACGCCAACTTTCCCCATCGTCAACAACTCTGTTAGCAAATGCACACCAATAAACGAACTCATGCTGGCCCCACGACGATCCACACCACCGTTTTGACCCTCGATTGCTCTGTGATAATTCTCTGAACCACCACGACGCACGATGTCACGCATACGCTGAAAAATCGCATTCCGAATATCGTTGATTGCAGCTTTTGCAAACAACGGTGTAGGTGTAATGGACTTCCGCATGTTAAAGTCATTGGCATCTTCACGACGGGTAAATTGCTGTAGATACCGATCAACGTACCGTTGGCCGCCATCATATGTCATCCGCCAGAGGTCCCACTGGTCCTGATCTTTCAGGTAGAGGGGGTGTCTAGTGTTGACAATCTTTGTGAGTGGTGTCTCTGGCATAATCAGTCATCCTGCTTGGGCGATTTGCGGTACCAGCGAAGAATCAATTGACGAAACTGTTGTCGTCGCCGTTCTCGTATCCTTCGTCGTGGTCGTTCCATTATGGGTTCCAATCTGGAAATATCGTCGCGTCGTTGCAAGTATTTCTGCCACCCTGTTTTAGAGAAACTTGCTAATGTCTTCATGAGTTGTACGGGATGCCGCAAATGGTAGAGCAATTTCACAATATGTCCGAGCGTGGGCAAAGTGGTCCGGGCCTGTTTCCGTGTAGATTGCCTTCGCGTTTCCAAGCTCGTCTTTTTCATACGTTCGCGCTGGGGACATGATTTGGTCTTTGTATTGTTCGGATGTATCGCGTGGCAAGAGAATACGTCCAGGGACATGAAAACGACCTAATGCGGCGTCTATCCAATTTGTACGATCCACAGTAGCAATTGGGGCATCAGTTTCATCATCTTGGATTGAAATTTCCTTCCCTGTGATTCCGCGTCGATAACGGCAAAGTGTAACAAATCCTGGGAAGCGTCGTGCAAAGCGTCGTACTTCATTGATTTGTGGGTCGGCGTCTACGACACAATGTAGAATTTGCCATTCTCGCATCAGTTGATCTGCAATGTGCCATTCGTCTTCGGTGAATGTTCCTTCCCATAGAACTTTTGCCACCGCAGCAACATTCAGGTCTCTTCCCCATTCCTCAAAAAACCATTCCGTGATCTCAACGTAGTTCCATTTTCCTTGATCCAACCCCATGGTAATCAGTCGTGCCGAATTAGTTGGTCTTGGGTCGCTTTTGGTGTGGCCACAAATACAATTGGCGATCATCTCATCATCGACTTGTCCGCCGGATGGGACATACGGCAGCCCCAATTTCGAGTTGTTAAATTCGACTCCAGCCGATTCGTCCCCCAAACCTCGAAAATGAGCGATAACCATGTCGCTCGGTTTCACCGTAAACGAGTACAACTGGTTGATGTGGAATCCACGGTTGTCTGGGTTGTGCGGAACTGTTGGAACCCATTTTGCACCTGCTAACCATTCAGGTTTTTCTGCTTGTACCAAATGACCCTTGCATTCTTTGCAAATTAGCCGTGAATTCAAACACTCGGGGTCCCTTACAGACTCACCATGGATTTCCATACAATCTGGCCAGATCAGTTCCGTCCATCTACCGCACCGAGGACATTGGAATTTGTATTCCTCTTGTGTGCTATCGAGGAACAGTTTGTGAACTCCCTTTTTGGGTACGGTGGGAGTTGAAACTGCACAGATATGTTTCTCCAGTTTTCCGCTTAAACGTTCCAGTGCCAACCAAATCTGCTTCTGATCCATCCTGTCTACTTCGTCCAAGATTAGCTCAGACACGGGGATGGATACTAGGTTGCTGTCTCCACGCGATCCTCTGATGTAGAGGCATGTGCCTCCGGCTTGTTTCAACCCTACTGTGTTGGTATCAGTAAAGATGTCTTTGAGATAGGGGCTGAGAACCAATGCGCCACCAAAACGTGCTTTTGAAAAGTCAGACGCAGTGACGGCGGTCGGAAGAACATACAGTACGTCTCGTTTCAGGACATCAATGGTGTAAAATGCGCGGTTGATGGCAACTTCCGTGACCCCCATCTGGGCAGCCTTCATCGCAGTATTCCAGGTAGCCTGCGAGTCATGAATCTCTCGGCACCAAGGGTGCAACCTGAACGAAAATGGCAGCGAAATCGTAGGGTCTTCTATGGTGGGGATGATCCTTCGATACTCAGCCCACCTGGAGCACGATGTAAGTGTTTTACTACGTAGTCCGGAGGAGATCGATTCTGCAAATTCGTCTGCGAGCTTGTTCATGCATTGTATGGGAGACTGGCCAAGACTCGCTCTGCCGCACAACGGTCACGTTTAATAGTTGGACGGTTGTTTGGATACTGGCGTTCATTCTTGCCAATCTCTTGTTCGGGGTTATTTCTTCTTGCCCTTTTTGGCTTCTTCCTTGATCTCCTCAGCCAGCTTCTTAGGCGAAACGGGTTTTGGGGCCACTGAGAACAGTGGTTTGGGCTTCACGACTTCAGCGGAAAGTGGTTCCATCCGATCCATTGACTCCAGTGGTTCCAATGACTCCAATGGCTTCGGTTCCGGCTTCGGTTCCGGCTTCGGTTCCGGCTTCGGTTCCGGCTTCGGTTCCGGCTCCACTGTGCCAGCACTGATCCATTGGTCATCACGACGGACCCAACCGGTGTCGGTTGGTTTCCCCTGGTCAGACATAGGGATACATCGAATGACATTCGCCACGGCCCCGGCTGGGATCGCAACTTCAACCTCTCGAATTTCGGCAGCGAATGCACTGCATTCGAGGGTATGTTTGTCATCCAATTCGACTTCAATTCGTACCAGACTTTGTGTTCTTGGAAGATCGAGTTTCATGTTTGTTTACCTCCTCGGGTAATGCTAGTTGGTAGTTTGATGTTTATGGTGTCGTAACGTCAACATCGACTGAATGTGTCATCAGATTGGGGCGTTCCCAAACACTGTTTTTCAGGACCCAGCCTTCACCGGCACGTTGATCATCAACGGACGGGTAGCATTCGATTAGTTCCACGGTACCGGCTGGCAGAACTACATCGATTTGCCGAATCTCGTTGGCAAACGCCTCTACCACTACCGGAGCCTCACCGGCAACTTTGATCTCGACACGTACAGTACCATCATATTCTGGGAGTGCAATAATCATGATTTACCCTTCAGTGGGGTCATCGAGAAAGGCCAACAACATGAGAATGAAGCGAATAATCTCAGGGAGATTCTCCACAATCCAATCAACCCATGCTCGCCAATCAATGTCAATTTCTGTTAATTCGAGTTCTAACCGAACCCACTTCTCTACTTTGAGAAGTACGTTGATCATCCGACCCGAACCTGGGTCAACTCGCATGGGCTGATCAATGACCCGTTGAAGCAACCGAAGACGCGCCCGTGGGAACATCTTGTTACGACTCGCCTGTAGGCGAGCTTCTTGCAAAGCTACTTTGAATGTCATGTTACCAGATGTCATAGTCAGGTTCCTCGGGATCGGGTGGAGTCGGTGGAGTCGGTGGTACATCAGTGGGCTTCTTGAGATATTTCTTCAGAGTTTTGCTGTCCATAGTTCCAACAAACTGTTTCACGACTCGTGGTGTTGTTTCTGTTTCTTCAAAGATGATGGTCTGTGGAATTTGGGCCACGTTATACTTCTTCACCATCTCTGAGTGTTCATCCGTATTGATTAAGGTAACCTTGTATCCAGCTTTCTTCAGGCTCGCCGCGATGGTTTTCATCGTAGTACACTTGGTACACCAGGGAGCCCAGAAAAGGAACATTTCGTTGGTTACTGGTTTGACCTCTTCCCTGACAAAAAAGGGTCGGTGGGTTTCTCCAACTTCGGATACCCCTCGATGTCCATGTACTTGTTGGCCAGTCCCGTCATCTCGGCCATCCGGCGTACCCATTTGATTTTCTTGCCCTTGCTGATATCGAGTAACAAGGTGCGTAGCCATTTCACCAGGTCTCGCCAGAGGCCCAGTAATTTGAGTTTCTTGCCCATAGTAGACTCCTATGATCAAGCCAAGGGTCAACAGTAGCAGTGTTCGTTTGAACATTGTCACCAAATCCTGTAATCGTCGATGTCCTGTCTAGGATAACCAACGTAACCACTCAAAGCAAAGCTATCACCTTGCTTGAGTGCCATTTCGATGTTTTTCGCATCGGCCCAAAATGAACCTTCAGGTTGTTCGTGTCGCGTTGGCCCGCTTACCCAGTTGTGTCCCCATGAATTTTGGATACAACCACCTTTACGTTCCGATTGATTATCGATTGCAATCAGAAGCATGGCGTGCATCCATGGTCGTCCGCGCCTCAAGAAACCAGCTTTGTCTCGTTTGTTGGTATAACCAATTGAACTACAGAGTGTAACTGGGTAGCCGTTTGCAACACAGTCACAAGCTTCGTCCCAATTGGTGACCAACTTTGCTGTCCGTACCGGATGCAACTTGGTCAGTGGTTCTAAATCATTGGGGACACCCTTTGCCCCCAATTCGCGTGCCTTGAAACCATTGTAGAATGTGAAGTCATACTTCCCATTCAAGTAAGGTTGTCTCAGCAGTGAGCCGTATTGCTCACAGTAGTCTTTGGCCCACGTACCCATTGAGCCATCACCACGCAGGCCGCCTCCGATTTCAACACGCGAACCAGCGTAAATAATCTCAGTAGCGGCTTTTGCAATCCACTGCTCTTGGCTATTGAAGAGAGTCATCTGGATTGCTGTTAGCATATCCACGCCGAGTGCCCATGCATGTGAGACACAGTCACCAATCTCTTGGATATGCGGTACTAGCGGCCCACCAGTGATGTGCTCAAACAGCTTCCAGAGTAAGACTTTCTTGTTACGGCCAGAGCCCTTGATTGCTTGGTTGTGCTGTGAGAACAGCGGACGATGTGTGTTGTTGAATGCATGTTGCCGAGCAGCCTTGTTGTCCAACCAGCCTGCAAAGATCGGGCTCTTCTGACTTTCGGCGGCATAGACTTGCTGCAAGATAGGGTTATTGAAAATGGCACCAAGCGATGCAACCCCAGATGTCTTCAAAAAGTCTCGGCGTGTGAACATTCTCTACTCCTTTATCGACTGACAGCTTCCTCTTCCGGTGACGCCCCGGCTTTGATGATATCCTTCTTGTTGGAAGGACCAGCATACTTGTTCAATGCCATCCCGATCTTCTTCCACAGCTTCTCGTGGTCATCCGCAGTTTTCAGAGTACCTGCTTGGGAACGTGCAACAATTTCAGTCTGGAGGTTTTCCATAAATGGTGTCCAAACCTCAGACCTGTGCCCCAAGGCCGTTCGACTTGATTCCTTAGTAGCAGCCGCAACCTTGTTGACTGGAATCACTCCGGCTTTGATTTGAGCCGCAATACTGTTGAAGCTTTGACCCAAACGAGCACAGTCACCTTTATTGGCGCTCATTGAATCCAGCCAGTACGCAACCTTGGTTTCAATCGGGGCGTTTGGATTAACCGGTTCTGGATTCGGTGGATTGGGCCCTGGCGCGGGTGGATCAGGATACTGATTCAATACGCGGATCACAATGATCTTGTGGTCCAGTTCCTCCGCTGAGGCACAACATGACACAAAGAAGGTATAGTCGCCGGGAACACCGCTGGAGAATACGGCAATTTGGCCATCATTGAATACACGGAAATTCTTTGTCTTCGGCATCACGCTCCATTTGTATTTTGTTCCAGAACTCTGCGTCACATCAATGAATACCAGTTGTCCGATTTTGACTTCAAGTTCAGTTTCGACAACCAGCATCGAATCCTCATCTTGCATGACCAATGACAAATCAGCATCGGTATCAACAATCTGTGCGCGAACTGTCATAGATGACGAAGTAAGGATTTTCGGTTGCTGTGTCAACAGTATTTGGGCATCCGACACCGCTGTCTTTGGCGGTACTTCAGTTGGGTAATAGTTTGAAACTGTAAAGATGCTGGCAACCACCAACATCACACTGAAAATCGTAGTTGTGATTGCTCTTTTCATTGTGGGTCCTCTACTTCTACTGATCTGTGCAGAGCTACTGCTTGACTATAGCCTGAGTGCCGCATTTGATCCGTGGCCCAGCAATTTTCGCAACGATCCTCGTTTGAAAGTGTCACTGGGTTCTCACATCCCGGTTTAGTGCAATATAGTGTCAGGCCGACTCGCCTAATGGGTTCACTGGTTGGTTCTGATTTGGGTGACGCTTGGATACCTTTTCTGAAATACCGTGTCATACTAGCTCCAACTTTAACTCCACCCCCAAGGGTCGGGAGCGGCACCCAAGAACCGCTCCCGACCCACCGACATGCGACGTGTCTACAGCCAAAACACGCCTTCCGACCTCACCCTGGGGCAGGGCAGTCGGTTAATCGATCAGACAATGGGCTTGCTGGTGACGAATCGCAACGCGATATTCAAAGCACCAACGACGGCACCAAAGATGGCCACAACCTGTGGGTATTCCTGGATGACGGCATGACCCTGCATATAGCCAAGGACACCGGCACCGAGTACCAACATGTTGACCCACAACGTTTTCGATTTGAGAGGATTTTTCATGAATCTTCGCTCCTTTGTTCAGTGATATTTTGCACAATCCGTTTGGAAATACGGTCTACGATTTCTTCGTAGCCCGGAACATCTTGTAGTTCTTCAACGATGATTTCGACGATTTGCCGACCCATGACGAGCACGGATGACTTGGCGAGGAGGGAGCCAAGATTCTGTTCAATAGCGTGGGCGCTTCTTACGAGTCTCTCAACAGTGAGGAGGAGTGTGTTGAGACCGCCGATGGCGGCTAGCAGATCGCTCTCGCATTTGATAGCATTGAAACGCTCTTCGATCAGCATCCGAGTGATAGAGATTTCTTCCCGCAGGGATTTGATCTCCTCATGCTCGACAAAACGGGTCAGCTTTTCTCGATGTTTCATCTGATCCAGATGATACATATGGGTATTGGCACGCTTAGCTGATGCGGTACTCCCTGAGTGAATCTCACAGAAGTCATACCCATCAACCACATCTCGGTGGCATTGTTTCTGGTCGCCGGTGTATTTACAGCGATTGGGGCGTGCTGGATCAGCTTTTGCCATTAGAACTCCTCCTACCCTACTATACGGTAGTATTGGCCCGGATATTTGATAAAACCCTGAAAATCGGAATAACCCTCATAATCCTCGTATTCTACGCCCGTTTCCTGATAGTTCTGCCTGACAGAACATTTAGCCCACAAGAGGGGCTTTCCCCTATTAGAGGGGTAATTGACGGGTAATTGACGGGTAATTGACTTCCCGCCCATAGTGTGGTAAGCTTGAAGTACTTGACTAAAGGAAACCTGTGTTTCCCTAGCGTACAGGCCCGTTCGATGGTCGAAAGGTGACTGCTCCTGCCACGGCTCCCGGTGCCGCGCGGTGGCCCTTTCCGCACGTTCAAGGCTATCGAAATGAAACCGGGGTAAGTATGTGAGGGATCAAACCCTTACGTGGATGCGTGCGGGGGTCAAACCCCGCACGCTTACTTTGACATTGAGGCGGTGCCGATGGAGATGTTACGTGGCCACGAAATACACATGGGCCCCGATGAGGAATTCGTTTTCTCGGATACCGGTGCTTCCGTGCCTGATACTTGGGAATCTCGCCCTTGCGGGTACTGTGGGCGATCAAATACGCCAGAAGGATATGACGGGTGTGTCGGGCACTTACCCGGCGTGCGGAACGCCTGTTGCGGTCATGGACAGCTAAAAGCAGCCTACATCCAGTATGTCGGCGGACGTATTATCCGGGGCATCCGTGCAAGAACAGTGATTTTGATACATTCCAGCATCGGGAGATTGACATGTTGCTTGAGGAACTTGCTGAGAAGGCCCTGATAAGCCCTCCAGGCTTCGTAAGGTCCAATACCCAATATCTTACAGTCATGGGCTCTATCGCCTATGGCGTGTCCACAGACACGTCTGATTATGACTGCTACGGATTCTGTATCCCACCCCGTAGTATGGTCTTTCCCCATTTGAGGGGTGAGATTCAAGGTTTTGGAACCCAGATTCAACGCTTCGAGAACTGGCAGAAACACCATGTCAAGGACCCCAACGCCCTGGGTGGCCGTGGCCGTGAGTATGACTTTGCAGTCTATTCTATCGTGCAGTTTTTTCATCTGTGCTTGCAGAACAACCCAAACATCATCGACAGCCTGTTTGTGCCACAGGAATGTGTCCTCTTCGCCACCAGGGTTGGTCAGATGGTGCGAGAGAAGCGACACCGCTTTCTCCACAAAGGTTGCTGGCACCGGTTCAAGGGCTACGCCTACTCGCAGATGAAGAAAGCCAAGAGTCAGACACGCGAAGGTAAACGGGCACAGATGGTTCAAGAACATGGCTATGATCTCAAGTTTGCCTATCACATTGTGCGGCTGCTCAACGAAGTCGAGCAGCTTCTCACCGAAGGTGATCTTGATCTACGTCGCAACCGTGAACAACTCAAATCGATTCGTCGTGGGGACTGGACCTTGGAGCAGATCGAGAAGTATTTCGCGTCCAAGGAAGCCCAATTGGAGAAGGTCTATGCCGAGTGCAAGATTCTCCCATACAGCCCACAAAAGGACGGGGTGGAAGAAGAGATTCACACGCTGTTGTTGCAATGTTTGGAAGAACATTATGGTTCCATTGACGGGGCCGTGGTCTCTGAAGCTGCCGCTATACAATCCCTACGACGCATACAACAGGAAGCCGAGAACACTTTGAGGAGTTTTGGCGGATAGGGCTTGACACCGCCCCCAGGGCTTGATAAGGTAGAGATACAAGGAGCATTCGCATGAATTACAATGACCGATGGGACGCATTCAAAGCCTTCCATAACTCCCACCCCAATATCTACCCGCAATTGGTAGGTATGGCCTTTCAAATGTTGGAGGTCGGCCGCCCACACTGGCTGATGAGCAACCTGTGGGAAGTGATGAAGTTCCGTTTGGCTCACAACCGTCTTTTGGACGTGTCTGACATGCTCGATGAGTACATTCCCTTTTATGCAGAACTCATTATGAAACGCAATCCAGAACTCCGTTGTTGGTTGTGGGCTAACGACCTCCCACTGGATCAACTGATTATGGAGCAACTGGCATGAAGCTTGAGGTACACGAAGCGTGCTGTGTCTTAGAAATGGCCACCGAGCTTGAATTTGATACACCAACCGGTATCTCGGGTACTCACATGGATTTGATTCGATCCATTTTCTGTTACTTTCCAGACTTGATTGAAGAGTACGAGCCGCTGTTTAGGGAGAGTCGTTGATGTCCGCTACTGACCGTATTAAGGCACTAGCCGCTGTGATCCCAGACCCATTGAGGGTGCTCACAGACCCGGAACTCAGTGATAGTGAGGTCGCACGCGACATGACGTTGCTGAATTTTTGGCGACTCAATTTGATCATCGAAGACGGTGGGTTTCGTTATTACCTTGACCATGGTCACTATATGGAGATCGTGCAGCTTGATCACCTACTCGCGGGTACAAACCTACCGATATTACGTGAGTTCTGGAGGTTGCTGCACGAACTGACAATCATGGATGAAGACTTTGAGGGTGATGACTGGTTGCACGATGACTTGACCTTGAAGTACCTGGACCAGACAGAAGACCGCTTCCTACAATTCAATACAGAGGAGCTTTGCCAAGCACTGGTGGAGCACTTGAAGCTATGAACGAAATCTACCTTGATCACAATGCGACGACGTTTATGTGCCTTGAAGCTATGGGTGCCATGCGCAACTGCGCGCATCTTGGTAATGCATCCAGTAAGCACCACAAAGGGGTCGAAGCTGACCGGAAATTGGTTGCCGAGACTAAAATCATCCGCGACATTCTCAATATCCCCAACGATGCGAGGATTCTGTTCACCAGTGGGGCGACTGAAGCCAACAATCTCGCCATGCTTGGTTTTGGTGGCTGGAATGACCGCGACTCATACCCAGGTGCGGTTATGACTTCAGGGATTGAGCATCCCAGCATTTTGGCCCCCGTTGATGAGATGGGGGATGCCGGGTGGGAGACATTCGTCGCTGGTACCGAGAAAGGTGGCAGCGTGGATCTTGATTCAATCGAGCGTATTCTACGCGATGAGGCCACTGGAAATCAGGTTAGTGTGATGGCCCTGATACGAGCCAACCATGAGACTGGGACCATACAGCCTACACGCGCTGCCTCAATGATTTGCAAAGAGTATGACTGCCGACTGCATGTTGATGCCACCCAAGCCGTTGGCAAAATGAGCGTGGATTTCATGCACTTGGGAGCCACATCAATGAGTTTCAGTGCTCACAAGTTCGGCGGGCCCGTTGGAATTGGGTGCCTTGTCGTGAAAGAGCCCGATATAGGCTGGATTAAGCCACTTTTGTTTGGTGGGCACCAGCAAAGGGGTTTCCGGCCGGGGACCTTACCTGTGGCACTTGTGGCAGGTATGGCGGCAGCCCTGAAACACCGTGACGACTATGCTGGGAGCCTACGCAGCCAAGCTGCAAAGCATGTGACACTACTGGAAGAACTTCTGACCGGTGCGGGTATTGTAGCTGCAATACACGGTGGCCCGCCACATACCCGTGTCGGCAACACAACCAATATCTCGTTGAAGGGTATACGTGCAACCAACTTTGTGTCAGCCTTGAATGATCGTAAAGTGTACTGTTCGACCGGCGCAGCTTGTTCGGGTGAAGATGAACCATCACCGACTCTGCGAGCAATGAGTGTTGGTAAAGACCTGGAACGTAGTGCGATACGGTTCTCGGTAGGCATCTCGAATACCGAAGGCGACATTAGGGAGGCCGCACGACGAATCATTGAACTGTATCAGGAGAATCATGATGTTAGAGGCTAAGTTTAGACACTGTGTGATACAGTGAGCCTTGCTGTTTGGTTTTGTACGTTTCCCAGACAGTCTCTAAGCTGCTCATTGGAGGGAAACCCTGAGTGTCGTGAGGAGGAATGTCACAGCCACGGGAGGCGGTGAGTTTTACTCACCACCTCCCGGAGACAGATTATGCAAAATGAAATGTGGACACACCGTGTTGAGATTCTCTTGAACGGGGAATGGAAACACTATGGATTCGGCGATATTGCCAGTGAATCAGGTGATCGAATACCAGAAGAAACCATGGACGAGATGGCAGCAAAGCTGTCTGTGAAAATTGGACTACCGATTCGGTTGATCCCGATCCACAAGGTTCGATACATTGTGGAACGAAAGGACCCAGATAAGGGCTGGCATTCAACCGGGGAAGATTTCATGGCCGATAAGAAGGAGTTAGAGTTGTTCATGGACATGGCCAAGGACATGGAAGACATACATCAAGTACCGTACCGTATCAAACGCGCTCAGTAACAGGAGAATTGACATGTTGCTTTTTGGTTTTGTAGGCGGGCTGGTAGTTATGGGTCTGATTTGGGTAATCAGTGGTGTATTTCACACTGAGGGTAAGTCTAACCAGACACCCGAGGAACAATTGGTCAATGCCATCGGTGCATTGGGGATACGCGAGATCAGTGTAGGTCGCTTACGTCGCGGGGAGTTCGTTGTTGGCCCGTACTCGACTGCAAAGAACTACACACTGCTGAAGGTTGCACCTTCACTGCTATGGAACAACAAGAGTGCTATGGCATTCCTGTTTAATCATGAAGGGGAGCTTGACTCCTGTGGCTGTGAACCGGATCAGGTAGGATGACTGCTAAGAGTGACAGAGAGCGTGACAGAGAGCGTGTTCTGATGAACATTGCCGTTGATACGGCGGGCTCGGTACACAACACAATGCAGCCTCTTAACGGAGGCTGGTATTTGCGATTCACTTTTGATCGTCCAGCCACCCAGTTCATTCCAGCAGAATTGGCAGAGAAAATCGGTATGCCATTGAAGCCGGGTGACATTGTGCGATGCCGCACCAATCCGAATCACCGATGGGGCATTGCGGAACTGGTCGAATGTAGGGAACATGCTTGTTTTTTACTCCGTGAAATCGGCGGTAACAAGCTTTGCAGAATACAGAACGAAAGTGTTGATGTCTTGCGATTTATGTGCCCGGATCGTCTTTACACCGGTATACAGCATCGAGTCTATCAATGGGCCTATAAGGCATTCTCAGGGCGATACAACCCAGTCGCGGACAGGGGTAAACGATGTGGGGGCGTAGAGTTTGAGGGCGACAAGCTCACAATCTGGTGTCGAGCCCACATCTTTGTGCAGGAAACACACCCCAAAGACGGGCCAAAAATGTATGCCCAACCCAAAAAGTTTACGATGACATGGGGCAACAAAACGCGATTAAAAGACATCGTGGCCGCTATGCATGAACAGGGGTTTGCTGACGATTTCATCTATGGTCCGAATGAGCCAACCGAGGGACAAGGTGGGTTTGCGAAGTTTACACGCGACGACATTTTGCGAGGTTTGCAGCTATGAACATACAAGAAATTGCATCAATCATGCAGGCTACGATGAGCCAATACTCGTTTCCAGAACATTGGGAGCAATGGGAAGCTCTATCTTGGCCATCTAAGGCAATACGCTGGACGTATTGGGCCGTGGTTATCGTACTGGCTTCCCTTCTAAAGCCATTGTTACTGGAGGAAGGACGCGGTACATTTTGTGCTATCTTCCCTGGGATACTGATTTTCATTGACTTCCATTGTGGGCGACGTACTACTATGACGCAGCTTGCTGTGGCGTTGGGAAAAACCAGTTTTGTGGAGCCGAGTGATGACTCAGCCATACAATGATCTACGTGCGCGGGCTACCCAGCTTCTGAAAGCCTACGGGTTTGAGGCAAAGCTCAAAGAACTGCACCAACTGGAATCTCAGATGGTGAATCCCGCTCTTTGTATGACGTTACCAACGACTGTTTTACAAAAACATGGCGAGCTTGCAGCCGAGTTGGTTCCATGGGTGTATATTCTGAATCAACGCGAGGCATTAGACTCCATGCGGGACCATCTTGATGGCTTCTCTGAGGATGTTTTGGACTTCGAGAAGATAATCGACAGCCTCGAATTCAAAGCCATGATGTCGGACAAAAATGCCCGTAAGTCAGCCATCCTCACGATACACGCGCGTGACGGTGGTATGGAAGCATGTGACTGGTGCGACATGTTGGCCAGTATGTACACCAAATGGGCGGTTGCTCAAGACTTCGGGATCGAGCTTGTATCACGACATTCTGGTAAAGGAAATGCCGGCATCTCATCCATGTGCATTGAGATCACTGGGTCATATGCCTATGGGTATCTGTCCGGCGAGAATGGCCTTCACCGTCTGGTGCGAAGAAGCCCATTCAATGCCCAAGGGAAACGACAAACCAGTTTTGCCTCCGTTCAGGTTGATCCCGTGCTACCAGTGAAGACCAAAATCATATTGGAGTCAGATTTAGAGTGGGATTTCTTCATAGCACCTGGACCGGGTGGGCAACACAAAAACAAAACCGAGTCTGGGGTACGTCTCACGCACAAACCTACAGCAGTGACAGTAACTTGTGTCACAGATCGTAGTCAAAACACGAACAAGGCTAACGCCCGTGTGATGCTCGCCGGTCGGCTTGCCCGCCTACAAGAAGAGCATGATGCTACCACGCGAGCTACACAACGGAACGAGAAACCTACAGTTGGTTTCGGGTCACAAATCCGAAGCTACTTCCTACACCCTAAACAACGTGTCATTGACGCCCGTACTGGGCACAAGTGTGGCAATTTTGATGCTGTGCTTGATGGTAAACTTCAACCATTCCTAGATGCTTATCTGTTATGGAAAGCCCAACAAGGAGATTGATCATGCGAGCTTTTCTGATTCTGCTACTATGTTTGGTACCTGGTACTCTTGATGCGCAAGAAATCAAGTGCAAGCACTTTTTTCAGGGGATGCCTAGTGTTGATACTACCCCCTCTGAAATCATCATTCGTGATTGCTATGCACTGCAAACTAATCGGGAAACGAAGTTCCCAGCTTGGGTAGCATACCGCCTCACACTACGCGAGGTATGTGGTACCCTTGATCTTGGTCGTAAATGGCGTACTGATCCGTGGCTAGCCGCCGATGCCACCTTGGAAACCAATCGTGATGATTACCGTGGCGCTGCAACCCTGCTGTATGATCGTGGCCACCTGGTTCCGTTGGCGTCCTTCAAAGGCTCACTGAATGCCTCGCAAGTCAATTACTATTCTGTGATTGCCCCGCAACGCCGAGCTTTGAATCGTGGCCCGTGGCTTGACCTGGAGAATGCTGTTCGTGACCTCGTGTGGTCTGAAGGATCAGTTTATGTGATCGTAGGCCCACTGTACGAGAAGAAAATGGCACCATTGCCTAATGCAGACGAGCCGCATCGCGTACCGTCTGGATTTTGGATGATTGTTGCCGCACCAACCGGCGTAAACATTGAGTATGACTCCGGAACTGGCAACTACTCGAATGGAACACAAGCAGTTGGTTTCATTGTGTCACAGGTGCCAGGCTTGTACAATTCCATCAGGGACTTCATTGTACCCATCCAAGAGATTGAGGCCCGCGCAGCCATTCAAGTCTTTCCGAATATGGACGAGGTTGAGGCTGCGCGTGTCAAGGGTTCAGTTTCATGGTACTGGATCGACGATACCTTCCTTGAGGGGGACTATTATGTCGAAGAATGATGGCCCTACACCTGAAGCGGCCGACGAGTTTTTTACCACCTATGCCCATATCGAGTCGATGGTCTTGATTGCCAAACTCGATGCGTCTTTTGATGAATTGGAGGGGTATCTTGACCGAGAAACCAATGTCTGAGTCTCAATTGAAACTCGAAGCTGAAATACGTGCTCTTTACAGCCGATATCAGGCTTTGAAGAGTGAAGTCGCGGCTGTGAATGCTACGACACACTTGTTCATCACTGAACTTGATCTGTTCATCGTGGCCACCGGCATTGCAGAGAAGGTTGGATTGTCTCTGCGCAGTTGGTCCAAGTGGAACAAGACATGGAACGATCTGTTGAAAAAGGCAGAGGTCTTTGTCGAGGGTAAGAAGCTCGAATATGGTATCACGGAAGAGACACAACCTGAACCCCAACCTGAACCCGAGGAGAGTGCCAATGTGTGACGCATGTGTAAGAAATGGTGGCCGTAGCCCGATGGCCCAGTGTTTCCCGGTGATTCTACGATTTCGGTCGTAATCACCCAAGATGGCGATGAGACCGAGCCGGTAAAAGACTGGACCGGGGCTGGTCGGATGCGTATTCGTGTCGAGCAACCGGAGGCCGAATAGCATGTATCGCTTTGCCTTGTGTCAAACTCATCCTAAGTGTCCCGATGTCCAGGGTTGGTACCTGATTCTGGAGCCCGATGATCTTGATACCTTGATGAAGTTGCATAAAGGCGTAATCAGCCTGTACTACCACACGTTCGGCATGGACCCCCACATCGACAAGTCTGATCTGGCATGGTACTACAACCCCATCAGACTTGGCGCGTCGTGGCTGGGGTCCATGGAGAAGTTCTTGGCTGCCGGGACTACCCTTGCCGTCAATTACAGGGGTGGTATGGTTTCGTTTGACGGCCTGAAGGTACTGAACGTCATCGAATCGAAGCTACTGCACTGGCCTGACATCCAGAATGATGAGGTGATCACGATTTCGCGGTGGCCACACGGACATCACTACTATTTGGCCAGTGACGTAGGCCGGGTCTTTGTACCGGACAAGTACGTTCGTTACGAAGACGCTCGGCGGGCGGCCGAGAAGTACACAGACAACATCAACGACAAGGGCTGCTAGCACCCCTCTAATGGGTGGTGATTAAAATAAATGGCCCGAAATTTTAACGTGGACGCTTCCGTTAAAGGAATCTTGCATGAATTTTAAGCGGATACCCGCCGTGATCAACGCAATTGACCATCTGATGATGGTTCGAGAGGAAGTGGCCCGCAAAAAGGCTGCTGGGGACCACGAGAAGCTCCCGGAGAGTCGCTTTCGATTCCTGGTCCGGGCGATCTCGGAAGAGGGCGGGGCGTTCTCCTACGAGAATGCCTATGCCTTCTGGATTGACGACTGGTTCTGTGTGGTGGCCGAGCATTGCCCAGCAGAAGCCTACCATCGTGACGAGCTTCTGTGGTGGGGCATCTATGCACGGCAAGAAGAACCCAACTTCACGGACACCTACGATGACCTACTGAACATGGAGGCAACCCTTTGATCGGATATCACTACACCACCAAGTTGGCATGGGAGAACAGCATCTCGGAACACGGGTTGTTCCCACACCGTATCCGCAAGCATGAGTTGGAGAAATTTCGCCAGTCTCTCCCACGGTTGCCCGAGGCTGCCATTTGGGTGTGGCAATGCCCACTAACAAACGAGCAAGCATGGATTGTTGCCACCACATTGGCGGCTATGCACGATGAATACGAGTTGGTGCTACTGAAAGTGGAATATAGCTGGGACAATGCCGCTTCATTACTCTACAATGACGAGCCTATTGATGACTTTGCCAGCGTCAACCTCAATTGCAGCTTTGGTATGGGCGGTCTTGACACAGGGTCGCTTCCCATTGAGTTGTTGGTCAACCACATCCCGCCAGAACAGATTGAGTGTATCTGGGAAACCGATATGATGTGTTCGGTGTACGGGCGGCATCCCACAGAAGAACTGGTGAGACCGTACATAGTAGAATCCGAAGAATCGGCACAACCGGCTTAATCAGAGTTGGTGAATTTGCGTCTTGACATCGGACTGTGGCATTGGTAAGATAGAACTATCAACACTACACGAAGGAGAATGACATGAGAACATTTGCGATCCTCAAACCCGATGCTATCCAGCGTGGGCTCGTTGGCGAGATCATCAACCGCATTGAGCGGAAGGGATTCGAGATTATGCGTATGGAGCTTCGGGCCAAAACGGCTGAGTGGTGTCGGCGACACTACTCGCAGTTTGACCCAGCAGTGACCAAGGACCGTGAGATTTATGAGCGGTTGCAACGCGCTATGATCTACAAGCCACTCATAGGCATCCTGCTTGAGGGTGACATAGACCACGGGATTCGCACACTGCGGAACCTGGTGGGCGCTACTAACAGCATGGAAGCCGCCCCTGGCACTATTCGTGGTGATTTTGGTACCCTACCGATTCATCTGAACCTGATTCACGCATCCGCCAGTGTTGAGGCTGTTCAAAGAGAGGTAGCGTTGTTCTTCAATGATGACACTGACTGGAATTGACACCCGGCACGTCGATCTTCTGACGTATGTGTTGGACAAAGTGGCTGGGGTTGAGTGGTACTTTGTGCGGGGTGACTCGCCTGAATGTCGTTCATCGCTAACCCCCGCTGACATGGAGTTTCACTTCAAGGATGACCATGTACTAGGCTTCCGCTTCCTACGTAATGGAGCGTACAGAATCTTTGATGATGGCATGGACTGCGGGACTTGGCCACCCGAATACTTACACCGTTTCTTTGACACCTTGTACTTTGGAGAGTTTTTATGAAGACGCGACAATTAGCGAAGATTCTTGAGCCTGCCTTCCGTGCCTATCAGGTTCAGATGCTTCCGCACACGTTTTTAGGGGTTCGTTTGAGCCTCCAAATCTCGCAAGAGGTTATGAAGGCCCGTGAAGAGTCACATGTGAGTCTTACATGGCGAGACTCTTTCAATGTGGTGGCTTCCAGATTGATGGAGACCTCCGGTTTCGATGTTGAATTCGCCTATGTATTCGACAGCGAAATCCATCTGCTGATCAGCGAAAGTGGTAATGTCTTCCAACGTGACCTGCAACGATCCGTTTCGTCGCTGGCTGTACAAGCATCCCTGATCTTCTCTCACAAGCAACATGCTCCCGGCATGTTTGATTGCCGCATCTCCGGATTGCCGTCTTGGGAATACGCCTTTGACTACTTCAGCCATCAGCGTACCAACTGCCGCAGCCATGCCGTCAATGCCATGTGCCAGTATGCCATGGAGCTTACCTTCCCGGACTTGAACACACATACAGTCAATCAGCGTATGAGCAAGATGGATCACGATGCTCGATTGAAGTATGCCCAAGCTTTCGGCACACTGCATCGCGGTGGCGGGCATATGTGTGACTGGTTCCAGTTCGGTCACTTACTGAAATGGACCGAATGCACCCGGCCATGTACTGGCAAAGACGGCACGCCTTCGTCTTACGAGACACGTCGTATCGACATGCGACCCGCGCCTGGCGACACGGGTGTCTTCTGTGACGAACTTTCCTGTATCGTTTATGGTGACGAATGATTCGTCTGGAATATGACCCACAGTCTGCTGGTGTCATCATACTCGATGCGGAGTATTATGGTGAACCATTAACGCTTGACGCCAGGTACGTAAAAGCACTTCATGAGCTTTGATAACAAAGACTACCCGAACCGCAAGGATCACCGAAAGCCCTACCCGCACAAAGGGCCACGACGCTTCGCAGCGTCCTGTCGCCCCGGCGGTAGCTGTAAGTTCTGCACCCACGGGCGATGTCATTCACAGATACGTGATGAACGGGACGCTGACGACCAGATAGAAGAGTTTCACAATTTCGATGCCACTGAAGAACAAGCCTGGCTTGATGATGAGGCCATGTGGCGAGACATGGAAGATGACCCCAACTGGCCCTAACTTGACGGACTCCCACAATGAATCTCCCCGATTTCTGTGCGCTTGAGCCCTGGCCCAAGTACAAAGCATACTTACAGCTAAAGGCTGCACTTCGCCAGTATGGTCGGTGTCTCTTTTGGGAAGATCAAGATATTGATCTCCTCCCTGGCATAGGTCGCTCACTTGCCCGCCAAATACTCTACTATTTTGCCAGTGGGGATGCTGATACCACCGTGCATTCAGTGTGTTCCAGTGTCGAGTGTATCGAACCACGACACAATTATCCGATTGGTCAAGTGGTAGCCAGGAAGAATTGTTGGGAACACATCCGCCAGCAGTCATCCCGCCGTGGAGACTGTCTTATCTGGTGCGGCGGGGATGTCAATAGTCTACCCACCTACTACACAGATGGTGTCAAGCGGTCAGTGGCTCAACACATCTACGAGCTTCACTACGGCGTGAAGTTCTTCGCTAAAGCCCGCTTTCGCCCAACCTGTGGTGTCCCAAATTGTATTGCGCCAAAGCATCTTCAACCGCTAAACCCGGCGTTTGTACAACACTGGGAGGGCCCAACACCCGAGGCGTTTGCGCACAACCTTCTGGATTATATTGCGCTGATACCGACCGATAAAACAACCGGGTGTACGTATTGGCCGGGGTCTATGAACAATGGTCGCACGCCAATGATCAAGGTTGGACAGTCACAGAGGTATAGTGTCACAAGCCTGTTGTTTAACTATGCATACGGGCCACCATCAGAGTTGGAACGTAGTACCTCTATGTCATGCGGATGCAAAAACTGCGTCGAACCCCATCACATTGTCATGCGTCACACCAGTTGGTCTGATCCTAAGTTGGAACACCCGGTGGAGATGTCACAATGTGAGAATCAACCTGAAGATACAGCCGTCCCGGTTCCAGCTATCCATTAAACCTATTGACACTGAGACCTCAGCATGATACAATGAAATAATACTCACGAATTTCAATAAGGACTCCCCATGATCTATCTTGGTTCTACGTACACCCACGATGACCCTGCCGTTCAAGAGTGGCGTTTCCAAGCCGTTTGCAAAGCTGCTGCCCACTTTTTGAAGCAAGGGTTTCACATTCTTTCCCCTATTGCCCATGCGCACCCCATCGCACAGTATGGGCTCCCAACTGACTGGGGTTTCTGGGCAGAGTATGATGAAGCATGTATCAAGACCTGTGAAGTCATGTGGATACTCATGCTTGACGGTTGGGAAATCAGCCGAGGCGTGAATGCAGAGATCCAGATCGCTAAATCTCTGTCTATACCGATCAAGTACGTACAGATCATCAACCCCGACTCAGACCAGCCAGAATATCATGTACGTAATACGCCATATGATTACGGGAGGCTCAGTCAGTGAAACATCGTGTCACAGTGAACTTCGATGGCCAGATCAATTTTCGTGATCGTTCAGAAATGGCGGACACGCTCCAGAAATGGTTTGAGACACGGGACTATTTCCGTATCGTCCTCCATTTTGAACTGGTCTCGACCAGCATTGTTGAAATTCATTATGAGGAACGCCACTTTGCCTTCGTCACCGGTGAAGTGGTATGGGATATTGAAGGGCTGCATCAAGAGAATTTGATGGACACCATCTTCATGACTCTGTGCAGTCAAGTTTGTGGTCCGACCATTGATGTCAGCGTTAAGGCTTGGCATGACCCCGAGATGGAGGTACTGGAATGTACGCCTTAGATCATGCCTCAATGAGGCAAGAAAAAGAGATCGTGTGGCTCGGGATAGCTCCGATTGGAATCGCATGGGTATTTCAAGCACAGGTTCTTGTACCAGAAAAGTCTGGACGTTTGTCACAACATACCCACTTTGGCTGCGAAATTGTTGGGTACACAGATTTAGCAGACTGGGCCATGCCAATCTCGTATATCCATGACGGCCAGCGGGTGCTTTTCATACGGCGAGTCTTTTACTTGTCGCCAGACTGGGACCATGGTGAAATCCCGGAAGACCTTCCCGACGACTTGGTGGTTACGCCAGATTCTATTTCCCCTGGGCGTCTTGGGGACATGCCTTGGGACGAAGTGCTCTGGGGTATGGCGGACGATGACGAAGATGAAGAAGATTACGGAGGCTTTGATGAAGAAGATTCTGACTTCTGTTAGGTGTGTAATCAATGCCAAACCGACAGTTACCGTACCCATCCTGCTGTGCATACTGCTAGTGCAGGCTTGGCACTGGTGGTATCCCGCCGGACATGTGTCTGTGACAACAGTGATTCCCGTGACCATAGTTCAGTTGCGTGGCCACGAATACTATCGGTGTCTCTCCATTAAGCATGGGATACGAACGGTCCAAAAGGCAAGTGAGTATTGGGAGCAATACGGTATCAAGTTCAAAGTTGTGAACTTTGGTATCATCAAAGATTGTGAATGGGCGACGATCTCAAGTGACAAACATGGCGACGGCGAGCTATCGCTTATCATAGATGAGATTGAACAGGCTACTAGGACCTTTGTGGTGGTGCTTCCAGAGAAGTTTACCAATCTTGATGGCTCGTGGGCACCAGAAATTGCTGGTCTAGCATCTACCAATCGCAATGGATTCGCCCTTGTCGATTCTGATTGGCGCGTCACAGCGCATGAATTCGGCCATGCTCTATGTGGTTGTTACCACACATACGTACAACCAGGGAACTTATTGGAATCGGGAATTTTAGATCGGAGGCCAGCCAAGGAAGACATTGTACTGACAGTTTGGCAAGCGTTTTGGGCACGGAAATTTGCACGGGACCTGGAGACAAGGTACACCAATGGCACATTCACTGAAGAAAAACGACCTCCGTACAATTTTGGCACTTATCGACGCAAGAATTTCATCACTGGACCTATGGTCCATGGGGGTACATAGGAAAGAGGCCCGGAAACTGATGTTGTTGGGCAATAGACTGGCTCAGCGGCGCGTTTATGACGACAAGTTCCTGACTGAAGGCGGTTTTACCTTCATGAAGATGGTATGGTCGGTTTCCGGGAACCGGATGGACGGGAAGACTATGCGATTCAGTAGACTGCAAGACACCAAGCGTCGGTATGCCCAGCAGTTTTTGAAGCTTGGCTTCTTGCAACTTGTTACACACCCTGATTGTGGCGACAACCTGGACCGACTTGTTGTCACCAAACTTGGCGAAGACCAACTTTACATGAGGCACAAACGATGAGCGTGAAGATACGACCCGATAACAGGTTGATTATCACAGTGGGTTACCCTCGCAGCGGTAAATCAACCTGGGCAATGGGAACATGTATCCCTACTGTGTCCTCTGATGCCCTCCGTATGGCCCTATTTGGCAGCCTATGGAGCGAAGCACAGGAACACCTTGTCTTGCCGTTGGCTCGAACCATGGTTCAGACACTGTTCTTCGCTGGTCACCCGCGAGTGGTTTTTGATTCCATCAGCACTACTCGTGCCCTACGTGATTTCTGGCGGCCATCACCTGAATGCCCCTGGACACGAACCTACCATATTTTAGAAACCAGTGCTGAAGTCTGCAAAGAGCGAGCCGTCGAGTCCGGGGATGACTATCTGGTACCGGTGATTGACCGCCTGCAAAGCAAATACGAGCCTGTGGAGCCATGCGAAGAGGGTCCCAGATTCGTTATGCGCCGTGGCGAAGAGGATTTCGTTCAAGAAACAGCAGAAATGCGGGCCGACCACAAGGAATTGTTTCATGCCATCTTGGAACAGCACGAAGCTGGGATGCGTGAGCTACGGGAGACTGGCACCTACACCGGTGAACTCTCTGTAGGCATGATCCTGGCGATACGGGATGCACTGGAGTTGCCAGTATGACTGACCGAGAAACCTTTGCTAGCTGTGTCACAGTCTTAGGGATCAATGAGTGTTGGCCTTGGAAGGGTAAACCGAAGTTCTTTCTTGATGGTAAATTCCGTGAGATAGCACGCGCTTGCCTGTTGCTCCATGGTGTTAAGCTTCGCCCCAACCAAAAGGTCACCAGGATATGTAACAACCCGTTATGTACGAATCCAAGGCACTTCCTTGTTGACGGACGGTACATTCGCATCGTGCCTCGGCTCGGTTACTTGACACTACGGGAGCGATTCGAGTTTGAGATCATCAAAACAGACGGTTGTCATAACTGGATGGGCCCGCAAACTATCGAACGCAATGGGGCCACAGTGAACCCCAAGGTTCACCAGGCTAAGTTCTATGGTCTGAACTACAGTGCTAAAGAGATCACACAGACATGTGGAAACAAGAAGTGTTTGAACATCGATCACCTACGATTTGGTGGACTCACTGTCCGCGAAGCCCGCAAGGCAGTAGGTTTGCTCCCCGATTTCACTATCGAGGAACGGTTTTGGCAAAACATCAGGAAGATTCCGCATGGGTGTTGGATTTGGATCGGAAGCATCTACACTAACGGTGAGCCCAGACTGTGGGTTGATGGTAAGTACAAACATGCTAATGTCGTTTGTGCCGAGCTTCTGCAATTGAAGCCCCTACCACCAGCGGGTGTATATGGGCGAACCTGCGGGAATCAACGATGCATACGACCAGAGCACTTTCGTGACATCAGATCTGGCTATGAAAAGTTCATGGACCACATCACTAAGAGAGATTATGGGACTGGCTATGGCCCCTGCTGGATATGGTTCGGACCTAGTATAGGTAGCTGGGGGAAGTACGCCCCCGACTGGAATCATGGGCCACATCGCCGCACGCCTGCGGCACTGTCGCTGCATTTTGTCGGCCAAGAGGTTCCACTACAGTCGCATATTCAAAGGTGCTGTGGGATCAAAGACTGTATATGCCCCCACCATTTGTATGTCAAACACAGAAAGGAACTTGAATGAAAATTCTTGACACACGACCGTTCAGCAACCCTATCATTTGTTGTCCGGGCGATACCTTGCGGGTTACCTGGAGCGACAATAACAAAACTGTGGCACGGATGGAGGCCACCATCACGGAAGATCAGACTTTGGACACGGCGGTTCTCGTGAAATACACCCCAGAAGAGGCTGAGAAGCTTGGTTTTGAGTCTGCACTTGGTGTGTTCGCCGGGAAAGCGGAGGACTTGACATGAAAGTGCTAGCCACACGAGAAATGGGCACCCCTTTGGTGTTCAAAGAGAAGTTCGGCATCGCTTGGTCGCGTGGTGATGTCACGATCACCAAATCTGGCCGGATCAATTTCGACGGGGAAATATGTTGTGAGCAAGAGGTTATGCTGGAAGAAGATCGCGTTGTAGACTATGCAATGATTGTGCAGCTTAGCCGGGAAGAAGCGGCCGAGTTTGGTCTAGTGAGTGCGCTCGGTGTAATCGAAGGCAAGAAACTTTCTTGACAACCGGTCGAAGTGTGGTATACTTGGATTAGGAGAACGTTATGTCACGGCCTGTAATCACAATCAATGAAAGCTCGGAGGTCGAATTCGAGCGTCATTGCGAAAAGCTTGTGGCATCCGGCTACAAGCTGGTGACAGCGAGTTGTGGTTTTGCGGATTCCGAAAAGTACGACTACTGTGGTGTTTGGATGGCCGTCTTTGCTTTACCCGAAGTGATTGCATGATCGAATGGCTGACAAGACTCGTGGGTCGCTTGTTGCTCATCACCTTATTGGTGATGGCCAGGATCATTGTGTGTGATCACATTGAGCCCAAGACACTGGCTGAGTATCGGGATGCCGTGTTGATTGTGTTTCCCATACTCACTGTCGTGTTCATCTTCATGAATTGGGACCAAATCGTATGAGCAACCGTAATAGACTCCTCTCCAGATCGGTTTGTGTTTGTGTTGGTGCGATTTCCCTCATTGCTGCCCACCAATGTGCCATCTATGGTTGGATCAACCTACTCTGGCTACCACCGTTGACCTTCCTACTGGGGTTCGTTGGATTCATTTTCAGCTTTCCGCCACATGCCCAGTATTCTTGTGATCTTGATCTATCACCCCTAGAAGTGTTGGCGCTCAAAGACAAGTACCATGACATCCTGCTGGCTATCGACAAGCAGGATCATGAAGCCTTCCTGCGGTTTGTGATCCATGGCCAAATCAAGTCCGGCAGTGTATTTGAGTACCGGGTTGATACCGACCTGGCGTACCAAGCGGCCATCGACACTGTTGTTAATCAACAGTGCAAGAATCTACGTCTACTCGTTCAACGTCTCTCACCGGAGTCTCCCAATGCGCAATGATACCGAATGGAATGTCACCAGCTTTACCAACTACAAGTCTATCGTCGGCTACTTTGCTATGTGGTCCGTGCGGCAGCTTGAAGTGTCACATCTACCGCCAGAGTATGCCACTGTTGTGGAGTATTTGTCAGCATCGTTGCGTATCAATACGGCCTTTGATGACAGTGGATGGGCACATCTCACACTCAACGACATCGAAAAGATGCTGCGGGACATCTTGATGGACTATCCGCCGTTCCAGCGTTGGAACAACTTTGAAGTCCTCGCAGACTGGCTCGATCTTGATGCCCTCATCCGGAACGTCGCCGTCTCGCTACGGGATGAAAACCGTCGTTATGAAGAAGAGGAACGCCGCCGTGTCTAGTATTGTCATTGTCGGTAGCCCGATCAACAGATTCGAGTTCTACGGCCCCTTTGACTATCGTGAAGAGGCCGTAGCGTGGGCGCACAAGTGCGCCGAGGGGAGTTGGTGGGTCAAAACACTGCGAGAACCCACCGAATACATGATCAATGCCGTACTGCGTCAGTGGATATTGGTTGTTGGAAACATGATTGATGGACTTGACTACTACGGGCCGTTCCCGACAATGCGGGCTGTCAATGAATGGGCGAGTGAGCATATTGAAAACTCGGATCGATTTCCACACCGGCTCATCGGGGTAAAACGATCATGAGCAACCTTGTTGCCGTCAGCTTGATACTTGGGGTCCAGGCAGTATTGATGCTGCTTATTTGGTGGATGGTTCGGAGGATTGAGCTATGATCATGCAACCCGTCTCAGGTACTAAGTATTGGTGGTTCTATGACAGCGGTGTCGTTGAGGTTACGATGTTGCAACAGGGTTTCGACCCTTCCAGTGGTCCATTTGCTGTTTGTCAGGTCAAACAAGAAGATGTACCCGCCCTGGACTACCGCATCAGTATGGGTATGGCGGACGGTCAAGTGCGAGTAGCCTTCAGTGGGTTATTTACTACCAAGAACGAAGCGGTGACCGCAATCTTGACTCAGACACGCAATGACATCCATCGATATTCGCTGGACTTGAGTATCTTGCAAAACCGGCTTCAAGACTTGGAGCAAATCGAGACCGAGCTAAAGGAGATTCCCGATGCCTAGAGCCCATTCTATTTTCATCTGCCGCCTGATTCACACCCCGATAAAGATCCTGGGGTCATGGACAGTGAAACACGAGATGGTTCACTGGTTGAATACCTGCGGGTTGCGGTTACGCGACATCGAAGTAGTGCGTATGCATGATAGTCAACCTAATCGTGGTATGACCACGGTGCCTATCGGAGAGCTACTCAAATGAACCAAGACGACCTAGCAATGCACCTGGCTGTAATGCAAGACGATCTTGCCTGTTTGGAAACTGATCTTGATCTTGCAGAGTCGGAACTCGAAGCCGACGACACTATGGCCAACATCGACGATCTGAAATGTCGTATTCATGACTGTGAAATGGACCTCAAGGAGCTTGATGATGAGTGAAAAACGAACCGAAGACCTCGAAAAGTACGTCTCGGACCTCAGAGACCTCTGTGATGCTCAAGAGACGGACATCCAAGACCTCAAGAAGGCCGTCCGTGACCTCAAAGGGCTGATCAGTGATCAAGCCAGTGAGATCGAAGAAATGGACGAGAAGGTCGAGAATGCACAGGGGACTATTGATCATCATACCTCGTGGGACGACCATGGCGAAGACAACGAAGTCACTGCCTCTGAACTTTCAAACCTGGAAATGCGTATCGATGACATCGAAAACCAGATGGAGTAGCCATGAGCAGACTATTTGTCAAATTCGCCTACCCGATTGAAGATCCGGCGGCCTATGAGATCGTTGATACTGACATGAAAGAGTCAGGCATCATCGAAGTCTTGGAAGCCTTCATCCATGGTTCTATTGGTGCTGGTCCAGATCCCCGGAAACCGAATGAGCTTGAAGTCTACAAGCTGCGCGTGGACATCGACCTCACTTGTGATCGCATCGTGGTGAAGAGCGACTGTGGGCAAAAGGGGCTCGAACTCGGTATTCTCATGGATATTCTCACTAGGATGACACAGGATTAGCATGAGCGAAGTCACACGCGAAGAATTCGAGGCGTTCCAGGTTGATACCCAGGCCAAACTGGCAAAGTTGAGTGCTAATCTCGCCGGGATGGCTGAAGCGATCAATTTTCTGGACGCGCGGCTCTCGAATATCATGGAATTCGAGATGGGGGAGGCCGAGCGGCGAGCCGAGAAGTTTGAGAAACAGATCGAAGAACACCAGGATACAGGAGATGAGTATGGACTCGGCAATTTTCAATGATCTCGTGATGCAGGTCTGTCGGGTCCTTTTCAAGGAGACCGAGGGCAAAGAAGATTACACAGAGTGGCTCGATATTCGAGACACCTTGGTCGAGATAGGGGAAGCACACCTGGTGGGTCGAACGGCTCGAAACAAGATACGAAATTGCGTGGATGACTTTGACTGCCGGGCAGAGATGCGAGCCACCGGGCCGAGTCCAACACGCATGTATGCAGCCCAGGAGTCGCTTGAAGCAGAGATGGACATTGTGGCCCACAGGAAGCCCGTAGAGAGCGATGATGGCCGTCCGGTGGTTCAGACATGTGAAGACCAACTGAACGCACAGATGGCGTCCCTGGGGGATCGTTTGGATGCTTTGGAAGAGAGTCGTGCTGCTTTGGCGGCCAGCCGCCGGGTAATTCAGGAACAACTTCGGCAAGAAGAGGGGTCCAGAACCCTCACATGTGCCTACTGTGGCCAAGAATACCCACCCGGAACCCCGGCCACCCAACACGAGCTACTTACTGAACATGGTTGCAAGTGCCAAGAACATCCAATTCGAGCCGATCTTGACGACTTGATACGTACTTGGCGGTACGGGTCTACCCCCGAAATGGGTAGCAGGGTCATGGAGTTGATGAGCAAATACCACATTGATATCGAGGAACCCTAGTGCCACCAACACAGAACGCTCTCCAAAAATGGCAGAAGGAAAATCCGGAACTCGCGGCAGATTGTTTGCGTGCAGACGGTATTCTTGAGGCGGCTCAATCAGGTTTAGTCAAGCGGATGACGGAAGACATCACACCCGACATTGGCGACAGTGATTTCATGCTGGACGAGTTTCTGGAGACTTGGGGGCGGCGTATGACTCATTTCAACATGTTGCGACACGTTTTACTTGTGCTAGGAACACCAAATGGACAAGCTGGAACTCCGGGTCGTTAAAGTCTGCAACGATCCTCAAGAATGTGAAGGTTGCCGGGGCAAGTGCATCTTGGCTAACGATGAATTTCCGCAGCTTGTTGGGTACGTAGAAGACACTTGTGAATCATTCGTCCTCAACGTAGCGGACGGGCGATTCTGGCAGGTGTCTGAGTTTCTCCTCGAAAACGGTAGCATCAGTTCGCTGTGGATTGATGCAGAGGAACTAGAACCACGAGCATGTCACGGGTGTATCCAATGATCAAGAAGTTTGAAGCACGACTCGCTAAGGACAGTGAATCCTTCGTATGGGATTTCATGGTCGATATTTTGTTCGGTCTGTGGATTCTCGTGAAGATGTGTTTGTTCGCCACGCCCTGGTTGGTTATGGAATGGTTGTGGCCCGGCTCTTTCACCATACTGGGTTGTGTAGCATGTGTAGTGATAATGCTGTACTTCGTGGGGTCAGCTTACCGGGCCACCAAGAAATGAGAAAGCTATGAAACACATCAAACGAATACTGATTGGACTCGGGATATTGAGCATTTCTACGGTTGTAGTCGGTTGTCTTATTATGCTGGGGAGCTATTACGGTCCATACCATATCCAGGTTGGGCCAGTATTGGTGTGGTAACAATCTTGGTGGCCGCTTGGGCCATGGGAAGAGCAACCGAAGCATGAAGAAAGTCTGGTGTGTACGATTCAGAGACGGTTGGTGCGCCTGTAAGAAGGACGAGCAGTTCGATGAAGCAGCAGACAACATACCAACAATGTGTAACCATTACGTGATTCTCCCCTGGGGTGCAAAGCGACGTTTACCAACCTGTAAACCTTGTTTGGAGAGACTTGATGCGCAAGAAAAAGAATAAACGGCCCGACAAGCGAACGTGTCAGACGATTCATTTCAAGAAACGGTTTCTTGAGCGATACGGTATAGACCCTAATCGGCACATGCGCCGCGAGATGTTGGAGATGATTCAGCGGCGAGAATGTGTTATCCTCGATACCCAGTCTTGCCGTATATCGGTCCTTGACATCATGTTCGGTGGTCGCCATTACCCCGTTGTGTACGACAAGAAGCGAAAGTCTTTGGTGACGGTTCTCCCGCATGAATGTCTTGACCCAAAAGTCCTTTGTCAACAACGGGCCGACAGGGCACACGCAAGAGCAGAGGATTGGTAACATGAGAATCAAAGAGTTCACCAAGAAGATGTTCTATGAGGCAATGTCTCCGTATGGCGACGACCTGTATGCAGTAGGCGGCTTCGGTAGCTGTGAATAAGAGACGGGGAGTTGCTATCATACTGGGTTGGTATCGTGGTGAGATCAAACGACAAAGCCCGGATGCTGCGTTGCAAATCAGTACGGATTTGTGGGACCCGTTTGTGGGCAAACTAAGTTCTTGAGGAGAATACCATGGAAGCTCGTTGCAGGTGTGGCGCGGAACTCGATATTTCCAGTGTCGATCTGGATTGTGTGCATGATCTGATCATCTATGTTGATGAATGCGAAGACTGTGCAGCCGATGCACAAGCGAAGGTCGAGACTGAAGAGGAACGGGTCGATGATCTTGAGAGTGAGGTCTTTGCGCTCCAGGAGCGGATTGAAGAACTGGAAAACCAACTCGCTGATGGGGCGGACGCATGATAATCACATGCCATGAATGCGGCAACGACCTTGAGATCATTGAGGCAGAACTTGACGGTTGCAATGATCTGGAAATCTCTGTCGAGTTGTGTCGGGAATGCTGTGGCCCTATTGAAGACGAATCAGCCGGGTGGGAGCAGCGAGCCATGGATGCCGAAAATGAAGTGGAAGACCTTCATGATAAGCTTAAAGCTGCCCACGAGTATATCGAAGAATTGGACTTAGCCATCACCGAGACCGAGATGCAAATGGGCGAGCGGTAGGGCCCCGCTAGTGACCCACAAAACAGCGTTTCAGTACACACTAAGCAGTTAGCGTCTCATAGGATACACACAATGACTGCAAAAGCACCAACACCTGCTCCGAATCGTCGTGCCGATGGCACAATTGACCCCAACTACCCCGTCCCCAAGGACATGCCACCGGCTCCACCGGCTAAGAAGACATCTGCGAAAGGCATTGGTGCCAGTATTCGCCGTGCAATACAAAGACCGGCCCCCAATTTCCAACCATGCTCCCCTGGAGTGCTAAAGGGCCTACGCGAGGCCATGAAGAATCAGTATCGTCAAGAGATATTTGCCACACCGGGGCTTATGGCCATGAACCCAGACATGCTCGAAAAGATGTTGGAAGCTAAGGTCGATGAGGAGCTTGCGAAACAAGCCCAGGCCAAGAAGAAGCCCGTCATCAAGTTTGTCATCAAGGATGCCATTGAGGGGGAGCCGAGGGATCGGGTCATGGACGTTACGTTCAAGCGACCTCGGGATGATACCTGGTACTTTGGTCTAATGGACAAAGAGGAAAGCCTTGAGATACCTGACAACTGGCGCGGATCTGTATCCTTAAACAACCTGATGGACTGGATGCACACCGTCAGGAAGCAACCCAAGGTCGATGAAAGCTCACGACTGAAGTCACTGACGCAGATCAGCAAATGGATCGCGGCAGCCGCATCTCGTGCGGTGCCTAAGCCGGATGGTTTCTTCCCGAAGACTGGCTATTGCATTGAGTGGAAGACCACTGGGGGTAGACAGGCTGAAGACCGGATACACCGTGTTGGTTCTGCCGTCACAGTGCGACACCCCAGTCCAGAGGAAGCCTTGGCCAGTATCAAGAAGAAGAAACAGATCCTTGATGACACGTTTGAAGATGCAGGTACGGTCACCGGTAAAAGTACGGCGTCTCCGTGCTTGGGCGTTCTTATGGCCCCCGACAAGAACCTGGGTAAGACTGTGTCTCCCGACGCAACCCCACTACCAGCACGTATCCTCAAATCCCTAGATAGGGCATCAAAGAGGCGAGACACTGTACCCGTGGTCCTGAGTCCTGGTCGCGTACCATGTTTGATGCCCGCTGGGTGTGAATCGGTACTTTATCCATACCAGCGTCGGATGCTCAGCCAATTGATGGCGATAAATGAACGGTCATCGGGTCCACCGTCCATGAATCGTGTCATCGAGAACCAACTCTGGAGGCGTTATACCAATGAGACTTGATCGAGACATCGTTGGCTATGTGTTGGCCGAAAAACTGGACAACGTGAAATCTGTCTGTCAAGATGGCCTACATGTTACGACCTTTGTCGAGTTGACGGAACATCTTACCAGGCGACTCAATGATTTACTGGATTTGCACCTCGAACTGGCCCAGATTCGGGCTGAAGACAAGGTTCTGTCTGATGAGCGGGCTCAGGTTGTTCAACAAAGCAGATCCGCCATAGGTCATCTGCAAGACAGTTGTCCCCATATCTCGACCACCCAGTATCCGTGTAACGAAGACCATGATGCATATCAGGTCTGTAACATCTGTGGGAAGATCCTATGAAAACCATCTTGATTCTGGGCAGTTTTGCTGCCGGTATTGCCATGTATCGCATGGTTCAGTCCGTCCTTAGAACCAGACGCACACAACGTGTGCTTCGACAGCAGTGGGAGACCATGGCATCGAAAATACAGACACGGCTATGACCCCCTACCAGATTTCCAAGGTGATGGAGCGACTCACCGAGGAAGATAAACAGATTGAGCGCGAGTATCATCGTGCCCTTACTGTGTTGCAGATGCGTCGTGCTGTGTTGCAACAAGGCTGTCCACATCCGAATGCTATCTTCACACCAGGTTGGGCCGATATGGATGGGTTTCACAAATGCCCCCACTGTGGGTTGATCTACTAATGCAAACACAGACACAAATCATCGTTGAGTTGGATACCTACGGGTGCTCCAAGTGTGGAACACATAAGAAAAGGTGGCTGTGTACCGTGAAAATCGGTAACGGACGTGACCAACTTGTCATTAGTCAAGAGGATCGAGCCTCAAAGGGTTTCCTAACACAGGCATTGGCACAAGAAGCCGGTGTACAATGGCTCCGGAGCTTCAAAAAGAAGCAAGATGTCGTATTCCGGCTTACCGATATGGTGACATGTGATGATCCCCAGAAGTTTTGGGGTTGGTTCTGGGAATTCTGGATCAAAGAGACAGGCATCCCTGCCGTGATTGTCGGGAAGAAGACATCAAAGTTGCTGAAGAAAAACGCAAACACTGTCCCTGGGAGAAGGGTAAGAGGATTCTCACTCCAGCGGAAGTATCGGAACTGGACCTTTGGGGCAATCTGGACAAAAAGCTTGGGGGCGAAGAAGAACCAAAAAATGACCAACTAGGGGAATGACTGTGCTTGATAGACAATTCATCATTGACAACGAAGAACTGGTTCAACGCAACTGTGCGGCCCGTGGTGTTAGTATCAGTATCCGTTACTTCGTGATGACCTGTCTGCTTGTCAAGGAGACACGGCAGCAACTTGAAGGAATCCAAGCTGAACGCAAGGTACTGACGAAAATGATTCCCCGGTGTCCGACACAACAAGAACGGGTGGAATGTATTGCATTGTCTACGGACATGAAGCAACGCATACGTAGTCTCCAAGAAGCCATGGCCCCAATGGAACAAATGGCCCTCAATATGCAAATGCAAATTCCAAACATGACACATCCGGAGGCCCCTGGGGCCGATGCTATCTACAAACCAAAAATCTGCCCAACGGAGAACCAAAAATGACCCTTGCTGCCACAGGAGTACGGTATAAGGTACTCCAAATACTGAAAACACGATTCCGGGCTGCTATTTTGACCATCACTGGGCCCCAGTTGAGTGCAACCCTTCTGGATGCTACGTTGAATCGTATCCGGTACAGGGGGCAGCCCGGTATGGATTTCTGGGCGGATTTCTCCAGAGAGCTACCTACGGTCTTGCAACGCGAGCCGGTGGGACTGGCCACAGAAATCGTTGATGCTGTGGATGTAGCAGACTGTTGTCACCCGCTGGTAATCACTGACCGTGGTCTAGTCAACATTCGCATCCGTGAAGATTGGTTGACCGTGGCCGCACCACAGTTTTTCACTGGAGACCCTTTCACTGATGACTATCAAATTGAGTAAGGTCGGGGCCCCGGTGGTAGTTCGCAAACCTGGAGTCCCAAATCGGGAAGAAGCTAAGAATGTCTGATTACCAAATTGTTGTCGCATTGCTGTTTGGATTCGTGTGTGTACTGGTATTCTCAAAACCTTGGAGCAATAAACGATGAATCGTAGAGCCTTTACGTTGATCGAAGTGTTGGTTGTAGTGGCGATCATCGGCATCCTTGTAGCCCTGATCTATCCTGCCTTCATAGCAGCCCTGGATGCTGTTGAGGCTGAGCAGCAAAAGCAGCGAGAGCAGCAGGAGCAGATTGTCGAGCCCGAGCCCGTGCCCGAGCCCGAGCAGCCGCCCTCTGTGGAACTCTATGAACACGAGGATACTGATTCCATACCGCCCGTGATCATGTTGTTGACCACCATATTTGGCGCGGGTGTACTTTTCACCATCTGCTTTACCTTCTATCACTTTACCTCAAGGAGTTGACATGTCGAGATTAGTTGAAGCGGCAGAGGCCATGGTGGCTAAAAACAAGGCCATGAAGAAACAACTAGCTGACTGTATATCCATTGACTCGGTGAGTTTAATGTTTATGGACTTGGATGACCGCTATAGTGTCCGAATCCTTGTGTCGGTGATCGAGGCCGGTGTTCCAGGCAAACAGCTAAAGGGCTTCGTTAAAGCTTTGTGTCAAGACGGGCCGTATATCGTCATATTCTTAGTCTCCTGGCAGCCCGATGGTTCGGTCGAGGTTGCGGCCGGTTGCAGTTACGCACAGGCTGAGCTTGGATTCAACTGTGTCAAGTGGGTCTGCGAAGCTACGAAACCCATGGGTGGTTGCGGTGGCGGTAAGGCAGTGTTGGCTGCCGGTGGCAGCCGTGATGGTACCAACCTGGAAGAAGCGATGAAAGCCGCCAGCAAGTTTGCACGCGAGAACATTAGGTCTTGATATGGAACAGTGGCGAGACATTCCAGGATTTGAAGGGTACTACCAAGCATCCGATTTGGGCCAGATACGTTCGGTTGATCGGGTTGTACCAGATCGAGATGCGCCAAGGAAACTGAAAGGGCGTATTCTAGCAACTCAGGTGGTTGGTTGCTGTGGACATCTTAGAGTGACGCTTAGTAAACACGGGACTCATTACGATAGGCTGGTTCATCGACTTGTAGCACTCGTATGGATTGGCCCCTGTCCTGCTGGTCAAGAGTGTCGTCATGGTCCAAACGGTGGGTCGGATAATTCCGTGGCTAACCTTTGTTACGGGACCCATTCTGAAAACTGTCTTGATATGCGTAGGGACAATACGCATGGTGGCAGGGCTGTGCGTCGTGACGATGGTAAGGAGTTTATCAGTTTACACGTCGCTGCGGAAGAGTCTGGGAGTACGTACAAAAATATCTGGTCAGTTTGCAACAATCGCCGCCACACGGCTGGCGGCTATGGTTGGGAGTACGTGTAACCATGCCATTCGACATCCCTGAACTTGATACCATCCGGGCTGCGGAGTTGCGGGAGCTTGAGGCTTGGACACTCTATGAGCGTGCGCATCACATTTACGTTGAGACCAAGCTGCCAGATAGTGCGGCTCTCTGCTTCCTTGAAGTGGATCGCGCCCACATGTTTACTGATCTAATGCTTGGCGGAATCGCCACACAATTTGATGGTGACGAGGACGCTTACAGTGTGTTAGGAGATTTGATACACCTCTTTTTGACCCTCCCCCTCCCCCGACCTGGAGACTGAGATGAAGATGGATAATAAAAACCTCATCATGTGGATGAAAGCTGCTGGCATCAAAGATGTCAGGCCCAGCCATGCAGAAGTCCAGGACCTGTGCAACGGCCAACTGGATCGCATTGACTGGTATCTGAAGCAACTGTTGGAGGATGATCATGGAAGAACTTGATGGCAACCTTGCTGAGTGGTTGATGGCTGAGTACCACAAACACCTGTGGCGGGAGGAATGTCTCCCTGGCATTCTGGACCGGTGCGACGAACAACTGTATATCACGGAACATTACCTGAAGCAATTACTTGGAGAAGATCATGGCTAAAGATGACCTCACCAAGAAAATGACTGAGTTGTTCGTCGAACACCTGGTGCTGATACCCCATCGTGCTGCCATCATAGCTCGCTGTGATAGCCTGCTGTTCGACATCGATCTGTATATCAGATTGATCCTGGACCCGAATCTCACATTCTATCAGCGGGGTGACCATGGATAACTGTAGCCGTGGAACTACGCCTTGTTATCGGATGGGCCAGGGTGTCTGTCCTCAGTGTAACCATTATCAGCCGCCAGAGGACCACATGGAACTCCGACTTTACCCTGACCTGAGTCTCCGGCAGTCCCGGCGCAAGATGCCCTGGGATGACATCCCGGCGCACCGCGAGAACATGGAGGCAATGGCCCAGCTTATGGAAGCCTCTGGTGGCGTAGGTCTGGCGGCCAATCAGGTAGGCTACCCGTACCGGGTCATTGTGGTTGACTTAGACGGGGCCCTGGTAACCATGATCAACCCCAAAATCACAAAAATCTGCGAGACCAAGATTGTGCAATACGAAGGGTGCCTGAGTTTCCCTGGCGTCCTGGCAAAAGTGTATCGATCAAAGTGGATCAAGGTACAATGGTGGGACATGACAGGAATTCAGCACACGGCAAGTTTCGATAATCAGCCCGCTCGGATCATACAACACGAATGCGATCACCTTGATGGAAAACTATTTTTGGATTACGCGATCCCGTCCTTACCTTGAACATGGAGAAGAACTATGAATGAGTTTGAAGGCAGCGGACTGTCCCTGGACGACGTTTTGGAAGAGGAACACGGAATGATTTCCGGAACCTTGATGCAGAAAGCTCTCCGTGCATTGGAAGTACGAGATGCGACCCGTGTCCTGGTCATGGAAGTTGCTCCCTTCACACCAGTGGACAAACTCCGGGAGTACGTTGACACAATGTGCGAAGTAAATCAGATGGCCGTACTTTTGGCCAGCCGTCAAACATACGGAAACGTTTTCATGGTGGCAGGTGTCGATGTGGTTTGGGCTGTCACCGAGTTTTCTGTCACGGACTGGGTTGAGTACGCCATAAAGATTGTCGGTGGACATGTCCTGGCTTGGTCTATGGCTGCTGAAAAGATTGTCCTACCTGATCGTGCCTTTGGATCAGGTACACAAAGTGTCAATCTCGATGTTGCCCTGTCGTCCGCCCGTAAATATGCCTTCGATATCCTGGAGAAGATCAATGGGTAAACTAGATAGAGCAGTCAAGAAGATGGGGCAAGAGCACAAGGCCATGCGGAGACAACTGAAGCGTAGTGTCTCGGCAACCTCCGCAGTGGCGATGCTTCGCAACGTCATCACAGTCAAGGGCGTCTTGGTGATCGTGACCGATATCGACTCAGGCGTCAAACCAGACGATATCCGTGCCTTCATTGATGAACTTTGCAACAACAACCCCGCCGTGGTCTTTTTGGTGAGCGATCAGCAGAGGGAGACATGGGAAGATTGCCGACTGAGCATGTCGGCCGGGGTCAGTCCTGATGTGGAAGACGAGGGCTTCGATGCGGGTGTCTGGGTCCAAATGGCCTCCGCTCTGGTGGGTGGGGCCTACGAGGGCACGGCGGATCGGGCCGAAGGAGTCGGTGCGGCTGAGGATCAGGAGCACTTGGGTCGGTGGATCGAAGTCGTCCGCGAGTACGCAATCAACAAGATCAAGGAGCTATGATGAACAAGCTGACCAGAGCAGTGAAGCACAGCATCTCTGTGTCCTCCGCAGTGGCTATGTTCCGCGCCACCGAGATCATCCAGGGAATAACGGTGATTGTGGCCGAGATTGACCGTGGCATTGAACCACGGGACATAGATAGCTTCATCAATGAACTTTGTGCCCGAGGGGAGTATTTCCAGGGTGGACGGGCGGGCTGGGTCTGCGGTAATGGTTACCTTGATCAGCAGAATCGTAATCAATTACTGGAATGGCTCGATGTCGTCCGTGATTCTGCAATCAAAAGGATCAAAGCACTATGAGCGAACCCAAAACGGTGTCCCTGACCAATGGCCTCACGGCCCTGGTTGACAACCTCTTCTACGAGGAATTGTCGTTCTACACCTGGTGGATGTCAGACAATCGGGTTTTTCGAGCCAATCCCTTTGCCGGGCGGCCCGGTGAAACCCAGAAAGTCGGGATGGCGATCCAGGTTATGAAGCTGGCTGGCCGGTATGAAGAGGGGCGGCACGTCTATCACTACAATGGGTGCCCGACCGACAATCGCAAAGACAACCTCACTCACTGGCCACAGGATATGGCGGCCAATGAGCTTTGCCCACGGTGGAAGACCCGCGAGTGCCCGCACTGTGAGGCACTGGCCATCGAACGTGGTTGGATGTCTCCCCGCATCCCTGGCGTGGCCCAGATCTTGGCCGGTCAGAAGGATCGACTGTTCCTGATAGATGATCACCTTTTTGATAAGGCATCTGCTTATACATGGCGGTACCGGCATGGTATCCCTGCCAGTAGGGTCACATTGGCTAACGGTGGAGGTCAGCAGAGTGTCTATCTTCGAGACTGGGTCATGAAGGAAGCGGGGCTCTGGGTGCCTGGGCAGAAGGCATTCAACATCAATTGGTGTGCGGCCGACTGTCGTCTGGAAAACCTCACCATGTTGACCAAAGAGGAGATCAAGAAGCGGCGGGTGGAACTCCGGAAAAGCGTGGCGATCCCCGAGATGCTCTGCCCGCTCTGGAAGACCCGTGACTGTCCATGGTGTGCCCATCGTGCCGTCGAAGCTGGCCTCTTACCGCGAGGGCGCGGGGTCGCCTCGGATTCAGATGAGAGCATTCGCATAGCCATGGCCACCTTGAAGATGGAATACTACCGCAAGGATGCCTACTACGGTGATGCAGGGGCCCCATAGGAAAAACGGGTGCGTCAAATCTGACTTACGTCGATTTTGGCGTGATTTTCCATAGTAGCTCGGAGGGGGTGCCAAGCCACCCGCATTCCGTGAAAAGTCACCTGACCTCGGCAGTGTCTTTTGATCTTTGAAAGTCACCACGGTAAGATTACCCCCTAGATCGGGTGGTACTCACAACGCGGTGTCCGTACCTACCCCCTCTAAGGTGGTAAAATTAAGTGTTTTTGGCTCCAAATTAGCATCATAGCTAAGTCGTGTCAGCGTCACAGGTTACGTTGCTACCCCACGATTTGACCCTCCACGCTTCACCACGGTTAAGGTGTTGCTACGTAAGGACTTACAGCAAGGGTACTTTACCTAATCGACGCAACCTCAGTGGTAGTAACGGTTTACGGCCTTGGGTAAAACAGTCGGGTGTCATGACTGCTGAAAACTGAGTCGTAAGGAGAAAAGTTGAAAACGTAATTTACTGTATGGGCGCTGAGGTAGAGGGCAAACGTGACACCCTTATGTTTTCAATCCTACTGTAAGTCGTGAGCAGCCCCGGAGTTATGGGATGCTGCAAAAAAACCCCATCTGTAAACCCTTGTGAGACCCCAACTTAGTCGTGGTGAAACGCGGACGGAGTTCGGGGCCCCACCCTCGGGGCCCCGATTCCAGCCAATTCTGACGTAAGTAGTGTCTAAAGGGCATGTCAATCCCCTACAACCCCTCCAGGTGTCACGACCGGAATTTAACCCACCACCGTTACCACCCCACTACCTACCCCCCACTGCGGGGGTACGGTGACACCGGTCGCACTGATTCACACCAGCACATCAGCTTGCATCGCACCACCCACCCACCCTAGCATGATCATCCCATCCGGTACGATCCGGATCTCCGGCACCGGACAACCGTCACCACCGCACCCCCGCAGTGGGTGGTGCAGTCACCACCCGTTGCGTACCTGCATCATCGTGGTGTTTCCGCATCACTGCGTGGTGGGGTTGTAGGGGCTAGAGCGACAGCGCGGCCAGGCTCGACCGATGCGACCGGCACGACCCCACCGCCACCCGACCCCTGGGGTCCGGCTCCCCTGCTGAGCTACGGTGACATAATGCCCCTATGCCGTCCCCGTGTTCCGATTGTAGGGATCATCCGGGGGGTGGGTTTCGTTCCTCCCCTCCACCACACCACAGAGGTAGAGGGGGTGGGGTTAGGGTAGGCACTGCGGGGTTGCAGAGGACCCCCAACCTGCCTACTTCAGGTCCGGTTGTTCCGGTTATCCGTGGTGGATTGGCACCATGGGCGTTGGCATTGAGCAACCTTAGTGGTAGTAACGGTTGTACAGGTTACACCGCTTCCCGGAGTTTTTTCGGCCTTTCCGACCTAACCGATTGTGCGGGTCGCGGCACATACCGCGGGGATGCGTTGTCTCAACGTATCGACGTAACATGTTACTATGTAAGGGTTTACAGCACCAGGCCCACAGGGTATATTGGCATCAAGCCCCCTAATGGAGGGGGCCCAGTAAGGGCGCATCCCCCACCGATGGGGCGCTCGGTATCGTTCATTGTGTCCGCTATTGTTACACTTCAGCGCCGATCACGGCGCGGTTGTGACGATCACGGCGCTTAGGGCAACTGGCACCCCACTGCGGGGTATCCATGGTACAGCCATAAGGGGTACATTGCATCCCTGTAGTGGCCAGCCAGGGCAGCCAGCCAGGGCAGCCAGCCAGGGCAGATCCGAGCGACCGCAGGG